>Ga0224558_1000475_pt1 | contig 46781 bp, 42 predicted proteins | sample 714S32024metaG_FD_180682 | JGI IMG/M metagenome (GOLD analysis project Ga0224558, IMG submission 180682) | Peat soil microbial communities from Stordalen Mire, Sweden - 717 S3 20-24 | ecosystem: Environmental > Terrestrial > Soil > Wetlands > Peat | place: Sweden: Norrbotten County, Stordalen... | reverse complement strand
ATCACCGCGGAATCACCCCATAGCCCTCGGGTCGCGGAACCCGAGTGCTCCAGAGCGCTTCAAATCGGGCGACCACGCTCGGGTTCGAGCCCCGGTGGGCTTCGGAATTCCCGAACTCGAGCGCTTCCCCACGGAATTCCTGGATCGGACCGACCTGGACAGCCGATACCGGAAGTGACAGCCCCGGGAACACCGACGTTGCCCGACCGGTGACGCTCACGCGGATCAGGTCCCCCGGCATGATGTCGACGACCACCACCGGGTCGGCGACGTCCGAGCCAGGTCCGCTCAGTACTGAATTGGCCTGCACCATACCGGCAGCGGACCCACCTCCCAGCGAGCGCGCCACCCGGTCACCCTCGGATGCGGCCATTTGGGCCAGCTGGGCAGCATGTGCCCAGAGAGCGAACTGGACCACTGCCAACAGGACCACCATGATCACCGGGATCACCAGAACGGCTTCGACGGTCACCGACCCGTACTCTCGTTTGACCCGTGCACCGGTACCGGCCAATCGAAACGGTTGGATCCGGGCGCCGACTGACGTGTCTGGGCCGGCCACCCGATCGACGTCCACCATCAGCCCAGATCGATCGAGTTCGCTTTCGTGGTCACTTTGGCCACGATGATGGCCCCGACAGCAATTGCCAACGCCGCGAAGATCGCCGTCAGGATCACCTTCTCGACCACCGAACCCGCTTCGTCCCATCCGCCCGCAACCCGGGCTCGCGCACAGAGATAGGTCCAAAGCACTCCCAATTGAGTCGAAATCATTGTTCCTCTCTTTCATCTTGACGGTTGACCGAACACGAAGGACCGGACGCGGCCGGCTGCGCCACCGCGTCGCATGGAGATGCCCTTGCTCTCCGACTGAACTGCCGTCCTGGCGAACCTCCTCTGCGTCGCCATCAGAAGCCGCCGAGGATCCGGCTGAAAGCGGGGTATCCGATGAAGAGAAGGAACCCTATGAGCAGCAAGGCACCAGGAAGGAACAACCGCTCCGTCATCGCGTTGGCAGCGGACTCCTCTTCGGCCTGTTCATGACGGCGGAGCGAGGTCGCACGTGCAGTCAGGGATTGGCGCACCCTGGCTCCCTCCGTGCCGGCGAGTTGAAGTGTGGAGGAGAGCTCGACCAGTTCGGTCATTCCGAGTTCTTCGCCGAGCTGACCCAGTGCCGCCCAGGGGGACCTTCCGCTCTCCCGCGCACCCAAGAGTGCCGTCGACAAGCGTCTTGCTGCCCAATCAGGACTGACCTGGGAGGCGGCGAACAGGGCACCCTCGACCCCAACTCCCCCGGCAAGGCCCAGTACGACCATGTCGACGAAGGTTGCAACGACGGTTCTGAAGTGACGACGACGTCGCTTCGCCTCACCGAACAGCACCGCGATCGGCCAACAGATCCCAACGCTGACGAGGACGACGGACATGACGGCCGGCACGGCAAGTGGAACCCCCGCCCCGGCCACCTGGCAAGCGATCCAGAGAAGAGGCGGGGTCAACAGACCAAGTCCACCCCCAGCGACCACCTGGAATGCCAGCGTCTCTGCGGACTCGCCGGTCACGGCCAGGTTGGACGAGAACACTGCCGCTCTGGGACCAGTCGAGAGGCTGCTGCCACCGACCCAAGCGGTCACCGATCTGCCCACTCGCTGGGAGAGTTTCGGTGGCTCCCCGTGGCGTGACCCGGCATCAACCGATCGATTCAACGTCCCGACGATGGCATCGAGTGTCGGGGGAGCTGTCCTCAGACCGAAGAACACCCCGAGAACCCCGACTCCGGCGATGGCACCCAACCCAATGGCAAGACTCATGGCTCGACCACTTCACGACCCAACAGCCGCACCGGCTTCGGGGGCCGGGACAACGAAACCATCAGAGTCAAACCGGCTGCATACAGAGCTCCGACAAGGGCCAACGTCAACTGTCCGGTGACCGATCCGAACGGCGCCAGATAGGGATGAGCCAGGAGCACCAGGCCGACTGCAAACGCGACAGAGAAGGCCATGACCGTCCGAACACCGCTACGGATCGACGCTCTGCTTGTCTCAATTCGGAGTCGGAGCGCCACTTCCTCCCGGGTCGAGTCCGCCAATGCCGACAAGAGGTCACCCAGGCGTTGCGCGCGAGTCGTGACGGCCAGCAGAAGCGCGCACACCACACGATCCGCACAGGGATCCCCGACATCTTCGGAGAACTGAAGCAGTGCGTCACGTGGGTGCACGCCGGCAGTGAGCTGCGCCGAAAGCCGGGTGGTGGCACTTCGGATCGGGGCGGGACTGAGCGCAGCGGTTGCAATGATCGCCTGCCCCAAGCCAGCTGAAGCAGCAAGAGTCCCCTGGAGCATCTCGGTCCAGGTTGCGACCGCCTCCACCTTGGCAATAGACGCCGATCCCGACGTCCGGCCGAACAACTTGGGTAACCCATAGACGGCGCCAGCCGCAATCGGCAATGCCATCGGCCACCCGGTTACCGCGACGAACGCCGCCCCCACTAGTCCAGCCAGAAGGAGCAATGGCGCGTTCCTGCGAACCTCCGTGAGGATCAGTCTTCTGCGCGCATTCGACTGGCCGCCGTTCGGGTCGCTCCTCCACGTTGCCGCAATGCCGACAATCCCCAGACCGAAGGCCGTTCCACAGAGGATCGACACGAACCCCTTCATGCCAACGCCCCCGAAAGCACGGCGCCCGAAGGCTCGTATCCGAATCGAGCCAGTTCCCGAAGGGTCTCGGGACGAAGAGGAGATGCCGCCACCGCACGCCGATCGGCGCCGGGACGGAAGATCTCATTCGAAATGACCTGCACGCCCTCTGCATCGACCACTTCACGTATCGACGAGACGAATCGCCGACGAGCCGCTCTCGACGGGAACCGACGCAGACTGTGAGGATCGTCATGCCATTCCGCGTTCTGTGACTCAGGCCCGTCTGAACGGTCCGCCACCGACTCGGCCCCATCGTGCATCTCGCTGTCGAGATAGACGACGAAGTGAATCGCGCCCGCAATGAGCAGGTTGCTCGCTTCCAGAGGAAGGCGCTCCGGAGCCTGCACCGCATACGAGGCGATGCGACGGAACACGCCTGACGAGGAGTCGGCATGGATCGTGCACATCGAGCCGGACCGGCCTTGGCTCATTGCATTGAGCATCGGGAGCACCTCGTCGCCCAGGACCTCGCCCACGATGACTCGATCCGCGTTCATCCGCAGCGCCCGCCGCACGAGGTCGGCAACAGATATCAGTCCTTCTCCCTCGACGTTCGAAGGCCGAGCCTCGAGGGCGACCATGTCGGGGTGACGCTCCGACGCCGTGTCGAGACCCAGCTCAAACGCTTGTTCGATCGTCACGATGCGCTCCCGAGGCGAGATCTCCGCAGCCAAGGCCCGCAACAAGGTGGTCTTGCCCGAGTTCATCGCCCCGGCGACGATGATGTTCTTCCTTGCCCTCACCGCCGCTCCGAGCAGCGAGGCCAGTCCGGCGTCGATCGAACCGAGCGTGGTCAGGTCCGCCAACGAAAGATCCGCGTAGCGATGCCGTCTGACGGAAACCGCAGGCCTTGCCGAGACAGCCATCAACGCGGACAATCGGCTGCCGTCGGGCAGGCGGAGGTCGAGCTCGGGTCGAGCCAGATCGAACCGACGTTCCGAGAGTCCGAACTTGCTCGCTGCTGACCGCAACACGTCGACCAGCTCTTCGTCCGAGTCGGCTACAGGAGCCATCTGCATCTTGGAACCATCGGCAAAGGTCGCCCAGACACAGTCGCATCCGTTGACATCGACGTTCTCTATTTCCGGATTGTCGACGAGGGTTTGAAGGGCGCCCAGACCGAAGAGGGCGTCGAGTACCGATCGTGCAAGGTGCTGCTCGCTCTCCGGTCCACCGATCGACTGCAGCAATCCATCGTCGTCTGCTGCCAGCCTGTCCAGGTGGGAGAACACCCGCTGGCGGGCGAACTCACGCCGGTCCTCACCGAGGAGGCCGACGGCAGCTGGTGTGGAGAGATCCTCGGCCACCAGCTTTCGGATGGTCGTTGTCAGGGAGCCGGTCACGTCGGCACGTCCTGCAGCCTTGCCCGGGGACCGGGCTCGGGGGATACGCCCGGGTCGAGTGGAGCGACGGAATCCTCAGGACCTTCGCCTGCAATTCCTTCACTCGGACAGTCCTGATCTGCTCGTGCAAATGGACGCTTCCGCTGATCTGGACCCGAATCACGGAGCGAGTCCGAATTGCCCCCTGCATCGGACGCCAGATGCCTCGACAGCCGAGAGACCGAAGCGACAAGGAGCGATCGCATCAGTCGGCGTCCACCTCCCGCTGCCCCACAGGCAATGCCCGCTGCAACCGGATCGGACGGCAACTCTCCGAACAGGCGGATTCCCGTGAATGCCTCGATCTCGACACTCTGGTGGGGACCGGAACCGATCACCACCAGGCCAAGCCGGTCTTCGTATCGGGAACGCAGCGCAGGGGCCCGCTCTCGGACCTGGACCACTGAGGCCGCATCGCTACCGGTGACCACCACCACGGAGTCCGATCGATGCAGCCACGCCTGTGAATCGTCGTCTGCCTGCCGCAGCCGACCGAGGTCGACCAAGGCATCCCAGGGGTCATCCGGTGCGGACCAGGTTCTCGACAACAGGGAGACCTCTGCGCTCTGCGCCGGCGGAAGATCCGAAGGCCTCGTGCCGACCAGGACATCGAGGCCTCCGGGGAGTTGTTGGAGGTGCGGCGCGATTGTCGCACCGCCCCCCTCACGACGAGCTGATGTCGCCAACGTCGGCCATCCACACCTCGCCGACAGGCCGAAACGTGTGGCGAGGTCCCCTCCACTCGGATCGCACTCGACCACCATCACTCGGCGGTGAGCCGGCCACGTGCCTCCCACCAGGCAGCACAGTGTCGTTACCCCCGGCGCACCCTTCACGGATAGGAACGACACGACCGTCATTGGGCACCGCCGGCCGGAGCACCGCTGACCGGTGCGCCGCCGAGCTGTCCCCCACTGCCCTGCGGAAGCAACACCAGGCTCACCTCGCCTGCGCTTGCCGCAGTCGATACCTCCGCAGCCAGAGTTCTGGACACCTCGACGGATACCAACAGTGATGCGCCGTCGCTGGAGTTCGCCGATGGAGGACCGACGTCGAACACGGTTGCCTGCGGCACCAGCACGCCCGTAGCTGAACCCCCGCCATCCTGTGAGCCAGAGCCAGAGCCAGAGCCAGAGCCAGAGTCCGTCGCCGTGGCCGTCGCCGGTGCACCGGGGCTCGCCGATTGCACGATCATCACCTGGTCCCCGGATTCCACGCCTGCCGATGGGTACTCGCCGTCTTTCAATGCCATGCCCACCACCGCTTCGCCAGCGGCGATCGGAGCGGACCCGGCGACATCAGCGAGGGTGAGGAGAGAGCCCGCGGGAATTGTCACGGCAGCTCGCTTACCGGCGAGAAGCGGAGCACTGGCAACCGGGATCGGCGAGACTCCTGCCGAAATCGCCACACTTGCCTGCCCGAGGTCGGTTCCGGATATGCGCTGTCCCTCTTGAATCGTCTGGACCACGATGAGAGAAGGTGTCTGGTGGTTCGCCGACGAGTAGACGCTGGCGAACACTGCAATGCTGGTGAACACAAGCAGCGCTGAGACGATGGCAACCAGCGGCCTCCGACTGCGAGAAGTGACCGGCAGCCGGAACCCGGTCTTCGATCCGCCACGGGTAGGCGCTTCTCGAGGTTTCCCTTCCATCAATGACGTCATGATGTAGGCCCTTCGTCGGGGGGCGCGGCCGCAGGCGCTGCAGAGAAGTTCGAGTTGATGCTCTGCACCTGCTCAACCCGAACTGTGCTCCTGCTCGACGTGAACAACATCGGCAATTCGCCTCCGCCTGCGGCTCCCTGAGCGGACCACGAAACCGCCCAGGAGACCGTTGCAGAGACAGCGAAGGCGCCGTCGTCCGGATTGCCGTCTGGAGAGAGCTGGCCAGCAGATGATCGCAAGTAGCTGTACTCGCACTGTGTTGACTGGCCGGACGAAGGTTGGCTCAGGTTGTAGGGAGCGCCCGGTCCGGGGCACGTCGTCTGGCCTCCGTCACCCATCGACCAGGTGACCACGATCGGGTTGGCCACAGCGGTTGCGCTCACCGAACCCACTGATGCGGTGACCGAGTAGGGATGCCAGATGCCGGCGTCGATCCACAGCCATGTCGGCAGATTGACCACGGACATCGCCGTTGGGTTGAAATGGCTAGCCGGCGCGGGTAATGCCAGCGAGCGCTCAGCCTGCAGGGCGACAGAGCGGGGGTCAACGGCGGGCGAGCTCGGGGTGGACTGATCGGGGACCCATTCGGTTTGCGTGGTCTGCGCCCCGGTCAATCGATCGTTGCAGGTGACCGAGTACCACGCGCCCGGAGTGGGGCCGCCCGGGGCAACGCCACCCTCGTTGTTCAGTACCAGGTCCGTATAGATGCATGTCCAGGGGTTGGTGCCTTGCCCAGAACCCCCTCCCCCACCTCCGGGGGACCCAGGGGCACCCCCTTGCGCCCCGCCACTACCCGCGCCCACGTTCACCGTCCCGCCAGGACCGTCACTCCCGCTTGCGCCCGCATGCGCCGATTCCGCTGTGCCGGTCAGCAGCGCCGCGGTCGCTGCGAGTGCCATGGGGAAGATCAGCGACCGGTGCATGCGCCTGCTCCCACCGTCTGAGTCATCAGTTTCCATCCGTCGGGTGTCGACTCCATCGTCGACTCGAAGAGCTCGTAGTCAACTTCGCCCAGGACTCCGGCGACCGGCACGCCGGACGTCGCGGAGACCACGATCTCCGCATCGTGCACGCAGGACCGCACTTCGGCAAGAGTTGCCTGCATACTCAGCACGCGTGGGGTCCCGAACCGGACAACACCCTCGGCATGCTCATCTGCCTCGCTCATCTGCTCCAGCAGCGATCGGCTGGCGTCGATCTGGGGTGGCACCGTTGTCGCAGCCAAACCTGGTGTGCTGGGGTCCGCGGAGAGTGCAGCGGAGTCAAACGCCTGCTGGGCTGCGATCCAAGCCGCCACCACCTGGTCGGACTCACTCGAAGAGTTCCCGGGCGTGCCTGCCACCGTGCCTGCCACCGTGCCTGCCACCGCCGACGTGCCGGCTGCGGAGATCCGTGCGTGGCCGGCAAGAGGAGCGACGCCGCAGGAGGTGATGAACAGGCCCACGGCCACGGCCACGGCCACGGCCACGGCCACTGGACCGACCCGCGTCGTAGATCTTCTCGATGTCAGCTGATGAGTGGCCTGCCCCTGCATAGGACGGGAACGGTACGGATGGTCGCAACGAGGTGCGCGGTTGATTGCACGACGTGTGCAACTTGTTTGGCAACGCGGAGAGGGACCGGCCTCCTGGCCAACATGAGGTCTGGGCACTTCCTTCGGACGCTCGTCCACGTCAGCAGCGTTGGGCACGCACCTTGCCGATCGCCTTGCCGACGACCTTGCACGCGGTGCCCGAGACCGACGTCGTTCCTTGCCGGAACCCCGCAACTGCCGGTTTTTCCTTGCTGCGCAACGCATTTCTGTCAACAGATCACGGTGCACCGCCGATCACCGGTCCAGTGCGCCACAGCGAATCTCCCGGCGGCCATGAGGAAAACCGGCAGTCCGGCTGCTGACGGGTTCGGAAGAAGGGGTCTTCGGTGCACCCGATCACCGATACTCGGTAGTGGTTACCCTAAGTGAATACTTGACCACCGTGGGCTGTCGCTCTTGAATCAGCAGAGCACCGATGCCAGTGCGATCCGGGCGACGATGACGAAGGCCGGTCCGACCTCGGTGCGCCTTTCAGCCGCTCCATGTGGGCAAGCTCGCGTCAGAGCACCACGCGGTACGGCCGCCCCTACGGCCGGTACCGGTGCCTGGCTCTGGTCAGACGCCGTCCATGGGAGCCGCGACTGTGCCCGGAGAAGCGCCGTGGGCGCCGAAGGCGCTGTCGCCGGCGGCTGCTGCAGTGGCAGTGGAAGTGGCAGTGGAAGTGGAAGTGGCCGGTCTCTCTGGGTCAGCGGCTGATCCCGAGGCGTCGGCTGTGTGCCCGGTGACCAGCTTGGCGCTCATCTTGATGGCCTTGACCGCACTGGTCGCGCCCGTCTGCAGCACGATCGCCACGGCCAGGAGGATGATCGCCAGATAGCGGAACGTGTGGGATCCGAGCATGAGAAGCGCCACCCGGCCCAGGACGTAGGGCGGTGAGCACACCATGGCCCCGATCGCCCCGCCGATCGCCGTTGCGGCCAATTTGTCGCGGCTCGATCGCTCAGACTTGACGCCGACGAGCCTGGCCGGCACTGCCACGTACGCGAGCATCATCACCGCCACCACGATCCCCAGGGACAGTCCGAACCACCCGAGACCCCACCGGTCGGCCACCACGGTCGCGAATCCGAGCGCCAGTCCGACCCCGAACCCCCACGCGAAGATCGTGCGCAAATGCGTTCGTGCCTTGGCGAACGCAGGGCGGATCTCCGGTGCGCCGGGCTTGGCGATGGCAAAGGCGAAGACCGCGTTGAGGAAGAAGCTGCCCGCGGTGATGGCGGCGACTGCCAACACGACGGGGATCAGCCACGGCCCTCTGAAGATGTGGAACTCCTTGCCGTGGAGCACATGGGCCTTGAGGTCGAGCATGGCGCACCAGATCCACATGGCCGGAAGGATCTGCACCAGGGTCAGGCGCCAGTTGGTGAAGAGGAGCTTGACGCCCTGGAAGAGCATGGCAAAGGCGCCGACCACCATGGCGAGCGGTGCCAGCCAGCGGCTGCGCTGACTGAGCGCCAGCACTGCGCTCTCCACCATCTGCTCGTCGCCGTCCCGGATCGCGGTGACCAGGCGGCCGATCAGCGCTCCCACAGCCTCCCGGCGGGACTTTGGTGGTCGGACCTTGTTCGGCTCCGGGCCGAAGGCTGATTCGCTCTCCGCCTCTTCCGGCTCCGAGGGCCCTGCCGTCCCGGTACCTGTTGCGCCTTCGGGGTCAAGAGTCAACGGCACACCGGTCCGACTCGGTGGCGGCATGGCCCCGGGAAGAGGTGGCAGCTGGCGATCCCTCTGTGGTGCTGCGCCCCGTGCGTCATCCGCGCCCAGGATACTTTCATCGCCCGACCATGCCCGGGCCCCCGGCTGGGACGCCTACCAGGGTCCGGGAGGTCCGGGGCCCCGGGTGCGGCCCCGGTGCGGCACGGAAATCCGCATTCGGGGCCACCTGCCAGGTCGGTGCGGACGGAAGCCGTCCTCCGGGCTGGCACACTGGTCGCCATGGCAGCCCAGTACATCTACACCATGCGTGACCTGCGGCGGTTCTATCCGCCCGACCGGGAGGTGCTCAAGGGCATCAACCTCTCCTTCTATCCGGGGGCGAAGATCGGCGTCATCGGATCCAATGGCTCCGGCAAGTCGTCCCTCCTGCGCATCATGGCCGGGGAAGACGACGGTTTCACCGGCGAGGCCCGGCTGACCAGCGGCTTCACTGTCGGGTTCCTTGCCCAGGAGCCGCAGCTCGATCCCACCAAGGACGTCCTGGGCAACGTGTCCGAGGGTGTAGGCGAGGTAAAGGCACTGGTGGACCGGTTCAACGCGGTGTGCTCGGCCATGGGCGAGCCCGACGCCGACTTCGACAAGCTGCTCGCCGAGCAGGGCGAGCTCCAGGACAAGATCGATGCCGCCGGTGCCTGGGACCTCGATCGGACGTTCGAGATCGCCATGGACGCCCTCCGCCTGCCGCCCGGAGACGCGGACGTCACCACCCTGTCGGGTGGGGAGCGCCGCCGGGTGGCGCTCTGCCGGCTCCTCCTCTCCAGGCCCGACCTGCTCCTCCTCGACGAGCCGACCAACCACCTCGACGCCGAGTCGGTGGCCTGGCTCGAGCGCACCCTGCAGGACTACCCGGGGACGGTGGTCGCCGTCACCCACGACCGATACTTCCTCGACAACGTGGCCGGATGGATCCTCGAGCTCGACCGGGGTGCGGGCATCCCCTGGGAGGGCAACTACTCGTCGTGGCTGGAGCAGAAGCAGGCCCGGCTGGCCGGCGAGCAGAGAGTCGACAAGTCCCGCCAGGAAGCCCTGCAGCGCGAGCTCGAGTGGATCCGGATGTCCCCCAGGGCCCGCCAGAGCAAGGGGAAGGCCCGCATCAACGCCTACAACGACCTGGTGGCCGAGTCCGAAGCAGCCGAACGGCGGGCCGACAAGCTGGAGATCACCATCCCTGCCGGGGCCCGCCTCGGCGACCGGGTGGTGGACGCCGAAGGACTGGTCAAGGGCTACGGCGACCGGCTGCTCATCGACGGGCTGTCCTTCCTCCTCCCCCCGGGCGGCATCGTCGGGGTCATCGGCCCCAACGGCGCCGGCAAGACCACCCTCTTCCGGATGATCGTCGGTGAGGAGCAGCCCGATGCCGGCCGGCTCGAGGTCGGGGCCACGGTCGAGTTGGCCTATGTCGACCAGTCGAGGGATGCGCTTGGCGCCGAGGCCACCGTCTTCGACGAGATCACCGGCGGCCATGAGCACCTGGTCGTGGGTCACCGTGAGCTGCACGGGCGGGCCTACGTGGCCAGCTTCGGCTTCACCGGCAGCGACCAGCAGAAGAAGGTCGGGCAGCTGTCCGGAGGAGAGCGGAACCGGGTCCAGCTGGCCAAGGTGCTGAAGAGCGGCGGCAACGTCCTCCTCCTCGACGAGCCCACCAACGACCTCGATGTCGACACCTTGCGGGCGCTCGAGGAGGCGCTGCTCGGGTTTCCGGGCTGTGCCGTGGTCATCAGTCACGACCGGTGGTTCCTCGACCGGATCGCCACCCACGTCCTCGCCTTCGAGGGCGACTCCGAGGTCCGGTGGTGGGAGGGGAACTTCAGCGACTACGAGGAGGACCGCAAGAAGCGCCTCGGCGTGGACGCCGACCAGCCTCACCGGCTCCGCTACAAGCCGTTGGTGCGCGATTGATGACAACTGCCCAACGCACCTTCGCCAGCGACAACTTTTCCGGCATCCACCGTGACGTCCTGGCGGCCATCGCCGGTGCCAACGTCGACCATGCCCCTGCCTACGGCGACGACCCGGTGACCGCCGATGCCGTCCGCCTCTTCCGGCAGCACTTCGGTGACGACGCCGAGGTATTCCTCGCCTTCAACGGGTCCGGGGCCAACGTGGTCGGCCTCCAGTCGTTGCTGCGCCCCTTCGAAGCGGTCATCTGCGCGGAGAGCGCCCACATCAACGTCGACGAGTGCGGAGCCCCGGAGCGCTTCCTCGGGAGCAAGTTGATCGCCGTGGCCACCCCGGACGGAAAGCTCACCCCTGACCTGGTGGAGGCCGCCGCAGTCGGAACCGGCGACGAGCACCACGTCCAGCCCCGGGTGGTGTCGGTCACCCAGTCCACCGAGGTGGGGACCTGCTACACGGTGGAACAGGTCATCGCCCTCGGCCGCTGGGCCCACGAGCACGGGATGTGGCTGCATCTCGACGGTGCCCGGCTGTCCAACGCGGCGGCATCGCTCGGGGTGGGACTCGGCGCCTTCGGATCGGCTGCAGGTGTCGACGTGCTGTCCTTCGGAGGGACCAAGAACGGTGCCATGGGTGCCGAGGCGGTCGTCTCCTTCCTTCCGGCGGACGGGTCGCCCCTGCGTTACATCCGCAAGCAGTCCATGCAGTTGGCCTCCAAGATGCGCTTCGTCTCCGCACAGTTCGTCGCGCTCCTGTCCGACGGCCTGTGGAGGAGCAATGCCGCCCACGCCAACGCCATGGCCCGCCGGCTCGCAGACGGAGTGGCTGACGTGCCCGGGGTCACCGTCGCCTATCCGGTCGAGGCAAACGGCGTCTTTGCCGTCCTGCCCCCGGCGGTCACCGCTTCTCTCCAGCGCCACCACCCGTTCTACGTATGGGACGAGGGGACGGGGATGGTTCGCTGGATGGCCTCGTTCGACACCACCGAACAGGATGTCGATGCGTTCGTCGGTCTGGTGGCAGCAGAGATGGCGAGCTGAAGGCGGGCAGACGGACTAGCTGTCGACTTCGAGCCACCATCGGCCGTCTGCCAGTACCTCGACCTCGGGATGAGACCACACGAATCGCTCGACGGTATCGAGGAGCTCCTCCACCTGGCCTTGGGAACCCGACACGGCGGCGAATGCCAGTTCATCCCGCTGCCACTGGTTTTGGTAGCCGACCTCCGCCGCAGCCACCCCGAAGCGGCTCCTGGACGTCTCCACCAGGTGCTTCACCACCGTCCGCTTCGCCTTGAGTGACCGGCTGCCGGGAATGCGGATCTCGATGGAAAGGGCGCAGGCGTGCATCATGGCTACAGGATGGCCGCGGAAGCGGGCCCGTGCCGTGAGACAGGGCCGGGAGACGTCCGACGCAGGTCCATGGCGTACCTGTCCGATGTCCATGCGCACCGCCGGCGACCGTGCCCCGAGACCTTGTGCAAGATCCCGGGGCCCAACGCCAGCTCGAGCGGGCTCAGCTCTGTGACGGGGGTGTGCCGCCGGGGCCAACGGGGCCGCCGGGACCACCGGGACCACCGGGGCCGCCGGGACCACCGGTGGGTGGAGCGCCGACGGCCACCTTGGTCGCCGTCACCGTGTTGGAGGTGTCGGTGCCGAACACGGCCACGTGGGCGCCGACGGTCACGTTGCCGAAGGAGGGCGAGGTGACGTCATGGTCGAGATACGTGGTGGAACTGCCCACGTTCACCGTCACCGTGGTGCCGTCCTGGGTGGTCAGGGTGAACGTGCCGATACCGACCGACTTGACCGTGCCTACTGCGGCCGGGGGTGTGCCACCGGGGCCACCGGGGCCACCGGGGCCACCGGGGCCACCGGTGGGTGGAGCGCCGACGGCCACCTTGGTCGCCGTCACCGTGTTGGAGGTGTCGGTGCCGAACACGGCCACGTGGGCGCCGACGGTCACGTTGCCGAAGGAGGGCGAGGTGATGTCATGGTCGAGATAGGTGGTGGCGTTGCCCACGTTCACCGTCACCGTGGTGCCGTCCTGGGTGGTCAGGGTGAACGTGCCGGTAGCGACCGACTTGACCGTGCCCACTGCGGCCGGGGGTGTGCCGTCGAAAGGGGGTCGGTTCGTCTGGGAGCCCGAGGCAGAGGTGCTCGGGGTAGACGCGGTCGTGGTTGCAGCACCGGCTATGGCACTTCCTCCGATGGCCAAGCCCAGCGCCATGGCGGCTGCACTCGTAACCCGGACGCCCCTTCGGCGTTTCTGGCTGACCCCCGGAAACGGGTCGGATGCTGCCAGGGACATCATGGCTTCTGGATCCTGATCACTCATGTCTTGCTCCTTTGCGTGTGGTTGCTGTCAACAACGAGCATGCGGAGCGGAACTGTGGCCGACCTGGGAATCAGGCCAGTGAGCGATAGGAAGATGCGCTCGAAGAGGTTGCGGGTGGTCCGCGGAATCGCTCCGGTCTCTTTGCGAACCTGACCGGGTCGGCCTCCTGTTTTGCCGTCACACCCCCCTGAGAGGATGGGTCCATGACGTTGGCGATGACCGCAACGGAGAGGTTTGTGGAGATGCGAGATGGGCAGACCCCTGCGTCAGGGTCCGGGCTCCGGTCTCGTTTGGAAGAGGCGTCCGCTGCGCTCTCATCTCTCGTGGCCGAGCTGGACCCGTCACTTCTCAACGGCAGGGACGCTACCGATCTCTACGCAGCGTTTGCCGGTCTCGAACGCCTCTCTACCGCCGCCAAGACGCTGCTGGCCCCTCGGATCGACGAGTCAGGGATCTGGCGCAATTCGGGACACCGGACGGCGGCGACCATGCTGGCCTCCCTCGAGGGCATCTCGACCGGCCAGGCGCGCAATACCCTCGAGGTTGGCCTCCGCCTCCATCAGCTCCCCGACACCGAGGCGGCCGTGCGCAACGGAGCGCTCTCGGCGCCCAAAGTGGCCGAGCTCACCGGCGCGGCAGTACTCGATCCCACCCGAGAGACCGAGCTACTCAACGGAGCCGCCGGAAAACCGCTCCACGAGGTGAAGGACCGGTGTCAACGGTTCCGGGCCACCTCCGGTAGCGCGGATCCCCTTGCTGCGGTGAAGCGCATCCGGGCTGCGCGACACTTCTCGTCTTGGACTGATGCCGAAGGAGCGTCCTGCTACCAGGGGCGCGACACCGCCGACCGAGGGGCCCAGGTCCTCTCCCACCTCGGGAATACGACGGACTGTTTGCGCAAAGCCGGAAAATCCACCGGTGATGGGAGTGACCAGGATCCGGCACGCGAGCCAGAGCGAGCCCTCCGCGCCGATGCCTTCTTCGCCCTGATCACGCAGCAGCACCTGGCCGGCACCCCTGTGAGCGGGACCGCATTGCCGGGCGCCGAATCCACTGGCCGGCAACTGTCGGATACCGACCTCGACGCTGGCCTCGAGGCTGACCCCGGATCACGCCCGGCGCCGCGAGGTCCAGGGGTTTCCATGCGTCAACCGTCGGTCGACCCACAGGGCATCATCGATCGGCCCCCGACCTGCTCGGTCATGGTGCGAGTGGACCTCGAAGCCCTCCTCCGCGGCCGTGCCCTTCCTGGAGAGTGTTGTGAGATCGACAACCAAGGGCCGATCCCTGTGCGCATGGCGCGGGACATGGCCAATGACTCGTTCCTTCGCTTCGTCTTCCATGAAGCCGGCGACGTCAGGGCCGTCTCCCACTTCGGTCGGACCATCAACCGGCAGCTACGGACGGCGCTGGCGCATCGCGACCGGATCTGCGTGGTGCCCGGGTGCGGGGTGTCGTTCGGCTTGGAGATCGACCATGTGATCCCATTCGCCGAGCACGGACCCACCGAGTTGGGCAACCTGGCGCTTCTCTGCCACCACCATCACTTTCTGAAGACCTTCGAGGGATGGACCCTCACGAGGACGGACAGAGGGAGCACAAGCGCGCCCGAATGGCGCTTCGAACCGGAGCCACCCTTCGGCCAGGAGCCGGGGCTCGGGACCGACGAGCCGAACGGCAGTAGCCATTCATCGACATCGCTAGGCACCGAAGGCAATCACTGATGCTTCCATATTCGGAGTTCGGCCTTGAATTCCGAAGTCCACCTGCTCGCACCTGTGGGGCAGAACGGCCTCTTTCGAGCGACTGCCGCCAACCTGAGACGTTTCACCTGTCGTTCAGTCGGGACCGTTTACGTGATGGCTGCACCTCCTGTGCTTTCGGGCCGCAATCGCCAACGGCATCGCCAACGTCGACGCCGACGCCGACGAGGAGCCGGCCGAGGGTCCTGAGCACCCGTGACGATCCGGCCCTGCCAGAGGTGGCAGGTTCACCCACACATGGGATCGGGAACTTGTCTCCCCGAGCCCATGAGACTCGTTGATCAGGGCCGTAGAGTCGCCGAACCCGTCTTCGCCGTCGACGCTGACGACGCTGACGACCGTCGCTTGGTTCGAACCGGCAGGAGGCCCACGCCAAGCCCGAGTGCGATGCCCAGGACCAAGATGATGTTGGGCCAGGCCGTGCTCCATCCGACGACTCCGTAGATGGTCAGCATCAGGCTCATCCCGATGCCCAAGAACAGGCCGGCGAGCGCATTGGCCACGACGTGCCGGGTTCTCTTGGTCTTCACGTTCCCTACCTCCTACTCCCCGGTTCAGATCAGGATCGGACGCGTCCATTTCGAGACGCCGAACACAAAGAACATGATCAGCGCGGCCACGATTAGGACCAATGACAACCACCACAACGGGGTTCGCCCCGGACTGTCCACGACCTTGACCCACAGAGTCCCGCTGCACTGGGCTCCACCGTTGCCGCTCACGGTGAAGCCGACCTCATAGGTACCCGGGAGCTTGACCGGTTCGTTCGTGCTGGGAGTGAAGCTGTTGCCCCATGAGGCTTGGCCCTGGTCGTTGGTGAAGGCGCCGGACAAGCCGTGGGCGTGTCCGCTCACCAATTCGCCGAGGGCGAAGAGCCACGAGGCGTTCTGCACGCTCACCCGCCAGGTTCCGCTCGTGATCGTCTGATCGGTCTGGCCCTGCCAGGCGACATCACCGTTCCACATGATCCGGAACGGTAGGGACTGGGTGCCCCCAGCACCCGGGACACTGACCTTGTCAAGAGGAGCACCCTGGTCGTTGAAGGAGGAGGCGCTGCCACTGCATCCCACGCTGTTGGCCGCATAGGCCGGCACGGCCAGTGGACCGACCAGGAACACAAGCGCTGCAGGAATTAGCCAAAGGGCCCGCACGGTCATGGACACCTCCCCTTCACCTCGGTTGCAACGAGGTTAGACCGCGTCATGCCAGCTACCGGCGTCCCCCAGGCCCACCCCGATCGGGGCGGCCGGGGGCGGACCTGCATGGGGCTCGATGCGTGGCTTGCCGGCAACCTGGCCCTTCTCCGTCACCACCGTCACTTCCTGAAGACCTTCGAGGGATGGACGCTCACCACAACCGACAGCCGGGACACCGGCACGCCCGACTGGCGCTTCGAACCGGAGCCACCCTTCGGGAAGGAGCCCGGACTGGGTATCGACGCTCCCGGTGCCCGCGCCGAATGGCGCACCCCGGATCGAGATCCTCGACTCGTGCAGACGGCGGAATCCGTAGCAGCGATGGGTCCCGGGGCGGGCAGACCCAGAAGCAAGCGACGCGCCCGCTCCAGGTCCTGTGCCCGCTACTGCTGCTCTGCGTGATCCTGGCGCCCCTCCGAGGGTGATCACTTCTGCTCGAGGGCGATCACTTGTGCTCGGAGGTGATCACCTGTGCTTCAGGTTGTGTGCGAGCTCGTATGCCACATAACGAGGCCCGACCCACTTCAGGTACGGCAGCGCAGCACGCGTCAATCGCGCTTGGACCTGCACGCGACTCTCGGATGGCTGTCGTCTGAGGAAGGCCCCTGGGAGCACATCGATGCGGGTCTCCTCCTGGATCCCGCGCCGGGAATTCGCCTCCGGAACTCCTCGCAGCCAGTCGACATACGCTCCGAGAAAGTCCACTCCGACGACCCTGAAGGCAGCGAACGAGCCCCAGACCCGGGGATTCACATCGTGCACCCAGTCGCGACCGTCAGCATCCCGGATGACTTCCACATTGATCAGCCCTTCGATGCCCAGATGAGTGGCAAGCTTCCGGCCGGTCTCCGCCAACTCGGGATCGTCGAGCCCGAGCAACTGGCTGGCCGGACCTCGGCCAGCCGGTCGGCCGACTGTCTCGCACGTGGCAACGGGGCCCATCCCACCTCCGTCGACGACACCACCGATCTGCAGACTGCGCCCATCGACATGGCGCTCGAAGAAGTAGGAGTCACTGTTCCCTCCTTCGGAAAGCGCGCTTTCGAGATTCTCGAGCGTGCAGATGATCGAGAGACCCATACCTCCACTAGCCACGCGGGGCTTGTGCACGACAGGAAGCCCGAGGACTTCGACCACCTCACGGGCTCCCGCCACCGGTGCCGGGACCACATCGGGGGCGAAGAAACCTCCGGTTTGCAGTCGACGTGAGACGACGAGCTTGTCGACAGTGTCGATTCGGCGGGCCCAGTTGGCCGATGTCTCCGGACGTGACGTGGCAGGGAAGCCTTGATAGGTCTGAAGTGCCAAGGACTCGATCGCCTGGACATCGACCATATTCTCACCATCGAGTATCGACTCGAGCGAGGCGAGATCGGAAACCGAGCCGAGCTGGACCGTCCGATTGAAGCACAGCGCCGCAGCCCGACTTGGCGGCTTCATCGTCACCCGGATCGTCCGGAAGCCTGCCCTTCGAAGCCCCGACGCCAATTGAAAGTGGCAGTCCCAACCGTCCTCGTCGACGAACAGGACTGCGGGACGTGGCTCTCGTCGAGTACCTCGTTGCAACGTCCTGGCTCTCCTGCTTTGCAGCATCGATCCTCAGTCGGTACCACATCGCGAGGCAGCCCTCACCGAGGCATTGTCGGACGTCACGGGTCTGACCGGACCGGACGGACCCTCCATCCCCCAAGGGCACCGGGCCGAGTGAGGGTTCAGCGAACACAATGTTGCACGGCCACGTGCAGACGGCAAGAGCCGGCTCGGCGGGTGCGGTCGGCTCGCCCCGGAGTGGGCGGGCTCAGGAGTCGGCTGCCCGGATCATCGCATGGACATCGGCCCAACCGAACCCGACGGTCTCGCCGATGACCCTGCGGGTCTCGGGATCGACCAGGACCAGGAACGGGTACCCCGTCACCCGGTAGTCGGACCAGGCTGCATCCGTCATGACCACCGGCACACTCCCCAGTCCGCCGGAGGCCGCTTCCACCTCGGCGGCGGAAAGCACGGCGGGTCCCCTGGTGACTACCACTGGCGAGACCGAGCCGGGCAACGCGGTTCCATCGGGGCTCCCGAGTCCTCGCCAGAACTCGTCGCAGCCGTCGCACCGGGTGTTGAGGAAGACGAGGAGGATCGGATGTCCGGCATCGGCGATCCGGATCTCGATGCTGCTCCCGTCCGGCCGGGTGCCCTTGAGGTCGGACGCCGGCCAGGATGGTTGGCCGGTGGCAGATCCTGAGGGAATGGGCCGCAACCCCGCAACGAACGCAGGGTCGGACAGCGGTCCACCGGTAGCCGGTGGGTGGTCGTGCGTCGGGCCGAGCCGGGGGTGGTGCCCATCGGTGCTCATCGGTGGCGTCGCCCCCGGGCGGCCGTTCCGGCTACCCCGCCTCCGGAGTCCCGTCCTCGATCACCTCGACTGCGTTGCCATTGCCACACCAGCGGCACGACACCTCCTCCACGGTTTCGTCGAGCACCTCCTCGTCCTCCACCGTGAGATCGCCCCCCACCGAGAAGTGGTGAAACGCCCTGGTGCGGCGGCTGGTCACCACGTTGAAGCGCGTGATGTTCCCGCAGGCGGCACAGCGGTAGCGGGTAACGGCCGTGGGCTGCGCAGTCGGCGCAGTCGTGGGCTGCGCAGTCGGCGCAGTCGATGAGTCGGTGGTCACCTCCCCTACGGTAGCCGCCCCGCCACCGCCCCTCCCGGGCGGGCAAACACATGTTCGCTACAGTGTCCCCATGGAGATCGCCTTGCAACGATCCTTCGACGACCTGGGCACCCCGCTCAGCCAGGTCACCTTCGTGGTTCTCGACGTCGAGACCACCGGGGGCTCTCCGGCCACGTCGTCCCTCACCGAGGTCGCTGCCGCCCGGTACCGGGGCGGACAGATGCTGGGCACCTACCAGACGTTCGTCCGGCCGGACGAGCGGATCCCGCCGTTCATCACTGCGCTGACCGGCATCAGCGACGAGATGGTGGTCGATGCACCACGCAGCGGGGAGATGCTCCCGTCCTTTTTGGAGTTCGTGGGTGGAGCCGTCCTGGTGGGCCACAACATCCGCTTCGACCTCTCGTTCCTCGACCACGCCCTGGTGTCGACGGGCCGGGAACGCCTGGCCAACGTCACCGTGGACACCCTGGCCATGTCGCGCCGCCTGGTGCGCGACATGGTCCCCAACTGCAAGCTGGGCACACTGGCGGCCACCCTCCGGCTCCCCCATCAACCGTCGCACCGGGCGCTGACCGATGTGCTGGCCACCGGGGACCTGCTCCACGCCCTGCTCGAGCGGGCCGGCTCATTCGGCATCCTCGGGCTCGAGGAACTGCTCGACCTCCCCCGATTGGTCGGCCATCCCCAGGCAGCCAAGCTGCGTCTCACCACCCGGCTCCCCCACCGCCCCGGCGTGTACTGGTTCACGGACGCGGCCGCCAACGTGCTCTACGTGGGCAAGGCGACAGATCTGCAGACCCGTGTGCGCTCGTACTTCTCGGGAGACACCCGCCCGAAGGTCGGCCGGCTGCTCCGCCAGCTCCACGCCGTCCACCACCGGGTCTGTCCCGGCCCGTTGACGGCCGCGGTGATCGAAGGTCGCCTGATCCGGGCCTGGTCGCCGCCGTTCAACCGGCAGGGGAAGGTGCGGCGAAAGGATCCGGGTGCGGCGGTGCGGGTTCCCAGCAAGGAGGCCGTCCGGCGGTCCGAGCGCAGGTACGGGAGGCGTCGGAAGTGGACGTCGGGCGAGCTCGACGGAGACCCCGTCGAGCTCCTGACACCGCTGGCCGGCGAGCTGACCTTCCTCTCCGGCCAGCAGCGGTACGAAGAGGCGGCATCGGTCCGGGACGAGGCCGAGCGGCTGCGGCACCTGTTGGGAAGGCACCGCCGGGTGGAGTCGCTGCGGCGCGCCGGGCGGGTGGTGCTGTTCATCGACGGCGAGGGAACCGTCGAGCTCGACGGGGGCCTGCTGGCGGAAAGCGGAGTCATGTTCGGCTCGGAGGTGGCCATGGACCCGGCCATGACCATGACCAGGGACGGCCATGACGACGAACGCATCATCGTCGCCCAGTGGCTCCGGTCCAATGCCGAGCGCGTCCGCATCCTCGAGGTCGAGTCGCCGCTGGGGATGTCGATGCCGGCCGTCCGGATCCCCAGGCTGGCCGATCTGTGCCGCTCCCCGGACGCACCCCCGGCCACCGCACCGGACGCACCCCCGGCCACCGCACCGGCCACCGCACCGGTCGCCGCCGGTCCCGAGGACGAGCCCGACCTGCCACCGGCAGCCGTCCGGGTCGGTTCCGCGGCCTGACCGCCCGGGACCCCACCGGATCGAGCGGCGGTTCAGTCGCCAGTCAGATCGTCAGCGGAGGCCTCCTGGGACACCCTCACCAGCGCCTCGAGCACCCGGGTGGCGCGACCGTCGTCGATCACCGCACTGGCCAGCGACACTCCCGAGGCCAGGTCCGCCGACCGGCCGATCACCGTGAGGGCCGCGGCGGCGTTGAGCACGGCGATGTCGCGATGGGGTGAGGCGTCGCCGGCGATCACCCGTCGGATGGCCTCGGCATTGAAGTCGGCGTCGCCGCCCCGGAGGTCCTCGATGGCCGCACGAGCGAACCCCAGGTCGGCGGGATCGACCCGGTACCGCGTGGTCTCGTATCGACCGTCCGCAACCGCGACGAGCTCGTGGACCGTGGAGGGCCCGGTGGTGCTCAGTTCGTCGAGGCCGTCGTCTCCGTACACGATCATGGCCCGCCGGGCGCCGTTGGCGGCCAGGACGCCCAGCATCTTGTCGGCCATGGCCGGGTTGCTCACACCCACCACCTGGTACCGGGCACGGCCGGGATTGGCCAACGGCCCCAGATAGTTGAACACCGTCGGGATCCCGAGCTCCCTGCGGACCGGTGCGGCGTACCGCATGGCCGGATGGAAGCGGGGTGCGAAGCAGAACCCCATGCCCACCTCGTCGATGCACCGGGCCACGCCGTTCGGGCCGAGGTCTGCCACCACGCCGAGCGCCTCGAGCACGTCGGCCGCCCCCACCGCGGAGGAGGAGGCCCGACCCCCGTGCTTGCACACCTTGGCACCGGTGGCCGCCACCACCAGCGCGGCGATGGTCGACACGTTGATGCTGCGCAGCCGGTCGCCGCCGGTCCCACAGGTGTCGATGACGTCGGTGCCGTCCGGAAGCCCGAGGGGGACGGCGTGGGCCGCCATGGCCCGGACGAAGCCGGTCATCTCCTCGACCGACTCACCCTTGGCCCGCAGGGCGACGGCCAGAGCTGCGATCTGAGACGGGGCGGCCTGGCCGGCGAGCACCTGGCCCAGGACCACCTCGGCCTGCCCGGCGGTCAGCGAGGTGCCGGCCAGAATCCCGGTCAGCACACCGGGCCACGCGCCCAGGGAGTCGAAGGAGGGCAGATCCGGCGAGGAGGAGCCGGCTGCCCCGCCGCCGCCCGCGCCCGGTCCCGGTCCCGGTCCCACCACCGTCAGTCCCACCACAGGTCGTGGCCGAGCACGCCCCGGGCGATGAGGCCCAGCTGCACCTGGGAGGTCCCCTCCACGATGGTCAGCTGCCGGGCGTCCCGGTACCAGAGCTCGGTCGGGTGATCCTCCATGTACCCGGCCGCCCCCAGCAGTTGGACGGCAAGGCCGGACGCCCGCACCGCCAGCTCGGTGGCGTAGTACTTGGCCATCGAGAGGAAGGGCACGTACTCCTTGGTGAACTTGCCCTGGTCGGCCAGCCAGGCGGACCGGTAGGTGAGCAGGCGGGCCGCCTCGATGTCGACGGCGACCTTGGCGATCTCCCACTGGATGCCCTGGAAGTCGGCGATGGTCTTTCCGAACGCCTCGCGCCCCTTCACGTACTCGGTGGCGTACATGAGCGCTCCTTCGGCCAGGCCGATGCCCCGCGCCGCCACGATGGGCCGCATGGCGTTGAGCCCGAGCATGGCCAACCGGAAGCCGCCGACCTCGCCGATGACGTTCTCGGCGGGGACGTGGACGTTGTCGAGGAGGAGCTCACCGGTGTCGACACCCCGGACGCCCATCTTGTGGTCGGTGCGCCCGACCGACACGCCGTCCCATCCCCGTTCCACGATGAAGGCGGTGATCGAGTCGTGGGCCCGGGAGGACGGGTCACCTGTCTTGGCGAAGACCGTGTACCAGTCGGCCTGGCGGACACCGGACATCCAGCACTTGGTGCCGGACAGGACCCAGCCCCCCACGGCGCCGGTGTCGGGCACCGCCTTCGTCCGCATGCCGGCCACGTCGCTGCCCGCCTGGGGCTCGGAGAGCCCGAACCCGGCGCGCAGCTCGCCTCTGGCGATGCCGGGGAGGTAGCGCTGCCTCTGGTCGTCGTTGCCGGCGATCAGGATGGGACCGGTGGGAAGGCGCGTGAGCAGGAGCATCAGGGCAGCCGAGCTCGAGTACTTGGCCACCTCCTCGACGGCGATGGTCAGCCCCAGGATCCCCGCACCCGAACCGCCGAGCTCGACGGGCAGGCACAAGCCCAGCAGGTCGGCGCGGCGGAACGCATCGTAGATGTCCGTGGGGTACTCACCCGTGGAGTCGATCTCCCTGGCCCGCGGCTTGACCTTGTCCTGGGCCAGGCGGCGGACGCTTTCCTGCAGGGCGGCGAGTTCGGGCGAGAGATCGAAGTCCACGGTCGACGAGGCTACCCGAGGTCCGGAAGGGTACCCGGCCGGCAGCTGGCGGGATCCCCGACGGGCAGCTGGCGGGGCACGGAGAGATGGCCCGGACGGGTGGTGAAGGGAGACCGCGGAGGATCCTCCCGCCTAGGATCTCGCGCAATGACCCCGCCAGGCCTTCGACCACCCCCGCCGCTCGGTGCATCCGCCCTGGCCCCGGGCACCTACGAGGACCGGGTGGTGATCGTCACCGGCGGTGGCACCGGACTGGGAAAGGCCATCGCCACCGAGTTCGGCCGCCTCGGTGCGTCGGTCGGGATCCTCAGCCGCGACGAGCACCACCGGGCCGCCGGAGTCGCCGCCGTCGAAGCGGCAGGCGGGACGGCCCTGGCCGCCAGGTGCGACATCAGGGACGCCGACTCCATCGCATCCGCCTTCGATGACGTGGAGGCGCGGCTCGGCCCCATCGACGTGCTGGTCAACAACGCGGCGGGCAACTTTCCCGTGCCCGCCGAGGACATGAGCCCGAACGCCTGGCGCACGGTGGTGGACATCGTGCTGAACGGCACGTTCCTGTGCTGTCGGGACCTCGCCCGCCGGCTCATCCCGGCCCGACGGGACGGAGCCATCGTCAACGTGGGCGCCTCCTACGCATGGACCGGTGGCCCGGGGTTCGCCCACTCCGCTGCGGCCAAGGCCGGCGTGAAGAACCTGACCGAGACGCTGGCCGTCGAATGGGGCCCCTACGGCATCCGGGTCAACGGCCTCGTCCCCGGGCTCATGCCCCACGAGGACGAGACGGCTGCCATCGCCGCCGTGCCGGGGAAGTACGAGGTCCAGGACTCGCGGGTCCCGGCGGGACGGGTGGGATTCCCCCGGGAGCTGGCCTGGGCGGCCACGTACCTCTGCTCGCCGTACGCCAGCTACATCAGCGGTCACTCGTTGGTGGTCGACGGAGCCAACTGGCAGCGGCGGCACACCGTGCAGCCGCCGTTCATCCCCATCCGCGAGCAGTTGAACCGCCCGCCGTTCGGCGAGAGCGACCCGCCACAGCCGGCCGGGCGGGCCCCGGGCCCCGGGCCGGGGCCATCGAAGGGAGCCGACTCATGACGAGCCAACCGAAGACCAGCCAACCCGCGAGCATCCTCACCCCTGAGGAGCGCAATCTGGTCCGCCTCCACGTCGACGGACCGATCGCGGTGATCACCAACAACCGACCCGAGAAGCACAACGCCATGAGCGACGAGATGGACCGGCGACTGTGGGAGGTCCTGGCCGAGCTCCGCGACATGCCAGAGCTCCGGGCCATCGTGTGGCGTGGCGAGGGGAAGTCGTTCTCCTCGGGACGGGACACCGGGCAGATCGGTGTGCGCACCGAGGACATCTCCGACCTCGAGTTCATCGAGCGGGGCCACCGGCCCACCCAGATGTTCCTGACCATGCCGTGCCCGATCATCTGCGCGTTGAAGGGATGGGTGATCGGCGGTGCCTTCGAGCGGGCCCTGCTGTGCGACATCCGGGTGGCAGCCGTCGGCACCCGGATGATGCTGCCCGAGGTGGCCCACGGGGTCATCCCCGACTCGGGCGGGGTGGCACGGCTCTTCCAGATGGCCGGACACGGCGTGGCTGCCGACCTGGCGCTGACCGGCAGGGTGATGACGGCCGAAGAGGCGCTCGGCCACGGCGTGGTCAGCCGGTTGGTGGCCGACGAAGCCGATCTCGATGCGGTGACCATGGCGATGGCCGAAAGGATCGCCGACGCCCCGGCGTTCACGGTGAAGATGGCCCGCCGGACACTGTTCAACCTCAGTGCCCCGGAAGTCCAGCGCTCGATCAACGAGGAGGCGGTGGCCCAGTCGATGGTCTTCGCCTCCGACGACTACGCCGAGATGCAGGCCGCCCGGGCCGAGGATCGAACCCCGGTCTACCGGAGACGCTGAGGCGCAGGACCGGCAGCCACGGCGGCCGTTGGTGCGGACCCCGCCGGCCGGACTAGAACGGGTGGTGTACCGCGAGCCGGGACCGCCGCAGTAAGTGGGATGCAGCGGTCTGATGGGTAACGGCGGTGGGCAGGCGGGCGGTGGGCAGGCGGCGGGTGGAGCGACATCCGACCGACGACGCACAATGACCGACTGACCGACCGACCGACTGACCGATGACCGACCACCCAGGAGGATCCATGCCCGACCAGACCACCGCGGCTCCCAGCCGCCACCCCGTGCACGCCAGCGGCACATTCAAACTGGGGGATCGCACGGTGCACCGGCTCGGGTTCGGGGCGATGCAGATCACCGGACCGGGCATCTGGGGCGAGCCGGCCGACCGGCCCGAGTGCGTCCGGGTCCTCCGGCGCGCCGTCGAACTGGGCGTCGACCTCGTCGACACGGCCGACTCCTACGGGCCCGAGGTCAGCGAGAACATCATCCGCGAGGCACTCCACCCCTACCCGGAGGACCTGGTCATCGCCACCAAGGCCGGCCTCACCCGGTCCGGCCCGGGGGTGTGGCTGACCGTCGGGCGACCCGAGTACCTCCGCCAGCAGTGCGAGATGAGCCTCCGGCGCCTCGGACTGGAGCGGATCGAGCTCTTCCAGCTGCACCGCATCGACCCCAAGGTCCCGGCCGAGGAGCAGTTCGGGCTCCTGGCCGACCTCGTCACCGAAGGCAAGGTCCGCCACGTCGGACTGTCCCAGGCAACGGTGGGCGAGGTGAAGGCGGCGAGAGCGGTCGTGCCGATCGTCAGCGTGCAGAACCTCTTCAACCTGACCAACAAGTCCTCCGAGGACGTGCTCCGCTACTGCGAGGCCGAGAACCTGGCCTTCATCCCCTGGTTCCCTATCGCCTCGGGCGTGCTGGCCAACCCGGGCGGTCCCGTCGACGACATCGTGAAGCAGACCGGTGCGACGCCGGCGCAGGTTGCCCTGGCCTGGCTGCTCCACCGGTCGCCGGTGATGCTCCCGATACCGGGGACCTCGTCGGTGGCCCACCTCGAGGAGAACTGCGCCGCAGCGGTCGTGGAGCTCGACGAGGCCCAACTGGGCGCCCTCGACATCGCCCACGCCAACTCCTAGCGCCGGACCGGGCCGGTTCCGACCGGGATCGCCGGCGAGGGATGATGGGTGCCGACCGGGGTTACCCGGCTGGCTTCTCACTCTGGTGGGGCGGAACTTCGGGCGAAACTCGACCTGAGGAGCTGGAGAGCCCGAACGAAACCAGCCACGTCCTCGAGTGGGTCGAAGAAGGACCCGTCGCAGTCCTCGACGACCACGATGGCCCGGTTTGCGAGCGTCTGCCCCTCCTTGGTCACGGTGATCGCTCGTGCTCTCCTGTCGCCCGGATTCTTGGCGCGCTCGACAAGGCCGCGTGCTTCCAGCGCCCGGAGTACCTGTGAGGTCATCATGGGGTCGGTGGACGCGTAGTCCGCCAGATCTCGCTGGTTGACCGGCCCTTCGGTTCGCAACCAGGTGAGGGATGCCAGCAGAACGAACTGCACGTGGGTCAGCCCAAGAGGCTTGAGTGCCGCACGCTGCGCGGCCTGCCAGCGGTTGGTGATCTGCCAGAGCAGGAACCCTGGGCTGTCATCGGCGGCAGTGAAGTTGCTCCTGAGGCCCCGTCCCGAGGTCATGTCGCGCCCCGTGTCGCGCCCATCGCGCTCCGGACGACCGTGAAGTCGGCTTCGGAGAGGCTCAGGAGCCCTCGTCGGAGCTGGTATCCCCAGTTCGGCGCCGATGTCAGATCCAAGTCGCCGATCAAGGGACGAATCGGGGTCTCTGTCGCCTCGACGAAGTAGTGGACCCGTCTCCTCCAGGGCTTGAAGTCGCCTTCATCGGCCTGCCAGATCTCTTCATCGGCGATCTCGCCGATGGCCGTGAACGCCTGTAGCTGCTCCTTGCTGCCGAGCGAGGGTCTCGGTGAGTAGTAGACGAGCCAGTCGCCGGACCTCATCCGTGCCAGTCCATTGCGATTTCCGTGTCCGATCTGCGCGATTCCCAGCTCGACCCCACGTCGAACATGGTCGCGTGACACCACGCCGAGCCAGTACTTCACCCTCCTGCCTCCACCACTGCGCCCAGTTGGTAAAGGTCGGACTGGGTCGTCTCCCCGAATCCCTTGGCAAGGAGCAGGGTCCAGAGCCACGCGAGCGGACCACTCATGGAGATCGTCACATCGATCGAACAGCCGCCCCCGGGATGCGTCGTGACGAGGTGGCCGGAGGCAAGTCGAGCGCCATGCAGACGTGGGACGTCGACGTAGGCCCGGTCGGGATCGAGATGCTCGATCACGAACTTGGTCTTCGGTCCCTTCCTGGGCTTGAGGACTCCGGTGGTACCCACCGGAAAAGGGCCTTCGAGTCGAGCCCACTCGACATCGGTGCTCCACTCCGGCCAGGTGGCCATGTCGGCCCATCGGTCGAAGAACGCAGAGGGTGGGACGGCCGACGTCGTTCGGGCGCTGATGACGAGGGTCGTCATGGATGTACTATGCGCACATAGTAGTCAACACGTCAAGCGTGTCGCTCGGGAGGGTGTCCGAAGGGAACGTCGCTGCACCGCCCACCTGCACCGCGCCCTTACCCGATGGCGGGAACCCCGGTCTGCTCGTCCGAATCGGTGAGGCGCTCGTCGAGGTGCTCGAGGATCCGAAGCCACGAATCCGCGTGCCGTTGCGCTGCCACCGCGTCGTAGAAGCCGCCGTGCGTGAGTCGTAACCTCGTCCCCGACCCGGTGCCGACCAGCTCGACCCTGACCACGGTTTCGGCGCCGTCGGTACCGTTCGTGCCGGTGACCCACGTCTGTTCGATGAGCCGACCAGGTTCGAGGTCGATGAAGCGCCCGTAGTGGGGAACGTGGTCTCCGTTCTGGAGAACCTCGAACCAGTAGGGCTCCCCCACGTGCGGGCGCATCCTGATGGCGCCGGGGGATGCAAACCACGTGTCGAAGCGTTCGGTCCACGCTCGGTAGATGCCTTCCGGTGCAGCCGTCATGACGCGCTCGGCCGGCTCGGGTCGCTCACGAGAAGACGGAGTCTGTTCACTTGTCATCGATCGACCTCCTGTCGGCCACCAGACCTGTCGGCCACCAGACCTGTCGGCCACCAGACCTGTCGGCCACGAGCCAGGGTCACCCGCTCGCTCGAAGCTCGAACTCACCCGGGCCCGAACTCATCCGGGCCCGAACACCAGCGGCGCCGAGCGCACCCCGGCGATGACCGGGGACGCGGTGCGCACCACGGGCCCGGCCGGCTCCACCGAGCCGAACCGGACCAGGAGCTCCTCGAGCAGCATCCGGCCCTCGAGTCGGGCCAGGACCGCCCCGATGCAGAAGTGGGGGCCGAATCCGAAGGCCAGGTGCGGATTAGGGTCCCGGGTCGCGTCGAAGCGATCGGCGGTGGGGCCGAAGACCGCCTCGTCCCGGTTGGCCGAGGCGTACAGCATGAGCACCGGCTCGCCGGGCCCGAGCCGGCGGCCGGCCAGCTCGGTCGGCCGGGTCGTCGTGCGCAGGAAGGAGACCACCGGTGTCGTCCACCGGAGCATCTCCTCCACGGCCAGGGGCAGGGCGCGTCGGGTCGACGCCGCCACCCTCGACCGCAGGCCTTCCCACTCCCCCGGCGTGCCGGCCAGGGCGACCAGGCCCCCCGACATCATGTTCCGGGTGGTCTCGTTGCCGGCCACCAGCAGCTGGACGAGGAACATGGCCAACTCGGCGTCGGACAGGCGATCCCCGTCCACCTCGGCTCGGGCCAGCTCCGAGATGATGTCGTCCCGGGGGATCGGCCGCCGATCGGCCGCTGCCTCCAGCAGGTAGGCCACCATCTCGCCGGACAGGGCCTGTCGCTCCTCCTCGGGCCAGTCGGTGGCGCCCGGGATCACCGCCTCCGACCAGCGGAAGAACCGCGGCCACTCGTCCTCCGGCACGCCCAGCAGGTCGCTGATCACCTGGAGCGCCAGAGGCACCGCCAGCTCCGACACCACGTCGACCGGGGTGCCCGCCTCGATGCCGTCCACCAGCGCCCGAGTACGCGCCCGCACGCCGTCCTCGAGGGACCGCACGAAGGTGGGCCGGAACCCGGGCTGCACCAGGTTGCGGTACCGGGTGTGCGCCGGGGGGTCGGTGTGCATCATGGTCGGCGGCGTGGCGTACTCGTTGCCGATCTCGAAGACCATGATCCCCCGGCCCGAGCAGAAGGTCTCCGGGTCGCGGGAGACGGTGACCACATCGGCGTGCCGACTGGCCACCCAGAACCCGAGGGACTCGTTACGGACAAGGGGGGCCTCGGCCCGGAACCGGGCGTAGAGCGGGAACGGGTCCCCGGCATAGAACCCCGGGTCCAACAGGGGTGCGGTGAGGTCGTCGGCTGCGGGCCCGGTCATCGTCCCGGGCGCCGGGGGACCCACCTCAACCGAGGATGACGCCGGTCGGGCGGTCGAAGCCCTGGGCGAGCGCCAATGCCTCGTAGGCGGCCAGGGTCCCGGTGCCGTCGGTGACGCTCTCGACGGTACCGTCGGCAGCCAGATTGAGATTGACCCCTTCCATCACGAAGAGCACCTCGGTCACCTCGGTGTTGTCGGCAGGCACGTCGAGGGTGTGGACGGACCCGGCCGGCTCCCGGAAGTACGACCCCGCACGGTTGGTGAAGTCGTACTCGAGATAGTGCCAACGACCCGAGATGGTGTATCCGTCCACCGGGCCGGTGTGGCGGTGGGTCTGCAACCGCACCCCGGGCTCGAACCGGTTGCGGACCACCCAGATGCCGCTCGCCGCATCCACCCGGAGCACCTTCAGCCAGATGCCGCCGGTGGCGTCCACCCACGGCAGGTCGTCCTCGCCGGCATGGCGGACCACATCGTCGACGTCCACGGTTGTCATGCGGATTCCCTCCCGGTGTGTTGCTCCGGCCGGTGGCCGGTGCCCCCTGTCGTCCCGCCAACCTAGGCTCGCTGCGGCTCGCCATCCACTGCTGCTGCCCCGGCTGGAACGGCTGGCGTCACCGCGCCCACCGACGCCACTGCCGACCGGGCCGGGTGGACCGCCGTCCCCTCAGGAGCGATCAGTAGGGGCCGATCCGCTGATCGGGGTTGGTGTCGATCAGATGATGCCCGTCGGTCGACACCTGCGAGGTCCATTGGTAGCCGTCCCACCAGCGATAGTGGAACCTCCCGCTGGGATCGGGATGCCAGGCCGGGGGCGAGTGCGGCCACGAGACGGGCACGCCCTGCGGCCCCGGGGTCCAGGGCCCGACAGGTGCCTGCGTCCCGGGAACCGGCGGCGCCGCTCCCGGTGTTGACGGCGCCGCCGGTGTTGACGGCGCCGCCGGCGCCGCCGGACCGGTCTGGCCGTCGGTCGGCCCAACGCCGACCGGCGGCGGGGTCTGCGAGTTGGCGGGACGCGGATAGGCGGGGAACTGCTCTGCCACGCTCGGCGCCGTCATCGCCCACCCCGTCGCAGGCGGCGATCCCGGCACGGAGAGCCCCTGGCGGGCCCGGCGGACCCCGTTCGTGTGGGCGATCAGATAGAGCACCAGCCCCAGCACCAGGGACAGGAACCAGAAGAACGCCCAGAGCGCCGACGGGAGGCCCCAAGGGGTCCGCCCCAGCGTCCTGCGGTCGTTCTCCGAGAGCCGGTAGCCCAACGCCGCCCAGAGAATCGACAACGCCACCAGGATGACCCACTGGGTCCCGCTCGGGTGCAACACACCTCAGACTCTATTCCTTCCACGGGCGCGCCCGGGGCCCAGGGCCTGGGTACCGACCGGCGCCCCGTTCCGGTCACCGGAGGGGATGGGCCACGAAGAAGGCCCACATGACCGAGTTGGCGTCGACGGCGGTCGTCTGCGGACCCAGGAGGTCCGTGATCGCCCGGCCGAGGTGCGGTCCACCCGGCCACTCATGGCCTTCACCGGTGATCGCGTAGAGGTCTACCGCCGCCCCCGCCGCGCACGGGCCGTAGGCGGTGAGGACGACGCCGGCGTCGGGCCGTGACGACACGGGCGTCGGCCGGCACCGGTCGTGGACCGCCCACCGCCGGGCGGCCGTCGGCACGCTGTAGATCCAGTACGCCTGACCGTTGCCGAGGTAGGGATTCACCGAATCGGCGGTGCCGTGGAACGAGACGACAGGGACCGCGCGTGCCGAGGGGCAGGGCTCGGGAAGACGGAGCCCGCTGACCGGGGCGGCGGCGGCGAACACGGTCGAGGTATCGCAACCCAGCTGGCCGACCATCCGGGCCCCGCCCGAGAACCCGGTGGCGTAGACGCGGTTCCGGTCGATGCAGAACTCGTGCTCCAGGCCGGTCACCAGCTGCTCGAGGAACGTGACGTCGTCGGCTGCGCCGGCCGGTACCGAGCCTCCGCCGAACAGCGGCTGGCCGGACACGTTCCACTCGAACCCGCTGCCGGACGGAATGGCGCCCTGCGGGTAGGCCACCACGAAGGTGTCGGCATCGGCGGTGGCGTCCATGCCGCTGAAGCCCTCCTGCTCGAGCGCCGTCGACTGGCTGCCGTGCAGGTTCAGCACCAGCGGCACCGGCGACGTCGAGCGGTACCCGGTCGGGATGTGGACGATCGCCGTCCGCTCGATCGCTCCGATGGTCGGGTGGAGGGTGGTGGTCCCCGGCGACGCCGCCGACCGCATCCGCGGAATCGCCGGGGCCCACGGTGGCGAGCCCCGGGCGGCACGGGGTCAGGCAGAGTGCGTCCGAGCACAACGGCAAATGTAGAACCCGGAGGCGAAGCGCGCGTGCCCGCCGGGCGTCCCCTTTCTAGTGGGTTCAGCAGTTTCTAGTCTTATTCCTATATTTCATCTGAAACGCTATACTCGTCCCATGGACCCGGTCAGGAACCCCTACAGCCCCGGGGCGGGCACCCGTCCCCCGGCCCTGGTCGGGCGTGAGCGCGAGATCGATGCCATGGACATCGCCCTCCAGCGCCTGCTCCTCGGGCGTGACGGGCGGAGCGAGATGCTCACCGGGCTGCGCGGGGTGGGCAAGACCGTGCTCCTCAACGAATTCGAGCATCTGGCCGATGCCCGGGGCTACTTCCACGAGCACATCGAGGTCAGCGAGGACGGAGAGCTCCCCCCTCGCCTGGCGGCCGCCTTCCGCCGGGTCCTCCTGTCGATGGACGCCCGGCGCCGCATCGGCGAGCGGGTGCACCGGGCACTCGGCATCCTCAAGGCCTTCACCATCCGCCTCCCCGACGGGGTCGAGCTGAACATCGACGTCGACCCCGTCCACGGGCCGGCCGACTCCGGCGACCTGGCCACCGACCTGGCCGGGCTCTTCGTCGAGCTGGGCGAGGTGGCCCGCGACCACGGCACCGGCGTGCTCATCACCATCGACGAGCTCCACTACGTGAAACTCGCCACCCTCGAGGCCCTGGTCATGGGTCTCCACCGGGCCACCCAGCTCGCCCTGCCCATTACGGTGGCCGGGGCCGGGCTTCCCTCACTGGCCACGCTGACCGGCGAGGCCAAGTCCTACGCCGAGCGCATCTTCACCTTTCCGATCATCGGCTCGCTGACCGGTGACCAGCCGCTCGAGGCACTCGAGGTGCCGGCCGCCGACGAAGAGGTCCGGTGGGCACCCGAGGCCCTCACCCGCGTGGTCGAGGTCACCGGCGGCTACCCCTACTTCCTGCAGGAGTTCGGAAAGCAGGCCTGGGACGTGGCCGAGGGCCCGCACCTGATCACCCTCGACGACGTCGAGCGCAGCATCCCGGTGGCCACCGCCGAGCTCGACGACGGGTTCTTCCGGGTGCGGACCGGTCGGACCAGCGACCCAGAACGGGCCTACCTGCGGGCCATGGCCGAGCTCTGTCCCGGACCGGTGCGGTCGGTGGAGGTGGCCGAGCTGCTGGGCAAGAAGGCCACCGCCCTCGGGCCCACCCGCGACGGCCTGCTGAAGAAGGCGCTCTGCTTCTCACCGCGCTGGGGGGAGATCGACTTCACGGTACCCATGTTCGACGCCTTCATGAAGCGGTGGATCCCCGAGCTGTCCGCGGTGGCACCGGCCGGCTGAACGGCGTGCCGCCCTGGGGCCCGATCAGCTCATGGCCGCAATCGGCTGCTTCGGGGGGAACTTGGCGAACGTCATGAAGTGCTTGGCGATCCCGTCGGTGAAGCTGTCGATGTAGGCCAGCTTGCGGATCATGTAGCTGTGTTGTTCCTTGGGGTCGAGGTACAGGTTGTAGAGCCGGCCGTGGGAGTACTTCTGGGTGACCCCGGTGAAGCCCCCCAGGTTGAAGCAGTCGCGGTCGTCGTCGGAGGACGAGGCCACCATGAACTTCCACTCGCCCACCCGGAGGGCCGAGAACACGTTGGTCAACCAGTAGTACAGGTACTTCCGGTTGGACACCCCCTCGGGGTCGAGGAGGAACGATGCCTGGTCCACGCCGTCGATGAAGCGGTCCTCGGGCACCGAGTCGCCCGCCCCGGCGACGGTGAGGAAGGTGTTGAACAGGTCCATGAAGGAGAAGATCCCGTCCGTCGCCCGGTCGGCGGCGATCATCCCGGGCCAGGCGAAGATGCCGGGGACCCGCTGCCCCCCCTCCCAGGTGGATCCCTTGGCGCTCCGGAACGGCGAGTAGGCGGCGTCGGGCCAGGTCTCCATCTCCGGCCCGTTGTCCGACGAGAGGAAGATCAGTGTGTCGTCCATCTGGCCGGTGGCCTCGAGCTCGGCCACCAGCCGGCCCACGATGTCGTCGAGCTCGATGATCGTGTCCTTGTAGGGGTGCTTGGCCGGAGAGGAACCGAGGAACCGCTCGTGCGGGTAGTTGTCGAAGTGGGCGCCCCGGGTGCAGTGGTAGAGCAACCACGGCGTACGCTGCCCGGCCTCCGGCTCGGACATCCGGCGGATGAACTCCCGCGAGTAGGTGGCCCACTTCTCGTCGAGCAGCGAGAGGACGGGGAGGGTGACTTCCTCGACGTTCTCGGTCTCACCGCCCCGGGTGGCGTGGACGAAGCACTTGTTGAAGGGCAGGTTCTCCACCCACTTGGTGCGCTCCTCGCTGTAGACGATCTCGGGGAAGAAGTACGGGTCGCGCCATTCGGTGTACATGTCCGAGACGGACAGGAAGCCGTAGAAGTCGTCGAAGCCGACGTTCTGCGGCTGCGACTCGACGTTCTCGCCGATGTGCCACTTCCCGACGGCCTGGGTGACATAGCCAGCGTCGGAGAGCAGCTGGGCCAGGGTGATCTCGCCGTCGAGCCCGCCCGGCTGCCCGTACATCGGAGGCCGGAGGAGGCCGTGCCGCATCGGCAGGCGGCCGGTCATCAGTGAGGCCCTCGACGGGGTGCAGGACGGCTCGGAGTAGCACGAGGTGAGCAGCGTGCCCCGCCGGGCCAGCTTGTCAATGTTGGGCGTCGGCGCCCCCACGGCCACTCCCCCGCCGTAGCAGCCGAAATCGCCCCACCCGACGTCGTCGAAGAGGATGACCAGGATGTTGGGCCGCTTGCCGGACGCCCGATAGGTGCCGAGGGCGGCGGCGGCGCGCTGCTCCTGGCCCTCGAGGAAGAACCGGGGCTCGAGGCTGTCGCGGACCTGGGTCCGCTCGGCCACAATCGGGTCATGTGCCATCGGCATCGCTCCCTCGGTCGCTCGTTCGAAAGGATCGTGCCAGGCGGCCCGACCTGTCAATCCCGATGAGGGAAAGGCCGCATGCCCGGCCGACCGTGGTGCACCGTGGCCGTGGCGCGGGGAGGGCGGTCCGCCCGGGAGTCACCAACCAACGCTGCCGTCGATCATCTCACGGATCAGATCGGCGTGACCGTTGTGCCGGGCGTACTCCTCGATCATGTGCACGTAGATCCACCGCAACGAGCACGGCTCACCTCGCCGCGTGCCCGTGTCGTCGAGCCGGTGGCCACCCGCCGCGGCGCGGCTGGCTTCGCACTCGGCCTCCCATGTCGACAGGTCCGACGCCCAGTCGGCGTCGTCGAGCGGGACCAGCTCGCTGTCGTCCACGGCGGGGTCGAACCACAGATATGGGGCATCCGGATCGTCGCGGAGGGTCCGGCGGAACCAGTTCCGCTCCACCTCGGCCATGTGGCGGACCAGGCCGTGGAGCGACAGATTGGAGGTCGCCACGGGCCGGTGCTTGCGGGCGGCGTCGACCAGGCCTTCGCACTTGAGCACCAGCGTGGTCCGATGGAACTCGAGCCACTGCTCGAGCATCTCGCGCTCCGGTAGCACGAAGGGTGGCTCGTGCCGGCGGGGATCCGCGAGATCATCGACCATCTGGGAACCTCCTAGTGGGTATCGCTTCCGGACTGGCCCCGGCACAGCCGTGCCACTGGCAACGTAGGCCAGGTGCGGCCCCCGGCGGACCGGGTCCCGCCTGACGCTCCCTCTCCGGCCGCACACGCCGCGACCAGTCCCCCCTTCCACCGGCGGGGGCCTCGTCCTCTTGTACCGGAGGGCTCACTCCCGAGTGAGCCGATCGATGACCGGGTTTGCGCTGACGGCGTGGGCCACGACACTGAGCAGGACCGTGGCGGCGATGGCGGCCTCGGTGATCCGCACGCCGGGGTCACCGGGCGGCAGCGTCTCCTCGATGAGGAGCGCGAACACCACCGAGGCGAGCCCTCGTGGCCCGAACCAGCCGAGGAGGAGGCGGGTGCTCCGGTCGGCGCCGCTGCGCACCATGGCCAGGCCCACCGCCACCATCCGGACCACCGCGAGGCTGGCCACGGCGTAGATGGGCACCCGCCAGTCCGCCGCCCTCAGGGCGGGTACCACCAGGGCCGCCCCGAACACGAACCAGATGACCCAGGCAAGCGCCGACCCGACGAACTCCGGCAGCTCGACCAGCTCGTTCGACTCTTCGGGGAGCCGGAACCGGAGGGCGAGTCCGCCCACGAACGCCGCCACGAACCCGTTGCCGCCCAGCGCCACCGTTGCGGTGTAGGTCAGGACGACCAGCCCGAACACGGCGAGACGGGCGCCGCCGTACTCGGTCCAACCCTGCCGCTCGGCCATGGCCAGGATCAGCGCCCCGAGGATGCCGAACGCGACGCCCGCCAGTACGCCGCCCAGGACACCCACCACGACCGACACCACGTGGCCGGACCCGGTGCCCGCGCCCGGAACGTGCAGCGCGGTGGCCGCTGCGGCCAGCACGATGACCACCACCGGAGTGGCCAACCCGTCGTTGAGGCCGCTCTCCACGTTGAGCGCACGGCGCACGCGCTCGGCGATCCGGGTGTCGGAGATGACGGTGGCACTGAGCGACGCGTCGGTGGCCGCCAGCACGGCAGCCACCAGGATGGCCAGGATCCACGTCATGTGGGGCAGCACCACGAAGCCCACCACCGTTCCGAGGGCTATCGACACCGGTAGGCCGATGGCCAGCAGCCTGAAGGGCCACGCCGCGTCGTGACGGAGCTGTTCCGGATCGATGCTGGAGGCATCGGAGAAGAGCACCAGCGCCAGGGTGATCTCTGCCAGGACGCGGATCGTGGTGGCGTCGATGTTGACGGTGACGTCGTGGATGTGCCCGTTCCCCAGCAGCAGACCGGCGGCAACGAACAGCATCGGGGCGCTGACTCCCGTCCGCTCGAGCGGACGGGCGAGCACCGCCCATCCGAACACCAGTGCGGCCAGGGCGATGATCGCCCCCTCGCTCATCGACCGCCCTCGCTCCGGGGCATCCGGCCTGCCGGTACGCCGCCCCGTCGGCCTGCCGGTACGCGGTCCGGTGCGCGACCCGGTGGGCAACCGGGGCCGCTCGCGGCGAGGTGCGGCTGCCGTCGACGTCCCTCCCCGGTCGGTACCCGTCCCACTGCCCGTCCCTTCCGGCTCGTCCACTCCCGTGCGCCGGGCCATCTTGGCCCACGGGCTCGGCATCTCCCGGGAAGGCATGCCACGGGCTCGGCATCCCTACGCCCGTGGCGCAAAATCGACGATGTGACTGCTACCCTTTACCCTTGCTAGTGCAATAGGGGCCACGTCGCTTGCAACACCTGGTGAATCGCCCGGGTGAACCACTCGGGCGATCAGAGTGGCGAGGAGTGCAGCGTGCGGACATCGGAAGTCGGCCGGACCAACGTGGGCGTTTCCGGCCCCGATCTCTTCCATCAGGCAGTCATCGGCATGGCCTACGTCTCCTTCGACGGGGACGTCCTCGGCGCCAACACCGCCCTGTGCGAGCTCCTCGATCGGGAATCAGATGCCCTGTTGAGCTCCAACTGGGCGGACCACCTCCTGCCGAGTGGTAGCACGTCCTGGTTCGACGAGGTCGCTCCCCTGTGCACCGGTGACGTCCAGACGTTGGACTGCAACGGTCGGGCTCTGCTCCCCGACGGTGGGCTCGTCGTCGTCCAGATCACCTACACCGCCATCACCTTGGGAAGTGCGCCCGCACTCCTCGTCCAGGTGTTCGACCTGTCCAACGAGACGTCGGCCCTCGAATCGATGATCGATGCCGACCGACGGTTCAAAGCCCTGAGCACCTGCTCGTCGGACGTGATCCTGTGGGTGCGGCTGCCGCCGGACCTCGCCTGTCGGTATGCGAGTGACTCGCTCGCCACGATGGCCGGGTACTCCGTCGGCGAGGTCTACGCCAATCCTTCCCTGGTGCGGCAGATGGTCCACGCTGATGACTGCTCCATCATCGATTCCGTCATCGAAGTCGCCGGCAACAGCCTCTCGGAGACGCACACGGCACGGGTCCGCTGGACACGAAAGGACGGGACCGAACTCTGGATCGACGACAACATCACCGTGCTGGCGTGGTCCGGTGGTCGCCCCACCGACATCCTCCACGTGGCCCGGGATGTCACCGCGGAGGTGGACGCCGAACGGGAACGGGCCCGCCATGATGCACAGCGCCGGGCCGTCACCGCGCTCTCCCAGGGCTCGCTGGCGGCCGATGACCTGGCCGCCGCGCTGGATGATGCGGTGCTCGCCGTCGAACGATGGTCCACCATGGACAAGGCGGCGGTGTGGTGGGAGATCGAGCCGGAAGGGAGATTCCGTCTTACCGCGGGCGTCGGGTTCTCCGACCTCGAAGTAGGGATTTCGCTCGTCGACGCTTCCCTCTCCCATGCAGCAGCGGTGCGGGCCAACAACGGCGGCACTCCCTTCGAGGGTCCGGGCGCGTTCTCCGGAACGAAGGTCGGAAGTGAGCTCGACGGCGAGGGTGTCACCTCGGGATTCGGGGTTCCCATCCGTCGCTCGGGTCGTGTCCTCGGTGTGCTGGCCGCGTACTCTCCCTCCGAGCAGCCCATGAGCCCTGAGGACGGGCTCTTCCTGCAGTCCATAGGCAATGCCCTCGGCGCGTGCGCCGAACGCGTCCACCACGTCGAAGAGATCGGCTTCCTGGCCCTCCACGATCGGTTGACCGGACTGCCCACCCGGGCCCGGCTCATCGATCAACTCAAGCACTACCTCGCCACCGCGGAGGCCGAGGACGTGCTCGTCCTCGTCATGGCGGACATCGATGGCTTCGGGCTGCTCAACGAAGCACTGGGCCACGACGTCTGCGATCAGGTGCTGATCGAGATCGCAGCGCGGTTGCAGGCTCTCGACGGACCGCTGATCGTAGCCCGCACCGGAGGTGACGGGTTCGGTGCCATCGTGCCGGTGGCCGGCGATTTCCTGAGGGTGGACACCCTGGCCCGGGAGGCAGTGGCCGTCATCAACCAACCGATCGAGACCGCCGCGGGACCGGTGACCGTGACCACCTCGGCGGGCGTAGCCGTCGGCGAGTCGGGTCAGGACGCCAACGATGTCGTGGCGTCGGCGCTGGCGGCACTGACCGTGGCCAAGACCAAGGGACCCGGGTACTGGGAGGTCGCCTCCGGTCAGGAGCACTCCGCTGCACTCCGCCGGCTCAACCTCGTCGGTCAGCTACGAGACGATGTGGCCAGTGAATCCGTACGCGCCTACTTCCAACCCATCGCGTGCATCCCGTCTGGCGAAATCGCCGGCTTCGAGGCCCTTGCCCGTTGGCAGAGCGAGGACGGAACGATGGTGCCTCCGGTGGAGTTCATCCCCATCGCAGAGGACACGGGTCTGATCATGCAGCTCGGTCTCTCGATGCTCGGCCAGGCGTGCCGCTTCATGGAATCGGTGCGATCAGACACACCGGACAGCAAGATGATGGTCACGGTCAACGTCTCTCCCCTCCAGCTGGACGATCCCACGTTCCCGGCCCAGGCCGAGGAGGTCCTCGCCCGCTACGACATCCCCCGCTCCGAACTGTTCCTCGAGCTGACCGAGTCGGCACTGGTCATCGACGACCTGCCCGCTCTCGATCGGCTCGACGCACTGCGGGCCATCGGGGTGCGCCTGGCCATCGACGATTTCGGCAGCGGGTTCTCGAGTTTCGCCTACCTGACCCAGTTCCCCATCGACCTGTTGAAGCTCGATCGTGCCCTCGTGGCCGGGATGCACGACGATCCACGACGGGAGGCCGTGGTCGAGTCGATCCTCCTCCTGGCCCGGACCCTGGGGATCACCGTGCTGGCGGAGGGGGTCGATCGCCCCGAGGAACGAGACTCGCTCGCCGCTATGGACTGCCCCCTTGGTCAGGGCTTTCTCTGGAGCCAGGCAGTCCCCGCCGAAGAGGCGCTTGCATTGCTCGGCAAGGGCGCGATGCTCTGCAACGGCATCCACCGGCGCCTCTGCGACCCGACATGCGCGGACCCTCTCCATCACCCGTCACACCGTCCCTCGGCCCTCCCCGGAGCCGGAGTCATCCCCTCGGCCCTCCCCGGAGCCGGTGCGGCCTGAGAGCCACGATGCCGTAGGTTCGTCTGTCCGCGATGTCCCGCGACATCACAGTGGTGGGGACGGAGGGATTCGAACCCTCACTGGAGGCGGTTTAAGCGCCCTGCCTCTGCCGGTTGGGCTACGTCCCCGAGGCCACCTTGCCGAAGAGGCCGGCGTGGTTGACGGGCACCTGTGCGCGGTGAGGATCCAGACCTTAGGCGCCAGCCGCGATGTCCGCCGATGTGGCCGACGCGTCGGCGCGCCGCCGCTTCAGGCACGCAACAGAACCCGCCGGCAACCGACGTCGACCTCCGCACCGCCGAGGGGAACTCCCTGCTGGTGGAGCGGGCGATCGACCGGTTCGGACGCATCGACGCATCGACACTGGTCACCGGCATCGGCATCATCACCGGTCGCTTCCTGGAGATCGCCGTCAAGCAGTGGGAGCGAACGAAAACCGGCAACCTCGACGTGGTCCTCCACGGGCTGCAGGCGTTCGTCCCACCGATGATCTCACAGGGCTCGGGGGACATCGTCGTGTTCACCAGCGCCACCGGGGCGCGGCCCGAGCCCCGGGTCTCCACCTACTCGGCGACACGGGCCGGAGCCAACGCGCTGGTCCGGGCCGTCGGCCTCGAGCACGCCCGGGACGGGCCGTGCATCAACGCCATCGGCAGTAATTTCATGGACTTCCCGGGATTTCTGCGGGCCCTAGCGGTGGGGCCACGACGCGGCCGCCGCTGCCGCCGCGGCCACCGCGTCGAGCTCTTCGTTTCTCGGTCGCTCGACCTGGTTCGACAGCCCGTTGCGCCCCGGGCACGGCCCCAGCACGGTGGTCGGCCGTCGGGCCGGGTCCCAGTTCGACCAGGTGCCGCCGGGCGCCGCTCCGTCGCCCAAGGGACCGCCGGGCGCCGCTCCGTCGCCCCCGTCGCCCCCCCTCCCTTCCGGCGTCCCCGACCGGGCGAAGTCGACCCACGCCGCACGCATTGCGGCCGACAACGCGAAGGCGTCATCCCCGCCGCCGGAGAACGTCTGCACCATCGGATTGAGGACGCTGCCGAAGACGAACGGGATCTCCAGCGCATGGCACGAGCCCAACCGGCCCTCCAAGGCGGGCGACTCCCAGGTGAACAGGTAGCAGTAGGTGCCGACGCCGGGGCCGGCAGCCCGGGCATGGGCGTCGGCGAAGCGGATGGTCGGCACCCTGAAGACGTACTCGGTGGCGATGGCCGTCCACAGGTCACAAGGTGCCACCGGCTCGCCGCGGCCGGCCCGCGCCTCGCGCACGGTGGCGATCACCGCGTCGGCGGCTACCGCATCGGGGGTCACCCGTCTCATCCTCCGCCGCAGGCCGTCCTCGTCCAGGGAGCTCAGTTTGGGGCTCCCGACGGTCCACAGCGAGAACTCGTCACGGGTGGTGCCGATGAGAAGTGGCACCTGGGATGCCGAGCCGGAGGCCACTGCCTCCTCGGGTGTTCGATCCAGCAGGCCCCCGTCGATCACCGGCATCACCGGCAGACCCGAGTCGTCGACCTCCCCCTGCTGGCCGAGCTCGTCCAGGGCCCGCACCAGTTCCTCGGCCGGGACCTCCTCCAGCGCGGCGCGGGTGAGTGCGACGCCGAGGTGGGCCGCCACCTTCTCTGCATGTGACGAGGCTGCCTCGACCGAGTGCGTGTAGGGCGGCCCGCTCTGGACGACGGCCCGGTGGAACAGACCCTTGGCGGCGGGCGCGCCGAGGAGGGCGGACACGCTCATCCCCCCGGCCGATTCGCCGAAGAAGGTGACCTTGCCCGGATCGCCGCCGAACGCCGCGATGTTGTCACGCACCCACCGGAGCGCGGCGATCTGGTCGGCAAGCCCCCAGTTGCCGAAGCCCGACCACTGCTCGCCATCCAACCAGGTCTGATCGGGCTCCTCGAGCACCGGATGGGCGAGAAAGCCGAGCAGGCCCAGTCGGTAGTTGATGGTGACCACCACCACGCCGCCCTCGCGCGCCAGCCTCCCCCCTCGGTACATGCCTCCCGAGCCCGACCCGGACACGAACGACCCGCCGTGGACCCAGACCATGACCGGTCGGTGGCCCCCATCCATTCCGGGGGTCCAGATGTTGAGGCTCAGGCAGTCCTCCGAGGCGGCCTCCGGCTCACCGCCCATGAACGCCTCGACCTCCATCGGGGTCTGGTGGGCGACCGGACCGAACCGATCGCACTCGCGGATGCCGGACCACGGCTCCACCGGGGCGGGCGGGCGCCAGCGCCGCCGGCCTGCGGGCGACGCCGCGTAGGGAATGCCGGAGAACGACCACGTCCCGTTGCGCTCGACCCCGCGGACGCGGCCCCCGTGCACCTCGACCACACCGTCCACAACGAGGACCTCCAGTCGGACCGGGAACCTGCCGATACTGCAGGCAACTTAGCCACTCGACCAACCGCCCCTCCCGCAGACCGAATGAGACCGGCCCGAACGTGACCATGGAATCGACCCGAACCAGCACCACCAGCTCCGCTCCACGGCCGTCGATGCCCGACGTCACCCGCCGTTTCCGACCCATACCCCCTTGTCCGACCGGGAATGGTGCAAGTACCGTGGCATGGTGGCGGATGTGAGGACAGGGCATCCAGACACCGGGAGCCGGGCGCGCCCGCGCCCCTGCAGGGGAGCCAGCAGGGCGCGGCGCGGCGGGCTCCGCCTGGCACTGGCGTGCACGGCTGGTCTCTTCCTCTGCGTCGGAGCGGGCACGGCAACGGTCGCCGGAAGCGCAGCCACGGCAGGCGCAGCGAGCACCACTTCCACGACGGCCGCCACCGGCACGTCGACTACGGCAGTCGGCTCCACCCCATCCCAGGACCAGATCAACGCCACCGAGTCCCAGGTGGCCACCGTCGAGGCCCAGATCTCCCAACAGCAGACGGTGCTCGACCAGGCCGACGAGCAGTACGACCAGGCGACCGTCAACCTGGGGGCCACCAGGAGCGCCCTCCAGTCCACCTCTGCCTCCATCCAGGTGGCCACGTCCAAGCTGGCCGCCGAGCGGTCCCAACTCCGCCAGGACGCCATCGAGGACTACGTAAGCAACTCATCGGCGGAGGCGGTGTCGGAGATCTTCGCCGCGCCCACCGGCGCCTCACAGATCCGCGCCCTCTATGAAGGACTGGGCATCGGCAACGTAACCGCCGACGTGGCCAAGGTGCAGGCCGGACAGCACCAGCTGTCGGCCACCCAGTCCAAACTGCTGGCCGAGCAGCAGGCACAGACCACCCAGTTCGCCCAGGAGAACCAGGCCCGCCAAAGCGCCGCCGCAGCCAACTCCCTCGCCGAGGCGACCCTGGCCCAGGTCAAGGGAGCCCTGGCCCAGCAGATCGCCCAACAGGCCGCAGCCCAGGCCGCAGCCGCAGCCCAGACCGCAGCCGCAGCCACCGACCCGGCAGCCAAGCAGGCTGCAGCGTCACAGGCGTCAAAGGCGGCCCAGGTGGCGACCACCCTCAGCGGCGGCAGTGCCGCGGCCGCAAGTGCCACGACCGCAGCCAACCAGGCCGCCGGTGCCGCCGCCGGTGCCGCCTCAGGTGCCGGCTCGACCGGCGGCTCGACGGCGGGCTCGACCGGCGGCTCGACGGCCGGCTCGACGGCGGGATCCTCGGGCGGTGGGGCCCCGACCGGCGTGGCCACCGTGTCCAGTGGCGACAGCCCGCAGGCGGCAGGCCTGGCCGCCGTCCACGGTGCCATGCAGTACCTCGGCGTGCCCTACGTCTGGGGCGGCGCCAGCTACGCCGGTGTCGACTGCTCGGGCCTGGTCATGCTGGCGTGGGCCCATGCGGGGGTGTCCCTGCCCCACTCGGCCGCCGACCAGTACAACGTGTCCCAGCACGTGAGCCTTTCCAGTCTCGAGCCCGGTGACCTGCTCTTCTACGACCTCGACGGGGCCGGCATCGATCACGTGGTGATGTACGTCGGGCCCATCCTCGACGGGCAGCCGACGACCTACGGGTCCAACACCATCATCCAGGCCGCCCAAACCGGCACCGTAGTGACTTTCGACCCCTTCTGGTCCTTCGGGTTGGTCGGCGCCGGCCGTCCCTAGCGCCCGGCTCGCCGGTCCAAGTCAGGCCCGCCGGTCCAAGTCAGGCTCACCGCACACCTGGCCCACCGGACAGCAGGTTTGCCGGGCCCCGCTAGGGTCACACCGAGAGACTCATGACACTCGACCTCTCCATCATCGTGCCCGCGTTCAACGAGGCACCCCGGCTGGCCGAGGGGATGCGGCGGTTCGAGACCGCGGTGGCAGAAGGCGCGGTGGACGTGGGGCGCACGGAGGTCCTGTTCGTCGACGACGGCAGCACCGATGGGACGGCGGCGGCGGCCGAGGAGCTCCTGGCCCCGCTCCCCCACCACCGGGTGGTCCGCCATCCCGTGAACCTGGGGAAGGGTGCCGCCGTACGCACCGGCGTGTCGCTGGCCCGGGGCGGGTACACGGCCTACATGGACGCCGACATGGCCATCGACCCCCGGGCCATTCCCCTGCTGCTGGACGGGCTGGCCACCCACGACCTGGCCATCGGATCCCGGGCGCTGCCCGATTCGATGGTCGAGAGCACCTACGCCGTGCGCACGGTGATGGGCAGGCTCTTCAACCAGCTGGTGACCACCGGCACCGGGCTCGGCCTCCACGACACCCAGTGCGGCTTCAAGGCCTTCCGCACCCCGGCCGCCCGACTGCTCTTCCACCTGGTCCGCATCGACCGTTTCGCCTTCGACGTCGAGATCCTGGCCCGGGCGCGACGCCTCGGCCTCGGGATCACCGAGGTGCCGGTCAACTGGAGGCACGTGCCCGGCAGCACCATCCACCCGCTGGACGATTCGATCACCATGTTCATCGACGTCTACCGCTCGCGTCTCGGGCTCCTTCCCGCCCCACCGGTCCCGGCCGTCGGGGTCCGCGATCCCTCTGCCCGGACCCCCTCCCCCGAGCTGGACGCACGGGTCCGGGACGTCATAGCGGGGACCCTGGTCGGCGTGCCCGTCCCCGTCGTGGCCCAGGGCCCGTCGGTGATAGCGCTCCTGCCCCTGGTCGATCCCGAGGAGGTGGCCCTGGTGTACTCGGCGCTGCGGGCCGAACTCGAGCCGTTGCAGGTCTCCCGGCGGGCCCTGGGCATCGAGGCCCTGCGGCGGCTGGGCCCCCTGGCCGACCGGCTCCGGGCTCCTCCGGTCCCGGGAGGACCGGCCTGAGCCCGACCGGCTCGGCGAGTCGGGGAAGCCACGAGACGGTGGCACCCCCCGTCGGCGGTACCATGCACGGTGTGAGCCCGGACCCCTCGGACATCGACCAGACGGTGCGTCAGGCGAGCCGCCCTACCGACAACGACATCATCGATGCCGTCGTCGAGTCCGGTCACCACGGTGCGCCCGCTGCCACGGTCGACGGCGTCACCGACGGTGAGCCGGGCCGCGAGCACGCCCGTGGCGCGGTCCGTGACGTCGCCCATGGGGACGACCAGGCCCGTCCCCCCGGCGGTGCCTCGGTGTCCATCCTGCCGGTGGCCGCCAATCGCCGCCGGCGCCCACAGCCCGACGACCCGCGGCGGTCCGACGTCGACGAATGGGGTCGCTCCGAGCACATGCGGTCGATCGTGCGCCGCCTGTACAACCCGATGTACCGCTACTGGTTCCGGGTTGAGTGGGAGGGACTGGAGAAGATCCCGACCCACGGCGGGGCCCTGTTGATCGCCAACCATGCCGGCGCCATCCCGCCGGATGCCCCCGCCATCATGCACGGCATCGAAGTAGAGCTCGGGCGCCCGGTCTACGGACTGGCCGACTACTTCTTCCGCACCGTCCCGGTGGTCGGTACCCTGTGGTCCCGGACCGGCGGCGTGCCGGCACATCCCGACAACGCCTACCGCCTCCTGCACGACCAGCACCAGTTGGCGCTGGTGTTCCCCGAGGGGACCAAGGCCACGTCCAAGACCTACTCCGACCGCTACCGGCTCCGCCGCTTCGGTCGGGGCGGGTTCGTGGAGATCGCCATGAAGGCCGGCGTGCCCGTCATTCCCATCGCTGTGGTCGGTGCCGAGGAGTCGATGCCCATCCTCTTCAGTATGGGTGGCGTGGCCAGGGCCCTCAAACTGCCGTACTTCCCGGTGACCGCCAACTCCCTCGTCTTCGGGCCCCTCGGCTACGTCGCCTACCTGCCGGCGAAGATCAAGCTGCGCGTCCTCGATCCCATCACCTTCGACGTGGAGCCGGGGCTGGAGCGGTACTCGAGGAGCCGGGTGATGGACGAGGCGGAGGCCGTCCGGGCCAAGCTGCAGGACGCGTTGCACGACATGCTGCGCGAACGCCGCAGCGTCTGGTTCGGCTGAGCCGATGGGCAGGCGCGTCCTGATCACCGGGCTCGACACCTTCTGGGGCGGCCGCATGGCCCAGGCCCTGGAGTTGGAGCCCGATGTGGAGATGATCCTCGGCCTGGGGACCAACGATCCCAAGGTCCCGCTGGAACGCACCGAGTTCGTCCGCTCCGACCAGAAGTACTCGATCCTCAACCGGATCGTGCGGGCCACCCAGGTCGACACCATCGTGCACACCTTCCTCGAGACCAACTCGATCGGCGTGTCCAGCCGGGTCCTCCACGAGATCAACGTGATCGGCACCCTCAACCTGCTGGCAGCCGCCGGTTCGGCCGGCTCGTCCGTCCGCCAGGTCGTGATCAAGTCCTCGGCACATGTCTACGGTTCGTCCGAGACCGACCCGACCTGGTTCCGCGAGGACACCGGGCGCACCAGCCCGGTCCGCAACCGGCTGGAGCGGTCCCTGATCGAAGTGGAGTCGTTGGTACGGGACTTCACCGAAGACAATCCCCATCTGGTGGTCACGGTGCTGCGGTTCGCCCACGTGCTGGGGACCGACATCATCACCCCGATCAGCTACGACCTCCGTCACCGGGTGCTTCCGGCCATTGCCGGCTTCGACCCGCTCGTCCAGTTCGTCGAGGAGGACGATGTCGTGCGCGCCCTCGAGTTCGTCACCGGGAAGCAGCTCCCGGGCGTGTTCAACGTGTCCGGAGCGGGCAAACTGCCGTGGAGCGAGGTGGCCTCCATCGGGGGTGCGCGCCTCCTGCCGCTGTCGCCGTTCCGGCCCCAGGCCTTCGCGGCACCGCTCCGCCGGGCGGGGGTGATCCAGTTCCCGCCGGAGATGGAG
>Ga0224558_1000474_pt1 | contig 46896 bp, 42 predicted proteins | sample 714S32024metaG_FD_180682 | JGI IMG/M metagenome (GOLD analysis project Ga0224558, IMG submission 180682) | Peat soil microbial communities from Stordalen Mire, Sweden - 717 S3 20-24 | ecosystem: Environmental > Terrestrial > Soil > Wetlands > Peat | place: Sweden: Norrbotten County, Stordalen... | reverse complement strand
AAGGCGATCTTCAACGCCGAGTACAGCCTCTCGACGGCGAGCTTCTGCCCGACCGACATCGCCGCGGGCATCAACGGCACCAGGTTCCCCGAGTCGCTCAACGGCCCGCGCAGTCCCTGCCAGTAGTTAGGAGCCGACTCTGGCGTGGCTCTGCCGACCACACGGACCGAGGCACCCTCGCCTCCACCAATTAATGGAGCCCGGGTGAACAATTTCACACTGCCACGACCACGAGTCGAAGGCGGCGGTACAGGATTGGCCCGCTGATAGCCATGCCCCGAGTCGACTATGGGCTGCTTCAGCGAGCGTCGTGAGTCACTCGCCCATCCATCATCGTGAGAAGGATCGGGACAGCGTGTATTTCGTCTTCGTCCACGTCGAAGAGGTTCGCCGCCAGAACCGTGAGGTCAGCCAGTTTTCCGACTTCGAGAGAACCGACCTTCTCTTCGAGCCGCAATTGGTAGGCACCATTGATCGTGTAGCCCCGCAGGGCATCGTGAAGGCCGATCCGTTGACGCCTCACGAGTGGTCGATCGTCGGGGAAACCAGGACGCTTCCGAGTGACAGCCGCCTCAATTTGCATCAACGGGGCGATTTCGTGAACCTGTGAGCCGGGGAGATCAGCTCCGTAGGTGACGACTGCCCCAGAGCGAACGAGATCGCCGTAAGGATAGAGCCGCTCCTCCATCCGCTGCGGTCCGAGCCTCGCTTCGTAGACGTCGTACTGCTGTCCGTCGTAGTCGGTTCCCCAGATCGGTGTGCAGTTCGCGATGACGCCCATTTCGGCAAATCGCTTGACATCGTCAGGATGCAGGAGCGTGTTGTGACAGATGGTGTGGCGACTCTGGCCTCTCCCGATCTTCTCTTGAACGGCCGCAAAGGCGTCCAAGGTCTCGCGCGCCGATCCATCAGCGTCAACGTGCACGTGCATATCGAATCCGGCGTTCTGCGCCAGTTCGGTCTGGCGTTCAATCTGGTCTCTCGTGAAGGTCATGGTTCCGTGATCTTCGTGCGTCGGATCATCGGTCAGCGGCTCCAGGAGAAGCGCTCCGCCGCTCATGAACGTGCCGTCCGCCCAGACCTTGAGCACCTTGATCTCAATATGCTCGGACCGGAGCCGGCGATTCCAGTCCTTGAGGGTTGCCACCACTTCTTCGGGGTCATCGGAGGCCTCCCGGGACCACACGGTGCCGACGATCCGAAGGGGTATCGTCCCGGCGTTGTCGCGGTCGATGAGATCCTGGTACACGAACTCCGCGTACTCATTCGGCCCGAGGATTATGCCGGCTTCCATGTACGAGGTGACACCCCACGACGGCGCCGCGTCGATCGTGAGCCTCTGGGCTTCGCGGAGTCCCTCGTAACTGACCGCTCCGATCGCCATGACGATCGGGATCATGGCTTCGGGTTCAACCGCGTGTCCACTTGGCCAACCCTCGGAGTCTCGCGGATAGTACTGGACGCCCGGGTCCGGATCGGGTGAGCTCTGATCGAGCCCCGCCGCGTGCATTGCTGCGGTATTGAACCAGCCGTCATGGCCGTGCCAGCTGAGGATCACGCAGGGGCGATCACTGACCGCCCGGTCGAGCATCGTCCTGGTGGGCGAACCGCCCTCGAAGTTGCTGTTGGTCCACCCGAAGCCTTGGATGAACGCCGTATCGGGATGCTCATCGGCGTAGTTGCGGATGCATTCCACCATGTCCTCCGGATCGGCGATCCCCGCAACATTGACACCGACCTTCGTCATCGCAAGGTTGCCGTAGTGGTCGTGGCCGTCGATGAAGCCGGGCAGGCACATCCCACCATTCAGGTCGATGACCTCGGTGTCCTGGTCGACGAACGACGCCGCACCCACCTCTGGCCCCACGTAGACAATCTCGTTGCCACGCACGACCAGGCATTGCGCCCAGGGCTGCAGCGGGTTCATCGTGTAGACGGCGCCGCCCCTTAGGAAGTACGAGGTGACCGTCATCGCTGGTCACCCCCTTCGATGGTTGACGGGCGAACCAGGATCCGGGCGACCAGGTCTTTGGACGCTCGCCGGATCGACAATCCTCTCGTCGGCACCGACGAAGCCGGGCTCCTCATTCTTCGAGCGGAGCCGTTGCTCAATGTACGAGGCCGCCTCTCTTGGTGACGGGGCCGTCCGACGACCAGGGGAAGTCAATCCACAGGTCGGTCTTCCTCCACGAGTAGTCGGGGGCGATGACCGAGTGGGGCTTCTCGTAGAGGACGGCCGAGCGCACCTCCCCGACGGACCCGGCGCAGAAGTCGGTCACCATCTTCAGGGTGTGGCCGGAGTCCGCCACGTCGTCGGCGATGAGCACGACCGCTCCGGAGAGATCGACCCTGTTCGGCACCGGGGGCAAGACCACCGGCATCGCCAAGCGTTCATTGACGCCGGTGTAGAACTCGACGCTCATCATGAAGGCGTTCTTGACCCCCAGCGCGTAGCCCAGTCCCGCCCCCAGGAAGAATCCCCCTCGGGCGATCGAAAGCACGATGTCCGGGGCGTACCCGGAGTCGCAGATCTGCTGGGCGAGCTCACGAGTCGCGCGACCGAAGTCCTCGTAGGTGAGTCGCTCGCGGGTGGTCACGACAAGAAGGTAGACGATTCCGAAGAGGTGCCGCATCGAGGCCCGAGCAGCCCCCTGAGTTATGCCCCCTGAGTTATGCTGCCGCCATGCGACTGGCTGATGAGCACGAGGCCTTCCGAACGACCGTACGCAGTCTGGTCGACAAGGAGATCAATCCTCACATCGATCAGTGGGAGCGAGAAGGCGGGTTCCCCGCCCACGAACTCTTCCCCCGCCTGGCCCAGTTCGGCCTGCTCGGCCTGGAATACGACCCGGCCTACGGTGGCGAAGGGGCCGACCATCTCTTCACGTTCGTCGCGTGCGAGGAGTACGGCCGCATCGCGGCCGCCGGGGTGGCCATGGCGATAGGCGTGCAGACGAACATGGCCACTCCTTCGCTGCACAAATTCGGGTCCGAAGAACTCAAACGACGCTTCCTCGCCCCCGCCATCGCGGGCACCGCGGTCGCGGCCATCGCCGTCACCGAACCCGACGCGGGATCCGACGTCGCCGCGCTGCGCACTCGAGCGGTGCGCGACGGCGACGAGTGGGTGGTCAACGGGCGCAAGCTCTACATCACGAACGGAACCCAGGCCGACTGGGTGTGCCTGCTGGCGCGTACCTCCGACGAGGGCGGCTACCGGGGCATGTCCCAGATCATCGTCCCGATCCCGACGGCGGGCTTCAGCGTCTCGCGCAAGCTCGACAAGCTCGGCAACCGCTCGTCGGACACCGCCGAGCTCGTCTTCGACGACGTGAGGGTGCCCGTCGAGAACACGATCGGCACGCCGGGCCGCGGGTTCGAGCAGCAGATGAGCCAGTTCGTCATTGAGCGAATGAGCGCGGCCTACACGATCGCCGGGCAGTGCCGCCACGCGCTGGAGCGGACCCGCGAGTACCTGCAGCAGCGCCAGGCGTTCGGCGAACCGCTCGCCGCGAAGCAGTACGTGGCGTTTCGGATGGCCGAGCTGTCGGCCCAGCTCGATCTGCTGCACAGCCACAACCTGCAGAGCGCGCAAGCCCTGATGGCCGGCGAGGACATCACCCGGATGGCCACCGTCGCCAAGCTGACGGCGGGACGGCTCGCTCGCGAGGTGGCGGACCTGTGCCTGCAGTTCCACGGCGGGATTGGCTACATGGAAGAGACGTGGACGGCCCGGTTCTACCGGGACATGCGCCTTTCCTCCATCGGCGGCGGCGCCGACGAGGTCATGCTCATGGTCCTGGCCCGCCTCGACGGATTCCCGGTCTGACCTCTGCGGTCGCGCCAGGTGCGTTGCTACGTTAGGTTGCAAAAGGAGCTCCGATGAAGCCCGACCTCTCTGGACTCAACCCCCTGCACGTCAACCTCGCGACGCGAGTCTGCGTGGGCGACGCCCTGGGACGCTCCGCCGTGATGTTCGCCGATCGGGCCGCGGTCATCGACCGCGGCACCTCGGTGTCCTACGATCGGTTGGACTCGACCGCCGAGGCGCTGGCGGCTTCGCTTCTTCGCCTCGGGTGCGAACGCCAATCGCCGGTCACGATGCTCATGGGCAACTCCTGGCGGTTCCTCGCGACGTACTTCGCGTGCGCCAAGTCGGGTCTGGTGGCCATGCCGGTCAACGTCCTGCTCACGCCTTCGGACATCGAGTGGATCATCAGCGACTCGGGGTCGCGCACGATCATCGTCGACGACGCCTTCGTGGCGTTGCTCGAGCGCCTGCTCCCGGGGCTCGCTGCGGTGGACACCGTGATCGTCGTGGGCGACGGAGCCGCCACGCCGATCAACGCTCGAGAGGTGTCGAGCTGGGCCGACCTGACCGCCGATCTCGCCGGCGCGCCCGTCGAGGTGGTCGTCGAGGACCGCGACGCGCTGCAGTGTCTCTACACGTCGGGCACGACGTCGCGGCCCAAGGGAGTCCTGGTCAGCCACGTCAGCGTGCTGATCGCGGGAATGACCAACGCGCTGATGATGGAGTACCGGTGGGGTTCCGAGCCGTCGGTAATGCTCAACGTCCTGCCCCTGTTCCACACCACCGCGCTGAACACGCTCTGCCTGCCGGCGCTCTTCACCGGTGGGACGGTGGTCCTGCCCGGAGCGTTCGAGCCCCGGGGCGTGCTCGACGCGGTGGCGCGCGAGCGGGTGACGCACATGATGATGCTGCCCGTGATGTGGGAGGCGCTCGTCGCCGAGCAGGGTCGCGAGGTCCGTGACGTGAGCTCGCTGCAGCGGGCCGTCTACGGCATGGCCCCGATGGGGCGCGAGCTCCTGGACCGGGTGGACGAGGTGTTCCCCAACGCCTCGGTGATCCTCGGGTCGGGCCAGACCGAAGTCGTACCGGCCACGGTGCTCCAGTGGCCCGAGCACCGGCACTCGGCGCCGGAGTCGTGGGGCCCGTCGGTGCCGACCGTCCTCACCCGCTGCGTGGACGCCGACGGCGAGGTTCTCGCATCCGACGAGATCGGTGAGATCGTCTACCGCGGACCCCACGTCTCGAGCGGCTACTGGAACAACCGCGACGCCAACACCGCCGCGTTCGCCCACGGGTGGTTCCACAGCGGTGACCTGGGCCGCGTCGATCCCAGCCAGGTCGTCTGGTTCACCGACCGACTGAAGGACATCATCAAGAGTGGAGGCGAGAACGTATCGTCCGTCGACGTCGAGCGGGTGGTCACCTCGGCTCCCGGCGTGCTCGAGAGCTCGATTGTCGGCGTCGCCGACGCGCGCTGGGGCGAGGCCGTGTGCGCCGTCGTGGTGCCCGATGGCACGGTCGACGAGCGCGAGTTGCCCGAGCGGGTGATCGCGTACGCCAAGCGGCACCTGGCCGGCTTTCAGGTGCCCAAGAAGGTCGTCGTCGTGACCGGGCTGCCCAAGACGGCCACCGGCAAGGTGCGCAAGAACGAACTGCGCGGCGAGTTCAGGAACTGATCCTTGGACCCGGGCGGTCAAGGGACCGAAGGAGTCGACGAGTCCGCTGGAGCAGGTTCTCGCTCGAGACCCCTCGAGTGACCAGTTCCTTTGAGTGGTGAAGCGGGACCTCTCCTGCTCATCCGGTCACCCGGTCACTGCGCCGCGGTCCCTACTGGACAGGTTCGCCCGTTCTCGCCAGCGCAGTTGGGCTGCAGGCTGAAATACCAGCCTTCGCTGCGAAGGCGGTTCCCTCACGCATCAAGGTGCCGGATTCGAAGCGTGGCCTTTCTCGGCTCAAACGGCTGGTGCCAATGGCGCTGGGGCGCCCGACAGGTGAGGTCCAAGGTCGGCCGCCAGACTCTCGGCGTCGCGGCGCATCTGCGCGGCGAGATCGATGAACTGGTCCAGCGCCGGGTTGACCCCGGCCAACGTGAATTCGGTCTCGACCACCCGCAGGTCCAGACCCCAGACGTCCTCGAGGATGCGGCGGATCCAGCCAGAGGCGTGGTCCCAGCCCTCCCTCGGCGTTCCCGGTCCGTACGCGCCGCCGCGCACCACGACCAGCACCGCCGGCTTGCCACCCAGCGGCTGCGCGCCGCCGGCCATGCGGGGATCGGTCAGGACGAGGTCGACCCAGGTCTTGAAGTGCTGCGAGACGCCGAAGTTGTAGAGGGGAACCGCGAAGAGAAGGGCCTGCGCGTCGACGATCTCGTCGACGAGGGTCGCGGCCAGCGCGACGGCGCTGCACTGTTCAGCGTTTCGCGCACTCGCCTCCACTCCACTCGCGGAGACGGCGAGCGCCCAGGCGTCCGAGGGAAGGGGCTCGAGGCCGACGTGGCGACGAGTGACGTGGACGTCGGGCTCGCCCTCGCGCCATGATGCCTCGACAACGTCGGCGATGCCACGGCTGATCGAGCCCTCGGAACGGATGCTGGCGTCGAGTCGGTATAAAGACATTGGTGGCTCCTGGTTGGTGAGGGGTTCTGGAACTTTCACAATACCTGGTACTTGTAAAAACAAAGCCGCTCGCCTTGATGAAGCGACTGGTACTATCGGCTCAGTGGGAACCTACGAGACGACCGTGAGCCAGACGGCTGGCCAGCCCGGCCCCGGCGAGGAGCCATCGAAGTCCTGTGACGCCGCGCTGGCCCAGGCGTTCAAGTTCCTCGGCAAGCGCTGGAGCGGCGTGATCCTCGGGACGCTCGCCAACGGGCACGCCGGTTTCGCCGAGCTGAAGCGAAGCGTCAGCGGGATCAGCGACTCGGTCCTGTCCGAGCGCCTGACCGAACTCCAGGGCGCCGCCCTCGTTCTGCGTTCGGTCGAGCCCGGTCCGCCGGTCTCGGTCTCCTACGGCCTGTCCGACGCCGGGGCGGCCCTTCTCCCCGCGATGCACGCGCTCAGCGCGTGGGCCTCGCAGAACCTTCCCGACGCGGGTCTCGCGACACACTAGGAAATAGGAAAGTAGATACCCATGGACAATCAACTGAAGGCACTACGTTCGTCGGTGGAGCACCTGAGCGCCGTCGCTGCGCGCATCGATCCCTCGAAATTCGATTCACCGGCCTATCCAACGGAGTGGTCCATCGCCGACGTCCTCTCGCACATCGGCTCCGGCGCCGTGATCCTCCAGCGCCGCGCCGACGACATCGTCGAGGGTCGGGCGACCGACGACGGCTTCAACCAGTCGGTCTGGGACGAATGGAACGCGAAGCCGGCGGCGGCGCAGGTCGCCGACGCCCTCGTCGCCGACGCCGCGCTGCTGAAGTGTCTCGAATCACTCACCGGCGACCAGCGCGAAGGGTTCAAGTTCCAAATGGGCCCGATGACCCTGGACTTCGCGGGCATGGTGGGGCTGCGGCTCAATGAGCACGTGCTGCACACCTGGGACGTCGAGGTCACGCTCGACCCCGCGGCGGCCCTGCCGGACGACGAGGCCAGTGCGGTAGTCGACAACCTCCAGATGATCGTCCAGTTCACGGGCAAGCCGTCGGGCGAGACGCGCGTCTGGCACGTGCGCACGACCAATCCCGCTCGCGACTTCACGCTCTCCTTCGGCCCGGAGTCGGTGAAGCTCTCCGCGGGCGAGCCCAGCGGTGCCGCGGACCTCGAGCTCCCGGCCGAGTCCTTCGTGCGACTCGTGTACGGCCGCCTCGACCCCGACCACACGCCGTCGACCATCGACGGCCGCGACCTCGACGAGCTGCGCCGGGCCTTCCCCGGAATCTGACGTCCGGTCCCGTGGGCGCTCGCGTTGCGCTGAATCAGCGTTGCTTCATTTGGGCGATCCAACCGGTGGAGTCGCGGGATTGCACGGCAAGGAATGCTCATCGTGGGCCCGCAATCGCCTTCGAACTGCGCGACGTGCACGCCACCGTGGCTGTTCAAACCTTGGTGGCTCCTAGGAGAACGGGCGCCCGCCGCTTGAATCGAGATTCAACAGCGCCACCTCTAGCTCGCAATTGAGCTGGGCCACAGCGTCCGCGCTTCGTACGCCCCACCAGAACAGATTCTTCCCGTCGACGAACACCGTTGGCGCAATAGCCGAGAGTTCGGGGAGCTGGCGCTTCGAGAAGGGATACGGCTCACTCGGAGCAAGCACGACGTCCGGGGCACGCGAAGCGATGTCATCGAGCGCAACCCGTGGATAGGGCCCCTCCCCCGCGATCACATTCTCCACTCCGAGATGCGACAGCAGCGAGTCTCCGTAGGTGGGAGCTCCGAGGGCAATCCAAGGGTTGCGCCAGATCGGGACGAACGCTCGAGCGCGTCTCGGAACGTCCTTGGACAGCTGGAACGGTTCCCATCTGGCGTCAACCCGTTCGGCCAGCTCGGTCATGGAGGGATTGACGTCGAGTAGTGAACGCACGTGCAGGACATGGACGGCGATGCCTCGATCGAGAAGCGAGTCATGGTCTTCTCGACGGTTCTCTTCGGCGTCCATGACCACGAGATCGGGACTGAGCCCCGCGATCAGGTCGATGTCTGGATCTTTGGTGCCACCAATGTGGCGCAGGTCGGGCCTTTCACAGAACCTCGTGCAGGCGATGGGTGTGCGGTCCCATGCGGTCAGTGTTTCGGTCACCGATGGCACCAGGCTGACGATCCTCACGGACGCCCTTTTGCCGAGCGCAGCCGAAAGCGACGTCTCCAACCCCTGCCCCCGCGAGACGGCCAACTCATGCAACCAACCTAAAGGGGGACCGTGTCTCATCGCAGCGACCGCCGGCGCTACGAAGCCCGTGCCACGGGTGCTTGGAGTCGGCACCACCCACTTCCGGCGTCAGTTGCCGCTCACCCGCGAAGACTTGGTCGCCCCCGCGGACATCTTACGAAGGCTGGGATCATGAGCCACGTCGATATTGAGTACGTGCCCCCTCGACGGTGCGCATTGCGGCAGCAGTTTCAAGATTCCAATCGATCCGGTCCGGTCCAAGCCGAGCAGGGACCGTGCGACACGATGTCCTGATTGCTGGATCTCTGATTCCAGATCCAGAAATCTTGGACGCCTTCATCGCGCGCTGCACCGCCCGCCGCGCTCTCTCACTTCAGGCGAGTGAATGTCGTGACCGCGTCGTAGTCCTTTACCGGCCCTGTCACTCGCCAACGTTCCTCCATGCTCTGATTCGAATGAACGAGAGTCTCGAGCTCATAGCGGTCACTTCCACAGAGGTGTGGGCTGCTCCAGGATCCGGTTCTTAGATCCAGATCAGCAAAAGACCGTCCGTCAGCGAAGTTCAACGCGAGCTCCACGTTCCCCGAGTCCACATATTCAAGAACGCGGGTGGCCAATCCCGTATAGCCGCACCAACTGAGTTCGCCCAACTCGCTGTACAGTGCCCGCACGCCAGAAGAGGAGTCTCGATTCAGCTGATCGAGGGCGACGGCGGCGGTGCCTTCGAAGGACCCGCGCAAGTTGGATCGGTGATCCTCAATCAAGCGCTCGACTCGCCACGTCCCAAGAAGGAAATCCAAGGTATCGACTACTTTCACGAGACCAACCTATTTCAATGCCGCATCGGTGCGGTGGTCGAAGCTCCCGAAAGGAGCGCGGGTGGAATCCGCCCGGGCGGATCGGTCCGCGCCTCGAAGACGCGCCAATCATCTCGAACGGCGGCGCACCTAGCGATCGGCCGGTCCCCTCTTCGTGGCAGCGCCGGCGATCCGAGGACATACTGGCGAGTCCGCACGACGGAAAGGAGTCCCCGAACCGCGGCCGCGCCGTCAGACGCGCTATCTCCCGGCGCACCACGGGCAGGACATCGCTGGCGAGGATCTCGATCGAGCGGGCCGTCTCGTCGAACGCCAATCCACCGAGGTCGATCTGCGCGAAGAATCGGGTGTGGCCGCGCAACTCCCGTTCCCACATGACCCTGTCGATGATCCCCTGGGGGCTGGCGACGCAGAGCGAGCCCTCAGGCGAAAGGCAAACTACTGGGAACAGCCCCGTGCGTCGACGTCGGCGACCGCGAGGACGACGTCACCTCGCACCAGCCACATGAAGTCGTAACGGTCGACGGTCGGGTCGCAGTGCGGCGGCACGAGGTCCAGCCGGTCGCCACGACGGTAGGCGTGGCCCGGCCCGTTCGTCACCAGACCATGCTCGTCGCCGAAGAATACGTACGTCGACTCCCCCTCGTGCCCGACGACGAGCGGAGAGCCGGCGTCGGTGGCCATGGACTTGAGCCCCGCGTCGACGGTCACGAAGTCGAGCTGGTTCGCCGAGATCACCGTGGTGGCGATCGTCAGGCTCTGGCCGAAGCGTCCCTCCGGGTCGTCCCCCAGCGCGTCGCGGTACTCGCGGTCCATGAAGACGTAGCTCCCGGGCTGCAGCTCGCGCAGCACGCCGATCTCGATGTCGAACGCCGCCGTGCCGGTGCCGCCCCCGGTGCGCAGGGGAACAGCGAAGCCTCTCGACTCCAGGGCCTCGACGACCACCTCGAGACGGCGGGTCGACTCGCGCGTGGCGGTGCGCCTCTCCTGGCGACCGGCGATGTGCTGGAGGTGCCCGCCGTACCCCTGGACGCCGGCGAAACGGAGCGAGGGGCTCCGCTGGATGCGCTCGACTACGCGAAGGGCCTGCTCGGGTCCGACCACCCCCGTTCGCCCGAGGCCAACATCGACGTCGCAGAGCACCGAGAGTTGCGCGTCGACAGTCTCGAAGGCGACGGCCAGCTCGTCGACGCCTTCGAGGTGATCGACGACCGCAATGAGGTCGCAGCGCTCGGCCAGGGCCGACGCCCTCAGCGCGGAGGCGCGTCCCACCATTGGAGAAGTGAGGAGCACCGAAACCCGGGGCTCGTAGCCGACGGCGATCAAGCGGTCGACGATCACCTCGGCTTCGGCGAGCTTCGCGCACGACAGCCCGACGGCCCCCGCTTCGAGCTGACGCCTCGCCACGAAGGCCGACTTGTGCGATTTCACGTGGGGGCGTAGCGCCACCGCGGCCGACGCGCACACCTCGGCCATTCGCGCGATGTTCCGGTCGAGGACGTCGACGTCGCAGAGGAGGGCCGGCGTCGGGATGAGGCTCCGCGAGCCGGGCCTGTTCAGCTGGCCGAGCACCGCCTGGAACGCGGGCTCGTGCAGGCGCGCCTCACTCACCGGTCGGGCCGGGCGGTCGGCGCCACGAGGGGCCAGGGACGCTCGCGCTCGGCGACGCGCGCGAGGTCGAGCAGCAGTTGCTCCTCGTGGTGGCGCCCGATCACCTGAAGACCTACGGGCAGGCCGTCGATGAGGCCCGCCGGAATCGTGATCGCGGGGTTGCCGGAGAGGTTCGCCGGTATGGTCAGCGCGGCGTTGTTGCCGAGCGCCGCATCCAGTCCGTGCTCGGCGATCAGGTCGACGCCGCCGACGGTCGTGGCCATCGGGCCCTCGGCGGCGAAGGCCACGTCGGGATTGGTGGCGCAGAAGAGGAAGTCCGTCCGGTCGAAGACGTCGGCCATGTGCTCATTGACGTCGATCCGGAACATCTCGGCGTCCCCGGCCACCCGGAGGTTGACCGTCGACGTGGCGAGGCTGAGGCCCATCTGGACCTCAGGGGTGAGGTCGTCCTGGCACCCCGGATAACGGTCGCCCAGGCTTCCGGCCAGGCCGATGAGGTTGAGCAGGGCCCATTCCAGGCCGCCGCGAGGAAAATTGACGACGACGTCGACGCGGCGCAACTTGGCCCGCGCAATCAGCTGCTCGGCCAGCTCGGTCACCAGCGCCGCCTGGCGCGGTTCGACGATTGCCGCGCCCAGGTCGATGGAGATGGTTGCGCGCTTGCCCGCGAGGTCGAACGAGTCGAGGCCCGCCTCCCAACCCTCGACCCGGGGAAGGCTGAGGGTGTCGCGCGAATCGAAGCCGTTGCACACGTCGAACCATCGCGCGGTGTCGCGCACCGTGCGCGACACGCAGCCGACGACCACGGTCAGCGGCGGCTGATGGGCACGGGGACCCTTGGGGATCCGCCCGAACGTCGACTTGAGCCCGAAGAGGCCGCAGAAGCCAGCCGGAATCCGGATGGAGCCGCCGCCGTCGCCTCCCGAGGCGATCGGGACGAGCCCGCCGGCGACCGCGGCGGCCGAGCCGCCCGACGATCCTCCCGGGGTCCGTTCCGGGTCCCACGGATTGCGCGTCGTTCCGTGGATCTTGGTGCTGGTGCAGTTGATGCCCCCGAACTCCGACGCCGTGGTCTGGCCCGCGAGCACCGCCCCGGCCGCGCGAAGTCGCGCGACCTGGGTGCTGTCGGCGTCGGCGATCCGGTCGCGAAAGACCAGCGACGCCTCGGTGTAGGGCCAGCCCGCCACCGTCTCCAACTCCTTGATCCCCATCGGCACGCCGCCGAAGGGCAGCGAGACGTCCGCGCGGACCGCCGCCTCGCGCGCGGCGTCGGTGTCAATGTGGCAGAAGGCGTTGAGCTCCGATTCCTCGATCGCGCCGCGCGAGCCCTCGAGCGCCTCGAGCGGGCTCAGGACACCGCTTCGAAACGCGTCAACCAGTGAACATGCGTCTCCCAGCCACGGTTCGCTCCCCATGGGCCTACACACTACCCACGCGATGCGGTGGAGTCCCCGCCATGACTGAGCAAGTGAGCGACGAAAGCCCTCGCCGCCGCGCCTGGTTCACTTCGTTCGCCCCCGAGCATGGCGTCGCGCTGGCAGGAATCGCACCATCGCCTCGCCGAAGTCCACGATCAGGGGACGATCGTGGTGTTCCGTCACCTAGGTCCAATCCGTAGGGGGAAACTGCGCCAGGTCGTCTTCCCAGTCCTGTTCGCGGACCGGGGGGCGGTAGCACTCGAGCGCGAGCCCCGCGACGTGCACGTCGGCGCAGAACAGCCGGCCCGCGTCGGGCTCGGCCTCGAGCGTCGCCTGTTCCAGGTCCTCCTGGGCCGTCGTGACGTAGAGCGTCGTCCCATTGGCGCCGCCGATCGCGCAGCACGTGGGCTGGACGGTGGCGACCTTCACCCGGGCGAACTGCTCGCCCGACGGCGCGTACGCACGCACCTCGTAGCCGCCCCAAACCGCCACCCATACGCCGCCGTTGACGTCGACGCACACTCCGTCGGGAGCCCCCTCGCGCTCGACGTCAAACTTGACGAACAGCTGCTTGTTCGAAATCTCGCCGTCCTGGTCGACGTCGAAGGTGTGGATCGTGCCCGGTCCGCTGTCCACGTAGTACATCGTGCGTCGGTCCGGGCTCCAGGCGAGGCCGTTGGAGATCGCGACGTCCCCGAACATCAGCTCGGCGCTCGTCGAGCCGTGGTAGCGGTAGAGGCTTCCCCGACCCGGCGTCTTCTCATAGGCCATCGTGCCGATCCAGAACCTTCCCCACGGGTCGGCGGCGCCATCGTTGGTGCGCACCTCGCGGGCGTTGCTCGCCTCGAGACGGGCCACCTCGTGCAGCGTGCCCGCCTCGTCCAGCAGTGAGATCGACTGGTCCGACGCCACGATCCATCCGTCGCTGCGCGGATCGAACGGGGCGAGGGCGGTGAGGTGTCCGCCGACGTCGTAAGTGCGCACCACGTCGACGCGCGTCGCGTCGGCCTTGGCCCGGAAGAACCTCCCCGTCGTCACGTCGATCCAGTACAGCTCCTGGCGAACGTCGTCCCAGCGGCAGCACTCACCGAGGTAGTAGAGGTCGGTGGTGCACGGCTTCGCAACGAACTCTTCCATCAATTCGCTCCTTCACCTAGTGGAACTTCGATTCCGTCACCGCCGCGAGAGCTCACTCGACGAAGAACCGGTTCGCGGGCACCTTCGCAGTCTCCAATGTGCTGGCTCAGCGGCCGTGGCCCACCCTGAGCCCCGGCTTGTCGAGCCTGCTCTGGTCCGCCGTTGAACTGCAAATTCATCATGGTCCCGCCTCCACATGAGTAGTTGCACGAAGAGGTCTTAGCCAGGAGGCAGTTCGAGCCAGGGACCCCGAGGCATCGTCCGGCTAACCGCAATCTAGCGGAAGAGGATTGCCGTCGACGCCGGTTGGCGCGTCTGGCGGCACCATCTTCATTGACCGCGAGTCGCGAGTTCATTGACCGCGAGTCGCGAGCCGCCGACAAGTTCGGCCGATCGGTGACGGGGAAATTCTGGAGAAGCTCGTCATCATGGGTCGCGGCAGGGTCCATTGACGAGCGATACTGGTATCCGGAGTGCCTCGCCAATGAGACCTCGTTGCCGTCGCTCAGGGGCTTCGTTCGGTGCCGGCCCACCGATTGAGAGGCGAGCGCATGGAATCGAGTCCTTTGCCGGCACCTGGGGTGCCATCTAGCGAGGTCTCCTTTCGTCCCGCCGCGTTCGCCGGGGCCACGACCGTCTTCATCCTCCTGGGCGCGACGTCCTCGATGTACGGGCCGCTCTTGCTCAGTTTCTCGCACCGGTTCCATCTCTCGCTGCCGAGCGCTGGCGCTGTCATCAGCGTCAGCTACGTCGGCTCGTTCTTCGGAGTCCTGCTCGGCTGGCTCGGCGTGAAGCGACTTTCAGGTTCTTGGGTGCTTTCGGGCGCACTTTGGCTCATGGCGATTGGGGCCACCGGAGCGGCGCTCTCGCACCACTGGCCGGCCTTCCTCGTGTGCGTCTTCGGCATCGGCGTCGGTTTCGGAGCGCTGGACTTCTCGCTCAACACGCTGCTGACCCGAACGGCCCTGAAGGGCCGCGTGTTCCGGCTCAGCGTCGGCAACGCCGGCTTCGGCGTCGGCGCCGTCATCGGTCCGTTGATCATCATCGCGCTCCATCCCCACAACTTCCCTGTCCTGCTGGCGGGCATCGCCGTCGGGGCGCTGCTCCTGTCAACCCTCACTCGAGGCGTCCACGCCCCGCGACTCCGCGGCCAGCCGGACCAGCTCGAGGTCAGCGCGCTGAAGTCCCAGCGACGTCCGATCCTGATCACGTTCACCGCGGCGTACATCCTCTACATCGCCGTTGAATCGAGTTCGTCGGGGTGGATAGCGGCACACCTGCACGGCTCCGGGTATTCAGGATCGACGGCCAATTTCGTGACTACCGGGTTCTGGGCCGGAATGGCCCTCGGACGCGTGCTCACCACGCCCCTGCACCACCGGACGTCGGACAAGACCCTCGTCTTGGGTGGCCTCGGCCTCGCGGTCGTGGTGAGCTGTTGCGCCTTCTCCGGCCTCCTCGCGCCCTACGCGTACCCAGTGCTGGGTCTCGCCTTGGCATCGATCTTCCCAATGGGACTCATCTGGTACACCGTGCTCTGTCCCCACGACAGCGACGGACTGGCGCTGATGATCCTCTTCATGATGGCCGGTGGCGTGATCGGGCCCGGTGCTGAGAGCCTCATGGTCTCGGCCTTTTCGGTCCACGTCGTGCCCCTGGTGATCGCGTCCTTCGCCCTGGCGGACCTGGCGGTCTTCGCGAGCGCCCTGCGCTTCAAGCCACTCTTCAGTCGATGACCGCGTGACACAGCGTCCGAAACACGCTTAACGGTTCAGCAACTACAAGATTGCATACTCTGCGATTTTCGTGCAATACTGCGAATATGACGAGCAACGAATTGGGGCGGCGCGAGCGAAAGAAACTCACGACTCACCGGCTCCTGCGTTCGGCGGCCCTGCAGCTCAGCGCCGACCGGGGTCTCACGAAGGTGACCGTGGAGGACATCGCGGAGGCGGCCGACGTCTCGGTGCGGACTTTCTACGATCACTTCGCCACCAAGGAGGACGCTATCGTCGGCTTCGACGCGTCGCGCGTCGACCAGCTGCGCGAGACGCTTCGCGAGCGACCTGCGGATGAACCTCCCCTCGAGTCGCTGCGCTGCGTGCTTCGCGAACTGCTCGTCGAGTCGAGCGAGGAGTGGCCCCTTCGCATGGAGGTCATCCGCGCCAATCCCGACCTCTTGCCGCGCATGTTCTCCTCCTTCGCCGTCTCGGAGAAGGCCATGATCGAGGTGATCGCCTCGCGCACGGGGACCGACCCCGAGCACGACCTCTACCCGATCCTGATCACCGCCGTCGCGACGGGGGCGTTGCGGACGTCGATCAGCGTCTGGCGCGCCAGCGGCGCCAAGCTCATCCTGTCCGAGGTCTTCGACGCCGCCTTTAGACAGGTGGGCCTCGGCCTGCCCGCTCCCGCGAAGCACGGCCGCGCCTCCAGGCGCACCAAGCCACCACTGAAGTCGACCGCACCGAAAGCCCAGGAGTAGGTCCGTGCTCGTCCGCCTGCTGCGTGCCTACCTGCGCCCGTACGGGCGCCAGATCGTGGTGCTCATCACGCTGCTCGTGGCCCAGACCGTCGGGAACCTCTACCTGCCCAACCTCAACGCCGACATCATCAACAACGGCGTCGTCGTGGGGAACCTCCACTACATCCTTCGCAGCGGCGAGGTGATGCTGGTGCTCACGCTGCTGGTGGGCATCTGCGCGGTCGTCGCGGTGTACTGGGCATCGCGCGTCGCAATGGGCGCCGGCGCCGACATCCGCGCGGCGGTCTTCACCCGCGTCCAGGCGTTCTCGGCCCGCGACATGAACCACTTCGGGACCGCGTCGCTCATCACCCGCAACACCAACGACATCCAGCAGATCCAGCTCTTCCTGCAGATGGCGCTCACCATGATGGTCATCGCCCCGATCATGTGCGTCGGCGGCATCGTCATGGCCCTGCACGAGGGCGCGCAGCTCTCGACGCTGCTGCTCGTGGCGCTTCCCGTGATGGGCGTCTTCATCGGCACCGTCATGGTCAAGGTCATCCCCCAGTTCCGGTCCATGCAGGCCAAGATCGACCGCATCAACGAGGTGCTGCGCGAGCAAATCACGGGAGTCCGCGTCATCCGCGCCTTCGTGCGCAACAGCTCCGAATCCGACCGCTTCGCCGTCGCCAACGCCGACCTGACCGGCACCGCGCTCAACGTGAACCGGGTCTTCGCCCTGGCGCTGCCGGTCATGATGATGATCCTCAACCTCTCGAGCGTCGCGGTCGTGTGGTTCGGCGGGCGCCTGGTGAGCGAGGGCTCGATGCCGATCGGCAACCTGACGGCCTTCCTCACCTACATCCTGCAGATCCTGCTCTCGGTGATGATGGCCGTGATGGTCGCCATCCTCCTGCCGCGCGCGGCGGCGAGCGCCGAGCGCGTCGTGCAGGTCCTCGACACCGTGCCGGTGATCAGCGACCCGGCCAGCCCGACCGCTCCGGTCGAATCGGACGGCCTCGTGCGCTTCGAGAACGTCTCGTTCGAGTACCCGGGCAGCGAACGTCCGGTCCTGGACGACCTCTCCTTCACGCTGGAACCCGGCCAGACCAGCGCCATCATCGGCGGGACCGGCAGCGGTAAGACGACGCTGCTCAACCTCATCCCTCGGTTCTTCGACGCCACGTCGGGCAGCGTGGAGGTGGACGGCGTCGACGTGCGCGACCGGGCCCAGGAGAACCTGTGGGGCTCGATCGGCATCGTCCCCCAGGCGGCCTACCTCTTCAGCGGCACGGTCGCGAGCAACCTGCGCTTCGGCCGTCCCGACGCCACCGACGCGGAGCTGTGGCAGGCCCTCGAGGTGGCCCAGGCGAGCGACTTCGTCAGTTCGATGGACGGGGCACTGGAGGCGCCGATCGACCAGGGCGGGACCAACGTCTCGGGGGGCCAGCGCCAGCGCCTCTCCATCGCGCGCGCCCTGGTGAAGCGTCCGCGCGTCTACCTCTTCGACGACTGCTTCTCGGCGCTCGACGCCGCGACCGACGCCCGCCTGCGCGCGGCGCTGAAGGTCGACACGCGCGACGCCTCCGTCGTGATCGTGGCCCAGCGCGTCAGCACCATCATGCACGCCGACCGGATCATCGTGCTCGACGACGGGCGCATCGCGGGGATCGGCACGCACGAGGAGCTGCTGGCCAGCTGCGAGCCCTACCGCGAGATCGTCACTTCCCAGCTGGGTGAAGGGGCCGCCTCATGAGCATGGGCCCGATGAACGTGATGCGCGGCGGAGCCCGAGCGCCCGAGAGGAGCAAGGACCTGCGCGGCACCACCCGGCGCCTGCTCGGAAGGCTCCGCCCGGAGCGCACGAAGCTGGCCCTGGCGCTAGTGCTCGGCGTGACCTCGGTCGCGTTCATGGTGTCGGGACCGGAGATCCTCGGCAACGCCACCAACGTGCTCTTCAACGGCATCGTGGGCAAGGAGCTGCCCGTCGGCACTACCAAGGCCCAGGCGCTCATCTACCTGCGCGACCACGGCCACTCCCAGATCGCCTCCATGGTCGCGGGGATGAACATCACGCCGGGGATCGGCGTCAACATCAACGAGCTCGGCCGGGTGCTCGGACTGGCGGCGCTCGTCTATCTGCTCGGCGCCGCGTTCAGCTACCTCCAGGGCTTCACGATGGCCGGGCTCACCCAGCGCGTGATGTCCGGCATGCGCCGCGACGTCGAGGCGAAGCTCAGCCGCCTGCCGCTTCGCTACTTCGACAGCCACCCCCACGGCGACATCCTCAGCCGGGTCACCAACGACATCGACAACCTCACCACCACGATCCAGCAGGGTCTGAGCCAGCTCATCACGTCGCTGCTCACGATCGTCGGGGTCATGGGCATGATGTTCTGGATCTCGCCGCTGCTGGCGGCGGTGTCGGCCGTGATCATCCCCGTCGCGCTGGTCGTGACCCTGTTCATCGCCAGGCGCTCCCAGGTTCAGTTCGCCGCGCAGTGGCGCCAGACGGGCTCGCTGAACGGCCTCGTGGAAGAGACCCACACCGGCCACGAGCTGGTCCAGGTCTTCGGGCGCAGCGAGGCGACCGTCGACGAGTTCGTGAGCCAGAACAAGCGTCTCTACGAGGCGAGCTTCCGGGCGCAGTTCCTCTCGGGGATCATCCAGCCGTCGATGCAGTTCATCGCCAACATCAACTACGTCGCGATCGCGGTGCTCGGCGGGTACCGCGTGGCCTCGGGGCTGCTCTCGCTCGGCGCGGTGACCGCGTTCATCCAGTACTCGCGCCAGTTCACGATGCCGATCACCCAGATCGCGAGCCAGATGAACATGCTCCAGTCGGGCATCGCTTCGGCCGAGCGCGTCTTCGAGTTCCTCGACGCCGGGGAGGAGGATCCCGACCGGGCGAGCGAGGCCGGGCTCAGCCATCCGTCGTCGGCCGCGAGCGTGAGGCTCGAGAACGTGAGCTTCCGCTACGACGCCGACCAGCCGCTCATCGAGAACTTCACCCTGGAGGTCGCCCCGGGCGAGACGGTCGCGATCGTCGGGCCGACCGGAGCGGGCAAGACCACGATCGTCAACCTGCTGGTGCGCTTCTACGAGATCGACGGGGGCCGGATCCTGCTCAACGGCGTCGACTACCGGGACCTCACCCGCGACGAGGTGCGCCGAGCCTTCGGAATGGTGCTCCAGGACACCTGGATGTTCGCCGGCTCCATCCGCGACAACATCGGCTACGGCAAGCCCGGTGCCACCAACGAGGAGATCGTCGCCGCCGCGAAGGCCGCGTACGTCGACGGCTTCGTGCGCACCCTGCCCGACGGGTACGACACGGTCCTCGACGAGGACGCGTCCAACCTCTCGTCGGGACAGAAGCAGCTGCTCACCATCGCGCGCGCCTTTCTCGCCAACCAGAGCATCCTGATCCTCGACGAGGCCACCAGCAACGTCGACACCCGCACGGAGGTGCTCATCCAGGAGGCGATGGGACGCCTGCGAGAGGGCCGGACCAGCTTCGTGATCGCCCACCGGCTCTCCACGATCCGCAACGCGGACACGATCATCGTCATGGACCACGGGCGGATCATCGAGCAGGGCAGCCACGAGGAGCTCATGGTCCAGCGGGGCCTCTACTACTCGCTCTACAACAGCCAGTTCACCGAGGCAACCGCCTAGCCCCGACGCGATTACGGGACCAATTGTCCAGTAGTTGGGCCAATCCGATGCTCCTCACAGCGGTTTCACAGGCAACTCACAATCCTGGCCGTGAGACTTGGTGTTGTTCGAGAACATCTTGAGCGAATGCAACGAAGGGAACACAATGTACAAGATCAAGACGAAGGCAGTGGGGCGGGTTGCCGCGGCAGCTGCTCTGAGCTTTGGCCTTGCGGCAAGTGCCGTGAGTGTCGCTTCAGCATCATCGCAGGGCCATCATTCATCCCGTCATGACAGTGGCGCCTTTACCTCTTACCAGTCGAACCGAGTCGAGGGCACCGTTTCGGCCTACGTCGCGGGCACGTCAATCTCGATCCTGAGTAAGGACAGCACCACGCCCGTGGTGTACGCCCTGACGACGGCCACGACCATCACCGGTCTCGCCGCTGGCGCCACGTTGGCCAGCCCTGACCGTGTCGTGTTGGAGCTTTCGACCACCACGCCGGTGACCGTGACCTCGATCAAGGTGAAGACCCCCTGCGCGGCCAAGGTCGAGGGAACCGTTTCGGCCTACGTCGCGGGCACGTCAATCTCGATCCTGAGTAAGGACAGCACCACGCCCGTGGTGTACGCCCTGACGACGGCCACGACCATCACCGGTCTCGCCGCTGGCGCCACGTTGGCCAGCCCTGACCGTGTCGTGTTGGAGCTTTCGACCACCACGCCGGTGACCGTGACCTCGATCAAGGTGAAGACCCCCTGCGCGGCCAAGGTCGAGGGAACCGTTTCGGCCTACGTCGCGGGCACGTCAATCTCGATCCTGAGTAAGGACAGCACCACGCCCGTGGTGTACGCCCTGACGACGGCCACGACCATCACCGGTCTCGCCGCTGGCGCCACGTTGGCCAGCCCTGACCGTGTCGTGTTGGAGCTTTCGACCACCACGCCGGTGACCGTGACCTCGATTATCGTCGGTGGCCATGGTTCGAAGTGCGATGGATCGAAGGGCAACGGTGGATCAGTGAGCCTTAGCTTCGGCAAGGGTGGATCACAGAGCCACGACTTCGGCGGCCGTCACTCCGGTGGCCGTGGTTCGTCAAGGAACGGGAATTTCGGTAGGTAACCTCGCTTCCGCGAGGTAAACAACTCATCCAGCTGTCCCGTGATTTCGCAGTCCGATCTCACGGGACAGCTGGATGAGTCGTCTGCGGCGTCGAATCGGGCCGCCGCGGACCCGTGTCAACCCCGGCGTCGACGTGAGGCCCGGGCCCGGGCGCGCAGCACCATCCGAACGAGGACCAGCACGCCCAGCACGACGACGGTGGCGTTGACCGCGGGGACCCACCGCACCTGCTCATCCTTCACCACGTAGGCGCCGACTGGCAGTACCACGCCGCCGAATCCCCCGCCCAAGCCGGTCGACTGCCCTGCGGGCTCGGGCGCCACCGCTGCGGGCTCTTCGCTCTCATTGTCGTCGCGCGTCGGGACCGTCGGACCTTCGCCGCCCCCTCCTCCCCCGGCGACCAGCGCCACCGGTATCAGCATGACGCCGTCCTTTTCGTAGGCGGGCCCGAACGCACGGCCCGCCGTAAGGTTCTGCGCCACCTTGCTCATCAACTCCTGGACATCCATGTGGAACCTGCTTTCTTCAGTCTCGCTCGCACCGCGCGAGCCGTGGTGATCGTAAGGTCAGCGAGCGCCCGGTGGCCGTCGACCTTGGCGTCGCGCCACCCATCGACGACGAACGCTCGTCCGGGGATCCGGTGTCGCCGACCACGGCGCCGTCACGACTTCCCGTGTCGCCGTCCGGCGACGGCGCCGATCGCGGGCGCGACGGCGATCCACAGCCCGATGGTCACCACCATCGAGGTGACGTAGCCGAACGGGTGGACTCCGACGTCCTGGTGGGTGATGCCGGCGAAGATCATGAGCACCCAGGCGCTCACGAAGAACAGCGGGCCGGCGGACACCAACCGAAAGAAACTTCCCATCGCTCACCTCCTGGCGGGGCAAGGCGGCCGAGCCCTCGGGGCCATAGTAGGTTCAAACGTCGTTCGCCCCGGCTGGCGCGCTGGACCGAGGCACGCCCGGCGCCGCTTCTCACGGCGAGGACTCCGCCGCCGCGGTACCGGTCTGGAACGAGTACGGCGGATACGAGTCGACGAGCGACGCCAGGTAAGCGATCAGCCGGGCCTCCCACCGGACCATCCCCCGCTCGAAGTTCCACAGCGAGGCCGGATAACGCTCGCTGACGAGGATCGAGATCGCCGCGATCACCCAGACGAACCAGCCGACCACGCCGTACAGGAAGAGCACGAACGCGCTGGGGATCGCCTTGAGGATCCTCACCAGGCAGGAGCCGACACTCGGCGAGCCCGAGCGGGCGATCTCCAGGCGGACGTTCCGCTGGGCGCCGTCGGGGAGCTTGTCGGTCAGGAGGGCCAGGTAGGCGATCAGGCCCACCGCGAAGCCGATCCAGCGGGTGACGCGCTCGCCGTCCTCGGCGAGGTACCGCTCGCCGCCCTTCTGGGCCACCAGCACCGCCGCCACGACGGGAAAGCCGAGGTAGAAGAGGCCCGGCCAGCTGCCGGACGTCCCGATCCACGACAGCAGCGCCAGGATGGCGACGCGCAGGAAGACGAGCGCTCGGCTCATGGTCGCCGGGCGCTCGACGTCGAATACCACGGGGTACGCGCTCACGCTTCGACCGTAGAGGGCTGCGGGCGATGCGCCCAAGGTCGAAGGTCACAACGTCGGGTCCAAATGCACCCCGGCCGTCGACGGTGCGGGCGCGAATGTCCGCCGCGACGTGGCGTTCCGTGGAACCGGACCCGGTGCCCTCTGGCGATCCCCGTCCGACGTCGGTGCCGCGGACCGAAACGCACCTCACATGTCGAGTCCGCCGTTGACCGGGATCACGGCGCCTGTGATGTAGGCGGCGCGGTCGTCGAGCAGGTTGATCACCGCGAAGGCCACCTCTTCGGGAGTGCCCAGCCGGCCGACCGGCACCTTCGCCACGATCTGGTCGATGATGTTCTCGGGCACCGACGCCAGCATGTCGGTACTGATGAATCCGGGCGAGATACAGTTCACCGTGATCCCCTTGCCCGCGAGCTCGAGGGCCAGCGACTTCGTGAGTCCGAAGAGCCCCGACTTGGCCGTCGCGTAGTTGGCCTGGCCGACGTTGCCCGTCTGACCGATGATCGAGCTGATGTTCACGATGCGCCCGGACTTGCGCTCGACCATGTGCTCGATGACGCCCTTGACCATGTAGAAGCACCCCGAGATGTTGATCCGCATGACCTGGTGCCAGTCGTCGACGGTCATCCGACGCACCGTTCGGTCGATGTTGATCCCGGCGTTGTTCACGAGGTAGTCGACGCGCCCGTACAACTCGATGGCGTCCTCCACGTACTGCGTGCATTCGTCCGGATCGCCTACGTCCACCCGGTGCACGCTGACCGACCCGCTCATCGCCGCCGCGGCCTCGAGGGTTGCCTTCGCCGACTCCTCGTTGGACAGGTACCCCGCGGCCACGTGCACGCCCATCTCGGCCAAGCCCAAGGTTATGGCCCGCCCGATTCCTCGCGTGCCACCGGTCACTACGGCCACTCTTTGCTCAGTCATCGCAACCACCCCCTGCCTCACCCTATCCATCCGGGATTGGTCAGGATTCTCAACAACACATAGTTCTCAAGTGGTTGGCATAGTTTGTGACCTCGACGCGACTCACGGCTCGGCGAGAGAGATGACGTGATGCGTGCGACGCAGCGAGTCGGATTGACCGCGCGTTGCGACGCGCGCGACGGCGCCCGGGACGGCGCACGCTCAACGCACATCGAACGCGCACTCGACGTGAAGATCACCACGGTCGATCCAGCGGCGCCGAGCGCTGCCCGGCGCGAACAGGTCGCGCCGGGAATTCCTGGAATCGCCTAAGCGACTTCCGAAAGCGCCTTGGCGATGATCATGGTCTCGCTGTCGAGCGACGTCGGCTCGTGCAGTCGCGTGACGTCCAGGTCGTCGATCTGGGTCAGCTGGTCCTGGATCGCCTCGGGAGTGTTCTCCTTCAGCACGACGCCGTAGGTCTCGGCCACGAAGATCCGCGCGATCCGTCCGCCCGCCACCGAGTAGATGTGCCCGTTCACCGTGCACTCCTCGTTCGTGAGGTACGCCACGAGCGGGCTCACCGTCTCGGGCGCCACCTTCGCGGCGAGGTCCCCGAGGATGCCCTCGGTCATCCTGGTCAGCGCGATCGGCGCGATGGCGTTGACCTTGATGCCGTGCTCGGCGCCCTCGATCGCGAGGACCCGGGTGAATCCGGCGAGGCCGGCCTTGGCGGCGCCGTAGTTGGCCTGGCCGAAGTTGCCGAAGAGACCCGACGCCGAGCTGGTGTTGACGATGCGGCCGTAGCCCTGGGCGCGCATGAGCGCGAACGCCGGCTGGCTGACGTAGAGGGCGCCCTTGAGGTGCACGTCGATGACCTGGTCGATGAAGGCGGCGTCCATCTTGTGGAAGGCCTTGTCGCGCAGGATGCCGGCGTTGTTGATGAGCACGTCGACCCGGCCGAACGCGTCGAGCGCCGCCTGGACAATCGCCTCGCCGCCCTCGGCGGTGGCGACGGAGTCGTGATTCGCGGCCGCGCTGCCCCCGAGGGCCGTGATCTCGTCGACGACGCGCTGGGCGGCCGACGCCGACGAGCCGCTGCCGTCGAGCGCGCCGCCGAGGTCGTTCACGAGCACGTGGGCGCCGCGGCTCGCGAGCAAGAGCGCGTGGCTGCGTCCGAGCCCGCCGCCGGCTCCGGTGATGATCGCTACCCGTCCGTCAAAACGTAGTTCCGTCATGTCATCTCCTTGTTCGTTACGTCTTCATTGATCGAACTTGTGCCGGTCGCGTGCCCTCGAGCCGGCCGGGAGCGGCCCGCGCGTCCGAGGAATCGGCTGACCGTGCGAGCGAGGGCCTGAGCGGGCTCTGGAAGCTGCAGGTCGTGGCCGCCCGCGAGCATGACGAGCGAGGCGTCGGGGATGCGTCGGGCCAGGGACCGGCTGTTGGCCGGCGGCGCGACGCTGTCGTGGGTGCCGCACACCACCAGCGTGCGTGCCGTGATGGCCCCGAGGAACGGGATGCTCGACCAGCTAGAGATGGCCATCGAGTGCCACAGCGCCCCGACGGCGTCGGACCACGTGCTGGCGTCGCTGCCCAGGGTCGCGTTGTCGAGTGCGTCAAAGCCGCCGAGCGTCGCCCCCAGGCCGCACGACGTGGAGACGAGCACCAGGCGGCGAACGCGCGCCGGGTGCGCGACGGCCAGCTGCTGGGCGACGGCGCCGCCGTGCGAGAAGCCGAGCACGTCCACGCGCTCGAGACCGACCTCGTCGAGCACGGAGGCCGCGACGTCGGCGAGCTGCGCGATGGAAAGGGGCAGGCACGGCACCGGACTTCCACCAACGCCCGGCGCATCGAAACTGACGACGGTGCGCCCGCTCAGCGCCTCGACGAACGGCTCCCAGCTCTCGAGCGGCCGGGTGAAGCCGTTGAGCAGCAGCAGCGGGTCACCGTCGCCCTGCACGCGGACGCGAACCTCGAGCCCGCCCGCCGAGACGACGACCGAGTCGCGCCTGCGCGCGTCGAGGCTCGTCACGCTCGGTCGAGCACGTAACTACCGGGTGCCGCCTCGAGAGATGGATGCTTCTTGTCGCCGGGCTTCGCGGGCGCGGCGACCTGGGCGCCGCCTTCGGCGCCGATCCACTCGGCCCAGTCGTGCCACCACGTGTCGTCGATCAGCTTGGCCGCGTGCTTCCAGTCCAGGGGATCGACCGGGCGCTCGTCGTTGGACCAGAACTTGGCCTTGGGGCTCGGCGGGTTCACAACCCCGGCGATGTGCCCCGACGTGCTCAGCACGAACTTGTTCGGGCCCGAGAACATCTGGGCGGTCTTGTAGCCCGAGGCCCACGGCACGATGTGGTCGTTGACCGCCGACACCACGTAGGTGTCGACCGTGACCTTCTTGGGGTCGAGCTTGGTGCCGCCGATCACGAACTCCCCGCGCGCGAATTCGTTGTTGAGGTAGCAGGACCTCAGGTACTGCGAGTGCATCTTGGCCGGCATGCGGGTGCTGTCGCCATTCCACACGAGCAGGTCGAAGGCGGGCGGCTGCTTGCCCTGCAGCCAGTTGTTGCCGACGTACTGGAAGACCAGGTCGTTGGCGCGCAGCGTGTCAAAGACGTGCGCCATCTGGTCGGCCTCGAGGTAGCCGTCCTTGGCCATCTGCTCCTCGAGGCCCGCGATGGTGCTCTCGTCGGTGAAGATGCCCAGCGCCCCGGGGACCGAGAAGTCGGTGTTGGTGTTGAGGAACGTGGCGGACTTGATCGAGGAGTCGCCCTTGGCCGCGTTGTAGGCGAGCCCGATGGCGCTCAGGGTCCCGCCGAGGCAGAGCGAGACCGTGTTGACCTCGGGGGCGCCGGTGATCTCGCGGATGACGCGCACCGCGTCGAAGAGGCCCTTGCGCAGGTAGTCCTCGAGGCCGAGGTCGCGCAAGCTGGCATCGGGGTTCCGGTAGCTGATGGCGAAGCAGGTGTGGCCGTGCTGCACGGCCCACTCGATCAGGCTCTTTCCGGGGGCGAGGTCCATGATGTAGTACTTGTTGATCCACGGCGGACAGAACAACAGCGGCACCTCGAAGACCTGCTCGGTCTGGGGCGCGTACTGGATCAGCTCGATCAACTCGTTGCGGTAGACGACGGCGCCGGGGGTTGCCGCCATGTTGACGCCGACCTCGAAGTCCGAACTGTCGACCTGGGACGGCCAGCCCCCGTTGTTCTTGATGTCGTCCATCATGTTCTTGGCGCCGCGCAGCAGGCTCTCGCCGCCGGTGTCGAAGGCCTCGCGCAGCGCAGCGGGGTTGCCGAGCAGCGTGTTGGTGGGCGCGAGCGCGTCGAGGATGAAGGTGGCGGCGAATCGCGCCTTGGCGTCCTCGGTCTCGTCGAGTTCGGCCGCGTCGAGCAGTTCGGTCACGAACTGGCACCCGAGCAGGTACTGCTGCTCGAGCAGGAAGAACAGGGGATTCTGGCGGTAGGCCGGGTCGGAGAACCGCTTGTCACCCGTGGCGGGCGACAACGGCGCCGACACCGCGGCGCCGGTGGCGCACTGGACCGTCGCGCGCACCGCGGCGTCCAGTCCAATGGCGAGGCGCACGTTCGCGGCGGCGACCTCCGTCGGCCTCTCGAGCAGTTGGGACTGGGCCGCCTTGAGCGATCCGAGGAACGAAACCGGATCCGCTCCGCTCACCGCGTCCTGGATGAAACGCTGTTGGGAACTCATCAACTGCTGGGCGAAGTCGAAGAGTTCGGCGGGTTCGGGCAGCGAACCGACCGCCGGAAGTTTGGTCATGTCAGCCATCTTGGCCACCAACTCGGTGGCACCGTCGAACCAGGCGCTCACGAACTGGAGGGTGGCGTTCTGGGTCAACTGCAGCGCGCCCAAGAACTGCTCCTGCAGGCTGGTGGCACCGCCAGCTTCGGATGAACTTTCAGTGCTTTCTGTAGCCATCTCGCAATCCCTCGAGTCTCGGAACCTAACCGTATTCTTGGAGAACCTTACACACCAATCGCTTGGCATGCCAAGCATACCCACGACTGGTGCAAGGAAGCTGTCACAGTCGCCTCACTTGCCGTTCACTGAGCGGGCCCGCGACCAGCGATTGACGCGGTGCTCGCCGCCCTGGCCGTCTTGGACTTCGCCACGTGCCGCGGAGTCCCTGTGATGGCTAGGCCTCTTTGCGGGTCGTTTTCTTGCGGGTGGTCTCGCCGCTGCGGTTGGTTTCGACGTAACTCCGGTAGACCCCGAGCAGCGCGTGGCGCTGGGGGTCGGTGAGTCGCTGGTCTGCCCGGATCGCCGACTCGGTGGCTTCGTCGCCGAGCTTCTCGGTGCCGCTGATCAGGCCCGCCTGCTCGAAGAGAATCTCCGCGGAGACGTTGAGGGCGTCGGCAATCGACTTCAGCACTCGGATGGACGGCTCGTGCAGTCCCCGCTCGACCTGGCTCAGGTAGGGGTTCGAAATCTCTGTCATTGCCGAAAGCTGGCGCAGCGACAGATTCGCCATCTGCCGCTGCACCCGGATGAATCCGCCCAGCATGCGCCGGGGGTCATCATCTTCTACTGTCTCAGGCTCTTCCGTGTTCTGCATCGTAGCGGACTCCGAAAGTCGGACTAAGCCGTCTTCTCGGGGGTCAGCACGGCCGCCAACTGAAGGGCGAACTCGCGCTGCGCGTTGAGCAAATCGGTGACCAGGTTGAACGTGTAGTTCGTCAGAGCCTCGGCGCTGGGAACCTCCGCGACACCCGGAAGGGTGGGCAGTTCGGGAACGGGAAGCGCCGAAACGGCCTTCATGAATGTCTTGGTGGCGTCGAGCGAAATCTTCTGAGCCTGCTTGACGTTCGAAATCATCTCGTCACGAATCGTCTGAGCGAACTCCGGCACTTCGGTCCTGGCAGTGGTCTTGGTCGTGGTAACCATATTCTTCTCCTTGACTCTTGAACTGTGCTCAGTACTTCCGGCACAAGCACAGTATACACCCCACATGCTTGACATGTCAAGCATGTGGGCCCGAACAACTTCCTCTTCTCGCCTGATCCGAACTCTGCCTCCCGGACCGGGACCCCCGAGTCAGGCCACGGCCCCGGGACGCAAAGGAGCGCGGACTCGCAGTCACTTCACTGCAAGTCCGCGCTCCTTGCGGCTCGACGAGCCGTACCTGCTGAGGCTGGTTAGCCCTCGGTCTTGTCGTGGCCCGGCAGCGCGTCGATCAACTTCTTGGCGAACTCCTGCTGGGACTTCATCAACTTCTGGGCGAACTCGAAGAACTGGTCCGACAACTCGCCGGGCTTGGTCAGCGCGTCGGGTATCGGGAGCTTCGGCAGTTCGGGCAGGTTGTGGACCATCTTGGCGACATTCTCCGACCATGTGCCCACGACTTGCAGCGTGGCTTCCTGGCTGCGCTTGATCGCGTCCAGCACTTGGTCCTGCACGCTCTTGGCCTCGGTGGCGGCGTCACCCTCCGTGGCGGTCTTGGCCTTCTTGGTGCTGTCTGTATCCATGGGAACTCCTTCGACTGGCTACGTGCTCGGCTCCTCCGGCACAAATACAGTATACATACCGAGTGCTTGGTATGTCAAGCACTCGGTATGTAGGGCGATTCGCGCTGCGGTCGGGGGCGCGAACTACCGTACGACGCTGCGCCGGTGGCCTCGCCTAGGACTTGACGATCTTCGTGAAGACGACGATGTTCGAGAGGTAGTGGCCGGTGTGGGAGTCGAATGTCCCTCCGCAGGTGACCAGCTGCAGCGCGCTGTAGCTGCGCGGTCCGTACACGAGGCGCTCGGGAAAGGTCGCCTTCGTGTACTGGCGCAGCCCGATGACCTTGAAGGTCACCTTCTTCTTGTCTTTCAGGGTCACGGTCATGCGGTTGCCGACACGAAGATCGTTCAGCCGGTAGAACACACCCGGTCCGGCCTTGGAGTCGACGTGGCCGAGGATCACGGCGGAGCCGATCTGTCCGGGGGCGGGGCCGTCCTTGTACCAGCCCGGCACGTAGTAGCTGCTCGGCAGCTGGACGCTGCCGTTCTTTTCGAGTCCGAGCTCGGTCAGCTTCACCGACACGCCGATGGCGGGGATGGACAGGTGCACGGGCGTCGAGCGCTTCACGAGCGCCACGTGGGCGCTCGCGATCGGCGTCGGCGTCGCGTTCGATCCGACGACACCGGGTGTGGCGCCCGCGCTGTACGAGGCGAGTGCCATCACCGGCGACACGCCAGCCCCGTACGGCGCCGACGCGAGGGCGGTCTTGCTCGAGATGCCCACCGATGTCTTGCCGATCGGACCCGGGATGCTCGGTCCCTCCCTGGGCCCGTGCAGTCCCATGACGACCAGCACGACGCCGCCCACGACCAAGGCCAGCGCCACGGCCCAGATGAGCCACCGGACCCTTCTCCTGCGCACGATCATCTCCACACCACCAAACTAATGGCCGACGGCACGTCTTCCTTCTATGCCCCGGGCGTCGACGAAGCGCCAGGCCACCACAGCCTCTCCGGCGAGGAGCGCCGGCGAACTTGCTGCCAGGACCGCCGTCGTGCGCTCGCGGGACCCCACCCGCCCGGTCCCGGGTCCGCGTCGGGACCTTGCAGGCGGTGGGCACCGAGGACGGGCTCGTCGGCAGCACGGTCGGAGTATTGACGATCTGGTCACCGGGCACGCGGGTGATCGTGACGCTCGCGTTCGCGGGGCGCGAGCAGGTGTGCGCGCCGGCGTGGGTGCCCACCGGACTCGATGCCGTGACGGTCGTCGCGCGCACCAGCGTGAGCGGCGCCGCTCAGAAGTGTGTTCGCCTCATTCGCCGGGGCGCGGCGCGGGCTGGCTCTTGCCGCGCACGATCCGCAGGTAGAAGTCCCTGACGCTCTGCGTCGGCACATCCAGGACCGTTGAACCGGACATGATCACCTGGCCGATCGAAGCCGACCAGATGATCGCGGTGACGGCCTTGGCGTCGACGTCCGAGTCGATCCAACCCAGCCTCTGGGCGCCTTCGATGACCTCAATCCACCGTTCGAACTGAATGTCGAGCAGGTCGCAGAAGTGACGCTGCGAGAAGGGGTCCCCCCAGACGTCGTGGAGCATGTTCATGACACCCCATTTCTCGCCCATCTGTCCGGACGACCAGGCCATGTCGAGGTTTTCCTCAATCGCCACCCAGAAGGCCGGCTGGTCCTGGTCGTCCACCGCCGACTCCACGCGCGACAAGACGAGATGGTGCGGTTCGACCATCGAGAAGTAGTTGGCCATCTGGGCTTCGGCGATCAGCTGGCTGCGCGAATCGAAGATGTCCTCGATGGTCGAGACGCCGACGTTGGCCCGCTCGGCCACGTCGTCGTACTTCAGTTCCCGGCTGCCGGCTTCCCTGATCATCCTGGAGGCAACGGCAAGAACGGCATGTCTGGCGGAGGCCTCACTGGTGTTCACGGTCATCAGACTACCGATTCGACGCCAGCCGGCGAGTAAGTATGCGAAGGCTTGAATTCATTCGGAGGGGTAGCCTCGTCACCGCCGCCAAGTCGGGTGACGATAATGGCGAAGTGACCGCATGAAACCTGAGGCGTGGGCTGACCTTTGACACCGCGGCCGAGGCCTATGAACGGTGTCGCCCCCGCTATCCGCGGGAGGTGTTCGACGCCATCGATGCTGGCGCGAACCTGGCAACTCACCCTAGTGTCATCGAGGTGGGCTGTGGAACAGGCCAAGCCACCGAAGGATTGCTCCAACGCGGGTGCCGCGTGCTCGCCATCGAGCCCGGTGCCGAGCTGGCCCGTGTTGCCCGTGAGAAGTTCGAACCCTCCGTGTTCGACGTCGAGGTCACCACCTTCGACGACTGGGCATCGCAGGGCCGAACGTTCGACGTGGTGTTCCCCGCCACCGCCGACCACCGGGTCCACCCGTCGCTTCGCTGGGTGAAGGCCGCCGAGGTGCTGAACCCCGGAGGGTCCATTGCCCTGACGACGAACCGTACCCTGGACGGTGCCGGCTTCAACGAGTTCTCCACGGCAGCGCGCGACCTGCACGCGAAGTACTTGGACGACTACGAAGAGACCACCTCGCCCACCGAGGAGCAGCTCGTCAGCGTCCTCGAAGAAGCGGGGCCGGACATCGGCGCAGTGTGGGAGGCCGCCGAGCCTCAGGCAAGCGGCGGCGGCTCTCTGCTTGAGATGTCAACGGTCAGTTGGCATCGCTGGAACGACCGGTACACGACCGACAAGGTCATCGGGCTCCTGTCCACCCACTCGGCGTACCTGAGCATGCCGGGTGGTCATCGACGGGAGTTGTTCGCGGCGATGCGTGACCTCGTGGACAGCCGCTTCGGGGGTGAGCCCGTCAGGAGCTACCGGGCCCTTGTGGGCGTAGCCCACAAGGTGTAGTCACGCCCGCAGTTCACCCGGGAGCGGCAGTGCGATGGCTACCCCCGGTCCTTCAATCGACGCGGGCCGTTCCCGGGTGGTCCACCTCGACCTGGCCGGAGCCAACAGCGTCGATAACCGTCTGAAGCGGACCCTTGGCGGCGCCTCGAGGGGCCGCCGCGTCGACGCGAACCTTTAGCCGGTCGGCGGGACCTCCTCTCGCAGCAGCTCCGCGTCGATCTCGGCCTCCTCGTCCACGTGGAAGATCCGATTGAAGACCATCAGCTTGAGGACCCAGAAGATGGCGAAGCTCGCGAGGTTGGCGGCGTCGACCAGGCCGGTGTTGAACAGGTGACTCCAATGGTGCGCGTGCACCAGGTGCTTGGCGTAGAAGGCCCCCAGCATCGAGAAGGCGATGCCCAGCACGGCCATCACGCCGAATGGGAGGATCTCCTTGCGAACGTGGCTGCGGCCGGTCTTGCCCCACGTCCAGCGCCGGTTCAGGCTGTAGGAGGGCATGGCTCCGACGAGGTTCCCGAAGAGCGTCGCCTCGACCTCGCTGCGGATGATCCTCAGGCCGTAGACGAGCGTGATGGCGAGCACCGAGACGACCGTCGACACCAGGGAGACCGCGGTGAACCGGATCAGCTTGCGGCCTTCGTGGGACTTCGACCACTCAAGTACTCTCCGGATGCGGCTGGCCACCCCAGCACGCTACCTGAGGTGACCCGCCATCGAGTTGGCCGGTCCGCGAAGCCCAGTTCCCGCCGAGACGAGGGCGGAGCCTTCCCTCGAGAGGTTCCCCACCATCGCCCCTGGAGCAAGGTGTACCTTGACGATTGAGGGCCCGCCGCCCGGGTTCGGGCCCCGAGGAGGACAGCGTGCAGGACGCTCCACGAGTTCCCGATGACGACCTCCGGTCGGGCGACGTCCTGAGCGACGAGGAACTGACGGTCCTCGCCCTGGCCGCCGACCCCCGGGCGCCCCTGGACCCCGACGCGGTGCCCTGGAGCGGCGTCGCCGCCTTTCCGCAAGGCCTGCTTCCGGATTGGTACATGCCCCGCCCGACCGCGACCCGACGCGGTCGGGCGACGACGGTCGTCATCGTTGCGATCATCGTCGGAATACTCGTCATCGACGCCTTCGGGCTCTGCATCACGTCCGGATTCCTCTCATTGGCATGAGGGTTCCGCGTGGCGGCCCCGGCGAAGCCGCTGCACCTGCACGGGTCCACGCCCGCCTTCTAGTGCCCGACGGCGGTCTTCGTGGCGGCGGTCTTCGTGGTCGCGGTCTTGGGTACCTCGGCGAGATGATGGGGCTCTATGCTCGCCCGACCCAGCCCTGAGGTCATGGAGCGCAGGTCCAGGCCGTAGCGGTGGAGCTGGGCCTCGGGGACGTGGGCGGTGACGGTGACCGACATGTCGTCGTCCTGCGTGGTGCCGATGACCCGACCCCGACGTCCCGACAGGTCGTTCAGCACGTCGCCGAGGTACCGGGCCGGAACCACCGCCGTCACCACCATTATCCGTTCGAGCACGGCCGTTCCGGCCTCGCCGAGTGCGGAACGCACCGCCATCGAGGCCGCAGTCTCGAACGCGGCCTCGGAGGAGTCCACGGCGTGGTGCTTACCGTCGAGGAGCGTGACGCGCAGCCCCACGACCGGGTGCCCCTCGGGGCCGCCGTGGGCCATGGCCTTCTCGACCCCGTTGCGCACCGCGCCGATGTACTGGCGCGGCACCGCCCCGCCCACGACGGCGTCGACGAACTCGAGGGGCGCGGTCGGCTCGAGGGGCTCGACCTTCATGTTCACCACGGCGAACTGACCGTGCCCGCCCGTCTGCTTCTTCAGGCGCCCCTCGATCTCGCGCGGCTTGACGATCGTCTCGAAGAGCTGCACCGACGGCGGGGCGGTCGTCACCTCGACGTTGAACCTGCGGCGCAGCCTCTCGAGCGTGACCATGAGGTGCAGGTCACCCATGACGTCGATCGCCAGGCGCCGCGAGACCGGGTCGTGTCGCACCCGCAGCGACGGGTCCTCCTCGGCGAGGCGGTGCAGCGCGCTGGCGATCTTGTCGTCGACGTCGTCGGAGTTCCCGAGCAGTATCACCGACAACGCGGGAGTCGGCGCGGCAGCCAGCACGGCCGACAGGTCGCGGCCCCGGCGGGTCAGCAGGTCGCCCACCACCACGTTGTTCAGTTTCGCCACCGCCACCACGTCCCCGGCGAAGGCCTTGTCGATCGCGACGAGCTTGGAGCCGAACAGGTAGTTGAGCCCGTGGAGCTTCTCCTCGGACCTGGACCTCGTGTTGGCAAGGGTGACCTCCGCCGTGACCGTGCCGGCGATGACTTCCATCACGACGATCCGGCCCACGTAGGGGTCGACGATGACCTTGAAGGCCCTCAGCACCAGGTCGGCCTCGGGATCGCGAGCGAGCATGACCTCGTCGCCGCTCTCGATCGCGGGGATCGGCCGGCTCTCGGCGATCTCGTCGACCAGCGTCGCGAGCCGGTCGACACCGATGGCCCGGACGGCCGATCCGCAGGTGACCGGCACGATGCTCCCCTTGGCCATGAGCTCGCCAAGCACGTGCTCCAGCTCCTCCAGCTCGGGCACGTCGCCCTCGAGGTAGCGCTCGGTGAGCGCGTCGTCGCCGACGACGATCGCCTCGAGGAGGCTCGAGCGGACCCTCGTCTCGAGCTCGGCCAGATCGGACGGCACCGGCTCGCGGCTTGGACGCCCGGCCCCGTAGGTGATGGCCTCGTCGGCGAGCAGGTCGACCACGCCCGAGAAGTCCGCGCCGATGCCGATCGGCAGCTCGAGCGGCGCGAGGGTCGGGCCGATGAGGCGCTCGAGCGCGCTGAGCGTCGCTTCGAAGTTGGCCCGCTCGGCGTCGAGGAAGTTGATGAAGACGACCACGGGCACGCCGGCCTCGCGAGCGAGGTGCCAGATCACCTCGGTGTCGGCCTGCACGCCGTCGACGGCGCTCACCACGAGCACGGCCAGATCGGCGACCTCGAGGGCGCGTTCGACCTCGCCGTGGAAGTCGATGAACCCCGGGGTGTCCAGCAGCGTCATCTTGTCGTCGTTCACCCACACCGGCGCGAGGGCGATCCCCAGCGACATCTGGTGCTTGCGCTCCTCGGGGTCGTTGCCGCACAGCGCCGTGCCGTCCTCGACCTTGCCGGGCCGGTCGAGCCCGCCGGTAGCGACGACGAGCGCCTCGAGCAGGGAGGTCTTGCCAGCACCGCTGCGTCCGACGAGGGCGACCGTTCGAGCTTTCGGACGACGAGTGAAGGTTGTCATGAGCACCTCGAGTCAGCGATGTCTGATGGACTTCAACGTACTCCTCTCAACGGTGCCGCGTCGACTCGAACTAGAGCAATGTGACCCGAGTTCGCCCGGCACCGAACACCGGTACGCTGCGACGATGTTCACCGTTTCCAACGAGCGATTCGAGGAGCTGGCCGCCGAGGCTCTCGCCTCGCTGCCGGCCGAGCTGGCGGCCATGATGGAGAATGTGGCGGTCATCGTCGAGGACCAGGCCCAGGGCCGCTCCCTCTTCGGCCTCTACGAGGGGGTTCCCCTCACCCAGCGCGGACCAATGAGCTACAGCGGCGTCATGCCAGACCGGATAACCCTCTACCAGTCGACGATCTGCCGGTACTGCGACGACGAGATCGACGTCATGCGACAGGTCCGAAAGACCGTCATCCACGAAGTCGCCCACCACTTCGGCATCAGCGATCCCCGGCTCGAGGAGCTCGGCTGGGCGTAGCCGCAAGGTTCGTCCGGCGTCGATCCACGCCGAAACGATGAAATCTCCGGCTTGGCAGAGCTGCGTTGACTTCGCTCAGCCCGCCGGACCCGCAACGGGCATCGCGCCCCAATTCCGGTCCGCCGTGAACTCCACGGTCAGCCAGAGGTCGTGGGGCAGCAGGTCCAGGCGCTCGGTGAGCGCTCGTCGGACCTGGTCCGACTGGCGCACGGTCCACGAGGGGTCGACGACGAAGTCGATCTCGACGTAGAACTTGCGTCCGATCTTGGTCATTCGAAGGTGCTGCTCGCCCAGGCCGAACTGCGCCCCCACTTCGTCCACGGCCGCGCGCGCCGGACCCTGGAGGTCGGTGTCGGGGCTGCCCTCGACCAGCTCGATGAACGTCGTGCGGATCATCCGCATCGGCGGCACGACGAAACCGAGGCAGGCCGCGATCACCAGGGCCGGATCGACGTACCGGGCGGCGGGCGACCAGCTCGTGCCGATGATGAGCCGGGCGAAGACGAAGGCGACCAGCATGCCGAGTCCCAGCACCCCGCCCTGGAGCCACGAGATGGCCTCGGCCGAGGCCAGCTCGGAGTCGCGCGCCGTGCGCCGCAGCCACCACCACAGTCCGGTCGGCACCACCAGGGCCACGCACGCGTAGCCCACGCTCCAGTTCGACGGCAGCCGGCTGCCCCCGTCGATGATGGTGAGCACGGCGTTGAAGGAGGCGTAGGCGCAGGTCGCGAGCAGGGCGACGCCCTCCACGCCGATGATGAGCGGGGTCAGGGCCTCGCGGCCGAAGGGGTACCGGATGGTCGGACCGTGGGCGACCAGGTGCGACACCCTCATCGCCATCCACGAGAGCCCGATGCCCAGGAACGTGTAGAAGCCGTCGAAGAGGATGACCTGCGATCCGGTCACGATGCCGATGGCGATGCCGACGGCGGCCAGGACCAGGCCGGCCACGATGGAGAAGCCGATGGCCTTGCGCTCGACGACGAACTCGTCGAGCGGCGGAGTGTTGGCGAAGGTGCTCATATCGAATGTCTCTGCCGTTGCCCGGAGGTGTCCGGGCGGGCGTTCGTCCTTAGTGGTGTCCCCCACGTCGAGTGACCCGTTTCGTCACGCCGGCGAAGGCGCCACCACGGTGAATTACCTGGTGCAGGCTCGTCCAGACGCACCCAAGGTTACCGCAGGGTCGCCCGAAGGCGAGCGTCCGGGTCCCGCGACGCCACTGCGGCGGGTCAGATGACGGGCGACAGTCCCCCGTCGATGCTCACCCCGACGCCGGTGATGTAGCTGGCGCGCGGCGACAGCAGGAACGCCGCCAGGTCGGCGAACTCGTCGGCGCGTCCGACCCGCCCGAGCGGGATCTTCGAACCCTCGGCCATCCTCGCGTAGAACTGCTCGAGGGTGAGGTTGGCGTCCTCGGCGAGGCGCGTCCACTGCCCGGATTCGATGAGCCCGATCAGGATGGCGTTGACGCGGATGCCGCGGGGGGCGACCTCGTTGGCCATGGCCTTGGTGAGCGCCAGGCCGGCGGCCCGCGAGGCGGTGGTGGGCGTGGAGTTCGCCTGAGGTGACCGCGCCATGATCGCCAGCACGTTCACGATGGCACCCTTGGTCGCCTCGAGGGCGTCAAGGACCCGCCGAGCGACGTGCAGCGCCGAGATCACCTTCAGCTCGTAGTCCTCGCGCCACGCGTTGTCGTCCGAGGTCGCCACCGGCGTCCCCGAGGAGCGCCCGGCGTTGTTCACCGCTCCGTCCAGGCGGCCGAAACGCGCGAGCGTCGTATCGATGAAGGCGTCCAGCTCGGTCGCCTTGGTCACGTCGGCCTCGACGCAGAGCGCGTCGGGTCCGAGGAGCTCCTGGGCCCGGTCGAGGCGCTGCGCGTCGCGGCCGCACACCGCGACCCGCGCTCCCTCGGCGACCAGGCCGCGCGCGAGCGCCAGGCCGAGGCCGTCAGTGCCGCCGGTAATGAGAAACGCCCGTCCGCCGAGTTCCAGGTCCATGGGCCCATGCTACGGTCCTGCGTGAATCCGCGCGTTGGCTTCTAGGGTGGATGGGACCATGATCCCTCTCTCCGTGCTCGACCTCGCCACCGTGGCGACGGGCTCGACCCCGGCCCAGGCGCTCGCCGAGACGACGCAACTTGCGCTCGCGGTCGAAGGCCTTGGATACCACCGGCTCTGGGTCGCGGAGCATCACTCGATGCCGGCGGTCGCGAGCTCGGCCCCGGCGGTCCTCATCGCCCACCTCGCCAGCGCCACCTCGACGCTGCGCGTGGGAGCGGGCGGGGTGATGCTGCCCAACCACTCCCCCCTCGTCGTGGCCGAGCAGTTCGGGACCCTGGAAGCGCTGCACCCGGGCCGGATCGACCTGGGGCTCGGCCGCGCGCCCGGCACGGACCACCGCACCGCGCGGGCACTGCGCCGTTCGGCGGACCTGGGAGCCGACCGGTTCCCCGACGACGTCGTCGAGCTGATCGGCTACCTGATCCCCCGCGAGGGCCCCGCGCCGCATCCCTCGGCCAACCCCGGCACGGGCTACCTCCCCGAGGTGTGGCTGCTCGGCTCCTCCACGTACAGCGCCCAGCTGGCCGGCCTGCTCGGGCTGCCGTTCTCCTTCGCGTACCATTTCGCCCCCAAGCTGCTGGACGCGGCGCTCGACGCCTACCGTTCGAACTTCGATCCGTCGGTGCTGCTCGCCCAGCCCCGGGTGATGGTCGCGGTCTCGGTGCTCTGCGCGCCGAGCGCCGACGAGGCCCGCTGGGTCTCGGGATCGTCGGCCCTCAGCATCCTCCAGCGCCACTCGGGGCGCCTGGGCCTGTTGCCGTCGCCCGAGGACGCCGAGATGCACCACTTCACCAGCGAGGAGCTGAGCATCGTCGAGGAAGCGCTCTCGACCCACGTGATCGGCGACCCCGCGACGGTCCTCGAAGGGCTCAGGGCGCTGCTCGAACGCACCGGGGCCGACGAACTGATGCTCTCGACCCGCACCCACTCCTACGAGGCGAGGCGACGGTCCTTCGAGCTGATCGCCGAATCGTGGGGGCTGAACGGAAACGTCGAGTCGTCGAGTTGAGCGCACTCGTGATTTTAATTCGTAGCCGCCGCTTCGGATTGAGTCCGTTTAGAGGTTGATCTCGAACTCCTCGAGCACCGCGTGACGGTCTTCCTTGGACGGCATCTCGAAGTACGGGTTCTTCTTGTACCAGTAGTAACCCATCGGGATGAGCCCGAGCGCCATCGAGCCGAGGCCCACCCAGAGTGTCGTGCTGTTGAGCCCGGGAATCGCCTTGACGAACATGGTCGCCATGAAAAGCGCCCCAAGGAGCGGCCACAGACCCATGAAGATGAAATTCGAGACCGACTTGAAGAGCTGCCTCCGATATAGCACGACGACGGCGAAGCCCGCGAGGCTGTAGTAGATGCAGATCTGCAGGCCAATAGAGTTGATCGCGTCGGTGAGGATCGAGCCGAGCGATCCCACGAACTGCGAGCCGACGAACAGCGCCAGCGAGAAGATCGTCACCGCCGCGGTCGCCACGATCGGCGTCTTGAGCTTCGGGTGCACCGTGCCGAGCTTCTTGGGCAAGGTGTTGTCGCGGCCCATCGCGAAGAGGGTCCGAGTCACCTGGATCAGCGTCGTCTCGAGGGTCGCGACCGTGGAGAGCACCACCGCCACCACGATCAACTTGCCTCCGGCGCCGTGCCACACGTCCTGGCCGAGCACGCTCAGGACGTCTGTCGGGTTCTTGAGAATCTGGCTGCCGCCCACCACCATGTTGGTCGCGACAGTGAAGACCTCGAAGAGCAGGAAGACGAAGATGATGCCGACGATGCCACCGAGGCCGGGCGTGCGCTTAGCGCCCTTGGTCTCCTCGTTGAGGTTCGCCGTGACGTCCCAGCCCCAGTAGTAGAAGGCCGCGACGAGCGCGCCGGCGAAGAAGCCGGACGAGCCGTGGAAGACCGACGGGGAGAACCAGTGCCAGGAGAACGTTTGGACGTGATGTCCGTGGAAGATCGCGAGTACGGCGAAGAGGGTCAGCAGGATGATCTCAACGGACGACATGATGATCTGCAAGGTGACCGTGATGGTGACTCCCGCCGCGACCGCGGCGACCATGAGAAGGAAGAAGATGGCGCCGACGATCGTCACCGCCCCCTTGTTGTTCGCCGCCGACGCGGAGAAGAGTCCGAGCAGGTAGGAACCCGCGGGCACGGTCGCGGCCACCATGAAAATGAGCGCCGATACGATCAGCGCCCAGCCCGAGAGGTAGCCGAGCACCGGGTGCAACGCGCGGCGCACCCAGGAGTAACTCGCGCCCGCCTTGGGCTCGTTTCGACCGAGGTAGCTGAAGGCCGAGACGATGCCGAACATGGCGATTCCGCAGTAGAGCAACGCCGCGGCGCCGCCGAGGGCGACCGCGCCGAATAAGATCGCCGTCGAGGCCGCGATCGAGTAGCCGGGCGCGACACCAGCGACGCCCATGACAACCGAGTCGAAGAGGCCCAGCACCCCCGCGCGCAGACTATTTTCGTCCGGGTCGATCTCGTGGACGTGCTCGGTTCCAGTCACAACTTCCTCTTTCTTAGTGGGTATCACCTTCGATAAAAATTAAGTAACAAAAGGTAACATGCGAAGCGCGCCGCGCCGCGCGCCCGAGATGACTCATGCGGGCCGCGCGAAAGTGCCCTAGGAAAGCACGCCGTTGCCGCCTGGTACTACGCCGTAGATATACGTGCTGGCGAGTTTCGTGCACACCGAAATGCTTAGGCGTACCCACCAATTCCCGCTTCCGAGACCCACGCTCAGACTCTGGGCGTTCTTCGCCACGCAGGCCGCAGGCGTGTAGTTCCCCGACTCGCTCACCCCGAAGTTTGCGCTGGCCGACTGACCCGGAGCGAGGCGTACGGGGTCTCCATAGCCCTGCGAGGCGAGGTCGACGACCTTCGCGGGGTCCCCCACGAAGAGATGCGCCACTCCGGCCAACGAGCCCGTGGTCGGCTGGACCGCCGGCGTGCCCGAGACCACGCACTGGACAGCGCCCACGTTCTTGAAGTCGATCGGGTGGTAGATGGTGCCGGCCGCCCCGTTGGCGCGCCCCACCGAGACCCGAAGGGCCGAAGCCGCACAATTCTTCGGGCGCGGGAACGTCGGGCCGGCGAGCGTCGTCCAGTGGGTCGTGCCGTTCACGCAGACCCCCACGGTCTCTGGAAAATGCACGACGACGCGAGATTTGTTAGGGGTCGTCACGGCCAGCGCGGATGCTTCACGCGACGTGCACTGCACGCCCTCCATCGTCGAGAGGCTCTCGACGACCTGGAACGTGTCATAGACGAGCGCGGGGGCGGCCGACGCCGGTGAGGGCAGGCTGTGCGACGGTCCGACCGGACTGCCGCTCGCCGACAGGAACTGGAAAGCGGTGCCGTAGGACCACGCGCACGTCGGAAAGTAGTGGCTCGTCAGCACGAGCCTGACGGTCGTGCCCCCAGGAAGCGTCTTGATCGTGCCGTTGGTGGAGAAGTGGCTCGCGCTGCACAGCGGGAACGGTGTCGCGGCGGACGCGCCTTGAGCGGGTCCAACGCCGAGGGCCAGACACGTCAGTACTGCGAGTGAGGCGAGGGATCGGCTCACGGACCTATGGTTCATGGCTCCCAGTGTTGCACCCGCGCGAGCTCCGAACCACAGCACCTCGCGCGGGCGAAACCAGCCGGCTACTCGATCCCCGTGTACCAGGGCGAGACCCTGGGAGGATAGGCCAGCTCGAACATGGCGTGGCTGAGTGAGAGGTTCGGGTTGTAGTAGGGATCACGGGCGATCTCGAACCCCCAGCGGTCACGCATGATGAGGATCTCCTCCATGAAACGGTTGTAGCTCGGACCCGACTGGTCGGTTCCCCGCGAGACCGACTCGTAGTGGAGTAGTTCCGCCAGCGGGGTGTAGGTCACCATCTCGCCGTTAGCCCGCACCCGAAGGCAGAAGTCGATGTCGTTCCAGGCCACCTTCAACTCCTCGTCGAGGCCGCCGAGCTTCTCCCAGGTCTGGCGGCGCACCGCCAGACACGCCGCGGTGCAGGCCTGGAACTCAGAGGCGAGCGCGGTTCGCCCGAAGTAGCCCTTGTCGTCCTTCGACCGGAACCTGGCGACGTGGCCGGCCAGCCCGTCGGGGCCGAGGATGACCCCGGCGTGCTGGACACGCCCGTCGGGGTAGAGCAGCTTGGCGCCCACGGCGCCGACCTGGGGCTGGAGCAGTTGGGCGACCATCGCGGTGAGCCAATTCGGCGCCAGGACCTCGGTGTCGTCGTTGAGCAGCACCAGAACCTCACCCCGGCACTGGGGAACGGCCCGGTTGTGCAGCGCCGAGTAGTTGAAGGGGCTGTCGTCGCGCAGGACGATGAGCTTCTCGACCATCTTCTCGAAGAACTTCTTGGTACCCGCTTCCACCGAACCATTGTCGATGACGACGATCTCGTAGTTCGGGTAGGTCGTGCGCTCCAGGACCGACGTGATGCACTGGGCGAGGTACTTCCCGTCGCGCGTGGGGATGAGGATCGAGACGAGCGGCGGATCGGGGGGCAGGGCGAAATGCACCTCGGAGAAACCCGTTCCGGCCACCTCGACGACCTCGCCTTCGACGCCGCGGCGCTGCAGGGCCGACTCGACCGCTCGAAGCCCGGCTTCGAGGGCCCAGGGCTTGGCCGCCGACGCCCTCGAGGTGGACTCCTCGTGGCTGCGCCAGTGGTAGAGCACCAGGGGGACGTGGACGATGGCCTCGCGCGGCACGACCTCGCTCACGCGAAGCACCAAGTCCCAGTCCTGGGATCCGTCGAACTCGCTGCGCAGCCCCCCGAGGTCCGCCACCAGCTGGCGGCGCACGGTGGTGAGGTGGCAGACGTAGTTCTGGCCGAGCAGCAGGAGGGGGTCGAAATCGCTCTTGAAGTAGGGCATGAACGGCTGGCCGGTCTCGTTGATCTTGTCCTCGTCGGAGTAGATCAGGCAGACCCCGGACTGGAGGTTCATGGGCAGCACCAGGTGCAGGAAGGCGTGCTCGACGATGGTGTCGTCGTGGTCCATGAAGACCAGCCACTCGCCCTTGGCCTCGGCAATGGCCGAGTTCGCCGCCGCCGAGATGCCGCCGTTCTCGCTGCGTTCGATCAGGCGAACCCGCGAGTCCTGGCGCTCGTAGCGGCGCACCACCTCGCGAACCTGCTCGTCGGACGAGCAGTCATCGCAGACCAGCAGCTCGAAGTTCCCGTAGTACTGCGCGAGCACCGACTCGATTGCCTCGGCGAGGAAGCGGTGGTCGGTGTTGTAGGTCGTCATGACGACGCTGAGCAGCGGCTGGTACGTGAGCAGCTGCACCCGGCGCTTCAGGTGGTCTCGCACCGGGTCGTCGATGGTCATGAAGGCCTCGGCCCACGAGCCGTAGGGATTCGCCTCGCGCTGGGGGCTCTGGTGGGAGTCCTTCTTGCCGCCCACCGCGACCTTGGTTGCGTCGCGCAGGAGCCAGAAGCCCTTGCGCAGAAGCGTCTCGACCTGCTTGGCTCGAGAGAGCGGCTCTGAAGCGGGGGCGCCCGGCGCCGGCGCCGCGATCGTCGGGAATCGCACCGCGGACCCCGGGCGCCCGAGCAGACGGCGCAGGAGCCTCTCGGCGACGTTGTCCACCTTGAGCACCAGCACCGCGAAGGGGTAGAAGCGTGAACTGGCCAGCTGGCGGAACTGCTCGGTGAGCATCTCGTTCTTGGCGGCCTCGAGCTCGTAGACCCGGTTGATCTCGCGCAGAACGGTCACTTCGTTTGGCCGAAGCGTCGGTGCCTCGTGCAGCTGCTCGATGCTCGGCAGCGCGGGTTCCTCAGGTGGCAGCGACACGGCGATAGTTTCCCTTCCTGGCCCATCGCGCGCTCGGCGCGTCGAAACGACAGGTCCATCCTACCGGCAGGCCAATCTGACCAGATTGGCCACCCTGCGAAGCGCACGCCTCTCAGGCGACGAGGGTTGGGCCGGCCTCCTGGGGCTCTTCGACTTCGCTCAGGTCCTTGGCGAACCAGATCCACAGCATCACGAGCACCCCGATCAATGTGGTCACGATCCCGTAGACGCAGAGCGTGAGGAACTGGCCGGTGGGCGGGGACCAACCTTGGTTGTGCAGGAAGAAGAAGTGCGGCCCGTATCGTCCGACCGCGTAGCGACGAAAGTCCGTGTAGAAGGAAAGCATGTCCATGCCGGACACCCCGGCCACCAACACCATGCTCACCCAGCGCTCCCAGGACGGCGGCCGGCCGGGCCTGGCGCAGAGGGCGGCGCCGAGGATCACGATGCCGACGCTGAGTGGCATGGAGTCTCTGCCCTGCCACACAATCCCGTCGACGTGGGCCTGGCGGGTCACGATCGCCACCGGCACCACCAGGGCCAGCCCGATGACGGTCGCGAGAGCGATCCGGCCCCGCCAACTGCCTCGCAGCAGCGCCGCGACGATGACGACGACGAATATCAAGTACCACGAGTGGTAGAGGATCCCGGGAAGGGTCGTGTCCAGCCAGCCGAGCACGCCGACGCTCTCTCGAAGCCATTGGTCGACGTGGCCCAGCACCATGCGCACGGTATGCAGCTCAGTGGAGTTGCGTGGAACGGGGTACCCCACCGCCAGGACATTGAGGGTCCCTTGGGTGAATATCCACGCCACGGCCAGCACGCCCGCGACCGCCGTGGCGAGGGTGACCGCGCGCACGTCGCGGCGACCCCTCACGTGCGCGAGCAACTGACTGGGTCCCACGAGGATCGCGAGCACCACTCCAATGAGCACCACCCACAGCGGGGAGAGCCCCCGAATCAGCGCCAGCGTGCAGGCCGAGACGCCGAGGATCACGACGAGGCCCTTGGGAGGGTTCTTCGGATAGTCGAGGGCGAAGATTACCATCGCCGTCCACAGGCAGATCGCCGTCGCGATCTCGAAGCCGCTGGGGTTCACCGAGGAGGAAAGGAAGAACACCATGGGCGTCAGCGCCAGCAGCGTGCCCACCGCCATCGTTCGCCGCCTGCTCCAGCGAAAGATCATGTACGCGCACAATGCCACCATGAGCGCGCTGATGAGCGAGCTCACGAGCCTCATGGCGTAGATCGCGGCCCTGCCCTGGGAAACGAAGGAGCCGGTGCCCACGAGGAGGTAGTAGAGGGGCGGGTAGTGGCCCACGTACGTCGTGGTCTGGACCGGTACTTCGGAGGCAGACCACTTCGGCGAGCAGGTCGCCGGAATGGTGTCGTAGAAATGCCAGCAGTCAGGGTAGATCTTCGAGAAATTGATGGCCGTGGGCACCGTGACGGTGACGTGCACCTTGTCACCTGGGGCACTGTCGTGCCCCAACTGCCCGTGGTCGATGGCGTAGGCGCGGATGAGGTGCGCCTGCTCGTCCGGGGCCGACACCAACGGATCGGCGAACGACCAGCAGGCCATGGCGAGAAAGGTGAGTGCGAGAAACGCGAGGAAGACTGTTTTGGGAGTGATATGCCGGGCAAACACCTGAGCGCCGGGTCTCTCAATCTCCACCGCTTCACCATAACAGGTGACTTTTCCGCGCTTCAAGCTCGACCATCGCCGGCTACGAGGCTCATCGGCAGGTCGCTTCGCTCCCCGAGAGAGCGCGAATGCGTCCCTTCGCCAAGGGTTGGACCGCAACGTCTGGGTAGAGTCGTGGTACATCGCCGATTCGACCGACGGCGTTCCGTAAGACGAAAGACGTCACCACGTGCCTGGCCTGCAACGATTCGACCTCGACGGAGGTACTCCCCCTTCGGACCAGGAAATTCAAAGGCGCTGGGCCGAGTTCCACGACGCGATCCACGCCGCGTCGGGCAGTCGCGCACGCCGGCGCATCGCGCGGTTGCTGGGCGAGGACACGCTGCGGCGTCGAGCGTTCCTCGTCGCGGCCGGTCCGCTCCTGAGGGTACGGCGGGCGACGAAGTCTCGAGGTCGCGAGTCGAACGGCCCCTCAAGAAGTGTCGCAGCCTTTCCGGAGAACTACGAGCCACCGCCGACCCCACCGCAAGGCGGCGCGTCAACGAGTGCTCCGACTTCTCAGCTCGAGCTCGTGCGCGTCGACGAGACGGCTGACGCGTCGCGCGTCATCGAGAATCTAAACGCCGTGCTCGCCTCCACGCAGGCCACGTGGCTCATGCTGGTCGACTCGGGCGCCGGGGGCATCGACGCCGATGGGGCTGCATCGACGTTGCTCTCGTACGCGCTGGTCGGCGACGACGTCGTCTTCGCCGACGAGTCGGGGCCTGCCCCCCTCCTCCCCATTCTGAAGAGCCCATCAGTGGGACCCCATACGCTGCTGAGCTACAACTGCGTGGGCCGACCGGCCCTGCTCAACGTGTCAACGCTGCGTTCGATCGGCGGATTCTCCCCCGACGCCGGCTGGGCCGTTGAGCACGACGCGTACCTTCGCCTCAGCGAAGCCGGCGCGACGTTCCGACACGTCCCCTTGGTGTTGCCCGCAGGCAGGGCACCGGTCGCCTTCACGCACGACCACGTGAGCGACGACAGCTGCCACGTGGTCCAGGCCGCCCTGGACCGGCGCGGCTGGCGGGGCCGGGCGGCGCGCGACGCGCTGCCCGGCTCGGTGCGCTGGACCCTTGAAGTGCCGCTTCCTCGACCGTCCATCGACATCGTGATCCCCACCCGCGACCGCCTCGACCTGCTGCGCCAATGCATCAGCTCGATCGAGGCCGCGACCACCTACGAGAACTACGACATCATCATCCTCGACAACGACTCGAAGCAGCGAGCGACGCTGGACTACCTGGCGAACGTCCGCTACCGAGTGGTGGCGTGCCCCGGGCCCTTCAACTACGCCCGGATCGTCAACCGCGGTGTCGCGCACTCGAGCGCGGAGTTCGTCGTCACGCTCAACAACGACACCCTCGTGATCACCCCGGACTGGCTGGAACGGATGGTGAGCCTGGCCGCGCTGAGCGACGTCGCGATGGTCGGCGCCTGCCTGATCGACCAGCACGGCCGCCACGAGCACGACGGCATCGTGATCGCCCCCTACCCCCAGCACCTGCGCGTGGACTCGAACTACCCCCACCACGACCAGTTCGTCGACGCGGCGCGCGACGTCGCCGCCGTCACCGGAGCGGTGCAGATGGTGCGCCGCGATCTGTGGGAGTCCCTCGGGGGGATGGACGAGCAGTTCGAGGTCGTCATGAACGACGTGGACCTCTGCCTTCGCAGCCAGCTCGAGGGCCGCTACGTCGTCTTCACCCCCACCGTCCAGCTCACCCACCGCGCCGGCTCCTCGCGCGGCAACCTCGACCCGCTCGCGGACCGCAACCGGTTCGTGCGCCGCTGGGACATCTTCGGGACCTTCCGCGACCCCTATTTCCCGGAGTCCTTGGAGTTGCTCGGCTCCAGCGTTCGCTACCGGTCGCGCTGAGCAG
>Ga0224558_1000472_pt1 | contig 46951 bp, 38 predicted proteins | sample 714S32024metaG_FD_180682 | JGI IMG/M metagenome (GOLD analysis project Ga0224558, IMG submission 180682) | Peat soil microbial communities from Stordalen Mire, Sweden - 717 S3 20-24 | ecosystem: Environmental > Terrestrial > Soil > Wetlands > Peat | place: Sweden: Norrbotten County, Stordalen... | reverse complement strand
AATCTGAACTGCAGAATTTTATGTAAGAAAAGAATAGGTTTTAGTAGACTCTTCCTCTGCTTTGTGCTTAATTCGTTATTACTTCGCTTAAGAAGTCAACCATAGTTCAAACATGAATCCAAAACATAAAGGAATCAAGTATGCGTAGAATCACCAACCTAATCATCACCGCAGGCGCATTATGTGTCGGAGCAGCGCAAGCGGGTAGTTTCCTCTTCGACTTTAACACGGATCCCACAACCAGCGGGCTCCTCACGATAACCGGCTCGGGATCCTGGCAACCCACCGGGGGTGTCACCACCAACGCCAACGATGGTTACCTCGTAATCAGCAGCGGCACGAGCCAGTCCACGACGATCATCTTTTCGGACTTTGACTCGGGGTCGGTGGTTCAGGGATTTACTTTTGAAGCCGACCTGCGGATTGGCAACGGGACGGCATCGCCGGCCGATGGTTTCAGTGTCAACTATTGCCGCTCGGATGACCCGGTCCTGACGGGGGGCGCTTTTGCCACGGGGCCGAACTGCGAGGCCAATCTGCCCGAAGAGGGGACCCAAACCGGGATCGGCATCGGATTTGATGCTTGGGATAGCGGCGGCACTGCCCCCTACTGCAATGAGGCCAATCAAAGCATCGGACCGGACGTCGCGGCCGTCACGGTGCGCGTGGATGGGATCCTGGTGTTGCAGAATGCCTGTCCGACGCGGAACCCCACCGACCCTACCGACCCCACTTCGGTCCAGACCGGCCCGTACGACGGGACCGGGTCCACGGACCCCCTGACTTGGCAGCACTTGAAAGTGCAGTTGACGACTGATGCCAAACTGAGCGTTTGGTGGAAGGGCACGCAGATATTGACCAATTATCAGACGACTTACTTCCCGAGCCCGGGCCGGTTGGTGTTTGCCGGCCGCTGCGGCGGCTCCTGGGAGAACCAGGATTTGGACAATATCGCCATCACGACAATCCCAGCGCAGAACGTCCTTCCCGGGACTGCCACCGGGCTGGGCGACGGCGTATCGGTTCCGTTTTTCGATTCCGGGGCGGGCCAAGTGGATCCGACTAAGCCGGCCACCATCAGCCTCGATGGCGGCACACCGGTGCCCCCATCAGCGATAGTGAAGAACGCCACCACGACCACCTTGTTCTACTATGGCTACCCGACGTTACTGGTTGCGGGATCACAACACACGGTGACGGCTTCGGTGACGGACACCTTGGGCCGCGTGATTACGGCCACCAACCTGCCCTTCACGGTCGGGGCCTACTCGGTTGTTAACTCCGCCCCAGCGGTAGCGGGCGTGGACACGAGCAAGCTCGGCTTCCGCATGCGGACCTATCAGACCGCCGCCGTGGAGCCCAACGATATCTGGTGGGCCAACGAGCAACTGAACGGCTTGCAAGGGGTGAACGTGGCCGATACCTCCTCGTTCACAGATAACGGCTATTTGGATTTTGTCAGAAATGACAGTATCGGCCTCGCCGGCTACCCCAATTTTGACTATGGCCTCAATTCGGATGGCGTCTTTACTTACGGCAACGGCTATCCGGAGGCTCCATGGCCCGGCCTCACCGAGGGTATCCCCAATACCGCCATAGACAATTCCTCCGCGGAACTCCTTTGCTTCCTGAAATTCCAGAACCCCGGCGTTTATTACATGGGCGTGAACAGCGACGACGGCTTCGATGTCACTGTGGGACCCAACCCGGCAGATTGGGGTTCGTTTAGCCTGGGCAGCTATAACGGCGGCCGGGGCGCTTCGACCAGCCCCGACGCTTTCACCTTCGTGATTACCAACACGGCCAACTTCTATCCCGTGCGCCTGATGTGGGAGAACGGGACTGGCGGGGCCAACTGCGAGTGGTTCGTGGTCAAGGACGGGACCAGGATCCTGCTCAACGATCCGTCCCCGACCAACAATTCGGGTGTCACGGCCTACTACAGCGGCCCGGCCTTGCCGGCCTTTGTCTCGGACCTCGTCCCCAATCCCGATCGGACCATCTATCGCGGGGACCTGTTTAGCGCGAATATCACCGATCTCGGCACGACGGTCACCGGCACGCCCAAGCTGTATCTTGATGGCGCACAGTTCACCACCGCGGCCGTCAGCAAGTCTGGCACGGTCACCACGATTGCGGCGCCCTCCGGCTATTTGCTGTCCATGGGAGCGCATTCGGCCCAGGTGGTCTATAGCACCTCGGGCGGCGGGCCCTTCACTAACTCCTGGAATTTCACGGTCGGCGGCTACCTCCTCCCTGCTTGGGCTGTAACAGGCGTGGACACGAACAAGCCCGGCTTCCGCCTCAAGCCCTACCAGACTGCTGTTTGGCCAAACACCGGCACACAGCCCAACCACGTCCAGTGGACTCTTGAACAACTCTCCGGCCTGCACGGCCTCAATGCGGCCAACTTGACCACCGCGACCGACGGCGGCTTTATTGATTATCCCACCGACACCGCCGGCAACGGTCTCATCAACTTCAGCATCAACGGCGCCGCCGCAGGTGGCTTCACAATCCCCACCACCACATTCCCCGGCATGATCCTCGGCACCGACATTGCGGATAACGGCAACGAGTCCATTGATGTGGTGTGCTTCCTGCAGTTCACCAATGCGGGCGCCTATACCCTGGGGGTCAACAGCGATGACGGCTTCGCCGTCTATGCGGGAGCGAATCCTTCGGATTGGGCTGCCAGTGTGCTCCTCGGGTCGGTTGACGCCGGTCGCGGTTCGGCGGACACGACTTTCACCGTCTATGCGCCCAGCGCGGGCATTTGGCCGGTTCGTATGATTTACGAGAATGGCAACGGCTCGTTTTCCGGTGGCAACGGGTCGTCATGCGCGTGGTTTATGCTGAACCCCGCCGACGGGACGAGAGTCCTGCTCAACGACCCGACCGTGGATACGGGCGTAAAGGTCTTCTACAAAGGCCCGGCCCTTCCGGCTTATATCTCGGCCTTCTGCCCCGCCAATGGCGCCACCGGCGTTTTGCCGTATCCCATGGGCACTGGCTTGTCCCCGAATGCGTTTGGCGTCCAGTTGACCGACGGCAGCACGACGGTCACCCCCAGCAGCATTGCGGTGACCATCAATGGAACGGCGATGACCCCGGTGGTCAGCCAGAGTAGCACGACCCCGAAGGTGACGACGGTGACGTTGCCGGTCACGACTCCGCTGTCGACGGGCAGCAATTTCGCGCAATTCGTCTATAGCACCTCGGCCGGCTCCTTCACCAACACTTGGGGCTTCACCGTCGCGGCACCTCCCAACATCGTGAACAGCGCTTGGGCAGTGACCGGCGTGAATACCGCGGATAAGGGCTTCCAGTACCGGCCTTGGAACTCGCTGGGTCAGCCGACTACCGTGTGGTGGACCGAGGAGCAGCTCGCCGGCCTGCATGGGCCGAACAACGCCGATCTGTCCATCCTGAATGACGGCGCTTATTTCGACTACACTGGATTTGTCAACTTCGACATCGCCGGCCCTGATGGGAACTTCCAAGCCCATGCCGCGGGGACTTTCTTCCCCAATTACCCGGAAATCCCTTTCCCGGGCCTCCCAGGCGCCAATGGCCAGACGGACAACTCGTCCTTCGAAATGCTGACCTACCTCGAGTTCAGCCAGCCCGGCGTCTATACGATGGGCGTGAACAGCGATGACGGTTTCAAAGTCACCGTGGGCCCGAATCCCGCGGATTGGTTCGCCCTCAACCTGGGCCAGTACGATGGCGGGCGCGGGTCGTCCGACACCTTGTTCTCGTTCACGATCCCGGCGGCCGGCTTTTACCCGTTCCGGCTCATCTATTATAATGGCGGCGGTGGGATGAACTGCGAGTGGTTCATGGTCAATGCGGATGGCTCGAAGATCCTCATCAACGACCCGGCTGCGCCGGAAAGCACGATGGTAACGTCCTATTATAAAGGACCGGCGCTGGCGGCGGGTATCACTGCGGTCACGCCCACTCCCAACGCGGGCACCGGCAACGGCCTGGGCAGTTTGTCCATTAAGTTGTCCGATAACGGCACGCCCGTCACGCTCAGCAGCATCAGCCTCATGATTGATGGCGCGGGCGTCAACCCGGTAGTCAACCATGCCAATGGGATCACGACGATCACCTACGACATGATCGCGGCTGGCACGCATACAAACACGCTGTGCTATTCCACGACGGCCGGTGGTCCGTTCTGCACGACCTGGACCTTCACCACGACGGCGGCGCCCGACGGCGGGGTCACGCTCCCGGCGAGCCTCTGGACGCCCCCGGGTTCGGGCAGCAATCAGGGCTTCGCGTTCAAGGTTTACCAGGCCCCGAACACTAACATCTTCGATGGTTGGCAGTGCAACGCCCGCATGGCCGATATGGCCTTGCATGGGCTTTATGAGGTGAACGTGGCCAATCTGACCGACTTCACCAATAAAGGGGCTATGTGGTTGCCCGGGGTGATCAACTTCTCCTCGACCGACCCCACCCCCACTAACGCTCCCATGGCCGGCAATTTCGCGGCGTCCACCTACCCGGACGCTTTGTTCCCGGGCTTGGGTGTGTATGTGCCCCCAGGTACCACTAACGCTACCATGAACAATGACTGCTTTGAAGCGAAGACCTTCCTGGAGTTCTCGAAGGCCGGCTACTACGTCATGGGCGTCAACAGCGATGACGGCTTCCGCGTCACCGTGGGCGACCAGAGCTCTCCGGGCAAGAGCCCGCTTGCGGTCCTGGCCCCGGCCAGCCTCGCCGGCGAGGTGACCGCCATGTACACCACCACGGCGGACGAGGGTGGCAACAATGGGTTCGGCGCTGCGCCGCCCTCAACGGTTCCCATCATCAGCCGCGTGGTCCTGGCCGATCCGATTGATGCCAGCACCGCGCTCGTGAACGCCAGCGCCCTCAAAGGGAACATCGCCTTCATCCAGCGTGGCGTGACCGCCTTCACCGCGAAATACGATGCCGCCCGGGACGCCGGCGCCGTCGCGGTCATCATCGGCAACAACTCGGCCAATGATAATGCCGCCAACACGTATCCCGGAACCATGGCGGGCACGGATGCCACCAACACGATCCCAGCCCTCTGGGTAAACTACGCGATTGGCACGAACCTCATGGCCAATGCCACAACGACGACCAGCAGCCCGCTGATCGCCCGCATCACCGCCCAGGATTGCAGCCCCATCGTCGGCAAGGATGACGCTCCTAAAGGCACCTCCGACGTGCTCTTCGGGTTCACGGTACCGCAGCCGGGCGTTTATCCGTTCCGCCTGATCTGGGAAAATGGCGGCGGCGGCGCCGCTTGCGAATGGTTCATTCGCGACCCGGCCCTGGGTGACTTCCTGGTCGGCGACCCCGCCGGCCCGGTCAAGGCCTGGATTACGCGCGATGTCAAGTACGCGGGCGCGCTCTCCGCGCCGGTGATGACGACGCCTGTCGTTTCCGGCAGCAACGTCATGGTCGGCTGGACCGGCGAGGGTGAACTCTGGGAGGCCTACTCCCTTAACGGACCTTGGTTCAAGTCCACCTTCACAGGCAATCCGGCAACGGTGGTGCCGAATGAACTCGTGCCCGAGCGGTTCTTCCGCGTGCGGCAGTATTAAAGCTGATGCGGTTCGAGGCCGCTTAGCGGCCTGAGATTCAGAGAGGCCGGGGAGTTTCTCCCCGGCCTCTTTTTTTGCAGTGCACCGGCGCAGCGGCAAAGGACCTTGCCATCTGTGGCCCAAAGCAAGGCAGAGCAAGCCTGGCGTTTGGCACCCAGCATCTGTACTACAGATATGGACTCCGGTGGCAGAGCGCAGGGACGACACCGCTCTCCGAGACCGGGCCTGGTTCACAAAACGGCGTGGCGCTGCGCTTCCCGCCGCACTCCGAAGTCAGTGGGTGCGGCGTCGGCCGCGCGCTGGGTCTATCCGTGGTCATCGGTGCTGCTCTTCTGCGTCGTTACGGCTGAGCCAGGCGGCACCGCACAGTGTCAACACAACAACAGCACGGAAAGAGCGAATTCCCGCCGGAAGCGATTTGCTTTCTAGGAGGTTGGACCGGTCTTTCTCGTGAGCGCCAAAGCCACCCAAAGCCACCACAAAGCCTGTTGATAGCCAGGGGATAGGCACCCTAAAGCCACCATAAAGCCACCCCAATGCGACCCTAAAGCCACCTACATGCGACCCTAAAGCCACCTACATGCGACCTTAAAGCCACCTTGCCTCGGGACAAGCCGGCAGGATTCTCGCGATCTCCCCATTTCCCGGCGAGCAAAACCACCGACCCCGCCAATCGCACCGGTCTGTGGGACTCCCGGGAGGTCACTCTCACGTAGGACCCGCCTGCGACGCCGACGAGGGCTGTTGACACGGTAGCGTAGGCGTCAGCGCCACGCTCCTTCATTGGTTCTGCGGCGCGGGCGCGACAATAACTTCAAGCGAGCGGGCGCGCAGGGCCAGGATCAGGTCAGCGGGAGCGGCGCTGTCGGTCACAATCGTATCAACGGATTCCAAGTCACACAGCGGCAGGACCGATTGGTGGCCGAATTTCGTATGGTCCAAGCAGAAGATCACTGTTTGTGAGGCCTCGATCATCGCGCGCTGGATATCAATGAGCAGGCCGTGCGAGTTGGAGATGCCCTCCAACGAGATACCGCCGGCGCTCATAACGGCTACGTCCGCGTGAAGACGGGAGAACGCCTCCACCGCGCTTGGACCGACCAGCACGCCCAAGCGGGGATAGATGACGCCACCGGATACGAGGACTTCAAGCCGGTTGGCGGAAGCGAACAGGTTCGCCACCGGGAGGGAGTTGGTAATGATCTGCGGGGTCTTGCTCTCAAGGTACCGCGCCACGTGATAGGCGGTCGTTCCGGCGTCAATGATGACCGTTTGATTGGGCCGGATGAGTTCAGCGCATGCGCGGCCAATTGCCTCTTTCTCAGCCAGTTGATGCGTGTCGCGGGCGACAAAGGTGAACTCGTCGGAGCGCGGGGTCACGATGCGCGCACCGCCATGTGTGCGGCGAATATTGCCGTTCGCCTCCAAAACGGTCATATCCCGGCGGACGGTCGAAACGGAGGCGTCCACCTGCTGGGCAATCTCCTCAAGTGAAGCAAATTCAACCTGTTGCAGATATTCTGCGATCCGATGCTGGCGTGCTTCTGGTTGCATCTGAGCAAGAATATGATAGATCGTGACATTTTTTGCAAGATTTATTTGACAAAGTTCCAGAATCTGCCAGATTCAGGGAGCGTTATGGCTGCAACTAGTTCAACTTTGCATCGTGCCGTGATCGAGCACATGGTGCGTCAGGCCGTGTATCGGCGGCTCGACAAGCCGCTGCCGACGACGGCAACGGCGCCAAATCCATTGGTGGTGAACGTCAGCGCGCGGCATTGTCATTTGACGCAGGAGGCGGTAGAAGCGCTGTTCGGCCAAGGCCACCAACTGACGGTCCACAAATGGCTCTATCAGGAAGGGCAATTCGCTGCAAAGGAGACGCTGACGCTGATCGGCCCCCGCAGTCGGGTGATTTCCAATCTGCGCATTCTCGGTCCGTGCCGCACTCTGAACCAGGTGGAGTTGTCCTACACGGACGGCATCGCGCTGGGTTTTGAGCTGCCGTTACGTATTTCCGGTGACATCAAAGGCACGTTAGGGTGCATGTTGATGGGGCCGGCGGGATTTTTTGAAATGGCCGAGGGTGTGATCCGGGCGTTGCGGCACGTGCACATGGCGCCCGATGATGCGACTTTTTACGGCGTGAAAGCCGGCGATGCAATGAAGCTTAGGATCGGCGGGCCGTGCGGCATCACGCTCGACAACCTGCTCGTGCGCGTGGACAAGCTCTTCAAGCTGGAGATCCACATTGACACCGATGAAGGCAACGCTTGCAACCTGCAACCCGGCACGGTCTGTGAACTAGTTAAATAGCGCCTCTTACCACTCAACTCTCAATTATCAACAATCAACCAGCAACTAACACATGAGCGAAGCATTAGGAATGATCGAAACCAAAGGATACGTCGGCAGCGTCGAGGCTAGCGACGCAATGGTCAAGGCGGCCAACGTCACCCTCGTCAAAACCATCCCCATCGGCGGGGGCCTCATTACCGTCTTGTGCAGGGGTGATGTCGGCAGCGTCAAAGCCGCCGTTGACGCCGGATCAAAGGCCGCGTCCAAAGTTGGCGAGCTGGTCAGTTCGCACATCATCGCCCGCCCGCACGACGACTTGCTGAAGTCGTTCCTGGGCGAAGCGGCAGCGAAGAACGCGAAGTGACTCCACCAACTCTCAACTGTCAACCATCAACTACCATATGACTCAGTCAGCAATTGGAATGATCGAATGTAAAGGCTTGTGCGCCTTGCTCGAGGCTTGTGACGCCGCCCTCAAAGCGGCCAACGTCACATTCGTCGGGTGGGAGAAGATCGGCAGCGGTTATGTAACCGGCTTCTTCCGCGGCGACGTCGCCGCCGTGAAGGCGGCCACAGACGCCGGTGCGTCCGCCGCCTCGCAAGTCGGCCAGGTCGTAAGCGTCCACGTAATCCCTCGCCCACACGACGGGTTGTCCGGCCTGGGCAAGTGGCTGCAATAGGTTAGTTACATGAGTGAATTGTTACCTGAGTTACATAGGCGCCCGCGTGGCCGTATGCAACAATGTAACTGTGTAACCATGTAACGATGTGACTCATGCAGCCACGCAATTGATGTAACCCGTCGCAATGAAGATATTAGTCGCCAACCTCGGTTCCACCTCGCTCAAGTGGCGCCTGTTTGATTTCTCTAACGGCCAGGAGCGCATGCTGCATAAAGGCGGCTTCTTTGGCCTGCTCGATTATCCGAAGGCCATCGGCGATTGCCTGGCCCAGCTCAAAGAGGCCGGCCACATTGAACGCGACAGCGACCTCGCGGCGGTCGGCTTCAAGACCATCATGGCCCGGGGCGTCAATGGCTGCGTGCGGCTTGACGAAGACGTACTGAAGGCGATGGAAGCGTTCAACGGCATCGCGCCGGCGCACAATCCGCCGTACATCAACGGCATCCGACTCTTCGCTCAACGGATGCCATCTGTCCCTTTGGTCGGCCTGTTTGAAACGGCGTTCTATCAATGGGTGCCTGCCGCAGCAACGCGTTACGCGGTGCCGGAGGCGTGGTACGAACTAGGGGTGCGGCGTTGGGGCTTTCACGGCGCCAGCCATAAGTTCATGGCCGAGCGATCGGCGGAGTTACTCGGGCGCGAAGACGTCGCAGAGCGGGCACGCAGGCTTTACGTGGACGGCGGAGCCACGCCGGTGCGCAAACCCGACCTGCGTGTGATCTCGTGTCATCTCGGCGGTAGTTCTTCAATCACGGGCATTCGGAACGGCGTCGCAGTGGGCACCAGCATGGGGCTCAGCCCGCAGTCCGGGTTGCCGCACCACAACCGTGTCGGCGACCTCGATTCGTTCGCCCTGCCGTTCCTTATGCGCGCCACCGGTCTTACGCTCGACGAAGCGGAAAGGCTGATGTGCCAGGAGTCCGGCTTGAAGGCGTTATCCGGGGGCTTCAATGACGTTCGCGACATCATGGAGCAGGGCACCAAAGGGAATGCGCGCGCGCAGCTTGCCTTCGAGGTCTTCGTGCACCAGGCCCGGCACTGGGTTGGTTCGTTCTTCGCGCAAATGAACGGCGTTGATGCGCTGGTCTTCACGGCCGGTATTGGCGAGAACCAGCCGGCGGTTCGCCGGGCGGTGTGCCGCGACCTCGACGCGCTTGGTATCGTGATCGACCCGGAGAAGAACAACGCGACCGGCGCCACGGAAGCGACAATTAGCGCCCTCGACTCGCGCGTGAAGGTTATGGTCATCCCCACCAATGAAGAACTGGTAGTCGCGCGTGAGGCGAAGCGTTTCCTGGAGATGCCGGAGAACGCACCTGCCTCCACTCGCATCGCCAGGCGCAAGAAGTCCGCACCTGTCACCCCGTAATCACCAACCACTAATTACCTGTCATTCTATTTGCTCTTACCTATTAATCATCAACTAAACGCACCGTATGAATCACCAAGCTATTGGACTTATTGAAACGCGCGGCCTCGTCGCCCTCGTCGAGGGCACCGACGCCATGCTCAAAGCCGCTAATGTGGAGCTGGCTGGCCCGATGACACAGGTTGGCAACGCCCTGGTCACGGCGGTCGTCGTCGGCGATGTCGCGGCGGTCAAAGCTGCCACCGATGCCGGCGCCCAGGCCATCAAGGCCATCAAGGGCGAACTGGTCAGCGTACACGTCATCGCCCGCCCGCATGCGGACGTGGAATTCGTGCTGCCAAAGAAGCCCGTCGCGAAGTAACTGTGAGGTGATCGGCGGTTGCTTGCCGGCGACCTGTCACCGGCCATCTGGCCGCCTTTCACATTTCACGCATCACGTTTCACGCTCATGTTCCTTGCCCGAGTAATAGGTTCGGTCGTAGCCACCAAGAAGGACCCTTCTATGAGCGGTCGCAAGCTGTTGCTGGTGCGCCCGCAGCTCGTGGATGAGAAGGACCCGACGAAGTTCCGCCCCGGCGCCAACACGATTGTGGCGGTGGACAGTCTTGGGGCCGGCATCGGCGAGCTGGTCATGTTCTGCCAGGGCAGTTCGGCGCGCCTCGCGCCGAATCTCAAAGAGGTGCCCGTGGACGCCGTCATCATCGGCATCGTGGATACGGTGGATGTGTTGGGCAAAGAAGTCTATAACGCCAGGACCTGAAAGGGTAACCCCGGTCTCGGAATTGCACTACTATGAGCGCCATTAACGAAGCCTTAATCCGCGATGTCGTCGCGGAAGTTCTTGGCCGGCTTGGTCAACCGCCGGCCCCGAGTGCTGCGCCCTCCCCTGCCCCGCCAAAGGAGATGTGTGGCTGCGGCGGCAACGGCCATGCCACTGCCAGCACGATTGGCCGAGGCAAACACGGCGTCTTTCAGGACGCCAAGGAAGCTTGCGAGGCCGCGCAGGCCGGCTTCCTACAACTCCGGCAAAAGGGCGTCGCCGCCCGCGCCAAGGTGGTCGAAATCGTGAAAGCTCTCGCGGAGGCCAACGCCGTCGAGTGGGGCCGGATCGAATTGGAAGAAACGAAGATCGGCCGGCTGGACCACAAGATTGAGAAGCTGAAGATCATCAAGCTGGTGCCGGGAGTCGAGTGGCTGCATCCCGATGGCCGCAGCGGCGATCACGGCATTACGCTGGAGGAATATACGCCCTTCGGGGTCGTGGGGGCGATTACCCCTTCCACCCATTCCGTTCCGACGCTCAGTGGTAACATCGTAAGCATCGTGGCGGCGGGCAACGCTGTGGTCTTCAATGCGCACCCTGCGGCGGCGAAATGCGCCGCCATGGCGGTGCGGACCTACAACCAGGCCATCGCGCGCGAGATTGGCATTGAGAACCTCATCACCATCGTCGAGCAGCCGACGCTGGATTCTTTCCAGGCTATTTGCAGCCACGAGGCCGTCCGTCTCCTCTGCGTGACCGGCGGTCCGGGGCTGGTCAAGGCCGCCATGCGGGCCGGCAAGCGCGCCATTTGCGCCGGCCCTGGCAACCCGCCGGTGCTGGTTGATGACACCGCCTGTATGAAGCGCGCCGCCAAGTGCATCATCCAGGGAGCGGCTTATGACAATAACCTGCTCTGCATTGGGGAGAAGGAAGTCTTTGTGCTGGACCCGGTTGCTGACCAGCTCATGGCTGAAATGGAGAAGGCTGGCGCTGTCCGCCTCAACTCAGGTCAACTCGACCGGCTGACGAAAGAAGCATTCACTTTTAAAGAAGGTAACGGCGCTGGCTGCCCCGAGCCGGTCCTCAACAAGGCGCTGATCGGCAAAGACGCTGCCGTGCTGGCCAAGGCTGCCGGCGCCAGCGTGCCGGACAAGACTGAGCTGCTCTTTGCCGAGACAGACAAGGACCACGCATTTGTGAAGGAAGAGCAGATGATGCCCTTCATACCGATCGTGCGCGTCAAAACCGTGGAGGAAGGCATCGAGGCGTCGTTGGTCGCCGAGCACAATTACAAGCACACCGCCATCATTCACTCGCATGACGTCGAGCACATGACCGCTATGGCGCGCGCGCTTGACACGACCCTGTTCATCAAGAACGGCCCCTGCATGGCCGGTCTCGGGCTCGGCGGCGAAGGATATCTGAGCTACTCCATCGCGACGCCAACGGGCGAGGGGCTGACCAACCCGCGCACGTTCACCCGCGTCCGCCGCTGCGTGATGGTGGATAACCTGCGGATCTACTAATCATGAGTGCTCGGCAGGAATGGAGTATTGGAGTGCTGGAGTCTTGGAATGTTGAACGCCATCACTCCATCGCTTCATCGCCTCATCATTCCGCTTCCCCATCACTCCATCACTCCATCGCTCCGCCATGTTTTTAGCCCGCGTCGAAGGCAATGTGACCGCCACCCGGAAGCATCCGAGCTTCGAGGGCTGGCGGCTGATCATCTGCCAGCCGATCAACCAGGCGGGCGAGGCGGAAGGGATGCCGCAGGTTGCCATTGACCCGCTCGGCGCGGGTATGCATGAACGCGTCATCATTTCGTCCGACGGCATAGCGGCCCGCAAGGCTGTCGGCGACCAGAAAAGTCCGGTTCGCTGGATGATCTCCGCGATCGTGGACGAACCCATACCTTCATGAGATTAGGCGCTGTCATTGGCCGCGTAACGCTCAGCCGGACGGTCCCGGCGCTCATCGGCGCGCGCTGGCTGATTGTCAGTCCGTTCACGCGCGAACACTTCCAGCGCGGCACCGACGCGCCGCCCGGCCTGAGCAAGGATCCCAGCCTGGTGGTTTACGACGATCTGGGTGGCGGCGTCGGCCAGACTATTGGCTTCATCGAAGGCCGCGAAGCCGCTTCGCCCTTCGATCAACCCACTCCCATTGATGCGATTAACGGAGCGCTCGTGGACCACGTCTATTACAACCCTTATACCAAATGAAACAAGTTATCAGCATTAGAGATTTAGAGGAGATGCTACGCAGCGGCAAAGACGTGCGCTCGCTGCCCGCCGACGCGCTGCTCACGCCGTCTGCACGGGATTTGCTCCGCGAGCTCGAAACGTCCGGCAGCCAGAACGGACGGAGGGCCGAAGGCGCCCGGCCTTCCAGCCCAACCGCCCGCGCCACCTCCAAGAGTTCAAAGGCTGAAATCGAGGCGTTCTTTAACTCGCCGGCGATCCACGAACTCAAACTCCAGATTTGCGACATCGGCCGCCGCCTCTGGCAGCGCGCCTACGTGGATGGCAACGGCGGCAACATCGCCATCCGCGTCGGCGACGACGTCGTCCTCTGCACACCCACGCTGGTTTCCAAGGGTTTCATGAAACCGGATGACATGTGCCTGGTGGACCTGGAAGGAAACCAACTGGCCGGGACGAAGAAGCGCACGAGTGAGATCCTGATGCATTTGCAGATGATGAAGCGCCAGCCGCGCGCGGTCGCCTCGGTGCATTGCCATCCGCCTTACAGCACGGCGTTTGCGGTCGCGGGGGTTGAGCCGCCCACCTGCATGATCCCGGAGTTCGAAGTCTTTGCCTCAGTGGCGACAGCGCCATATCGCACCCCCGGCACACCGGAGATGGGCCAGCTTGTCGCCGACCTCGTGGACAAGCACAACACCATCCTCATGGCCAACCACGGCGTAGTCACTTGGAGTCATGTCGGCGTGGAAGACGCCTATTTCAAGATGGAAATCCTGGAGGCCTACTGCCGCACCGTGCTGGTCGCCTCGCAATTGGGAAAACCGGTCAAGACCATGACCTCAACCCAGCTCCAGGACCTCCTCAAGATCAAGCAGAACCTGGGCATTCCCGACCCCCGCTTCGGCCTCAAGGAATGCGAACTCTGCGACAATGCCGAGTGGCGCCCGGGCGTGACCTGCGCCGTGCCCGATAGTTCGGCTAAGTCGGGCGGCCCTGCTGCTGCCGCCGATCCTGACGCTGAGGCCTTGGTACAGGCCATCACGGACCAAATCATAGCGCGGAGCAAATGACGCGAGTCCCGTAAGCACGCATTCCGAAGAATTGCCTTGAACAGCCCGAAGCTAGAGCGATTTCAGGTGGATGCCACCGTGGACTCCTTCGCCCGGGGGAACAGACCGTGCACCACGTCATCCACCCAAATATCCTCGTCGAGTTCCTCCCAGCGCAGAGCCCGGCCCTGGAGGCGGAGCTGCACCTTTTCCAGCAGGGCTTGGGTGGCATTAGCCAGCAGGGGGTACTTTGTGGACGGGAAGCAGATCAGCCGCTGGTCGGCTAACTCCAACCAGATGCGTCGGCCCTCAATCCAGCAGCATAAAGCTCGGGCCGCAGATGGCGCATTATTTTCCATGAATTTGAATATAGGCGTCGAGCAGCTTTTGGCAATGCCGCTCAACGAGCCGGTGAATGTCCCGCAGCTCCGCTGCGCCATAGCCATAATTGACGGCCGACGAAACCGGGCGCAGCCAGAACTTGGCTTCCATCTCTTCACGCGCGACATGGATGTGCGGAGGCTCGTTTCCTTCCCGGCTATAGAAATGAAACCGATACGGCCCGACGCGCATCACGGTAGGCATGCCGGCTTTCTTGGCAACAGCCTCGCGCTGTCAATTCTGAAACCGCGGCTTCTAATGTCGCCATCCAGTGAGTACGATATTTCTTATGCTCACGGTCGTTTCTGACTCCACGCCGTTTACTCATGACTAAGTCTCTCGACACCAAGCTAGCCGAGATCAAAGCCAACCCGTCTTCGCGCGCGTTCATTATCGCAGACGCGAAAGACGCCGATATGGCATTTGGCGTGCGCGCACCTGGGCCGCGGTCATACCTCTCCTTGCGCGGAGAGCGACCCGCGCGCTTCTCGCCTGAAGTCTGGACCCGGGACGAGTTCGGCTACCGTAATCTCCCGGAGTTTCTCGATATCATCCGCGAAGTCGTGCACCAGGGCTTGGTGGACATCATGCTCATGTCCGCCTACGTGAACGAGCAGCTCACCATCAAAGAAGGCCTCTTCCGCAAGTCGCACGTCACCCCCGCCGCGCGCGCCAACGACACCACCGATGTCTGGGCCGTGCGCCACGGCTGCTATACCCGCGAGCCAGCCCAGCCGTTCCGCACGGCGACCATTGACCAAATCCAATGCGGCAAGATCGAGTGCGACCGCACCACCGACGACTTCCCCGGCGCCAACCTCGGGCTCTACTCTCTCACGTTCGTGAACGACCTGGAGCAGGACCGCCAGACGCTGCTCGCCTTCAAGAACTTCCGCGAGGAAGCTGAGCGCAAGAAGTTCCGCTATTTCCTGGAGGTCTTCGACCCAAACGTCAACAGCGGCATCCCGCCCGAGAAGTTGGGGGAATTTATCAACGACAACATCGTCCGGGCGCTGGCAGGCGTGCCGCAGTCCGGCCGCCCTCTCTTCCTGAAGATCGTTTATCACGGCCCGAGGGCGATGGAAGAGTTGGCGCAGTTTGACCCAAACCTGGTCGTCGGCATCCTTGGCGGGAGCGCCGGCACAACCTGTGACGCCTTCCGCCTGATTCACGACGCGCAGAAATACGGCGCGCGCGTAGCCCTGTTCGGCCGAAAGATCAACAATGCCGAGCATCAACTGGCCTTCATTGAGATGCTCCGCCTCATCATCGACGGCAAGCTGAAACCCGAAGAGGCCGTCCGCGCCTATCACGGCGTGCTCCGAGCGAAGAACATCAAGGCTAAGCTCTCGTTGGAGAAAGACCTGGAGCTGACAGACCAGGCCATGAGCTACGACACCGCTGCCGCCACCAGCTCTACCTCTCGCACCGCAACACCCGCTCCCGCGCCCACCACGGACGCCAGCGCAGTTCCGGAGAACGTCCGGCATTCAGCATCCAGCATCCAGGATCCAGCATCCTCCCTCTGGCCTGTCCTGGCCAACGGCGCTCCCAACTTCTCGAAGATGGACGCCGCCCAGCGCCGTGCCTACCACCTGCACCGCTTGACGAAGAAGTTCGGTTGAGCCTCCCGAGTCCCGAGAGTAGAAGGCACTCGGGAGCCAAACGACCGGGCAGCCCGCGGCGTAACCGGAGCGCCACCAGAGGCGTCTGATCCTTGCAGAACGTCACTAACGCATGCTCCTGCTGAGCCAACGGAGCCACGCCACTGACACAAGGTGACCGGCGTACTCGCCCCGCGACAGCGCTCACCGTGCAACGGAGAGGCAACCGGCGTATAACCGGCGAACAACCGGAATACAACCGGAATACAACTGAACTAGAACCAAACTACAACGGAGTCCCTGGCGACCTGGTGGCTCAGCTTACGCTCGCGTCCGGCTTGCCTTGCGCTCGAAGCAACGTTCCTACGCGGTCGGATCTCCCTATCGCGTATGACGAATAGAAGCCCGCCCTCCAGCTCTGCCAACCAATAGCTTGACGGTTAATCACGAACTCCCAACCATCTCCCGGCTGTGAGCCACCAAGCCTCGCGCGCCGCGCAACCCTACCGTGCTGTGTGGCGCTGCAGGCCGCTGGTGGTGGCCCTGCGTTCGGACCCCAGGTTTGTGGCCAATCCACTGGGCGGCGCCGGTGCGCTTCGTTCCACCGCGAGCGACATGCTGAAATATCTCAAGGCGAACATGCACCCGGAAGGCCAGCCCCTCGCACACGCCCACCGCGAGTCTCACCAGGCTCTGTTCAAGGAGGATGAGTACACCACCATTGGGATGAACTGGATCCACCTCCAGAGTCTCAAACTGCAGCAGCCCCTCATCTGGCACAACGGTGGCACGGGCGGCTTCCGCAGCTTCCTCGGCTTCACCGAAGAGGGCCAATTCGGGGCGCTGATTCTGTCGAATACTAGTGACGATGTGGACCAACTCGCCATTGCGCTCCTAAGTGATTTAACCGGTAAGCCCGCGCAACCCGATCAGAATTGATGCCGCGAGGGAGAGCAGCTATACCGCATCCATGGAATGCAAGAAGTCGAGTAACTCGCGATTCTGCAAATGCACCTACCCAGGTTGCGAGAGGCACGGCCTCTGCTGCGAGTGCCTGCGCTACCACGTTGGCATGAGACAACTCCCCGCCTGCTGCTTCCCGACCGACGTCGAGCGCACCTACGATCGCAGCTTCGAGCGTTTCGCCGCCCTGGTCACCTCGGGCCAGGTGTGATGCCCTACCGCATCGCGCGCCAGGAACCGCCCCTCACGTTTCACGTTTCACGCTTCACGCCCCATGTTTCACGTTTCAAGCCCGACCCCTCCCTCTCCAGGTTTGACCGGCGCCCACTTCTCCCCCATTGTAGCCCCATGGCAAACACCTTTGGGCACCTCTTCCGCATCACCACCTGGGGGGAATCCCACGGCGGCGGAGTGGGCGTGGTCGTGGATGGCTGCCCGCCGCGCCTGGCGTTGACCGAAGCCGACATCCAGCCCGATTTAGACCGCCGTCGGCCTGGCCAATCGAAGATCGTCTCGCCGCGCAAGGAGAGCGACACTGTGCAGATTCTCTCGGGCACCTTCGAGGGCAAAACGCTCGGCACCCCGATCTGCCTCCTGGTCCGGAACGAAGATGCCCGCCCCGAGGCCTACACCGAAATGGCCACCAAGTTCCGGCCTTCGCATGCCGACTACACCTACCAGGCCAAGTTTGGCATCCGCGCCTGGCCCGGGGGCGGGCGCACCAGCGCGCGCGAAACCGTTGGGCGTGTCGCCGCCGGCGCCATTGCCAAAAAGCTGCTCCGCCAGCGCTACAGAGTCGAAGTCCTGTCTTACGTGAAGCAAGTCCAACGTATTGTCGCCGAGGTGGACCCGGAAGAGGTCAAGGCCAAGGATATCGAGTCCAATATCGTCCGCTGCCCCGACCCGGCTGCTGCGCAACGCATGATTCGCCTTATCGAGAAGATGCGCCGAGCTGGCGACACCGTCGGCGGCATCATCGAATGCATTGCGCGCGGTGTCCCACCAGGGTGGGGCGAACCCGTCTTTGACCGCCTCGAAGCGGACTTGGCCAAAGCCATGTTGAGCCTGCCCGCATCTAAGGGATTCGACATCGGCTCCGGCTTCGGCGGCATTCTGCTGACCGGCAGCCAGCATAACGACCCGTTCCGTGCGAAAGCAGGCAAGGTTTATACCACCTCCAACCGTTCCGGCGGCATCCAGGGCGGCATCTCCAACGGGCAGACCATCTACTTCCGGGTCGCCTTCAAGCCCGTCGCCACTGTCATGCACGAGCAGGACACCGTGGACGTCAACTTCAAGAACACCGCGCTCAAAGCCCGAGGCCGTCACGACCCCTGTGTCTTGCCGCGCGCGGTGCCCATCGTTGAAGCTATGACCGCACTGGTCCTCGTGGATCACGCTCTCCGCCACCAGGCCCAGTGCGGGTAGGCCACATCACGGGCGCCAGGGTGAGGCTACCGACCGAACAGTAGGCGGTTGGTCCAATCCATAAGACTGAAAAACAGCGCCACTATTGGTTTGCCCTCGAAAATCCAAATCACCGCGGCCAGGGCGATGTAGGGTCCGTACGGGAGGCGCGAAGAGAGTTCACGCTTCCGCAGCAGCACAAGTGGCAGACCCACCAATATGCCCCCGATAAAAGAACTTAGTATCAGCGAGAAGACCACCGCCTTCCATCCGAGGAACGCGCCAATGGCGGCCATGAACTTCACGTCTCCCAGACCCATCGCTTCCCGCGGCAGCACAATCTTCCCGCAGACCGCCTCCAGGTACGGCACATCTTCCGGGTTCAATTCCTCTTCGCCAATCCGCAGACGGGTCGGACTCAGCCGCACCCGCACGTCCTTGTAGCAGCGATCCACGAGTTCCACGGTGCGCGCATGCAGAGCGATAGTGTCGGACTGGCGATAGAAGACGTCTTCGTAGGGGATCTCTTGGTCAGGCAGATGCACGGCGGTCTCGCTGAAGATGATTCGCGTGTCTCCGGGCAGGGTTATCTTCTGCCGGCCGAACACGAGTTTGCCTACGCGCAGGATAGCGTAGATGATTCCGCCGCCGACCGCCATGCCGAGCAGGCTTTCCCGCAGAGCAGCGCCCAGGGCAGTCTGTCCCTGCGGCACCGCCAGCAAAAAGGAGCAGACGAATCCGGCCACCATACCGCCGACGGTGAGCTCATCGGGGATGATTAAGTGCTCGAAGTCAATGAACGTGGCGACGATCAGGCCGGCCAGGAATAGGTCATATACCAGGACAAGCCACACGGATTGCCTGCCAAACGCGAGCCAGCAGCCCAGGAAGGTCAACGCCGTCAGCAACTCGACCAGGAAGTAGCGGAGGGAGATAGGTGCGCTGCAGTTGCGGCATTTCCCGCGCAGAAACAGCCAGGTGACCAAAGGCAGGTTCAGGTACCACGGGATCGAATATTTGCAGTGTGGACAATGGGAAGGCGGCGATACGATGCTTTCCCCCAACGGCAGCCGGTGGATGCAGACGTTCAGAAAGCTCCCGACGATGGAGCCGAACACAAAAGACACTACTGACCAGAAATGGAAGGGCACCGCCTCCCAGTTATGTGAATCAAATATCGTGGTGAACATGCGCGATCATTCAGCCGTAGACGTTCTTCTCTAGCGCGTGGCGCATAGCCTCGACCGGCGCCTCTTGGCCGGTCCACAATTCGAGGGCTTTGGCGCCCTGGTAAAGCAACATGCCGAGACCGTTGGCGGTGCGGCAGCCGGCAGCCTTGGCGGTCTTGAGCAGGGCGGTTTCAGCCGGCCGATAGATCATATCATAAACCGCGGCCGCCCGCCGCAGAGAAAATCGGTGCTCATCAAATGGCACTGGATCGTTCGGGCCCAGCCCGACCGACGTGGCATTCAAAACCAGATCTACTGCCCCCGCCGGATAGCCCTCTACCACGTTTCCGCCCAAGCCCCGCTCACGGATTTCGCTCGCTACTGCTTCAGCCTTGCTGCGAGTCCGGTTGACCAGGAAAAGCTCCGAGACGCCCTCTGAGGCCAGCTTAAGCGCGGCGGTCCGCCCCGCCCCGCCAGCGCCGAGCAGCAGGACCCTCGCACCGCCCAACTCCAGACCCAGGTCCTCACGCAGCGAGCGCGTGATCGCGTTGGCGTCGGTATTGAACCCATGCGAGCGGGTTTCGCCTGGAACCTGCGTAAACTCACCCAGAGGCCGCCAGTCGCCGCGTTCATCTCGGCCCTCGAAGACGATGGTATTTACGGCACCCCAGCCTTTGGCCGACGCGTCGAGCACTTCAACCAGGTCCACCGCGAGCAACTTGTGCGGCACGGTGAGGTTGAGCCCGATGAACTTCATCGCCTTCGCGCCCTCGATGGCAGCACCCAGATCGTCCGGGTGCACCTCGAACGCCAGGTAACGCCAGTTCAGTCCAAGGGCGGCAAGGCCAGCATTCTGCATTACGGGCGACGCAGAGTGCCTCACGGGATCGCCGTACACTGCACAGAAGCGCGTGCTGGCATTTATCGGTTGTGGGAATGGCCCGGACACCCGCTGTTTATAGGCAACCGTGGCCCAAGTTCAAAGAGCAAAGTTGGCCCGCTCAACTGCGGCTTGCCGGCGCCCGAGCACCCGCTTACCTTAGCAACCAACGACTTCACACATGTCGAATGTTTTGCAGGCCGTCGCGCAATCTCTAGGGCTGGAGAAATACCGGCGGCATATCTTCCTATGCGCCGACCAGACTGAACCGAAGTGCGCCCCTAAGCAGCGCGGTTTGGAATCCTGGGAGTATTTGAAACGGCGGCTTAAAGAATTGAACCTCGTCGGACCCGAGCCGCTTGTCTATCGAAGCAAAGTCAATTGCCTGCGCGTCTGCACGCAGGGGCCGATCGCAGTCGTGTATCCGGAGGGAGTGTGGTATCACTCGTGCACGCCCGAGGTGCTGGAACGCATTATTCAGGAGCATCTAGTGAATGGGAAGGTCGTGGAAGACTATGCCTTCGCGAAGAACCACCTGCGTTGATTAAGTCCTCAGCCGGTCCGCCTTGGCCGCCAACACAAAGTCGCTTTCCGTCAGCCCATTGATCTTATGCGTCCAAACGGTGAGCTTCACCTTGCCCCAGGCCAGGTAGATGTCCGGATGGTGCCCCTGCGCCTCAGCCAGCTCGCCGACCTTGTTAGTGAAATCAAGAGCCCCGCGGAAGTCCTTGAATTGGTATTCCTTCTCCAGTTGACGCTCAGCCGCCACTTGCCAGCCTCCGCCCAATTCGCCAGCCAGTCTCGCCAGTTCCTTTCCTCTCAAGGGGGGCACTCCGCCTTTGCAGGGGACACATTGTTTTTCAGCTAATGTATTCATGCGTTTACACTTCGTTTGTTGTTATCCATGGTACGCGATACTCTACCACAAGATCACGGGGAGCGCGTGCGGCAGGCTGCGGAGGCGCTCCGACTCGCCTCGTAAGGGAATCCCTTTCAATTCCGCCTTCGCTTTAGCCTTGCCTCTCTCTCCGCCTCTCGCTATTATCCAGATGGTCCGGCTCACGTTGAGCACACGCCGTCGGGCCAGAAGGATTTTGATATGAGTTACACGGTTCAATATCTCCAGTCCGAGATGGCCGCCCAAGGTCTCGAGGTCAGTGTGCTCGTAAACTGCCTCGTCCAGGACGCCATCCAGCTCGGCGCCAGTGACCTTCACATCGAGCCGTGGGAAACCGCCATCGCCGTGCGAGCCCGCGTTAACGGCGTGCTCATCGAGGTCGCCCATCTGCAGCTCGATCTCATGGACAAGATTTCGATGCGCTTCAAGGTCATGTCGAACCTCGTGACCTACCAGGCTGGTACGCCGCAGGACGGCACCGCCGTCGGCGGCCCGGAATTGGAAGGCGTTCAATTGCGTGTGTCGATCTTCCCCACGACGCGCGGCGAGAAGATCGTCGTGCGGCTCTTCGATCCCCGCGATCGGCGCTTCGACCTGGGTGCGCTCGGTTTCGAGGATTCGACCCTCCAAGGGCTGCTGCGCGTGCTCAAGCGAACCAGCGGCCTGCTCCTGTTTACCGGCCCGACCGGGTCAGGCAAGACCAGCACGATGTATTCATCGCTCTGCTACATCATGCAGCGGGACGGCACCAGCGTCAGCATCAGCACGGTGGAGGATCCGGTGGAGTTCAATCTCCCGATGGTCAGTCAGACGCAGATCAATCCGGCGCAGGAATTCACTTACGCCATTGCTCTGCGCAGCATCATGCGGCAGGACCCGCAAGTCATCATGGTCGGTGAGATTCGCGACCCGGAAACGGCTGCCATTGCCGTGCAGGCCGGGCTGACCGGCCACCTGGTCCTGAGCACGATCCATTGCGGCGTCTCGGCGGGCGCGTTCACCCGGCTCATCAACATGCAGATTGAGCCCTTCATGCTGGCGTCGAGCATTCTCGGCGTGATGGGGCTGCGCCTGGTTCGCTCGATCTGCCCGAACTGCGGCCAGCCCTGCGAGCCGGCGCCGAGCCAGATCAAGGTCGTCCCGGAGGAGCTCCGCTCCGAGGCCCAATTCCGCCGGGGCGGCGGCTGTGAACAGTGCATCCAGACTGGTTACTCGGGCCGTGTGCCAGTCAGCGAGCTGCTGGTCGTCGACGAACCCTTCCGCGAAGCCGTCCTGAAGAAGATGCCCACCTCAGCACTCGAGGAAATCGCCATCCAGCAAGGCATGCGCACGCTCTGGCAGAACGGGCTTTCCCGGGCCATCACGGGCCAGACCCCGCTCGATGAAATCATTCGCGTCCTGGCCGCTGACATGATGTAACAAACATGGCCAAGCTGGTCTTTAAATCCGCCGAGTTCGGGGATCGGGTGATTGAGCTCAACCTGGGGGTCAACCAAATCGGGCGCAACCCGGATGGTCATATTCAGATTGAGCATCCTACCGTGTCGGAGTTGCATTGCGAGATCGTGCTCACTAACGAGGGAGTCGTGGTGCGCGACCGTGCTTCCACCAACGGCACCTTCGTTGACGGCGAACGCATCCAGGAAGCCAGATTGTCGGCCGGCCAGACCTTGCACCTGGGAGAGGTCGAACTGCTGGTCGAGACTACCGAGGTTACTATCGAGATTCCCAAGTTCGACATACCTCGCCCGGCCCCGCCGGTTGTCATGTCCGATGGCTCCCTCCTCTGCCCCCGGCATCCCAACGCGCGAGCGACGCATCAGTGCACGCACTGCCGGGAAGTTCTTTGCGACTCCTGCGTGCACCGGCTGCGGCGACGCGGAGGAAGGGTCTTTAAATGCTGCCCGCTCTGCAGCCATGCGTGCGTGCCGCTCGTCCCTGAGAAGCGGAAGAAGAAGTCGCTCTTCGACCTCTTGCTCAGGACCACCAAACTGCCATTCGTTCGCGGATCGAAACACCCCGGTCGGCGAACTCCGCCAGATTCGGAGCCTTGAACTGATCCCCAAGGTAATGATAGGAACACGATTCATCTGGCTGATTCCGTTCTGGGCTTGCGGTGCCAGCCTGGCGCAGGAGGCCCTGCCCGACACCCAGCCGCTGACTCTCCAGGGCGACCTCTCCGCCCAAATGGTGGCCGGCATCGACAGGTTCCTCACGCGCGAGACCGCAGAATCAATCGGAAAACGGGGGGAATATTGGCAGCGCGCTTTCTCGTCCCCCGAGGCCTACGACGTGTCCATTCGACCGAATCGCGGTCGGCTCCGCACAATTATCGGTGCGGGAGACCCGCGTCTCCCGGTCAGGGCACTTGAATTTGTCAGCAGCACGATCAGCCCGGCGAAGGTGGGTGAGACGGATGCCTTCACGGTGGAGGCGGTACGTTGGCCGGTGTTCGAGGGCGTATATGCTGAGGGCTTGCGACTCCAGCCCAAAGGCGAACCCGCCGCCAGTATTGTAGCAATTCCTGACGCGAATCAGACGCCCGAGATGCTGGTCGGGCTTGCGCCCGGACTGTCGCCCGAACGCCAACTCGCGCGGCGTCTGGCGGAGAATGGGTGTGAGGTTCTGGTCCCGGTCTTGATTGACCGCCAGGATACCTGGTCGGGGAACCCCCGGATCAACCGCTTCACCAACCAGCCGCACCGCGAATGGATTTATCGCCAGGCGTTCCCGCTGGGCCGGCACATTATCGGGTATGAAGTCCAGAAGGTCCTGGCGGGAGTGGACTTTTTTGAAGGCAGAAGGCATCGAATTGGCGTTGCCGGTTATGCGGAGGGAGGGTTGATAGCGTTCTACGCTGCAGCCTTGGATCCGAGGATCGAGGCAGCGCTGGTCAGCGGCTACTTCGATTCGCGCGAACGGCTTTGGGAGGAGCCAATTTACCGCAATCTATTCGGCCTCTTGCGGGAATTTGGCGATGCGGAGATCGCAAGCCTCATCGCCCCGCGCGCTCTGATTGTTGAACACAGCGCTGGGCCGCAAATTGATGGCCCGCCGGCGCCGCGCGAGGGCCGCAGCGGGGCCGCTCCGGGTCTATTGCACACGCTCGACTACGCATCCGTGGAAGCCGAGTTCGAACGAGGACGAGCACTACTCAAAGCTGGCAACCCCAAAGACTTCGACCGGTTCCGGCTTATCACAGGCACTGAGGGCGTGACTACGGGCCCGGGTTCGGATCGGGCACTCACCGCCTTGCTTGAGGCGCTCGGCGTTGCTGGCGTGAACCTCAAGCAGCCCGGGCAGGCGCCGGTCGAGCTGCGTCCGGCCTTTGAGCCGGGAGCGCGTCAGCAGCGCCAAGTCGAAGAGCTCGAAGACTACACCCAGAGAATGTTGCGCGAGTCGGAACGCACCCGTGCCGACTTCTTTTGGAACAGCGTCAAAGTCATCTCACCTCAGGACTGGGAGACCTCCTGCGCGCCGTTCAGGCAGATCCTCTGGGAGGAGGTCATCGGGCGACTGCCCTCTACTGCCTTGCCCATCAATGCGCGCTCACGCCGCCTGGAGCCGCCAAGGGCGGACCACTCCTCCACCACCATAAGCACGAACAGTTGGACCGGCTACGAAGTCGTGTTGGACGTATATCCCGACTTCTTCGCCTGGGGTATTTTGCTCGTGCCCGACGACCTCAAACCGGGCGAGCGACGCCCAGTAGTGGTTTGCCAGCACGGCCTCGAGCGAGTGCCCATGGATGCCATCAACCAGGATTCGAGAAGTAATGCATTCCGGTACTACCAGGGGTTCGCGGCACGGCTGGCCGAGCGCGGTTTCGTTGTGCTCGCGCCCCACAATCCGTACCGGGGGGAAAACGCCTTCCGCCGATTACAGCGCAAGGCGAATCCGCTCAAGTTATCTCTCTTCTCCATCATCGCCGCGCAGCACAGCCGGTGGCTGGAGTGGCTGGAAGGACTTCCATTTGTGGATGCCAAACGCATCGGATTCTACGGACTGTCGTATGGCGGCAAGACCGCGATGCGAGTGCCGGCGCTGCTGCCGGGCTATGCCCTCTCCATTTGCTCGGGGGATTTCAACGATTGGATTCGCAAGAACGTGTCTGTGGACTATTCGGCAAGCTACATGTTTAGCGGTGAGTATGAAATGCCGGAGTGGAACCTGGGCCGAACGTTCAGTTATGCCGAAATGGCGGCTCTGATCGCACCGCGTCCATTCATGGTCGAGCGCGGCCATAACGACCCCGTCGGACTGGACGAATGGGTCGCCAGCGAGTACGCCAAAGTCAGGCGGCTATACGACCAACTGGGCATTGGCGACCGGACTGCCATCGAGTTCTTCAATGGCGGGCATATGATTAACGGCGCAGGCACCTTCGATTTCCTCCACAAGAATTTGAACTGGCCCAAGCCCGAATAGCCCCCTTCCAAGAATAGGGGCCGGGACACCGTGCGACCCATGCCTTCCAGCGGGCTGATCCCCTCGTTCCGGCCTTGCTACATCCCCTCCGCCCGCCCGCGAGTGGCCCCGCCTTCGCCATCTAACCGGGTTGACAGCCTTAGCCTCAAGTGATACTGTTCTGATACTGAAATGCCGCTCAAGGTGCGCCAACTGATTGCCGATCTGACACGAGCCGGTTTTACCGACCGGGGCGGCAAGGGCAGCCACCGGAACTTCACGCATCCGAAAGGGGTGCGGGTAACGTTGAGTGGCGGCTCGGGTGATGACGCCAAGCACTACCAGGAACGAGACGTGCGGCGGGCATTGGAAGCGGTGAAAGATTGAAGCTTATGACACGCAAGCAAATCAAAGAGCAGGCGGCGCGCTACGCTAAGTTCGTCGAGTGGAGCGATGAAGACAAGTGCTTCGTTGGCCGTTGCCCCGAACTCATGCTTGGCGGAGTTCACGGGAACGACGAGGCAGAGGTTTATGCCCAACTTTGCGCGGCAGTGGAAGAAATGATTGAATTGATTCACGCGGACGGACAGGGAATGCCACGCCCCCTGGGCAAAAAGGAATTCAGCGGCAAGTTTGTATTGCGCGTTGAACCGGCCATCCATCGCCGCCTCGCGGCCAAAGCCCTTGCTGCTGGCGAAAGCCTCAACAGCTACTGCGTCAAGACGCTGGTGAAGGCCTGATTTAACTCCATTATCGCCCTCCATTCATCGGCTTGAAACGACGGTGTTGCGGGCGCGGGGAGAGCCCTCCTGTTTTCCACCCTGATTTGGACTTTGCATCCGGGCGGCCTTAGCGTAGATATTCCGATCCGCTTTTGCGGGAGTATTATGAAACCCGAAGTCGAAATCTACGATACGACCCTGCGCGATGGCAGTCAGGGCGAAGGCATCAACTTTTCGGTGATGGACAAGCTGCGCATCGCCGAGAAACTCGACGCGTTTGGGATTCATTACGTTGAAGGCGGCTGGCCGGGGTCCAATCCCAAGGACATCGAGTTCTTTGCCGAGGCCAAGCGCAGGAAATTCAAGCAGGCACGCCTGGCAGCCTTCGGTTCCACGCGCCGGAAGGGTGTCGCGGTTGAGAGCGACGACCAGGTCCGGCTACTTCTCGAAGCGCAAACACCCGTGGTCACGATCTTTGGTAAGACCTGGCTGCTGCATGTGAAGGAGGTCCTTCGGACGACGCCCGACGAGAACCTGGCAATGATCGGAGACACAGTGCGCTTCCTCAAAGACCACGGCAAGTTCGTCATTTACGACGCCGAGCACGCCTGCGATGGGTGGAAGAACGATCCGGAATACGCCCTCGCGACCTGGCAGGCCGCGGAGAAAGCTGGCGCGGACTTCGTCGTGCTTTGCGACACAAATGGAGGAACCCTGCCCGGCGAGGTGGCAGCCATCACCGCAACCGCGCGCGCGAAGCTGAACACGCACGTCGGCATCCACACTCACGACGACATTGGGCTCGGCGTAGCCAATGCGCTGGCCGCAGTTGAGGCGGGCGCCACCCACGTTCAGGGCACGATCAATGGCTACGGCGAGCGGACCGGCAACTGTAACCTGACGAGCGTGATCCCCAACCTCGCGTTCAAGCTGAAGAGGACCTGCGTGCCGGAAACATCCCTGGCGCAATTGCGGGAGCTGTCGCAGTTCGTGGACGAGATCGCCAACTTCCGGCACGACCCGCGACAGCCCTGGGTCGGCCAGACGGCATTCGCCCACAAAGGGGGCATGCATGTCAACGCGGTGCAGAAGGTCGCGCGGAGTTTCGAGCACATTGACCCGGCGCTAGTGGGTAACCTGCGGCGCGTGCTGGTCAGCGACCTGGCCGGCAAGAGCAATATCGTGATGAAAGCTCAGGAGCTGGGCTTCCGGATTACCAACGACACACCCGAGCTGAAGGCCATTCTTGCGCACATCAAGGACCTGGAGCATGAGGGCTTCGAATTCGAGGCGGCGGAGGCATCGCTGGCACTGCTCATCAGTCGGGAGTTGGAGCACAAGCAACTACCCTTCTCCGTGGATGGCTACCACGTTTCGATGCGCCGCGATGGACCAAACTCGATTTGTGAGGCGACTGTCAAAGTGCGCGTCGGCGCCGAGGCGGGCCACACGGTGGCGGAGGGCGACGGTCCCGTGAACGCGCTCGACAAAGCGCTGCGCGCAGCGTTGATCAACTTCTACCCGCGCCTGAAAAAGGTGGTGCTGACCGATTACAAGGTGCGCATCCTGGAATCCTCCACGGGCACCAGTGCGCGCACCCGGGTGCTGATCCAATCAACCGACGGCAAGGAGGAATGGGGCACCGTCGGCACGGACGACAACATCATCGAGGCTAGCCTTCAGGCCCTGGTGGACAGCCTGGAATACGCCCTGACGAGGAAGTGATTTGCCATGTCTGAGATCCCAAAAGCTTACGAACCACGGTCGGTTGAGGAGAAGTGGTATGACTTCTGGCTGAACCACAATTGCTTCGTCGCGGACCCCTCGTCGGCCAAACCGGCGTATTCGATCGTCATTCCGCCCCCCAACGTCACGGGCATGTTGCACATGGGGCACGTGCTCAACAACACCATCCAGGACATCCTCGCCCGCAAGGCGCGCATGGACGGCAAGGAAGTGCTCTGGCTGCCCGGCACCGATCACGCCGGCATCGCGACGCAGGCGGTGGTGGAGAAGACGCTCCGCAAACAGGGCGTGATGAAGCACCGCGACGACTTGGGCCGGGAGAAGTTCCTTGAACACGTCTGGGCGTGGAAAGAGAAGCACGGCGGCATCATCATCCAGCAACTCAAAAAGCTGGGCTGCTCGTGCGATTGGACCCGGGAGCGGTTCACGATGGACCCGGCCTACTCGCGCTGCGTGCAGAAGGTCTTCGTCGAGCTTTACCGGAAGGGACTCATTTACCGGGGCAAGCGCATGGTGAACTGGGACCCCGCCGCCCGCACCGCCCTCTCCGACGAGGAGGTTGAGATGACCGAGGAAAAGGGCCACCTGTGGCACTTGAAATACCCGCTACTCGATGACAAGGGCCAGCCAAAGGCCAACGAATTCGTCGTGGTCGCCACCACCCGCCCGGAAACGATGCTTGGCGACGAAGCGGTGGCCGTGAACCCAAAGGACCCTCGCTACCAACACATCGTCGGCCGCCGATGCCTCCTGCCCTTGCAGAACAAGCCCATCCCCATCATCGCTGATGAGTTGGTGGACCCGAAATTCGGAACTGGCTGCGTGAAGGTGACGCCTGCCCACGATCCGAACGATTACGCGATGGCCTTACGGCACCACTTGCCGCTCACAGTCGTCATCGGCCCGGACGGGCGGATGACCGAGGAAGCCGGCGGAGGCTTTGCCGGCCTCGACCGCGCTGAAGCGCGCAAGGCCGTCGTCGAGCATTTAGAGAAGTTGGGCCTGATCCTCAAGATCGAGGACTACGCCCACAACGTCGGCTACAGCCAGCGCAGCCACGTCCCGATCGAGCCGTACCTGAGCGAGCAGTGGTTCCTCAAGTACCCGAGCATGGAGGAGGCCACATCCTGCGTCGAACTCGGTAGCGTCTGGGACAGACAGGTGGAAATAGTCACTGGAACAGGACAGGAGATCAGTGCTCCCACGATCCATGAGCTGCGTGCCATTGCCCTGCGGTACGCCCGCACCCACGGTTTCCTTGGCCGGCCGTTTCGCAATGAGGATTCGGGCTTCGAGATTCGAGCGCGCCGCGAGAGTCTGTCTCATGCCTTCAGTAACCGCGGCGCGGCCAATATCAAGGCGGTTGCGTTCTTGCCGGAGTTGATTCAGAAGGCGGTTTGGATCAGCAGCCGCCCCCACGCGCCGCCCCACCCGCGCTTCCGCAAAGTCCACAAGTTCGTCGCGGCCTTGTCTCTGGCAGGGGAACTTCACCAAGTGTTGATTATCGCCAAGGAGTTGGCCGACGGCTCAGTGCTCTACGACCACAAAGTGAAAAAAGCAGCGCCCGGCGGTAAATCTCTGGTGGCGCATCTCCCGAAGGAGAAGTTGGGCATCCAGCCTGCACCGAACGCTGCAATTACCATCGCCGACTTGTTCGCGGATGTCAACCTCCAAGGGAATAATCTGATCCGGTTCCATCCGAACCGCTGGACCAAGAGCTACACGCATTGGATGGCCAACCTCAAGGACTGGTGCATCAGCCGCCAGCTTTGGTGGGGGCACCGGGTACCGGTATGGACACGCCGCATGAACACGCCAAACTTCAGATCAGATTTGAAGCATCTGGAGCAGCAACTCGAAGCGGCCAAGCAGAAGGGAGCGCTGTTGCATACGGGTTTCTACGTCCCGGAACGCCAAGAAGTTACAGCAGATATTCTGGAAAAGATTTCGACAGTCAGCGAGCTTGCTCGTTTTGACGTAGCGTTAGACCCATCAGAGACTGAGACTGTTGCGCTGCTGGAGAAACTTGGCTTCACTCAAGATCCCGACGTCCTCGACACCTGGTTCAGCTCCTGGCTGTGGCCGTTTGCCACGATGGGCTGGACCGGCGACGACTCCCAGCACTCCAACACTCCAACACTCCAGAAGTTCTACCCCACCACCGACCTGGTCACCGGGCCGGACATCATTTTCTTCTGGGTGGCGCGCATGATCATGGCGGGCTACGAGTTCATGGGGGACTTGCCGTTCCGAAATGTCTATTTCACCGGTATCATCCGCGACAAGTTGGGCCGCAAGATGAGCAAGAGCCTGGGCAACTCGCCCGACCCGCTCGAACTCATCGGCAAGTACGGCGCTGACGCGCTCCGGTTCGGCACCATGCGCAGCGCGCCACTGGGCCAGGACGTGCTGTTCGACGAGAAGGACGTCGAACTGGGCCGCAACTTCTGCAACAAGCTCTGGAATGCTTGCCGCTTCCGCCAGATGCAAAGCGGTGAGGTGCAGGCCGAGATTGTCCCCGCACTGCTAACCAGCGACGACAAGTGGATTCTGCTAAAGCTCGACCAGGCTATCCGTGAAATCACCACTGCCTTCGCCGAATACCGTTTCAACGAAGCCACGCAAACCCTCTACCGCTTCTTCTGGAGCGAATACTGCGACTGGTATGTCGAAGCCAGCAAGGCCGTCCTCTCCACGCAACACGCTCCGCCGCTTCCACGCTCCGACGCTCCGACGGACGCCGCCCGCCGCGCCAACACCCTCGCCGTCATTGACTTCATTCTCGCCCACACCCTGCGCCTGTTTCATCCCTTCCTTCCGTTTATCACGGAAGAACTCTGGCACGGGATGGGGTACCATGAAGACATGCCAGCGAACCAGGGTGGCCACACCATTATGTACGCCCCTTGGCCTAAGCCGCTGGACGAAGATTTCCGAGGCCACTACGGGCTGGACGCTTCTTACCTCGACGTGGTCAACGCGAAATACGATTTGGTCACCCAGGGCCGCAACCTGCGCCGGGAGGGCAACATCCCGGCGAGCAAGAAGGTTAGGTTTGTTTTCAAGCCGGCCAAGGATCTATCCAAGCACGACGCCGAAGTCCTGAAGCTGCTGCTCAACGCCGAGGCGTTGGAGATTGACCTCAATTATCAGCCGAAGCAGGGCACCCCCACCGTCCACTCCGACTTGGGTGAGCTCTATCTGCCGCTCGAAGGGTTGATTGACGTGGCGGCCGAGAAAGCGCGCCAGACCAAGGAGCTGGAGAAGTACGAGAATGAAATCGTCAGAGCCGAGCAGAAGCTGAACAATCCCAACTTCACGTCGAAGGCCCCGCCGCACGTGCTGCAAGAGCACAAGCAGCGCCTGGTGGAGTGGCAGACCAAGCGCGACCGCGTCAAAAAGGCGCTCGAATCCCTGCAAGGCTAAGCAGTAACTATTATGTAGCGGGGCAGCACGCCCGCCCCGGGCGTCGTGAATGGCGCCCCCGCCAGTCACCTTCTGGGCTCCCTACGAGGGCTCACCGTTGTGAACTCGGCGCTCGCCCGAGCCACCCGGCGAGGGCGCCGGCTGCCAACGCCCGAGGCGGGCGTGCTCCCCATCACCAACTGCATCGTTCCAGCCAGGAGATGCCACTGTGAGGTTGCAACCCTTGCTCCGCGCAGGCACCTTCGAGGCAGCTATGAGAAAGACCTTCATTGCCGCGGCATGCGCTTGCGTGCTGGCCAGCTCCACCTGTATTGCCAAGCAGGTGGTCGAAGGGGAAGCGAGTCTGCTCGAATTACAGGGCGAGTTTAAGCAAGCCGCAAGCCTGCTCACTACGGCGCTGCAGGATAAGTCACTTCCTTCCCCCGAACGGAGGAAACTGGAGTTCGAGCTGGACCGCCTCGACCGCATCAAACAGGATTTCCCTCTGGCCAAGGAGGCGCTATTCGCGGACCTGAAGGAGTCGGTCAGGAACCTCACTTCCGAAGAATACGAGCAGTGGCTAAAGGAGAGCCGTTTCGATTACCGGGACATTGACGGCACGCGCCTCTTCATGGGCGACAGCGTGAGGAATCTCTACATGCGTTACCCGGAGTTAAACGCGCGGCGCCTGCACCCCAAAGACACCGCCCCCCTGGACAAGGCGCGCCTGGCGAGCGTTCTCGCCATCAAGCAGGCGGCCTCTGCCGCCAAGACGCCCTACGTTCTCCCCAAACGCTTCGAGGTCACCATGACCGTTACGGCGAAGGCTGATGCAGCGCCCGCAGGTGAAACCATCCGCGCTTGGATTCCTATCCCCCGGCAATATCCGTTCCAGAGCGATATTAAGCTGCTGCCAACCTCTTCGCCCGTGACGCACCTGGACGACCTCCAAGGCCCGATCCGCTCCGCCTACTTCGAGCAAGCGGCGCAGGCGGGCAAACCGACTCAGTTCAAGGTCGAATACGAGTACACAGCCGAGGCCGTTCGGTTCGACATCCACCCGTCCGACGTCCGGCCTTGTGATCTCAATGACCCGGCCCTCAAGGAGGCTACCGCTGAGGGGCCGCACGTCGTCTTCACTCCCGAACTTCGCAAGCTCTCGCAGCAAATCGTCGGCGACGAAACCAACCCATACTGGAAGGCGAAAAAGTGCTACGACTGGATCGCCGACCACATCAAATACAGCTACGCCATTGAGTATTCGACCATTCGGAACATCAGCGATTATTGCCGCTCCAAGGGTTACGGCGACTGCGGCCAGGAGGCCCTGCTGTTCATCTCCCTCTGCCGCCTCAACGGTGTTCCGGCCCGCTGGCAATCCGGCTGGAACACTTTCCCGGGTGACAAATCCAACCACGACTGGTCGGAGATCTATCTCGCTCCTTACGGGTGGATGCCGGTGGACCCCTACATGGGCATCTGGGCGATGCGCTACGCCACCACCCTCAAGCCGGAGCAAAAGCGCGAAGTCCGCGACTTCTACTTCGGTGGCCTGGACCAATATCGCATGATCGCCAATAGCGACCACAGTCAGGCGCTAAATCCCCCCAAACGCACCATGCGCTCCGATGACGTTGATTTCCAGCGCGGCGAGATGGAATGCGGAGACAAGAATCTCTACTTCAACCAATTTTCCTATAGCCTGACGATGAAGGAGCTAAAGCTCTCCGGAGTAGAGTAGTTAACGCCAGGACGCCGCGCCAAAACTAGTGTTTGCCTGCACTGATGAACGAAATGAAAGCGGCAGAGGACAGCCGCACTCCAAAACCTTGCGGGAGAAGCAACGTGCTGAAAAACGCGCCAGCGTCTTGGAGTGCGGCTGTCATCTGCCGCTTTTCGGCATATCGAGAACTTGTGCAATTAGGCACTAGAAGCGGGCGGCGCTTCCGTCGCTCGAAACGAAAAGCAGGCTTCGGATAATTCCAATGAATAAGAAACCAGCCAAACAACTAGATCTGCGGCGCGCCCAAGCCGAAGCCGTCCGAGCGTCTCAAGTCGTTGGCGCGCTGATGCGCAGCCAACTGCACGCCAACAAGCGCGCAAATGCCGTCACCCAGCATGACATCAAACTGGAACTGGACGTGCGCTGCCAGGGACTTATCGAAAAGGCCCTCCACCGCAGCTTCCCCCAAGTCGCCCTGCTTGGTGAGGAAGGCGTTGCCGGCGAAGCGGACGCGGAATACCGCTGGGTGGTGGACCCGATTGATGGCACGGTCAATTTCGCCTACGGCATACCGCATGCCTGCGTGTCCATCGCATTGCAGCGGCGTGCCCAGGCATCAGAAGCCGCCGATTTCGAGGATGGTTACCAAACCTTGATTGGCGTGGTCTATGATCCCTTCTGCCGGGAGCTGTGGACTGCCATCCGCGATGAGGGGGCGAAATTGAACGGCAAGAGCATTCGTGTCAGCCAGCGTCGTAAAATAAGTGAGGCCATCGTCTCCATCGGCTTCGCTAAAACCCGCGAGAACCTGGAGGCTACCCTGCCCTACTTCATTGATCTCGCGCATCACGTTCGCAAGCTCCGCATCATGGGCTCCGCCGCGCTGGATTTGGCCTATGTCGCAACCGGACGATTCGACGCCTACATCGAACGGGGCATCCGTCTTTGGGACGTTGCGGCCGGCGGCCTGATTGTCGAATGCGCCGGTGGTGAGTTCTGGCACCAGGCCGTTCCACGTAAGGATGCATATCGCATGATCGCCAGCAACGGCCTGCTGCGGCGTCAGCTCCGCATACCGGCCTGAGTTAAGGCCCACTCAGACTAAACGTGCCCGACACGGAACCCGAGCTACCGTCGCTAAAATAGGCAGTGCCACTGATCGCTCCGGCGGTGTTGCTGGTGAAGTTCAACCACAGGCTCATCGGCACGAGGGCGGAAAGCTGGAGCGGCCGTAGCGACCCGCGGTAAGGCGCCTGAGTCCATACATAATTAACCACTGTACCTGAAGGCTGACCCGCCCAGGTGTATGTCCCTCCCCCGCTCGAATTGAAAACGATGGTGATCAGCCCTGGACCCACGGTGAAATTGAGGGTGAGGGTGCGGCCATACAGCGTCTTCGGCGCGAACGTCGAGGACGCATACTGGACCTGCGCCATCGAATAGAAACGTCGCGGCGCGTCTTTTGCCCGCTGGACGGTGTTCGTGACCGGAGTCGCGATCTCGATTCCGAGCGCCTCCGAAGTCCAAACCCCGGGCAGATTGGTGGAAGAGTAAAGGCGATTATCAGCGAATTGCCGGTTGGTGAAGGTGAGAGCGGCCTGGCTTGCAGTCGTGGTGATCTTCAGGAACAGATTAGACACGACTGGGAGACCCTGAGCATTAATGTTAAAAGCCTGTGCGGCGCTCCCTACGCGCCGGATGTTGACCTGCTCGATGACCACGTTGGTAAGCGGCTTGTCGTTCAGATCGGTGGCCACATGGTTGATCGCATAAACCACGTTGGAACCAGACATCAGCCGGCCAAAGATGGTGTAGGTGTTGTTCCCTGAAGTGAAAGGCGCAACGGTAATGAAGAATTGCGACCCGTTAGAATTGGTACCCGAGTTTGCCATCGCCAGCACTCCGAAGCTGTCAAAGACTAAATGGGAACTGAACTCATCCGTGAACGCGTAGCCCGGCCCATCGGTGCCCAACCCGTTTGGGGAACCACCTTGGCACATAAATCCGGCAATGACCCGATGGAACGTCAGGCCATTGTAGAAAGCGTTAGTGCGGGCAAGGCCAGATGCCAGATCGAGCCATGCGCGCTGGCCTGTAGCCAACCCGATGAAATTGGCCGCTGTCCTGGGGGCGTTCGTATAGTCCAATTGACAGGTAAAGCTGCCCAACCTGGTGGTGAAATCCGCGAAAATCCCATTTGTCTGACCATTGGCCAGCAGCGTGAACAGGCTCAGTGACCCCAGCATAACCGAACATGCGAGCCCCCGATGAAAACAAGCAACGCTCATTGGTAGATGATTTTTGAACACGATTGTATTTCCCACGCCGTTGCCGAAATGCCGTTGACTTCAGGACGGTGCCGCAGCCAGGCGTAGCTGCCCTGCAGCATATCCAATACTTCTTCAGACTCAATCGGTTAGTTTGGACCTCAGTAATGCCAGCGCCCGTGCTCGATGGCTCAGTTTGTTTTTGATCGCTTCGTCCAATTCCCCGAAAGTGCGTTCGGACCCAATGGGCATAAAGAGCGGATCATAGCCGAAACCTCCCCGCCCGCGCGGCGCGAAGCCGATCCGCCCTTCGCACGTGCCCTCGAACAACTCCGTCTGCAACTCGGCTTCCTCTGCGCAGCAGGCCGGCGAAGCCCCTTCAGGTTCAGCGCGAGGCACCGGCGTCAGCGCCACCACACACCGAAACCTGGCAGCTCGCTGATCAAAGGGCACATCACTGAGCAGGCGCACTAGCTTGGCATTGTTTTCCACAGTCGGCGAATTGCCCGACTGGCCCGAGTCCAAGGCAGCAAATCGCGCCGAATGAACGCCCGGCGCGCCGCTCAACGCATCCACCTCCAGCCCGGAATCATCGGCTAGCACGAACATCCGGTCCCTCAAATCCCCAGGCTCCCTGCTCCCCGCGTTAGCCCGAGGATTTTGCAAATGGCTCAACCACTTCGCCAATGCCACCGCCTTCTTGGTCGCATTGCCGGCAAAAGTCCCGGCATCCTCAACTACCTCAGGTGGGCCAGCGAAATCATCCAGGGCGAGATAGCGAAAACCATCCCCGAGAATCGCGCGGATTTCCCCAACCTTGTGGGGGTTGCATGTAGCTATGACGAGAGTGACCATGCGCCCCCAGCCTAAGAACGATTTGGCGAACAATAAAGCTCTGATCGAGCGGAATCGGGCCACCAACAGGTGAATCCTTCCATTGTATGGCCATCCGCTTTTCGCAATACTCCTAGCCAGGGGCGGCGATGAGGCTTGGCGTGTGGCCGCGCAAGTGTCTGACTCATTATTGACGCAACAGCAACACCTGCTGGACTTGAGGATGCTTCAATCCAGCATCCCCTTGCTCAGTAGTTAGTGCTCAGCCGTTAGTTGACCTAACCGAGGCCGGGGCGTAACCTGCGATCAAGATGAAAAGCAAGTTCTGTGTAACCCTACTGGAACATTCGGAGGGCGTGTCGGTTAGTTGTCCCGAATTGCCGGGTTGCCATTCCCAGGGAGCGACGGTGGCCGAAGCATTGGAAAACATCCGGGATGCCATTCAAGGCTACCTGGCACTTTATGGCGCTCCGGAACTGCATTGTGAAATCCGCGAGATGGAAGTGACGTCAAGGAACTCCTGTGAACCCGCCCGGTGCTAATGGCCCCCCTTCCACATCCGTCCCCGGCGCTGTTTGATGTGGAGCCTGAGCAAGGGCGTCAGCGCCACCACACGCCGAAACCGAGCGCTGCGCTGATCAAGAGGCACATCTCTGAGCAGGCGCACTAGCTTGGCATTGTTTTCCACGGTCGGCGAATTGCCCGGCTGGCCCGTGTCCAAGGCGGCATATCGCGCTGAATGAACGCCCGGTGCGCCGCTCAACGCATCCACCTCCAGCCCGGAATCATCGGCCAGCACGAACATCCGGTCCCTCGAATCCCCAGGCTCCCTGCTCCCCGCGTTACCCCGAGGGCTCTGCGCCTGACCCAACCACTTCGCCAATGCCACCGCCTTCTTGGTCGCATTACCGGCAAACGTCCCGGCATCCTCAACCACCTCAGGTGGGCCCGCGAAATCATCCAGAGTGAGCTAGCGAAAACCATCCCCGAGAATCGCGCGGATTTCCCCAACCTTGTGGACGTTGCGTGTAGCTATTACAAGAGTGAGCATGTGCCCCTAACCTAAGGACGATCAGGCGAACAATAAAGCCCTGATCAGGCAAAATCGGGCTACCCCCGGAGCATATCCTGACACTGACGACCGGCGCAGCCAGCAGTCAGGCCGTGGTGTAGCGCTTGCCGTACGTTGACGAGTTGCGCCCAACCTGACACATGGCAGACCCGCCCGCAAACAGCGCCGGTGATCTCGGCACCCTGGAATCTCATCTGAGACAGCACTTAGTCCACGACTGCCAGGAAACGGTGCCGCCAAGAAGGCATGAGCGCCCGGCTCCGCATACTTCGGATTGATAACGGGCACGGGGGGCGCTGTGTTACGCTCCCGTGCCTCACGGCGAGCGGAGGCGGTAGCAACGACAGGGATAATTCGTCCACTGCGGATCGCTGAAATAGATAGAACCATTGGTGAGGGTGCAGGTCTGCAGCGAGATCCAGCTTGCACTTGCCAAGTCCGTGCAGGCTTCCACCACGATGGGGATATCGGTTGTGCCGGTAATGGTAAAGCCAAAACGGTTCGTCTGGACGCCGAAACTGGCACCGCTGGTCTGCACCTGCGGGTTCCATAGCACCGCTGGACGACCGCCAAAAGTCAAGTCCCAGCCGGTGGTCCCCGGCAAGTAATAGACGGTCGCAAAGTTGTCAAAGTCGAACAGAGTGGAAACAATGCTGGGGGTGTTACTTCTGAAATAGACTGCATTCAGGCTGGTGCAGAAACCGAACGCATCCCACCCAATGCTGCGGACGCTGGCGGGAATCGTGACACTGGTCAGGCTGGAGCAGCCAGAGAACGCATAGTTCCCGATGCTGCTGACGCTGCTGGGGATCGTGACGCTGATCAGGCTGGTGGAGTATTGGAACGCCCTGTCCCCGATATTCGTGACACTATTGGGGATCGTGTAGGAGGTTGCGGCACTGGCTGGTGGGTATTGGATGAGCGTGGTCTGGGCCTCGTTGAACAAGACACCAGCGACACCAGTATAGGTGGAATTAAGCGCATCCACTGTTATCGCGCTCAGGCTGGAGCAGCCAATAAACGCATTGTCTCCGATGTCGGTAACGCTGCTGGGGATTGTGATGCGGACAAGGCGGGTGCAATATTGGAACGCGCCGTCCCCGATATTGGTGACGCCGTTGGGAATCGTGTAGCCTCCGGCTTTGCCACAAGGGTATTGAATGAGCGTGGTTTGGCTCTTGTTAAACAAAATTCCAGCCAAACTGCTATAGGCGGAGTTGAGCGTATCCACCATGATCGCCGTAAGGCTGGAGCAATATTCGAAGGCATAGTTCTCAATGTTAGTGACGCTGCTGGGGATTGCGACGTTGGTCAGGCCGGTCTCGGCGAGCGCATAGACCCCGATGCTGGTGATGCTGTTTGGAATTGTGAAGTTGGTTAGGCTGGAGCAGTATTGGAACGTCCCGTAACGGATGCTGGTGACATTCCCGAGGATCGTAACGCTGGTCAGGCGGGTACAGCGATAGAAGGCTGAGCTTCCGATGCTGGTGACGCTGGCGGGGATCGCGAGGTTGGTCAGGCTGGAGCAGCTATCGAACGCATAGTTCCCGATGCTGGTGACGCTGCTGGGGATCGTGACACTGGTCAGGCGGGCGGAGTTTTGGAACGCCCCGTCCGCGATATTGGTGACACCGTGGGGGATCGTGTAGGCGGTTACGGCACTGGCTGGTGGGTATTGGATGAGCGTGGTCTGGGCCTCGTTGAATAAGACACCAGCGACACCAATATAGGTGGAATTAAGCGCATCCACCGTTATCGCGTTCAGGCTGGAGCAGCCGGAGAACGCCTCGTTTCCGATGCTGGTGACGCTGGCGGGGATCGTAACGCTGGTCAGGCTGGAACAGCGAGAGAACGCATAGTTCCCGATGCTGGTGACGCTGGCGGGGATCGTGGCGCTGGTCAGGCTGTAGCACAGATAGAACGCCTCGTCCCCGATGCTGGTGACGCTGGCGGAGATCGTGACGCTGGTCAGGCTGAGGCAGTTAAGGAACGCACCGACTCCGATGCTGGTGACCGGAAGGCCATAGATCGTACTCGGGATAGTTACTGCACCACCGGAACCAGTGTATCCGGTGATGGTGATCGTGCCGTTATTGATCCTGTAAGTGAGTTGGGTTGGCACTGTCGGACGACCGGCAAATGTCGGCCCCCATCCCGTGGTCCCTAGCAGGTAATAGACGGTTGTATTGTTGTCGCCGTAGAACGCATTCGGGCCAACGCTGGGGGCGTTACCCTGGAAATAGACTCCCGTGAGGCTGGTGCAGTTGTAGAACGCCCAGTCCCCGATGCTGGTAACGTTGGTGCCGATCGTGACGTTGGTCAGGTTATTGCAGGAAGCGAACGCAGAGACCCCGATGCTAGTGACGGTGCGGCCAACCGTCACGCTGGTCAGGTTAATGCAGGAAACGAATGCAGCGCCCCCGATGCTCGTGACCGGCAGGCCATTGATGGTACTGGGGATGGTCAACACACTCTCGGAGCCAGTGTATTCGGTTATCGCGATCGTGCCGTTAGTGGTCGTGTAATTCCATTGTGCTTCCACTGCGGCGGGCAGCGCCAGCAGTGCCAGCACCAGCAGCAGTTTGAACGACGTTTTCATTGCACATTCTGACTTCCGGGAGAAAGCCACGGCGGCGCTTTCTCCATGTCTGCCATTTTACTCCTTTTGTGGAACCCTAGGCGAGAAGAATGTTCAAGGGAATTGCGGAGCGGGGGCAGGTTCGCGCACCTGCTTCCGCCCCAGCGGCCCGGTGCCGAGGGCATTGAGCTGGCACGTGTGATGCTAGCGGCGATGGGCGTCACCGAGGACCGGCTGCGCGGCAATGCTGGGCCGAATTGAGCAGCTTCGTGCGCGGATTAACCACGCCCCTCCTGCTTTGGCTCAAGCTGATCCGCGAAGACGCCGCTGCGATCTGGCTGGCTGGCGAAAGGAGCCGTAGCTGCCCAGCCGGGCTACAAACGTCTGGTCTTGAGAAGCGACCTGTATTGGCTGAGCAGAGGGGGGTAGGTTTTTGCGGGTATTGACCTGGTGGTGTCCAGGCGCGTAAACTTGTCGTATGAAAGGGTTTAGGTGCGGGATGCGCATAGTTCAATATACGGACGGCTCGTTGTATAATCACCGTTGGGAGTTGCTACCCGCACGTTGAAATGAACGACGACGAATACGAACAACTCCGCGCCAAGAGCGAGCTTGAACAGCTTAAGCGCGAGCGCGAATCTGAGAAGAAGAGTAAGTGGGTCGCGTGGTTCTTGGCCATCTGGCTGCTTCCGCTTCTCGGTATGTTGGTGGTGCAGGGCGACGATCTTCCGAAGACAGCCGGCCCGGATTTGCCTGTGGTCGGACCCGTGAGTATTTGGGGCATGTGGTTTCTCGGCGTTCCGGTCGCCACTTTGCTTTATCGCAAGTTCATACGGGAGCGGTAGGCGTCGCTACCGCCCCATCATATGTCTGACTCAAATCTCGGTAAGAAACTGGTCGAGGAGGAGCACCTCTGTTATTTCCTCGATGCCTATCGCACGGTCACGGGCACCACGCTGACCCTTTCCAGCTGGGGCGAAAGTCCCGACTTCACTTGCACCCGTGGTTCTGGCGAGCTTGTCGGCGTTGAATTGGCACGTTGTCCCCACGACCACGATCTCGCTCTCCATGACCGCATCTGGACCGACTGCCGGATGGAGTCTTATGACCTGCTCGACGCCATCGGCACCATCATCACCTCCAAGGAACACAAGCGCCAGTCTCCCCACTGGCGAACCCCCAACAACACAATCCTCGTCGTCGAACTCCTCCACTACAGCTTCGATTCGCTTCGCTGGACCGACGACTCATCACTCAGCGATGATTATGCAAGGGCGGGCTTCATTGAGATCTGGCTCGCAGACCATTCGACAGTCGAAGCATTCGGCGAGGTGCGGCTTATCGGCCTTTATCCGCCGCACTTTTGGGGCGTCCGTCCACAACCCGCACTCGAAGGCAAGCCTTATGCATAGCGCCTCAACAACAAAACGCTGGACCGAATGCCGAGAAGCGCGGTCATACAAGTGTCACTATTGGCACAGCGGTAGCACCTCCTAATCTTGAGGCTGCGTCTCTGGGGGCTCATTCAGCAACTCGGAAACGCAGGTCCAATTACCCATCTGCAACTGCTGGGCGATCCACTTCAAACTCATGGTCGTTTCCTGCCGCAGCCGACGCGCCAGCTTGACTTTCGATCGATGCCCCTTGCGGCGCGCCCGCAGTTGGTCCTCTTCCCAGCCCAGCCGCTCAGGCGTCAAGCCGCGAAGATCCGGTCCAACTCGACCGTGAAGCCCGGTACCACCGCGCTGGTCAGCATTCCGCCCGGGCCGTGGACGGCGCGCTCGGCAAACTGCTCACCCTTCGGCTGGTGGTGGACTTCGATCTGTTTCTCCGGCGCCAACACCAGCCAACATTCCTTCACCCCGGTGCCGGCGTAGGCGCGAAGTTTAGAGCGCTCGTAATCGTGGCTGCCGACGCAAATCTCGATGACGAGTTCGGCGGTTGTGGGGTGGGCCACGCGGAATTCGCCGATCACGCCACGCACGACCGAGAGATCCGGTTCCGGTTCAGAGTCCACGCAGGTGATGGGTTGCTCGGTCGCGGAGAGGGCGTTGTCCCGTATTTGGACACTCCGCCGGGGCCTCAGTTGTGTTGGCAGGGCTAATCGTGAGAGCCAGGGAGACTCGCCGGACACCGTCCTGCTGGCCGCACCGGAGCCTCGCCGGAGCCTCGCCGGATCCTCGCCGTAGTACCTCTGATCGGCGATCAGAGGTACTACGGCGAGGATCCGGCGAGGCTCCGGCGAGGCTCCGGCGAGGCTCTGGAGGGATGGGCGGGGGGCAGGCGGCAGTACTCCATTGAAAACAGCGAAGAATCCGAATACAGGAATGTTGGTCTGGAGGCGCCGATTCGCTGGGAGGGCCATGTCTGTAGCACAAACCGTCCTCGTCCCAACCAAGCCGTCAAGAGCGGCATATTTCGAGCATAATGCCCGGTCGCGTCGGTGTTTGTGACGTTCATCCCCATGCCGCTCCCAGCGGAGCTTGGATGGTGTTCTGCGGTGCGTCTTCTATAAGCATGGCGCTCCTGGCGGAGCTTCCCCGGAGCCCAATTCCACTGAAACAGCGAAGCAGGGGCAGCGGATTGCCGCTTTGCCAAGCACAAACGGGTTCAGCTAGCCGCATGCACCTCAGAACAAGTCACAGGGCGCTGCATCGAGCCCTATTGCGAAGCCTCTGCTGAAGGGGGCGGGGACAGCCTGTCCCCGTAACATCAAGCACACAGTGCCGGGGACAAGCTGTCCCCGCCCCGAAAAGTGGAGCTTGATGCACCCCTGAACAAATCACTGGCCGCCAATTCTTACATTGTCTGAGCTGCCGTTTTCCGCAATATTCACGGGCTTATGGCATCCGGACGTCGGCAGTATCCGTTTCATCTGATTGAGCCCAAATGGCAAAGGCAATGGGACCAGCGCGGGACCTTCCGCGCGTGGAACCCGGGCGAAAGTGTGCCTGCCGGCCATCCCTTTGCTGAGCGCCATGCTGCGGCGAGGCCAGAGCAACTGCCCAAGTTCTACATCCTGGACATGTTCCCCTACCCCTCCGGCGCCGGACTGCACGTCGGGCACCCGGAAGGCTATACCGCCACGGACATTCTGGCCCGCTACCGCCGTGCCCTGGGCTACAATGTGCTGCATCCCATTGGATGGGATGCCTTCGGGTTGCCTGCGGAGCAATACGCCATCAAGACCCGCCAGCATCCCCGCAAGACGACCGAGCAGAACATTGCGACCTTCAAACGGCAGATCAAGTCGCTCGGTTTCAGCTACGATTGGAGCCGCGAGGTTGACACCACGGACCCGGAGTACTTCAAGTGGACCCAGTGGATCTTCGTGCAGCTCTACAACGCCTGGTTTAATCCGCAAACCAACAAAGCTGAACCGATCTCAACCCTCCCCTACCCACCCGAATTACAGAGTGGGGCAGGCGTCTCGCCTGCCAGTTCCGCGGGCGTCGCGCCCGAGGAGCTGGAGCAGAAACGCCGCGCCTACCGCGACTCCAAGCGCCTGGCCTATGTGGCCGAGGCCCCGGTCTGGTGGTGCGAGCAACTCGGCACCGTGCTCGCCAACGAAGAAGTAGTGGACGGCAAGAGCGAAGTCGGCGGCTTCCCGGTCGCCCGAAAGCCGATGCGGCAGTGGATGCTCCGCATTACCGCCTACGCCGAGCGCTTGCTGCACGACCTCGATACCATCCAATGGAGCGATTCGCTCAAGGAGATGCAGCGCAACTGGATCGGCCGCTCGGAAGGCGCGGAGGTGGACTTTACGATTGCGGAATGCGGATTGCGGAGTGCGGATTGTCAAATGGCGATTCGCGTATTCACCACCCGGCCGGATACGCTGTTCGGCGCGACTTATATTGTGCTGGCGCCCGAACACAAGCTGGTGAACGCACTGACCACGCCAACCCAGCGCCAGGCCGTGGAGGCCTACATAACCGAGGTCGCAAAGAAGAGCGACCTTGAGCGCACGGAGTTGGCAAAGGAGAAGACGGGCGTTTTCACAGGCGGCTACGCCCTCAACCCGGTTAACGGGGAGAAGATACCCATCTGGATCGCCGATTACGTGCTCAGCAGCTACGGCACCGGCGCCATCATGGCCGTGCCCGGTCACGACACCCGCGACTTCGAGTTTGCCACGAAGTTCGACTTGCCCATCGTTCAGGTCGTCGAACCGCCGGCAGGCAAAGACTGGCATGGTTATGTTGATGACGGAATTTCCGTCAACTCCGTTGGAGCCGACATTTCGATCAGTGGCCTCCCTACACCCGAAGCTAAGCGCAAGATTACCGCTTGGCTGGAGTCAAAGCAGCTTGGCAAGCGGACCGTCAACTACAAGCTCCGCGACTGGCTCTTCAGCCGGCAGCGGTACTGGGGCGAGCCCTTCCCGATCATCTGGAAAAATGGGCCGGATGGCCAAACGTATCACGAAGCCTTGCCCGAATCGGCCCTGCCGCTGTTGCCGCCACCGCTCGACGACTACAAACCCACGCCCGACGGCCAGCCGCCGCTTGCGCGGGCGAAGGAATGGGTGAACCTGCCCGACGGTTCCAGGCGCGAGACGAATACCATGCCCCAATGGGCCGGCAGTTGCTGGTATTACCTGCGTTATCTGGACGCGAGGAACGGAATCCGGTTTGTCAATTCCGGCGCGGAGAAATACTGGATGGGCCACACGACAATGAGAGTCCCTTCCAGTGCGCGAGAACTGGATGACGCAATTCGCCGCCTCGTGGAGCTAACTTACCTGCGTCCCGGCGCTCCTCGACATCGGGTGGCTTTCGGACAGGTCACAGCGGAACTTGCGCAATGGATAGGCACGGCAACGCATCTCGATCTGAACGGGTATATCCATGTGCTGGACAACTACGGGGTGCGCCATGCACGTAAGGAGCACGGCGATCCAGGGGTGGAGCTGCGACGAGGTCTGGAGGCGGTGGACGATTCCACGTTCCTGCTTGTTCCTTGGGTAGTCCTGGCGCCGGACTCTATTGAATATGGCGGCAGATCATCCACGGGACTGGACGTCGTGCGGTTCAAGAAGCGTGCCAACGGAGTTCTCGTGGTGGTTGAGGAGGTTCGGGCCAGCAAGAACCTCTTGGCGGTAATGACAGTTTACAAACAGCGGACGGCGGCGGGCGATGCCGCCATAGGAGCCCCGCCCGGAACGTCCAAGGACGACCGCCGCATTGACATATTAAGTCGTCATCTGCCTCAAGTCAAGCTGCCCACCCCCGGCGTCGATCTTTATGTCGGCGGCACAGAGCACGCCGTCTTGCACCTGCTTTACGCTCGTTTCTGGCACAAGGTGTTGTACGATCTGGGGCACGTCTCGACCGCAGAACCGTTCTTCAAGCTCGTCAATCAGGGCCTCATTCTCGGTGAGGACGGCCAGAAGATGTCTAAGTCGCGGGGCAACGTCATCAACCCCGACGACATCCTCGTTGAGTATGGCGCCGACGCTTTCCGGCTGTACGAGATGTTCATGGGGCCGCTGGAGATGGTTAAGCCCTGGAACACCAAAGGTGTGGAAGGCGTCTATCGCTTCCTGGGGCGCGTGTGGCGGTTGTTCGTGGACGAGCAGAGCGAAACGGAATTCGAGCAGAGCCTGACTTCCGATCCAGAGCGCGGCGGCGAACTGCTGGGCAACATCCGCCTCTCTTCAGGCATCAGCGATACTAAGCCGACGCCCGCGCAACTCAAGGTGCTCCATGCCTGCATCAAGAAAGTGACCGAGGACCTGGACGGCCTGCGCTTCAATACCGGCATCTCCGCGCTGATGGTCTTCATCAACGAAGCGATCACCTGGGAAACAAAGCCGGTCGCCGTCCTGCGTGACTTCCTCATCCTGCTCCAGCCCTTCGCGCCGCATTTAGCCGAGGAACTCTGGTCCAAGCTCCACGCAACAGGGAACACGCAACACGCCACCGCCCTCGCCTACGCCGCCTGGCCACAATTCGACCAAGCATTGCTAGTCGAGGACACTCTGGAAGTCCCGGTTCAGGTGAACGGCAAGCTCCGGGACGTTATCAGATTACCCGCCGACGCTTCTCAGGCTGACTTGGAAGCCGCGGCTAAAGCCTCCGAGAAGGTGAAGCCGTTCCTGGAGGGCAAGACGATCCGGAAGGTTATCGTCCTTCCGAAGAGGCTGGTGAATATCGTGGTGGGGTGAGTTCTACTTCTATTCTGCGATTGTGGAACCGCAATGCCCATTTTGTCTGGCTGGTAGGGCGCGTCACTCCGTGCGCGCCGGTCCTGGGACGCCTGCGAGGGAACGGCGCGCACGGAGTAACGCGCCCTACCTGGCGACCCATCCCCAGGATGAGAATTGCCGGTTGTGAAACCGCCGGTTTGCCACTACACTTCCGGTCGTGCACCGTTTGACCAGGCAGGAACAGATGGTTTTATGTATCATTATTGGCTTGCTCCTGACGGGTTGGGCCGTCAAAGCGTATCGGACGGCGCATCCGCCGGCACTGGCGGCTGAAACATCAGAACAGTAACATGCACGAAAGCAACTTGACCGATTTTGTTGCCTCTTAGTGCGTGTGATTGCGTAGCGAGCTTCCCCCCGTCTTTCTTGGTTGAAACCCACTTTTGACCGTTCCCCCCCAACGCCAGCCGGAGCGAGCGGTCCGGGCACGGGAACTAGCTTATTTAGTAGCATAGCGCCGGGGGGCTGCATTGAATCGCGTAAAGTAACTAAAGCACGGTCGCAAGGTCAGCATGGTATTCCAATCCATATAGGAAATTGCATTTTATATATAGGCTGAAACACCTTGCTTGACCTTGCGACCGTGCAACGTCCCCCCTCGCTCTTGCGTTCACGCGTCAGTCCGTTTCCTGCGGTGGTGTCAGACCCACCCCAAATTCGCCGTGCCTTCGCTTGCCACGCTTGCGCTAAGGCGTTTGAATGGCCGGGGTGGGGCAAAGGCAGC
>Ga0224558_1000467_pt1 | contig 47405 bp, 39 predicted proteins | sample 714S32024metaG_FD_180682 | JGI IMG/M metagenome (GOLD analysis project Ga0224558, IMG submission 180682) | Peat soil microbial communities from Stordalen Mire, Sweden - 717 S3 20-24 | ecosystem: Environmental > Terrestrial > Soil > Wetlands > Peat | place: Sweden: Norrbotten County, Stordalen... | reverse complement strand
GCGTCGACCAGCAGAAAGCGCGGCGCAAGCTGCACCGCCTGGATGCGCGGCTAGGGGCAGTCGATGTTCAACTGGAACACCTCGCGGTGGCCGAAAAATGACGAATTATTGGCCGGTCAATGTGCGGGATTGGGCTTTTGACCGGCCAATACGGGAGAGGAAAAGCCGAACTCGCTGGGGGCGCACGCAGAAGACGCCTGCGGTCGCAAGTAACCAAGCCTCGCGGATTGAATAACTTATCTTTTTCCAGTCGTTTTCTTCTCACCTCTTCCGAGTTGCGCGACAATAGTTTTGGGACCCTCCGTCCCCACCTCCCAAAAATGGCGAAAACTTGGCCGGTCAATGGGCGGACTTGTGCATCGCGGGTGCGATCCGGGCCGGAGGCGGAATTGAACGAGCAAAGCCGTTGCCATTGGAATCAAAGGAGTTGGCGCCGCTTCGCTCGCCGCGGCTGGGTTGGCTCCCGGGTTGTGAGTGCGGACGGTTACGTTCGAGCGATTCTTGGTAAACGGGTTACATCCGTAACACTGCGTTGCACTATTGAGTCTCGCATAATAGAGTGACAACCAGCTTGGATCTTGTGGGGCGGGCATTCTGCCCGCAGCCGGCTTTCAGCCGGCCCTGGCCGCCTGAAAAGGCGGCTGCGGCCAAGATTGGCCGCCCCACATCAGCCGGATGGAAAGTGCAAATTTGTCGCCGGAATTGTCACTGTATTAAGCGAACATCAATAGGTTGCATTCGGCGCTTTGCTCGCCCGACGTTACGATAACATGGCGGCTCAAGAAGTCAGCGGGCGGCATCAGGGCTTTGTGTTTGTTTTCAGCGAGCTGTAGGGAGATGTCGGCGTGTGACCGACAGGGTGAGAAAAAGGCGCGCTTCCGCGCGCTTGGCGGACTGGCAAGTCCGCCGCAGGCTACCAGCCTGCCCCACAGAGCAGCATAGCCGCAACCAAAGAGGCGGCCTGAGAGGCCGCCGCAGGCCGAGGGCCTGCCCCACGAAAAATCGGCGCTCGCTGCGAAGATTCCGACCAGTTGTAATACTGCGTGAGAGTGATGGTTAGCGGTGGAAGACTAGCGGATTCAATTCACTTGCTGCGAGATCGCCGGGCTTTAGGCCCGGCATCCACCTTTCCAGATCGCGCTTCCGGTTGAAGTTATCTGGCTGTGTCACTCGGGCTCCATCGGCGTACCAGATCACGGTCATCACTTCCCGCGTGCGAAGCGTGTCGTTGGCGGGTGCACCGTGCAGAGTCCATCCGTAGTGGAAGGTGGCATCGCCTGCCTGCATCGCCACTCCAGGGGCGATCTTATAGCCGCGACTTTGAATGTACTCCTCGAAATTTCGCTCTGAGTAATCGCCGATGGGAATGTCGCCGAGGTAGCCGTCCAGGTGCGATCCCGAGGCAAACCGCATGGCGCCCATTTCGGGAGTCACATTGACCAGCGGCATCCACATGGTGATGGTATTGGCGGTGTCCAGCGGCCAGTAGTGCTGGTCCTGGTGCCACGGTGTGATTCCGCCGCCCGGCTCTTTGAGCAGAGCCTGATCGTGATAGATGCGGACGCCATCCACGCCGAGCAGATCGGCCGCGATCTTGGCAAATCGGCCTGCCAGGACGAATTGGCGCGCGTCTTCGTCCTTGGACCACAGGTTCATGCCCTTCAAAAACGCTTTGCCGTATGTGTCGCGATTCTCCAGGGGAGTGCGTTCCGCTCCGAACCGCTCGCGGGCCGCGAGGATGACACTCCGGTAGGCCGCCACTTCTTCAGAAGAGGCAACGCCACGCAGCAGGATGTGGCCCTTGCGCTGGAACTCAGTTACCCGCTCGACCGGGACAGCGTAATCAGCGGTAAGGTCCGGCAGTGTTGCGACGGTCATTTGGCGATCTCCTCTATGTTGAATAGCTCAGCCCCTGGCGCGGCATCCACCGGGTAGATCTCGGGACACACCTGGGTCGCGCTCCGATAGGCGTTCAGGACGGCGGCGCGGAAGGCGTCCGCCGATGCGGCGTCCACCAGGGCGACCATGCAACCGCCGAATCCCGCACCCGCCTGCCTCGCGCCGATCACTCCGGGCGCGGCGAGCATGGCTTCCATCATAGCCTCCATCGCCGGGGAGCAGATCTCGTAAAGATCCCGCGCGCCTGCAAACGACTCCGTGCAGAGACGGGCCACGGCCGGCCGGTTGCCCGCTTCGAGCGCCGCGGCCAGCGACTCGGCCCGCGCACTTTCGGCGACGATGAACGCGCACCGCCGCGCGGTCCGCTCCGGAAGTTCGCGCCGTCTGGCCGCCAGCATCTCCGGGGTCACATCGCGCAAAGCGCTCACCCCCAATGCGGCTGCGCCTTGCTCGCACTCGGCCCGGCGCTGCGCGTATTCGCCGCCCGACAGCCGGCGCGGGCTCATGGTGTTGCACACCACGACGCGAATGCCATCGGCAATCCGCACCGCGCGCGTGGAGAGGTCGCGGCAATCGAGCAGCAACGCGCACCCGCGGCGTCCGAGGCACGATGAATACTGATCCAGAATGCCGCACTTCACTCCGACAAATTCGTTCTCGGCCTTCTGGCACAGCAACGCCTTCCGCTCCCCGGTGAGGCTCCAGCCGCCCAACCCCGAGAACAGCGTGGCCAGTGCGCACTCCAACGCCGCCGACGAACTTAGGCCAGCCGCTACAGGGACGGTGCTGTGGATGATGGCATCGCAGCCGGTGAGCGCCAGCCCCTCATTTTGCAGGATCGCAGCGACGCCACGCACGTAGTTGCGCCACCGGGATTCGGAGACCGGCTCGATCGCATCCAGCCGGAACTCGTCCGAAGCATCGAGGTTCATGGAATGCACGCGCACGATCCCGTCGTCGCGGCGGCGCGCGGCGATCCAGGTGTCTCTGCCGATGGGCAAGGTCAGCACGAAGCCCAGGTTGTAGTCCGTATGGCTGCCCATCAGATCCACGCGCCCGGGCGCGCGCGCCCACAGTTGGGGATCACCTGCGAGTTTTTGGTAGTTGGTCAATTTGCCTGCGCCGCCGGAATCGCCGGCAAATGCTGCAGGCCGCCTGAAAGGCGGCTGCGGGCAAGATTGCCCGCCCTCCATGAAAACCTGGCGGAAGCAAGCCGCTACGATTTCGGCGCGATCAAGCATCGAGCATCGCCTCCACGTTTCGCGCTGGAATGTCGGACTGCATGCGGTGCGAGGCCCCCAGCACGAGGCCGGTCCCGTCCGGCGCCAGCGTTCGGGCGCAGGCAATGGCTGCGGCGCGCACTTCTTCGACGGTACCGTTCGGCAGCACTCCCTGCGTGGAAATTCCGCCGTAGAAACTCAGCTTCGCGCCGTACTCTTTGTGGAGCCAGGCGTGGTCCAGCACCTCCGGCTGCACTGGGTTCAGGGTGGTCATCCCGATCTCAACCAAGTCCGGCAGAATGGCCCGGATATCGCCGTCGGAATGCAGAATCACCGGAAGATTCGCGTCCACAAACACCGCAAACAGCTTCGCCAGGCGCGGCTTGATCAGCCTGCGCCAGAGCCGTGGAGAGAACAGCATGGCGCGCTGGGCTCCGTAGTCGTCACCGAGATACCCGCCGGCGACGCCGGCCGCGACGAATCTTTTCGCCAGCGTCGCCTGGATCTGGGTGATGCGGTCCAGAAGTTCTTCCACCCACTCGGGACGTTCCAGCATGTCCATGAGCAAGGCATCGAATCCGCGCAGCGACCAGGCTCGTTCAAAGAGACACATTCCGAGATTGGGCGCGATGAAGTAGTTATCGGCGTTGCGGAGAATGGTCCGCTCGGCTGCGCCGAGAATCGCCGCATCGTTCGGATCGGGCCATGGATAGCGATCGAGGTCGAGCGAATCTTTCAGCGGGGCGAAAGCATGCCAGTAACCCTCCGTGCGAGTGTCCCACCCGGCGCCCCACCAGTCGAATGCGATCGACCCATCCGCATTGGTGCGGCGGGGGTGGTCGATGTCCACGCGCAGCAGGTGGTTCCCGAGGCGCTGGGGCAGCTCCGCCTCGGCGATTCCGAAATGCGCGGACAGCAATTGTCCCATTTTCCCTGTGTAATTGGATTGGGTAGGGAGGCGATCGACCGGCTCACGACGGAGCGCGCGGAGCATGCGTTCTTTCTTGTTCACGCGAGTTACCAGAAGACCAAATTCAACCAGACTAAGATAGCGGCGACTACCGCCGCCGCGAAGATGGGCCGGCGATAAAAGGGAACAGCTTCGTCGGATGGCAGCACCGACAGTCCGTATACCAGGCCCTGCAGTTCCGAAGCCGGCTTGGGCTTGGTCACCAGACTGACCGCAATCGTGACGATCACGCACACCAGCCATGACCAGATGAACCTATACAGGTTCTCGGCCATCGGCTTGGCGTCCGCGGACATGGCCAGAATCGCCAGCGCCTGGGGATGCAATTTCACCAGCAGCCAGAGCAGGATGGACGATAGCGTCCCGCAGAACAATCCCCAGAAGCCTCCGGCGGGGGAGGCTCGCTTCCACAGCATCCCGACGATCACGGTGCCGAACAGGGGGATGATGACGAAACCGAAGACGGCCTGGACGTAATCCATGATGCTGGCGAATTGCATGACCAGATAGGCAGCGCCGATGCTCGCCGCGAGGCCGATTACCGTACACCAGCGCCCGATACGGAGGCACTTCGCGTCACCGGCGATGCGGTTCAATACCGGGCGGTAAATGTCATAGGTCCACACCGTGGCGAAGGCGCTGATGTTACCCGCCATGCCGGACATAAAGCCGGCGATCAGAGCGGTTACGCCGATGCCCAGGAAACCGGGGCCGAGATAGCGCGCCATCATGAGCGGCATCACTTCGTTAAAGCTGTGTCCGCCGGTTGCGAGCGCCTCCGTTTCGCCGGTCAGCTTCATTGGCAGCACGGCCAAGCCCAGCAAGCCGGGCAGGATGACGATGGCCGGCAAGAACATCTTGAATGCCGCGCCAATGGTGGTGGCGATCTTCGCCGACCGTAAATCCCGCGCAGCCATCACCCGCTGGACAACCAGGAAGTCCGTGGTCCAGTAGCCGAATGCGCCGATGAAGCCGAGGCCGAAGACGATGCCGGTCCAGTGTACGCCCATGGGGTTGTGCGCGGCCGCGCCCATATTCCGCCACATGTGCGTATAGTCGCCGGCGGGCGCGCGTGCGGCGATGCGCGCGAGCATGCCGTGCCAGCCGCCTGTCTCGATCAGGCCGAGAATGGGGATGGCAGCGGTTCCAACCCAGATCAAGACGAATTGAACGACTTCATTTACGATGGCGGAGAGCAGGCCTCCGAGCGCGACATAAACCCCTACGGTCACGGTGGAAACCAGGATGCTGAAATTGATATCCCAACCCAGAATGACCTTCATCACCACGGCCATGGAATACATGTTGATGCCGCTCATCAGGATAGTCATGGCGGCGAAAGATAGAGCGGAAAGCAGGCGCGCTCCCTCGCCGTAGCGCAGCTTGAGATATCCGGGCACGGAGTGAGCCTTGGATACGTAATAGAACGGGATCATGACCATGCCGAGGAAGAGCATGGCGGGGACCGCTCCGATCCAATACCAATGCGCGGCCAGCATGCCGTACTGATAGGCCGAGGCCGACCAGCCCAGCAGTTCGAGTGTGCCCAGGTTCGCCGCGACGAAGCTCAGGCCGGCTACCCAGGAGCCCACGCCCTTACCTGCGAAGAAGAAGTCTTTGCTGGCGTGGACGCGGCGCTTCAGGTACACGCCAATCCCTAGCACCAGCGCGAAGTATAGACAGATGACCAGGACGTCGGCCGGGGCCAAGGTTAGCAGCCGCGACGGCCTGCCGGCTTGCGCGGCGGTGAGGTCGGCATGCGCGGCGGCTCCGATGGCGAGGGTACGGGCGGCCTTCCATGCGATGCCGTGGCGCGGGTGGGATGGGTTCATCTGCAATGATAACGTTATCATTCTTGACGGTGGCTGAGCGGACCAGAAACGACAGCCAGCGGCCGGTGCACGGCGTGGCGCAGACGATCGTTGTTTGTCGTCTGCGCACCGTGCTCGAGCCCGGCAGGCCACGAAAAACGATGGCCTGCCCCACAGCTAAATGCCTGCACTAGCGGGCGGCGGCGGTCATCTCGCGGATGAACGCCACCTCGTCCTCGCGGTACGGCTTGCCGTCACAGAGAGGGCCTCGGGTTAGGAGGAGCCGGATGATGGGATCATGGACGAAATCAGGTCGACGAAATCCGGTACCGTCTTGCCCAGAATCTTCAAAAGCTCCGGCAGACTGCGGCCTCGATCGGCCGCCTGTGCCCGCAGCTTTGCCATAACGACAGCCGGGTCTTGATGGTAGAGCATACTAAGGAATGGCGCGGGATGGAGGGCAACGACTCCCCATGGTTCAAGATGCACTTTTTGGAAGTGCCGGAGGTTCAGGGTCACGATGGTGGAGGCCCCGCAGGCAACCGCCGCGGCCACAACGTGCCGGTCTTTCTCGTCGTTTGTCATGCGGGAAACCAGGGGTCCATGGCCCGTCACCCATGCATCGCCGAAGTGCGAGAGCAGTTCGCTCTGAAGGTAAGAGGTGAGCGCGGCGGGCCATCCCAACTTAGATTCCAGCGTGCGGACGGTTTCCGCCATGATCTCCGTCGACCATTTCGGCTCGTAGAGCGGCGGGGCCTCTGCGAGGCGGAGCAGCGTGTCGCAGAGAGAGAAGTTGGCAAGAACGCAAGCGTCAAGGACAACCAGTGGCCCGGCGCTCATTCCTGGCTTGGCACCAGCACGCGCTCGTAGAGTCCGGCAGCATCCACGGCCTGGCCGATTCTGCGAAGCGCGTTAAGGCGGCGTTCACTGCGTTGGCGCTGATCGAGGAAATATTGGACCGCGGTTTCGAAGAACTGGTTCATATCCTGGTACTGGCCGGCGGTCAATTCGTCCTTGACCCGCCTTTCGATCTCAGGGGACAGGTTCACATTCATTGGCCGTTCCTCGTTCCTTAATTTTACGACAACACACGAAGGGCAAGCCAGTGTCCGACGTGGCAGGCGTGGCAGGGGGCTTGCACAAGGTCTAGCGTGCGGCGGCGGATATCTCGCGGATGAACGCCACCTCGTCCGCGCGGTACGGCTTACCGTCGAGGCGGAAGATCTCGTGATGCCACATGGCCGGCTGCCGGTCGGTGTACGGCTTCTGCCACGAATCCCATGGCAGGTTGGTCTGCGTCTTGCCCGCAACCAACCCCCAGTTAATGGCTGCGACCCTATGCTTCTTCGCCACCGGAAGGATCCCCTGGAAGGTGCTGCCGTTGCCGCGCGCCATATACTCGGTACACAGAATCGGCCGATGGTATTGCTCGAGCCACTGCACGTGCTTCTCGAAGTCCGCGGGCTCGTTGTAGTTGTGGAAGGACAGGACGTCGGACGAGAGAATCTGGATCTTTTCCATCGGGCTCAACTTCTCCGGCGAGGACCAGTCGCCCTGCCAGACGGCGCTGGTCAAGGGCTGGACGGGCCGCGCCTCCCGAGCCCACGCGTAGGCCTTCGGAAGCAGTTTCAGAACCAGTTGGATCTTGTTGGCGGGCTCCAGTTTTCCGTAGCTCGAGTCGTTGGTGTTATCGGGCTCGTTCCAGATGTCCCACGCGAGAACGCGATCGTCGTTGGCGAACGCGGCAACCACGCCTTTGACGTAGGCTTCCAGGCGCGGGTACTGCGCGGGATCGGCCAGGGCCTTCGCTCCGGGGCTTTGCACCCAGCCGGAATTGTGAATGCCAGGGCGGGGCGCGGGCTGTTTCCCGAGTTTGGGGTTGGGGTCCCAACAGGAATCGAACAGCACCAGCACGGGGCGGATCTTGTGCTTGGCCGCGATGCGCAGGAATTCGTCGATGCGATGCGTGAAACCGGCGGAGTCCTGCGCCCAAAGAAGGTCGTGCAGAAACACGCGCATGGTGTGAATGCCAATTCCCTCGGCCCAGCCGAGTTCCTTGTCGATCTCGGTGGGATCGAATGTGGCGGCCTGCCACATCTCGAGTTCGTTGATGGCATTTGCCGGGATGTAGTTGGCGCCGACGAGCCAGGGCTGGTGGGCGTACCAATCGTGAGCTTTCTGCTCCGGCCAGGGCGTGCCCTGCGCGGCGGCCAGGCTTGCGGCCAGACAGGCGAGAAGGGCGGCGCTTGCGATGCTGCGGGATCTGGGTTTTCCGGTGGGGGACATGGTGTTCCTTGGAATGAAAGATTATTCTACTGCGCCGGACCGGCGCGTGACCGGGTATCTTCACTTAATGATGTTTCGGTGGGTTCACCGAAGACGGCAGACCACAAAGTGCGATGGTCTGCCCCACCAAAGTGAACAACAGCATTGCTGCAAATCTTACTGGGCTAAGCGGTTCAGCGTCAGGAATGTTACGCGCTTCTGCGATTCCGTCTTGGCCAGGGGCGAGTAGTAATACCAGAAGGTGGCTTTCACCTGGGTCTGGCTACCCTTCGGAATCTGGAAGAGGAATGTTTCGGTGCGCTTTTCGCCGGGCGCGAGGCGCGTGTCCGACACCAGCTTGGCGGCCTTCAAGAAGACGAAATGCTCGCGCATCAGGACCGTGCCGTGCTGGTCGGCTACGGTGCGGGCGTAGACGCGCTGCTCGGCGAAGTGCTGGCCGGCGGCGGAATCGGCGCGCAACTCCATCACCAACTGGCGCAGCGGGGAGCCGGTGGGGAAGTAGTGGCCCGCGGTCTCGTTGGCGATGTCTACAGTGACGCGCAACTGGCCGCCTTCGCGCGTGGTATTGAGCTGCGCTCTGATGGCCTTGTTGAGTTGCTCGAGCGAGTGGCTGCCGGGCATCTGGTGGAGGTTGATCTTGGCCCCGGTCGAGCGCGCCACGCGCGGATCCACCACGTCGCCTTCCACCTTCGACATGTGGCAGAACTGGCACTGTTTGCCTTCCTTCCAGTAGCGGCTGGCCTTCCACTCCGAATAAGTGGTCAGCACGGGAAAGCCGGCGGAATTCTTATACTCATGGCAAGTGGCGCAAAGCGCGGACGAGGTGTGGACGGCCGAATAGGCGGTCTGATGCGCCTTGGAGACGGCATCGCTGAGGGGGCCGGTCTTCACCGCGCCGAAGCTCAGAATGGCTTTGGGATTGCGCCCCTCGAAAGAGACATCCCGGATGGAATGGCAGTAGTCGCAGGTAACCCCTTCCCAGCTCACTTTGCGGGCCAAGCCGACGTCGCCGATTTGGGCCGCGATCGGGGAATGGCAATTCAGGCAAACCATCCGGCCGGCCGGTCCGAAATCGGCTGCGGCCATCTCCAGCACATCCTGAAACAGGCGGCTTTCCATGGCCTGCGAATGCGTGGAGGTTTTCCAGGATTCATGGATGGCCCGGTGGCAACGGCCGCAGACCTCGGCGCTGCCGGGGGACTCCAGAGCTCCGGTACTCCCGAAAGCCAGCGACATAGCCAGCGGCATAGCCAAGACAGCGGGCAAAAGCATGACTCACCTCCCGGCGGGCTTGGGGACGGCTGAAGCTTTGGACTCCAGGGAGCGGATGGCCATCCACAGCCCTAACATTGTAATCACGATCGTTAGCAGCGACAGCGCCAGCCCCACGCGGCGCGAGTCGCGATCCTGTAAGGCCTTCTCTCCGGCGCGGCGGGTCTCGGCAGCCACGGCCAGACCTTCGTTGACGGGCTTGGCCACGGCCGCGACTTGGAATTCATGCATGGCTACGAGCGCTTTCACCTGCGCCTGGCGGCCATCCATCTGGCGCAGGATCGGCTCGGAAACTTCCATGCCGGAATCGTGCGCGCGGTTGAGCACGGCATCGGACTGGGTGAGGGCGGTGTCGAGCTTGGTCAGCAGGCCCGCCATCTGGGCCGCGGCCGCTCCTCCGGCGGAGGTGGCCTCGTGGCATTGCGCGCACACCGCACCGGATCCGGCCAGCATCCCGATGTCCGGATGGCGGATGCCGTGATTGCTGTGGCAGATGGTGCAGCCGCCCCCGCCCATGGCGGCGAATACGGGCTTATGCGGGCTCTTGTTGTACATCTCCTCGAACAGGACATGGCAGGTGCCGCAGACCTCCGCCACCGACGCGACCTGCGGGGGAGCGGCTCCGTGGTTGCCGTGGCAGGAGGCGCAATTCGGCGCGGAAAGGTCGCCGCGCTTGGAGAGAGCTTCCCAGTGCACGCTGGTGCGATATTCCGCGAACTGGTTCGTCGCGATTTTGTAGGGCTTCATATGCGCGGCGTCGGCGTGGCATCGCGCGCAGGTCTCCGGCAGCTTCAGCGGATACACGGGCGACAGCGGATCCTTCACCTCGCGGATGTTGTGCACGCTGTGGCAGTCGACGCAGTTGGCCACGGCGGTGTCGCCGGTGGCCAGGCGCTTGCCGTGAACGCTGGTCAGATACAGCGCCAACTGGTCCACGCGTTGTTGGGGCTTGAAGCGGTGCATCAGGGCGGCGTCGCTGTGGCAGCGGGCGCAGAGCGCGGGCACGGCGGTGCGGGCAACGTGGCCCTTGAAGCCTTTGGCAGGGTTCATGGCGGCTTCCGGATCGTCGGCGTTGCGATCGCCGCCGTGGCAATCGGCGCAACTGAATCCGTGGCGCGCGTGGATGTCGTTGGCGTAATCGGTGACGGGGGCTTTGAGGGTGCCGTCCATGTTGGCGTGGCACTCCATGCAGGAGTCCTTGGCGGCGGCAAGGGGGACTAAGGCGAGAGCGAGACATGCCAGGAGGCCTGCCCAGAGGTGGCTGGTGGCTAGTGGCTGGTGGCTGGTGGTCATCGGAAGTACCCCAATAGCGAGAAAGTGACCAGGTACGCCAGCAGGGCCACGCCCGCGCCCGTCACCCATCGCGTTCGCACGGCACCTTTGGAATTGCTGGCCCAGAAGGGCAGCAGTACCCACCAGGCTGCCAGCAGGGCGAAACCCATCAAGCCCAGCAATTCCCCTTCGACGCGCCAGACATGGCTGGGGATGAGCTTCAAGGTGTAGAAGGGCGCCAGGAAATACCACTCGGGGCGGATCCCGGCGGGCGCGGGCGCGAACGGGTCGGCCTTCTCACCCAGTTCCCAAGGGAACAGCGCCGCCAACGATCCCAGCACGGCCAGCGCGGCATACCAGGCCATCAGCTCGCGCAAGAAGAAGTTGGGGAAGAAATTCATTTGGGAGAGCTTCTTGCCCTCGCTCCATGGCGGCGAGCTCATGCCATGGCGCTGCACCAGTCCCAGGTGCACGACCAGCAGCAAAGTGGTCAACCCAGGGAGCACCGCGACATGGAAGCCGAAGAATCGCGTGAGCGTTGCGCCACCCACATCTGCGCCGCCGCGCAGGAAGCGCGCCACCTGATGCCCGGCTATGGGCACGCTGGCCGCCATGTCGGTCCCTACCTTGGTGGCGAAGTAGGAAACCTTGTTCCAGGGCAGCAGGTATCCGCTGAAGCCGAAGCCTAGGGCCAGCCCCAGCAGCACCAGGCCGCTGAGCCAGGTGATCTCGCGCGGCCGGCGATAGGAATGCAGAAACACCACGCTGAACATGTGAATGAACGCGGTGAAGATCATCAGGTTGGCGGACCAGCTATGGATGGAGCGGACCAGCCAGCCGAATTGCACGCGGGTCATGATGAACTGCACGCTCTCGTAGGCTTCGGTGGGGCTGGGCCGGTAATAGAGCAGGAGCAGGACGCCGGTGAGCACCTGGATGGTGAACAGGAACAGGGTGATGCCGCCGAAGTAATACCAGATGGTGGCGGAGTGCAGCGGCACGGTTTTGTGGGCGGCGAACTCGCGCAACGCGCTGAGTCCCAGCCTTTCGTCGAGCCAGCTTCCCAAACTTCCCGGACGTGTGGCGCTTGCCAAGATCGCTCCTTTCAGGTGCGCTTAGAGATGACTACTTCGTCGCCGCGGATCTTTACGGCGTACTCTTCGAGCGGCGCGGGAGGCGGTCCGGACACCACCTTTCCGTTGAGATCGTAAGAGCCGTTGTGACAGGCGCACCAGATCTGGTGGCGCGCATCGCTGTATTGCACGGTGCAATTCAGATGGGTACAGACGGCGGAGAAGGCGCGCCATTCGGTGTCGCTCACGCGCACCAGCAAGGCGGGTTTGCTGCCGAACTTGACGATTTTGCCGGTGTTGGGCTTCAGATCCTGCGTCTTGCCGCCGGATACTTCGTTGACGGAGGCCTCGGGCATGTCGGGCGGATCGATGAACTTGACAGCGGGATAAAGGAAGGAAGCGATAGAGGCTGCAAACCCGCCGCCTAAAAGCCAGCGGATGACCGACCGTCGTTCCTGCTCCATAAGCCGCACCTCCAGAGTAGCGGTCGTGCGGTGGATGAAGCAACGCAGGGGCCAATGTAAAAGGGTTTAATTGCATGGGTTCACGGCGTGGCGTTGGGTGAAAGGGCGCAAAATTGGGCGGCAATGCGCAAATCCGCTGGGGGTTTGGGGTGGGGCTGCGTCATGTTCAGTCGCCTGGGCGGCTGGAGGTAAACAAATTGGCCGCCTAGTGTAGTGTCCGCGAATTAACTGTACAGTTCCGGTGCCCGGCGTGGCACAGACGATCGTTGTTTGTCGTCTGCGCACCGTGCTCGAACCCGGCAGGCCACGAAAAACGATGGCCTGCCCCACAGCGAATCTGGTTTGCGTGGGTGGGTTGTTTGCCTCAGCATGCCAAGATCACTCCTGGAGGCACGTTCACGCTGCTCGACAGCTTCGACGGGACTGGCGGCACCGGCCCGGGCGGGCTGGTTCAGGGCAACGACGGCAGCTTCTACGGAGTAACCGGTGGAGGCGGAGCCTACAGCGACAATAGGGCCTGCCTTTTCAACTGTGGCACCATCTTCAAAATCACGCCGGAGGGCGCACTGACGCCAATCTTGCCCGCCCTCCAATTCATGCGCGATAGAGTCCGTGGGTGCGGATGTAGTCGAGCACCGCGGCGGGCACTTCCACGCGATCGTCGCCGGCCGCCAGCCGGCGGCGGATTTCGGAAGACGAAACCGGCAGGTCCACGGTTTCCAGGCGGTGCACGATGGCCGCTGGCGGAACATCGTAACGATGTCCCGGCCGGCTGACCACGATGAACTCCACGGCGCGGACCACATCCCGCCACCGGCGCCAGCTTTCGATCTCCGCGAAAGCGTCCGCACCGATCAGAAAGAACAGAATGTCGTCGGCTGCGAGGCGCGTGCGCACCGTCTCGATGGTGTCGATCGAATAGCTGCTGGCGGTGCCCTGCTCCAGGCGCGAGGCCTCGAACTTGGGTTCGTCACGGCAGGCCAATTCGACCATGCGGAGGCGGTCGGCATAGGGCGCGTGGGTGACGCGGTGCTTGTGCGGCGGCCTTTCGGCGGGCACCAGCCAGACGCGGTCGAGTTGGAAGCGCGCCGCGGCTTCGCGCGCCACCGCCAGATGGGCACTGTGAATGGGATCGAAAGTGCCGCCGAAAATCGCCAGTCGCAAGGTGGCCGGGCGTCCTTACTGCAGAATCTTGATCCGCACGTTGCGGAAATAGACTTCCATGGGCGGGCCGCGATGCAACTGAAACGCGACGATGCCCTCCAGGCGCGCCAAATCGTGCAGGTCGGCGGTCACCATGCCGTTCAGCGTCAGCTTGATGTGATCCCCGTCGCAGAGGATCTCGTAGTCGTTCCAGTCCTGGAGCTTGACTACTTTTTCGGCTTTGCCCTTCCAGCCATCCACCAGCGTGCCGCGGCCTTTTTCGTCATAGATGTTGCCCCAGTAATTGTCCTGGGCGGCATCGGCCTGGTATCCGCGCACCACCCAGTTGGCGAGCGCCTCGCTGCGAAATTGGATGCCGCTGTTGTGATTGCGCAACTTCATTTCCGCGCGCAGGATGAAGTTGCGGTACGGCTGCTTGGAGATGAGGAACGAATTGTCGGTCATGGTGACGCCTTCGGTATGGCCCACGATCATGCCGTCGCGCACGCTCCACATGCGCGGATCGCCATCCCAACCGTCCAGGTTCTTGCCGTTAAACAGCGGCTGAAATCCATCCTGCGCGAAGGCGGCGGCCGAGAAGGCCAGCAACAGCAGGGCACGATTCATGGTTAGGTCCTCTCGATCTTTACGGAGTTGACGCGCACTTCCTTCAGCGGGCGGTCCTGGCTGGCGCGCGGCACTTTGGAAATTTTCTCGACCACGTCGTAGCCTTCGATCACTTCGCCGAAAATGGTGTGTTTGTTATCCAGCCAGGGCGTGGCGGCCACGGTGACGAAGAACTGGCTGCCATTGGTATTGGGTCCGGCGTTGGCCATGGAAAGAAAGCCGTGCTTGGTGTGCTTCAACGTGGGATGAAATTCGTCGGCGAACTTGTAGCCCGGACCGCCGCGTCCGGTGCCTTCGGGATCGCCGCCCTGGATCATGAAATTGGGAATTACGCGATGGAAGACGGTGCCGTCGTAGAAGGGCTTGCCGGTCTTGGTGCCATCGGCGAGCGAGACAAAGTTCTCGACCGTCTTGGGGGCCTTGTCGGCAAACAGCTTGACTTTGAACTGGCCCTCGGTGGTATCGAAGAGGGCGTATGTTTCGTTGGGCATTCCCGAATTGTAGCAAGGTGGCGCAGGCTTCAGCCTGTGATGCCTTGACGCTATGGCAATGTGGTGAGGTCCAGCGTAACTTGTGCGGCCTGGTTCGGCTGCACCTCGACCGCCTGCGCATGGGGACGCGCGCGCCACAGATTGCCGATGCTTTCGGGGCTTAGATCGACCGGCGCGCCGCTGGCCAGCACCAGGTATTTGCCAGGCGCCAGGCTGCCTGACACGTAAGTGCCGTTCTGGTCGGTCTGGCCGGAGATCAGGGTAGCCGCCAGGGATGCCTCCGAATTGCTTTCAGCAGGCATCACCAGGATGTTGGCGTCGCCGACAGGATGTCCGTCCTTGTCGGCGACCTTCGCGCCGATAGAGCCGGCATCGCGGGCCACCACGAGGCGTAGCGAAGCATTCCCCACCGCGCTGCCCACCCGCAACGGTTCATGCGCGATGCTTACGCCCGCGTAGGTGACATCCTTCAGGTAGAGGCCGGCCGGAAGCCCGTAGATCCGCACCACGTACTCGTCCATCAACAGCGACAACGAGAACTCGCCGGGGATGGAAGATTGCGGCGATAACTGTTCGCCGCCAAACTGCGCCCGCGTCAGCGGCTGAAGCCACATCGAGAGCTTCGACGAGACTGGCGTGTCCGGCGGGGTCGCCGCCCAGATCACCTCGCCCGAAACCGGCACCTGCGGGCGGCCTGCGACCCGCAACTTATGCACATCTCCGTCCGTGATGGCGACCGGCATGACGCCAAAGAAGGGAGGACCGCTCCGTGGATCGGGCTGGAATTGCATCGCGGTCATCTGGTAGTCGCCCGGCGAGAGATCGCAGATGCGAAACTTGCCGTCCTTCCCGGCCTGGCCGCCTGCCGGTATCGCGAATAAGCCACCGTCTCCGGAGTTCCCACTCGTGGGCTGTTGCGCACCGATGAAGAACCGCAGCGGCGCAGGCGCGCCCGAGGCTTCGAGCAACCCATCAATGCAGAACGCCGGGGCGCGAATCATGTGGATGTCCACTCCTTCGCGGCGCTCGCCGGCGCGCAGCGCGATGGCCTGCGCACTATACAACGAAGGAGTGTCCGGATAATAGGTGGTGACTAACACGGGCTTGCGCAGCTTGGAGTTGAGGGGCACGTCTGAAATGGCGTCGAGCCGGTGCTCGCGCTTTTCGGCCATCAGCAGGTAAGCGCGCCCAGGATCTGCGCCCTGCAAGCGATACTCACCCCGATCGTCGGTGGTGGCGCTTTGGGCGTAAACGTAGCGCAGCATTCCCAACGAGTACTCGCGCGCGACCAGAAAGACCGTAATGCCAACCAGCGGCTCTTTGTTCTGGTCGAGCACTTTTCCGGAGATCTCACCCGGGGCGCGCAAGTAGAAATCCACCGAGTCGAGATCCTGGCCGGCGCCGAGGTCGACGACCTTGGAAGCGCTACCGCCGCGGCCACGCCCGGCGATGGCGTGCAGCGTGTATCGGCCGGGGTTGAGGCCGCGCAGTGCGTAGCGCCCTTGGGGATCCGTGGCGGTTTTGATCTGGCCGGGGCTGCCCAAGATATCCACTTCCGCCATCGGTGTTTTCGTGCCGGCATCCCGCACCACGCCGCTGATCGATGCCAGCGCGGGACTGTTGGGCGACGGTGTTTGCGCCAGGGCCGCGCCGGCTGACAGCATCAATATCGCGATGATGTTTCGCATGACGGTTTCCTCGATCACCTGCTCTTGACGTCTGGCTTCGGAGCCGGGATCTCCACATCCGTGGGCGCACCGCCCGGTACTTCGATCTCGACCATACGCCCGAGATCGGGAATCCAACGGGCCTTGTCATCCGCGGCCCACTGCGCCGCTATGCGGTAGCGCCCCGGCTGCAACCCAGGGAAGCTGAAGCGCGATCCGGCATCGGGGGAGGCGATCTGCAGGGCTTCGTTTTGCTCGCCTGCTTCGGAACGCCACAGCACTATGGCAACATCACCCGGCTTGGCGCTGCCGGTCAGCCGGCCGTGAATTTCTCCGGACGGTGCAACCAGCACCTCGACTGGCTGCGGATCGACTGCGCGCGTAAGGTCGAGGACCTGGCTCTCCGCGCTGAAGCATCGGTCGCCCAGTTCCGTCACCGAAAGCAAGTAGCGGCCGGGCGCGAGACGATCGATGCGCTGTTCCCGGACGGAACTGACCTTGGCGCTATAAGCGAGTGTGGCGCCCCAGTCTTCAAGCGGGGACAACCGGATCTGGGCATTCTGGGGGCAGGCGTCGTCGCCGTGCGCAGCATGCAGAATGCGCAGGAGAAACGTTATCGAACGGCCGCTGTCGACCGCCACGGCGATCCCCTCGACATTTTGTGCGCTTACTTCGACCGAGGCCCGGCCGAATAACGCATCCGGCCCCGGAATTGCGCCTTGCATTCCGCGGGCTGTGGCAGGCCCGGAAGCCAACAGTTGGTATGAGCCGGGCGGGATGCCCTCGAAACGAAAGCCTCCACCCTGATCGGCCACCGCCACGGCTACGGCGATCGCCGGCTGGCTGGCCGGGGTAAGCGCCAGCCAGAAGTTGCCGCCAGGCGCAGCCGGTTCGACCCTGCCGCTGACGCTATATAGCGCGGCCGGCGTCACCGTGAAATCGATATTTTGATAGTCCTCGCCGCCGGAGATCATGAAGGCCTGTGGCTGCACGTTATCGGGATAGAACAGCACGCCCGACCCGAGTCCCGGCCGAACCACGGCCCTGCCGGTCGAACCGACGGCGATCGTAGAAGCTCCGTAAGCCACCGCCACTACATAGTGCCCGGGGACCAAATTATGGAGGCGGTAGCGGCCGTGCTCGTCCACCGGCGCGTAGCGGCCGCCCAGGTTGAATGGCTGCAGCAGTGATGCGGCACGCGGTTTGGGAATAGCGAAGGCGTAGGCGCCGGCGACCGGCTGGCCCTGCGGGTCCACGATCTGCCCGGCGATCGCGCCGCAGCGCGCCAGCCTGATCCGCACGGCAACTGTCGAGGCCGCGCCACCAGCGACGGAGATGCGCACCATGGTGGTCACGTAGTTTTCCCTGGAGACTTCGAGCCGGTATTCGCCCGCCTCCAGACCGGGCACGCGGAAGTTTCCCAGGGCATCGGAGTCGAGATCGGCCACCGCAACATGGGTCCCCATCTTGAATACGCGCACGTCCGCCGACGCCAGCGGTGAGCCGGTGTGGTCCTCGACGACTCTGCCGTCGATGGTGTCCGGCGATGCGGAACCGGCGGCGAACAACGCTATGAGCGCTGCGAGCAACCAAGCGTGTGGCATGCAGTCTACCTAACCGAAGGCTACCACGGCGGGCTGGCCGCTCACTCGTAGCGCAGGGCTTCCACCGGATCGACTCTCGCCGCACGACGCGTGGGCGCCCAACACGCCAGCATCGCCACGCCTGCGAATAACAATGCCACGCCGATCAATGTCACCGGATCGCCCGGCTCCACTTCAAACAGAAAAGACCTGAGCACGCGCGACAACACCAGCGCGGCGGCCATGCCTGCAATCACGCCGCCCGCGATCAGTCGAAAGCCCTCCCCGAAGATCAGGTTGCGGATGTCGCGTTGCTGCGCGCCCACAGCCGAGCGGATGGCGAGTTCGCGCCGGCGGGAGGCCACCGACAGCGAGAGCACGCCGTAAATGCCGACCAGCGTCAGCACGCTCCCCACCACCGCAAACCCGGCCAGCAACTGCATCGCGAAAGTGCGAGGCGCCAGCGAATCGCCGCGAATCTGTTCGAGCGTCCTAAGATTCTCGACGGCCGCGGTGGGGTTCACCGCGCGCAACTCGCGTTGGACGGCGGCCATCACCGCGCGTGGGTCCGCCGCCGTGCGCACGACCAGGTCCTTGGAAAACGCGCCTGCCTGCCAGAGGCAAAGATAAATCTCGGGACTGCCCGCGCGTGTCAGGTCGTCGGTGCGGCCATTGGCCACCACCCCCACAATTTCGTTGGCCGGCTCCTTCGGCCCTCCCAGCCAAAGCTTCTTCCCGATGGCCTGCGCGTGCCGGAAGTAGCGATCCGCGAGCGCCTGGTTCACGATGGCTACGCTGGGCGCTTTGCGGTCATCGGACGAACGGAAGGCCCGCCCATCCAAGATGGGAAGCCCCAAAAGGTTGAAGTAGTCCTCGGTGACGGACCGCAGCGGCACCGCAATGCGGTCGCTCTCCTTGCTGGCCGCGGGTTGCCCCTCGATGTCGACCGTTGCGGGCCAGTTGTTGCCGGTGAGCGGCACGCCCCACGCAAAAGCGGCGTGCTCGACGCCGGGAAGCGCGGACACCCGCTCCAATGCGCGGTGATGAAAATCGGAGTAGTCCCCTTCGACCGCCGTCACGGTCATGGTCAGAATGCGTCCGATGCTGTAACCCGACTGCACGTTGGAGATGTTCATCATGGTGCGAATCAGCAGTCCGGCGCCCACCAGCAACGCCAGCGTCAGCGCCGTTTGAACCAATGTGACGCCCCGCAGGAGCCGGCGTTCCCCGCGGCCCGCGCTGCTTTTCGGTCCGGCGCTCTTGAGCACCTGCATGGGATCGAGCCGCGAAGCGCGCAGCGCGGGAAAGAGTCCGGCCAGCAGTGAGGCTGCCACTGCCGAGATCAGACCGAAGGCCAGGACCGGCCACCCTGTAGTCACCGCGTCCAGACGCGGGATGGCGTGTCCGCCAATCAGCTTGAACAGACTCACGGCTCCCAGTGCCAAGGCTACGCCCAACGCGCCGCCCAGCAGCGCCAGCAGCAGGCTCTCGGTGGCCACTTGCCGGAAAAGCGCGACGCGGCCCATCCCCAGCGCGCTCCGCACGGCGTATTCCTGCTGCCGTTGCAGCCCGCGCACCAACAACAGCGCCGCCGCATTCCCGCAGGCGATCAACAGCACCAGTGCCGCCGCGCCTAACAGCGGCAGCAGGATGCGGCTGCCGTCGCGGTTCATTTCAGCCCTGAGGGACTGCACCTGCGGAGTGAAACCTTCAAAGCCGTGCTCGGCCTGCGCCTCTCTTGCCGCCAGGACCTTGAGTTCCCCTTGCGCTTCCCGGAGCGTGACGCCATCGCGCAATCGCCCCACCACACTCCAGAACGGCTCTTTTAGCTCCGTCGGACTGGAAGGGGCCGGAATCCAGAAATCGACCAGCGCGTTCACGTTGTAGTTGGGCTCCCGCGCGGCCCCCGGCGATGGCAGAAAACGGACGCCGGGCGGCATCACCCCGATCACCGTGGGCGGATTGTCCTGACGGCTCATGCGGATCTTCCGGCCGACGATCAGCGGATCGCCGTTGAATTTCCGCTGCCAAAGGTTGTATCCGAGGACGATCACCGGCGCGGGCTTGGCCCCGGTTTCGGACTCCAGGAACGTGCGGCCAAGCAAGGGCTGCAGCCCGAGCACGCGGAAATAATCGCGCGTGACCCACATCCCCTCCATCGATACGCTGCCATCGGACAGGACCAGAAAGTTGAAGGTCCAGTCGTACGCGCCAAATGCCTCAAACGATTTCGCCTGCTTTTGCCACTCCATCCATTGCGCGGCGGGCCATCCCCGCGGCTGCGCCATCTGCTGGCCGTCGATTCGAGCGGTGGGAATTAGCACGAGGCGATCCGGTTGCCGGTAAGGCGGCGGCGTCAGCAGGACGCCTCGGATCAGGCTGAAAACCGCGGATGTCGCGCCGATACCCAGCGCCAGCGTCAGCACGGCAATCAAGGTGAAGCCGGGCTGTTTGCGCAGCATGCGCAGGCCGAGGCGCAGATCTTGAAGCATTTGGCGATCCTCCGTTACCTATGACGAATCGGGTCCAGGCGGCGTTAGCAGTTCCATCCTGGAAATTTGGATTTCGCCCTAACCTTGCATACACTCAGACGTCTGTATATTATGAAGTCTGAGTATGCCTAAAACCGACTCGCTGCAGGGATCGCTCGATCTGCTCGTCTTGAAGATTCTCTCGCGCCGGCCGCGCCTGCACGGCTACGCCATCATGACCGCCATCAAGGACTGGTCCGGCGAGGTGCTGCGCGCCGAGGAAGGTTCGCTTTACCCGGCGCTGCATCGCATGGAGGAAGCCGGCTGGATTCGCGCCGAATGGATCACCAAGGACAGCGGGCGGCGGGCGCGCATGTATGAACTGACGGCGGCGGGCAAGAAGCAGCTTTCCGCCGAAGAATCGCGGTGGCAGGCGGTGACTTCTGCCGTAAATCGCGTTCTCAGGACGGTGTGATATGTCGTTGTGGTCACGGATCGTAAATGTAGTTCGCGGCGACCGCTTGAGCCGCGAGATCGACGAAGAGCTGCAGTCGCATATCGCCGAAGCGATCGAGCAGGGCCGCGAGCCGGCCGAAGTGGGGGCAGCTTTCGGTTCCCCGCTGCGGCGGCGCGAACAGAGCCGCGACATCCGGCTTATCCCATGGCTCGATTCGCTGCGCGCCGATGCCGTCTTTGGCTGGCGGCAGCTCGCCAAGAAGAAGGTGACCTCTGCCGCCGCGATCCTGTCGCTGGCCCTGGCCATCGGCGCATGCACAGGCGCCTTCCGGCTCATCGACGCGCTGCTGCTGCGGCCGCTGCCAGTAGCCAATCCTGAACGGCTGTACGCTCTCGCCCGCGAAGCATTCTACGACGGCAAGATGCAATCGTTCGACCAATGGGCTTATCCGTCGTTCCAACTGATGCGCGCCGCGGTGAAGGATCAAGCCGAGTTGATAGCCGTCTCCTATGGGGACCGCACGGACCTCACATACAAGGCGGACTCCGAGATGGAGAAAGCCGTCGTGCAATATGTCTCCGGCTGGATGTTCGGCACGTTCGGCCTGCGGCCCGCGCTAGGGCGGCTGCTCACCGAAAACGACGATCTGAAGCCGCACGCCAGTCCGTACGCGGTGCTGTCATACGACTATTGGAATCGCCGCTTCGGCCAAGATCCGAAAGTAATCGGGCGTACCTTTCGCATGGGTGACGACCTTTACGAGATCGTCGGCGTCGGCCCGGCGCCCTTCACCGGGACGGAGACAGGCACCGTAACCGATGTATTCGTGCCCGCGACGATGCATCCGGGCGCCATCCACGACGACTGGACCTGGCACCGGACGTTGGCGCAACTGAAGCCGGGTGTGGCCGTCGGGCCGCTTCGCGCGAAACTCGATGCCACCTCGCACGCCTTCGAGGAGGAGAGGGCCAAGGGCTTCACCGGCATGAGCAAGGAATTCATTGAAGCGTTCCTGGGCCAAAGGCTGGTGCTGGAGCCCGCGGCCGCCGGCGCCTCCAATCTGCAGAGCGAGTACCACCGTTCCCTCATTGCGCTGGGCGTGCTGGTGGCGCTGGTGTTGCTGATTGCGTGCGCCAACGTCGCCAACCTGATGACGGCCCAGGCTGCGTCACGGGCGCGCGAGATGGCGCTGCGTGTATCGATTGGGGCGGGACGCCTGCGCCTGGTGCAACTGGTGCTCGTCGAGAGCGCCATTCTCGCTCTGCTGGCGGGCGCGATGGGCGGCGTGTTTGCCTGGTGGTCTGCGCCGTTTGTGGTGGGCATGATCAACCCGCCAGGCAATCCGGTGCGTTTGGACCTGCCGGCGGACTGGCGGGTGCTGGGATTCGGCCTGGCGTTGACCTTGATTGTGATGCTGCTGTTCGGTCTGACGCCGGCACTGCGCGCTTCGACGGTCAAGCCGGCCAGCGCGCTCAGAGGCGGAGAAGATCCGCACACACGGCGCCGCACCATGCACGCGCTGATTGCGGCGCAGGTGGCGTTTTGTTTTTTGATCTTGTTCGTGGCGGGGTTGTTTGCGGCCACCTTCGAGCGTTTGTCTCACCGGCCTACCGGATTCTCGCCTGACCGGTTGCTGCTGCTGCACACGGTGGCGCAACGCGAAGAGGCCCCCGTGTTTTGGGACCAGGTGGCCGAACATCTGCGCACAGTGCCAGGGGTTGCGACGGTCGCGCTGGCAGGGTGGCCGCTGCTCGACGGAAACGCCTGGAACGGTTTCATTTCGGTGAACGGAGCGCCTCCCGGCCCGGATCTCGCCTACTTCCTGGCGGTTTCGCCCGGTTGGGTAGACACGATGAAAATTCCTTTCATCGACGGCAGAGACTTCCGTCCCGGCGAGACGGCTCCGGGCGTGGCGATTGTCAACGAAACATTCGCCAAGGAGTATTTCAAGGGCGAGAATCCCATTGGACAGTCGTTCGCGAAGACCGGCGAGCTTCCCTGCAAGGTGGTGGGTGTGGTCCGCGATGCGCCCTACCGCAACGTCCACGAGCCGATCTTGCCGTCGGTCTATGTTCCGATTCGCCGTATCGACGCCCATGGCGTAGTGCAGCCGCTCAGCGGCGCGACCTTCATCGTGCGTACTTCGACCGCGAACCCCATGGCACTGGCATCCATCCTGCGCCGCGAGGTGCCGCGTGCGCGGCCAGAATTCCGCGTCAGCAACATCCGCACGCAGGCGGATCTGGTTCGGGCGCAAACCGTGCGCGAGCGTGTGCTCGCCATGCTGGCGCTGTTCTTCGCGGCGGTCGCACTGTTGCTCGCGGCTGTCGGCCTGTATGGTGTGCTGGACTATTCCGTGCTGCAACGGCGGCGCGAGATCGGCATTCGCATGGCCATTGGCGCGCAACCCGGCAGCATCGCGCGACTGGTGACGGCGGAGATCTTCGCCATGGTTCTGGTGGGGGCGCTCGCCGGCGTCGCGCTGGGGATGGCATCGGTGCGCTACATCGAGGCGCTGCTCTATCAAGTGAAGGCTGGCGAACCGGCTATGCTGGTGCTTCCGTCGTGCACGATTGTGGCGGCGGCGCTGCTGGCCGCGCTGCCGGCGGTGTTCCACGCCGTGCGCATCGATCCGGTCGCTATGCTGCGGGCGGAATAGCGATCTCCTGTGGTCTTGACACACGAGCGCAATCCTGCTACTGTGGGGATAACACAGGAGGACACAATTTTGCCGGAGAAAAAACTCGATTTATTGCAGGGCACCCTGGACCTGATGGTCCTCCAGACGCTGGCCGCCATGGGATCGCTGCATGGCTACGGTATTGCCAGACGCATCGAGCAGTCGAGCGGCGACGCCGTCCTGCTGAACCAGGGAACGATCTACGCCTCGCTCGTGCGGCTGCAGCAGCGCGGCTGGATCTCCGCCGAGTGGGGCACTTCGGACAACAACCGCAAAGCCAAGTTCTATTCGATTACGAAACGAGGCCGCAAACAACTGGCCCAGGAAGCCGCCTACTGGCAGAGGCTCTCCAGCGTGATGGGCCGGGTACTGGCCATGCAGGACGAAGGCGGTGACCGGTGATAGGGGCGATAGACTCGCTCCGGCAGGCACTCGCACGGCTGCGCGCTTTCTCCCGCCAAGCGCCCCTGGACCGCGATCTGGATGCGGAGGTGGCTGCGCACCTGGCCTTCGCCATCGAAGAGAATCTGCGGCGCGGCTTCTCGCCCGAGGAAGCCAGCCGCCAGGCCCTGGTGCGCTTCGGCGGCATTGCGCAGTCCAAGGAGCGGCATCGCGAAGCGCGCGGACTGCCGGTGCTCGATGTGCTGCTGCAGGATCTGCGCTACGCGCTGCGCACGTTGCGCCGCGACCGGGGATTTGCGTCGGCCGCCGTGCTGATCCTGGCGCTGGGCATCGGGGCCAACATCGCCGTCTTCAGCGTTGTGAATACGATCCTGCTGCGGCCGCTGCCGTTCCGCGATCCGCAGCGGCTCGTGTGGATGGCCGGCAATCGCGGAGCGGGTGGTCTTTCCGGTGTGACCTACACGGTGGCTGCGTATGAAGAGTTCCAGCGCCATAATCGTTCCTTTCAAGACGTGACCGCCTACGATCCATTCTTCGGCGATTCCGATTTCAACAAGCTGACGGGCCGCGGCGAGCCACAGGAGCTCGCTGGCGTCAGGGTGGCCGGGAATTTCTTTCCCACCTTAGGCGTACAGCCTGCCCTGGGACGGCTGTTCACTGCCGAAGAGTGCCAGAAAGGCGGTAGGCCCGCGGTCTTGCTGGGTCATTTCTTCTGGCAGCGGCAGTTTGCCGCGGATCCCGCCATCGTAGGGCAGCCGATCATACTCAACAACCGCCCGGTGACGGTCGTCGGCGTGCTTCCGGCTTCGTTCGACTTCGGTTCCGTCTTCTCGCCTGGGTTGAAGATGGATATCTATGTCCCGGCAATCATGGATGAGCTGCGCAATTGGGGAAACACGCTCACGATGATGGGCCGTCTCAAGCCCGGAGTGACAGTGGCGCAGGCGCAGGCGGAAGTGGATATTCTGATGCCGCAGATCAGAGCCGCGCACAAAGATTGGTATAACGATTACGCGACGGCCATGACGGGGCTGAAAGACCACGTCAGCGGAAAGCTGCGCCGCTCGCTGGTGGTGTTGTGGTGCGCGGTGGGCATGATCCTGCTCATCGTCTGCGTGAATCTGTCGAACCTGCTGCTGGCCCGCGCCGCCGCGCGCGGTAAAGAGTTCGCCTTGCGCAGCGCGCTGGGTGCTGGGCGGGCACGGATTGTAAGACAGTTGCTCACCGAGAGCTTGGTCCTGGCGAGCGGGGGCGCGGTGCTCGGCCTGGGGATCGCGTTTGCCGTTACCTGGTATCTGGCCAGGCAGGGATCCATTGCGCTGCCGCTACTCAGCACGATCCGGGTGGATGGCGCCGCACTTGGCTGGACGCTGCTCATCGCTCTGGCCGCCGCGGTTCTGTTTGGTCTGGCGCCGAGTCTGAAAATCTCCGGCGGCAATTTGCAGGACGCGCTGAAGGATGCGGGACACGGGATGAGCGCGGGCCGGAAACACGATCGCATGCGCGCCGTGCTGGTGGTCTCCGAGGTCGCGCTCGCTTGCGTCCTGCTGGTAGGTGCGGGCTTGCTGCTGCGCAGCTTTCTCCGCGTGCTGGACGTCGATTTGGGATTCCAGCCCAGCCGGGCCGCCGCGATCAAGATCGACTACAACGATGGAGGCAAACCCGAGCGGCGCGGTGCGATCCTGCAGGAAATCCTACGCCGCGTGTCTGCGATTCCCGGTATCCAGTCGGCCGGCATCGTGGATATGCTTCCGCTCGACCGTAATCGAAGCTGGGGCCTCCAGGCGAAAGGAAGGATTTACCGCAAGGGCGAGGCGCAGGACGCTTTCGTCTATATCGTGACGCCGGGCTACTTGGGCGCGATCGGCATGCAACGGCGCGAGGGCCGCGACTTTAGCTGGCAAGACACGCCCACAAGCGAACCGCCCGTCATCATCAATCAGGCAGCCGCCCGCTACCATTGGCCCGGCGAAGACCCGCTCGGGCACATCGCCCTGGTCAATGGCAAGGACTTCCGCGTGGTTGGCGTGATCTCCGATGTCCGTGAAAGCAGCGTGGAAGCTGGATCGGGCATTGAGATGTATCTGCCCGCGACGCAGGCCGAGCCGGAAGGAGCGGAATTGGTAGTGCGCACACAACTCCCGCCCGAAGCGCTGGCTTCCAGCCTGATGCGCACGCTGCGCGCGTATAATCCCGAGCAGCCCGCCGCCGAATTCCGTCCGATCCAAAGCATCGTGGATCACGCGGTCTCGCCGCGGCGTTTCTTCGCACTGTTGGTCGCCGTCTTCGCGGGGCTGGGTCTGCTGCTGGCTTCGCTGGGCATCTATGGCGTCATCTCGTACTCTGTGACGCGGCAGACGCAGGAGATCGGCATCCGCATGGCATTGGGCGCAACCACGGAGCGCGTGCAACTCGGCGTGATCGCCAGGACTATGCGGCTGGTGCTGGTTGGCATCGCGGTGGGGAGCATTACATCTGTGGTTGCCGCGAAGTGGATCGCTGCGCTTTTGTTCAAGACCGAGCCTAGCGATCCGTTGGCCTTTGCCGGCACGGTTTTGCTGTTGGGCGGCGTGGCGTTGGTCGCGGGATACATTCCGGCACGGCGTGCATCGCGGATCGACCCTATGGTTGCGCTGCGGGGGAACTGAGGGCGGGGCTGAGAGCCCCGCGCAGGCCACGGGCCTGCCCCACAATTAAAAGCGGTAATCGAGTGGCGGCTTCTGCCCCGCCGGGATTTCGGATTTATAGGTCTTGCCCGCCATCTGGCGTGCGAAGTCCTTTTTGGCGTCCTGAACCAGTTGCGGGTTCGAGAACAAATCCGCTCCCGTGACGGCCAGCGCCTTGGCTGCCACCAGCATCCCCTTCTGGCCGATGCTCATGCCGGCGCACGCAGCGGCTTGCCAGGTGTGCGCCACCACACCGGGCACAAATGTGGCCGCGACGAAGCCGATGGTCGGGACGTTCCAACTGACATCGCCCACGTCGGTGGAAGCGGCGGGTTCGTTCGGATTGAACGGGCGCAGGGGCTGGACCGAACTGGTCCATCCAGGATCTCCGGCGCCGCCCGGCGGCAGGCTCTTCTGCAATTCCTCCGCGAAGTGCTTCTCTTCGGCCGAGTAGCGGAAGCCGCCAACCTCCACCAGGTTCTTTTGCGCCACTCTCGCCAGCGGCTCGTTGGCGACGATGTTGTTATCGCTGCCGAGGATTTTGACGTCCAGCGTGGTCTCGGTCATCATGGCGGCGCCCTGGCCAATCTTCACGATGCGGCCCCAGATGCCGTCGAGGGTATCGAGCGACGGACTGCGCGCATACAGGAAAAGCTCGGCCGTATCCGGAACGATGTTGGGCGCCGCGCCTCCGTTGCTGACGATGTAGTGAATGCGGGTGTTGCTGGGGACATGTTCGCGCATGAACTCGACGCCCGTGCCCATCAGCATTACCGCGTCCAGCGCCGAACGGCCACGCTCGGGCGCAAAGGCCGCATGCGCCGCAACTCCGTGGAACAGGAACTTGGCGGAGGTAATGGCCAGCGCGCCGCCATTTGAGACGGCGTTGCGGTCGGCCGGATGCCAGTGCAAGACCACGTCCACGTCGCGAAAGAGACCGGCCCGGACCATATAGACCTTACCGTCGCCGCCCTCTTCGGCGGGCGTGCCGTAGTAACGCAGAGTCCCGGCCACGCGATTGGTTTCCATGTACTCTTTGAGAGCCGCCGCCGCGAGAGCCGCTCCCGATCCCAGCAAGTTATGGCCGCAGCCGTGGCCGGGCGCAGCGGCTGTTACCGGGTTGCGGTCCGGTAGGGCGGCTTGCGACAGACCGGGCAGCGCGTCGAATTCACCCAAGATGGCGATGATGGGACTGCCCTGGCCATAGGTGGCGACGAAGGCGGTGGGCTCGTCTGCCACGCCTGCCTCGATGCGGAAGCCGGCTTCCTTCAGATCGCGCTGCAGGAGGGCGGAGCTTTTGTCCTCGTGGTAGCCCAGCTCCGCATATTCCCAGATGGCTTTGGAGGCTTGGGTGTATTGGGCGGTATGGCGGTCTACCAGGGATTCGATTTGCTGGTGGGGCGACTGGGCCGCGGCGACGATGCCCAGGACCGGAAGGAGGAGCATGGACCTTAAGAGCATCCGTTTAGTTTAGCAGCGGGGCTGAGAGCCCCGCGCAGGCTGGGAGCCTGCCCCACAACTTACCCGGCGCTACGGCGCTGATCGCGGGCGGCCATCTGGGCCAGTTCGTCGCAGCGGTTGTTGTCGGCGTGGGAGGCGTGGCCCTTAGTCCAGGACCAGGCGATCTTATGCTTGGCGGCCACGTCGTCCAACTCCTCCCAGAGGTCCCGGTTGATGACGGGCTTCTTCTCCTTGGTCATCCAGTTGCGCACCTTCCAGTTAGGAACCCAGGTGGTAATGCCTTTCTTCAGATACTCGGAATCCGTGATTACTTCCACCTCGCACGGCTCTTTCAGCGCCTTCAGTCCCTCGATGGCGGCGGTCAGCTCCATGCGATTGTTGGTGGTGTGCGGCGCATAACCGTATAGCTCGCGCGCGTGTGCGTTGTAGCGCAGGATGCAGGCCCAACCGCCGCGGCCGGGGTTGCCCAGGCAAGAACCGTCGGTGACGATCTTTACCTTTTTCACCGGACTCATCACCGGACTCAAGCGGCCGCCACCTCGCGGCTGAAGAACTCATCGACCAGATCCAAAATCGGCTGCGCCTCGGTCTCACGATAGATGGCGGCGCGCAACTGAGCGCCGTGCCGCACGCCATGCGTGAAGTAAGTGGCGAACTGTTTCATCTTACCCACTTTATCCGGCTCGTCGCGCTCAATCAGCATGGCGTAGTAAGTGCGCATCATCCGGTAGCGGTCCTGGTGGCTGGGCTGGTCGTAAGCGCCGGTGGCGAGATACTGCGCGATCTGGCGGAAGATCCACGGATTGGACGACGCCGCGCGGCCGATCATGACCGCGTCGCAATTGGTCTCGGCCACCATACGGACGGCATCCTCCGGCGAGTTGACGTCGCCGTTTCCGATGACCGGGATGCCGACGGCGGCTTTCACTTCGGCGATACGCGTCCAGTCGGCCTGGCCGCTGTAGCCCTGCTCGCGCGTGCGGGGATGCAGCGCCACGGCTGCCACTCCGCAATCTTCGGCCAGGCGCGCCAAGCGGACCGCCACGAGTTCCCGGTCGTTCCAGCCGGCGCGGAACTTGATGGTGAGCGGAATGGAGATGGCCGCGCGCACCTCGCGCAGCAGCAGTTCGACCAGAGGCAGGTCGCGCAGCAGGCCGGAGCCGCCGTTGCACCGCACGACTTTGTTCACGGGGCAGCCGAAATTGATATCCACCACGTCGAAGCCCAGATCCTGGCAGACGCGCGCGGCATCGGACATGACCGCGGGGTCGGCGCCGAACAACTGCGCGCTGATGGGGCGCTCCACGGGATCGAAGGTTAGGTACTTCACCAGGGTGCGGGTGGGTTTGCGCGCGCGCAGAGATGCGCGGACACCGTGCGAACTGGTGAATTCGGTCATCAGCAGGCCGCATCCGCCCAGGTTGCGAATGAAGCGGCGGAACACCGTGTCGGTGACGCCGGCCATGGGCGCGAGCACGGTGGCGGGGGCCACGCGCACGGGTCCGATTGCGAATTGGGTTGGGAAGCGAAACATCGCCTGGTATCTCTATTCTACCCGGCGTTACACTGGAAACGAAAGCGCGAGCCGGCCCGTCCGACTCAGTAAAGGACATGCGGACCAGATGAAACCACTTCAAATTGGACTGCTGGTACTGGCTGGGGCGTTGGGTGGCGCCCTGATCGTGTGGTTTACCCAGCGCGCGAAGCCGGCTCCGGCTCCGATTGTCAGCGTTGCGCCGGCACCAGCGCCGCTAGCGGTGGTACCGGCCCCTGCGGCTCCCGCGACAGCGCCCGCTCCGGAAGCGCCAGGCCCAAAGGCTGCGCCGGCCACGGTCGTGCAGATGGGGCACCACACACAACCGATGCAGCGACCGCTCCCTGACGGTCGCGGCTCGGTAGCGCAGAATCCGTCGCCCGCGCAACCGGAGCCGCCAGCTCCGACGCCCGGCCTAGAGGGCACCCCAGTCCAGGAGCCCGCCGCACCCCCTATTTCGGTTGAGACATCACCCAACCCCGCGCAGGCGCCGGCTCCGGAACCGGTTGCGCCGCCAACCCCACAGCCCACTCCCTCGGTTACCTTGCAAGCGGGCACGGCGCTGCCGGTCCGCCTGGGGGAGAGCCTTTCGAGCGAGCACAATCAGGCCGGCGACACATTCACCGCCACGTTGGATGCGCCTCTCACCGCTGGTGGATTCGTGATCGCGGAAAAGGGCGCGCGTGTGGAAGGCCGCGTCGTGGAAGCGCAGAAATCCGGTCACGGGAAGAAGGCCATGCTGACGCTGGAACTGACCAAGCTGGATACTTCCGATGGACAGCACGTGGCTATCAAGACCGAGACCCTCCGGAAACAAGGCAGCAGCACGGCGACCGGAGACCAGGTGGGAATTGTGGCCGCCGCGGCGGGCGTCGGCGCGATCATCGGGGCGCTTGCCGGAGGCGGCAAGGGCGCGGCCATCGGAGCTGGGGCTGGCGGTGCGGCCGGCGGCGGCGGAGTGGTGGCCACACGCGACAAGGCTATCTCGCTGCCGACGGAAACCAAGGTCGGCTTTCGCCTGAGCGCGCCGGTGACAATCACCGAGCAGATGAACAGATAGGACTGGCTTCGCCCGCCGAAGTTGGGACTGAAGCTCCACACGGGCTCAATCCCGACCTCCAGTTCTATATTCGACCGAACGTCGAACCTGCCACAGCACACCCAGGAGTCCCGGCTCTAGAGCTTGTGTTCGTCTTCGACAGCCGGCAGTTCGGGCGTATCATAGAGTGGTCCGTTTTCGGGGCGGTTTCCGATTAGGCCGGAGGTCAGAACAAATGACAGAGGTCGTGAATCCGAGTGCGGCGAGTTTGGAGACGTGGCGTCCGGTGGTTGCGTGCCACATACTATGGCACGAGGACTTCAAAGAGGGAGACGGGATTTCGAGTTTCGTGTATACGAAGCTATGCAGGGACATCGAGAGTCCAAATTCGCGCGGAATCGGAATTCCGGTGTTTTTTCATACATGGGGTGCGCCCACGCCAGGCACGCTGCTGCAGGCGATCGGGAGAGCGCAGGCGGACGTTACCGTTGTGGTACCGCTGGTGGACGATCAGATGACGGGGAGCGACGAATGGGCCAAGGAACTCGAGAGCATCCTAGTGGCCCCGGGGTTTGCCACGGGGGACTATCTGTTTCTGCCCGTTGCGTTTTCGAACGATTCCTACAACGTCAGCGAGAAGATAGGCGAACTGAACTTCCTGCGGCTGATCGGGGAGCTACCAGAGGACCGCTCGCAGCGCCTGACAGCCTTGCTGACGCACGAGTTGTGCCGGCTGATGATCGACGACTCGAACCCGGCTCCGCGAGCGGGGGTGCAGGCGGGCGAGGGCAAGGCGCCTGTGCAGTTGTTCTTGAGCCATGCGAAGGCGGACGGCCTCGGTATCGTATCCGAGCTGCTGGATTACCTGGTTAAGAACTCCCCGGTGGAGGGCTGGTTCGATAACACCGCGATCGCGGCGGGCTCAAGTTTTCAGATGCAGATCGAAGCGGGCGTAAAGCGGAGTGCGCTGCTAATCGTGCACAGCGACCTATATGCCTCGCGCGAGTGGTGCCGCCGCGAAGTTCTTCTGGCGAAGAAATATCAATGCCCGATCCTGGTGGTCCTGGCGGTGGACAAAGAGGAAGACCGAAGCTTTCCGTACCTCGGCAATGTGCCGACGATCCGATGGGACCCCGCGAATCCCCGGCGATGCCGGCACGCGATCAACCGGGCCCTGCGCGAAGTGCTGCGGAGCGCTTATTTCCAGCGCCACGTGCACAAGCTGCAAATGGCTGGCATCGTTCCCTCGGAATACCAGGTGCTTACCAGACCGCCGGAAATTCTGACATACGCGAACCTGCCACGGGTGGGGCCCACAGCGGATGCGGGATGGACCCCGGTGATCTATCCCGATCCGCCCTTAGGCGATGAAGAAGTCGAAGTGCTTCACGCGATGTGGCCTGACGCGCAGTTGACCACCCCGATCTCAAGCGCACATTGGGTGAAGACGAAATCGGCGGCAGGTCCACTGACCGGAACAACGGTGGCCGTTTCGATATCCAGCAGTCCCGATCTGGCATCGCTGGGCATGGGCGAACAACACTTGCACGATGCGATTCAGGAATTCGCGCGACACATCCTGGCGAATGGCGGCATCGTGGCGTATGGAGGCGATCTTCGAAAAGGGGGATTCACCCAGAATCTGCTGGACCTGGTGCAGACATACCGCCTGGCGGGACATGACTCGTGGAACAGGATCCGCAGCTACGTTTCGTGGCCCATCCACCTGGAAAAGGATTCCGCCGAATGGGCAAAGCTAAAGGCGCAATATAAGCCGGACGCCATTTTCACACGAACGGAGAAGCCGGCGGACCTCAAGATGGATTCGAGCACATACTTCAAGCCGGATACGGTGGAGGCGCGTTATGCCTGGGCGCGCGGCCTCACGTTGATGCGCGAGCAGATGGATGAAGCCCCCGATCTGCGGGCGAGGGTAATCATAGGCGGCCGCGTGCAAGGCTTCATCGGCCGGTACCCGGGCGTTTTGGAGGAAGCCCTCATCACCATGCAACACGGGGAAGCCTTGTATTTGTGCGGTGGATTTGGCGGCGCCGCGAGCGAGATCATCCGGGCTTTGAAGGGAGAAAGCCCTCCGGCCTTGTCGTCGAGCTTTCAGGAGGAGGCCGATCCATCGTATGCCGAGCTGATCGATTATTACCGCAGGAACGGTCCCGAGCCGATTGACTACGCCCAGGTTTGCGACTTTCTGTCGAAGAAAGGCGTGGCGGGGTTGAACAACGGCCTATCGGACAGCGATAACGAGGTATTATTTACAACGCCATATATTACCGAGATCATTTACATAGTGCTGAAGGGGCTTGCTAAGCTTCCACGGACGGGTTCATCCGGGTAGGACTTGGTGGTTCCCGCGGGTCCTGGACGACCCCGCACAGACCGGACTCTGCCCACAAGAAGTGATGAATAGTAATACGGAAAATGGTCAGTGCGAGTGCGTGTGAGAGTGCGGCTCTTCGGCGGGGATGACGCAGCCGTTCTCCGCTACGGCGCAGCCCACGTGCTCGAACTGCACGGTGGAGTGGCGGATGTGAAACTGGTGCGCCAGCATGTCGTTGATGCGCGCCAGAATGCAGTTGCTCGCGGATGGGGGCACGTCTTCGATGAGCACGTGACAACTCAACGCGTGGATGCTCGATCCCAGGCTCCAGATGTGCAGGTCGTGCACGTCCAGCACGCCTTCGACATGGCACATGGAGGCGGTCACCGATTGCAGTTCAAGGCCGCGCGGCAGGCCTTCCAGCAGGATATTGAGCGACTCCTTAATGATATCCCAGGCGGTCCACACGATCAGGATGCCGATGAGGATCGAAAGGACCGGGTCCATCTGGATCCAGCCGGTGTAGCGAATGATCAGCGCGCCCAGGATGATGGCGACAGAGCCCAGCAGATCGCCCAGCATGTGCACGAAGGCGCTACGGATATTGATATCGCTTTGGCGCGCCGCGCGCAGGCCCCACATGATGCCGCCGTTGAGCGCCAGGCCGGCGCCGGCGACCAGCATCATCACGGTTTCGCCCACGGGCGCGGGATGGCGCAGCCGCTGCCAGCCTTCGTAGAAGATCCAGGCGGCCAGCGCCACCAGCGTCAGGGCGTTGACGAAAGCGGTGAGCACGCCGGCGCGGTGATAGCCGTAGGTTTTGATTTCGTCGGCCGGCCGGGATTGCAGATAGACGCCGAACCAGGCGAGCAGCAGGGCCAGGCCGTCGGTGAAGTTGTGGCCGGCGTCGGAGAGCAGCGCCAGACTGTGGGCGTGGATGCCGGCGAATACCTCCACTCCCACGAAGGCGAAAGTCGCCACCTGGGACCACCAGAGGATGCGGCCGGTGGCGGCGCCGTGAGAGTGCGCGTGAGAGTGTGAGTGCAAAGAGGCTCCCTTTGCGATTTTACCGCTCGGGGGGCGAGCTTCGCTCGCCTTCCACAGGCTGAAGCCTGTGCTACCTGCGGTAGACTGATTGTTACGGATGAAGATTTTGATGGTGGCTTCGGAGGCGGCGCCTTTCGCCAAAACCGGTGGTTTGGCGGACGTGGTCGGATCGCTGCCGGCCGCGCTGAAGGCCCTCGGCCACGAGGTGGCGGTGCTGGTGCCGCGCTACGCCACGGTGGATCTGAAGAACGCGCGGCGCGTTTATGACTTGCTGCCCATCTGGCTGCCGCCCCAGCGCTACGACACGTCCCTCTACCTAATAGAGCGGGAGACGCCGTTCTATTTCCTGGACTACCCGCCGCTGTACGACCGCCCCGGCTTCTATGGCGAAGACGGCGAGGACTATCCCGATAATCACATCCGTTTCGCGGTCCTGGCGCAAGCGGCGCTCGAGTTCTGCAGGCGCGTGTGGCGGCCCGATATCCTGCATGCGCACGATTGGCAGGCGGGGCTGGCGCCGGCTTATCTGCGCACTATCTATGGCAACGATCCGACGTTCCTGGGCATACGCTCGCTGTTCACCATTCACAACGTGGGATACCACGGGCTTTTTCCCGCCGCCGCCATGGCCGATATCGGGCTCGGCGGAAGCGAGGAGTTCCGTCCGGACGGGTTGGAGTTCTTCGGCAAAGTCTGTTATCTGAAGGGCGGGCTCAACTATGCCGATGCGCTGAACACGGTCAGTCCCACCTACGCCCGCGAGATTCAGACTCCGGAATATGGCTTCGGACTGGACGGCGTGCTGCGGGCGCGGAGCCAGGCGCTTTCCGGCATTCTGAACGGCGTGGACTATGCGGAATGGAATCCGGAGACCGATGCCTTCATCGCGGCGCATTATTCCACCGCCGATTTGAGCGGCAAACGTATTTGCAAGCAGGACCTGGTGAACGAGTTTGGGCTGCCGGCGGAAGCCATGGACGCGCCCTTGATCGGCATCGTCTCGCGCTTCACCAGCCAGAAGGGCGCCGGCCTGGTCGCCGAGGCCGCCGACGACCTGGTAGCCGAAGGTTATTATCTGGCGGCGCTGGGCACGGGCGAACCGCAATACGAAGAACTGTTCCTGGCGATGGCGGCGCGGCATCCTTCGCGCATCGCCGTGCGCCTCGGATACGATAACGCGCTGGCGCACAAGATCGAGGCCGGCGCGGACCTGTTCCTGATGCCGAGCCACTATGAGCCTTGCGGTTTGAACCAGATCTACAGCCTGAAATACGGCACGGTGCCGGTGGTGCGCGCGACCGGCGGGCTTGATGATACCATCGAACCTGGGACCGGTTTTAAGTTCTGGAACTACTCCGGAAGTGAGCTGGTGGGCGCTTTGCGGGCGGCACGCGAGGCGTTTGCCGACGCGGAAGGCTGGCGGGCAATCATGCTGGCCGGCATGGCGAAGGACTTTTCCTGGAGCGTCTCGGCCGCGGAGTATGCGCGGCTTTACGAGCGGCTGGGCGCCCGGGTTTGAATCCCGCGCGCCGCAAATGGATCTAATTCTTATAGGAGAGTAGAAGAATAATGGCGGGTCAAAATACCCTAACTTTCACCGACGGAAGCTTCGACCAGGACGTTCTGCGGTCGGATGTGCCGGTTTTAGTGGATTTCTGGGCTGAGTGGTGCGGCCCTTGCCGGCAGATGGCGCCGACCATCGACGTGGTGGCCCAGGAATATGCCGGGAAGCTGAAAGTGGGCAAGCTGGACGTGGATTCCAACATCAACACGGCGGGGCGCTACAACATCCGCGGCATTCCGACCCTGTTGCTGTTTAAAGATGGCCACGTTGTCGAGCAGCGCGTAGGGGCGGTCGGCAAGTCGGAAGTTGTGCGGATGGTGGAAGGGCACGTCGCGCTGGCGCAGTAGGACGGGGCGGACGCGGGGCTAAAGCCCCGCGCGGGCTCAAGCCCGCCCTCCAACGCGCGCCTCGTGGTCTTCTTCCTGCATGATGCCGATGGCTTCCTGGCACGGGACGCAATAGCGCGCCCATGGCAGGGCTTGCAACCGCTTCGCTGGAATGGGCTGTTCGCACGCGAGGCAAACGCCGAAATCCCCCGATTGCATGCGGTCCAGCGCTTCCTCCACGAGGCGAAGCTGCCCGTAGTCGAGGCTGTTCAACCGCAGCGAGACGAATTCGTCATGCGAGAGCTGCGCTTGATCTTCTTCCGCTACCCGGCCCATTTTGGCCAGCGTATCGAACTTGACCCCCAGGCCGGAGACGACCTCCTCCCGTTTTTCGAGCAGCATCTGGCGATACGTCTCGGTTGAGTTTGACAGCACTGCGCCGTTTGTCCGTTTGTTCATGATCTGGCACCTCCCTTGCGAACGGGTCATTTCAGACCGTAAGCACTTTAAATGGCCAAGAGAGGGTATCAAAGTTCTCGCTGAAATACAAGTTCTATTTCGGGAATGTTTTTTGGACCCGGTCCGATCCGTTAAGATAAAAGGCAACACCGTTCCCATGAAGAGACGCATCCTGGTGGTCGAAGACGAAGAGAAGCTGCGCCGGGTTCTGGAACTCCAACTTGCCTCCGCCGGCTTTGAAGTGGAGAAGGCGCGCACGGCCGAAGAAGCGCTGAAGGTCGCAGACCGCGCCGACCTGGTGCTGACCGATTTGCGCTTGCCGCAAATGGATGGGCTGGAGTTGCTAGCCGCCATCCGCCGCCAGAACTCGCAGACGCCCGTCATCGTCATGACGGCTTTCGGCACCATCGAAACGGCGGTCGCGGCGATGAAGACCGGGGCCACGGATTTCCTGCTGAAGCCTTTCTCGCTCGATCACTTGATGACCGTGGTAGGGAAGGCGCTCGAAATGCGGGCGCTGCGCGACGAGAACCTACAGCTTCGCGAAGAACTGGGGCGGCGCTACGCTTTCGACAACATCGTCGGTCGCAGCGCGCCCATGCAGGAAGTCTTCGCCACCATCATGCGGGTCGCGCCCACGCGCGCCACGGTGCTGTTGGCGGGCGAAAGCGGCGTGGGCAAGGATCTGATCGCGCGCGCCATCCACTTCCATTCGCCGCGCCGCGAACGGCCGCTGGTGAAAATCAACTGTACCGCCATCCCCGAAAATCTGATGGAGAGCGAGCTGTTCGGCTACGAGAAGGGCGCATTTACCGGCGCCATGAACTCCAAGCCGGGGAAGTTCGAACAGGCCGATACGGGCACGGTTTTTCTGGACGAGATCGGCGACGTGCCCGCCTCCATTCAGGTGAAACTGCTGCGCGTGCTGCAGGAACGGGAATTCGAGCGCCTGGGCAGCAACGTCACGCGCCATATCGACGTGCGCGTGGTGGCGGCCACCAACCAGGATTTGCGCGCCGCGCTGGAGCAGGGCACCTTTCGCGAGGACCTTTATTACCGCCTCAACGTGGTGCCCATGAACATTCCGCCGCTGCGCGAGCGCAAAGAGGATATTCCGTTTCTGGCGCAGCACTTCGTCACCAAGCTGGGGCCGGACACGGGCAATCGCGTGCGCGACGTCACCGATGCCGGGATCGTCAAGCTGATGTCGTATCACTGGCCGGGCAATGTGCGCGAGCTGGAGAACGTGATCGAGCGCAGCCTAGTGATGTGCTCCGGCGAGCGGCTGGACGCGGCCGATATCAAGCTGGAAATGGCGCCGCGCAGCCGCGCGCAGGCGGACCAGGCGGATCGGTTTTTGCCGGACGGTTTGACGCTCGATCAGTATGAGCAGGATCTGATCCGCGAGGCGCTGCGGCGGGCGGATGGCAATAAGAGCCAGGCGGCGCGGTTGTTGGGGCTTACGCGCAATGCGCTGCGGTACCGGCTGACGCAGATGGGGTTGGAATCGTAGGTCGGGCAGGCGGCCTGAGAGGCCGCCGCAGGCTGAGAGCCTGCCCCACTCAGGGTTCCTTGACGGTCAGGATTTGATCGGCGCGCGGTTTTTTCAGCGTCTGCACGATGCCGCTGGGCCAGTGGATCTCCAGCGAGGCGATGGCTTTCTCCGGTCCCAGCCCGAAGTGTACCCGCTTGTCGCTCGACGACATGAACCCGTCGGAAGTGGTCACGTGGTTGTACAGTGTACGGCCGGAGGCGGTGGTGAGCTTCAGCGCGGCCCCCACTCCATCGCGGTTGCTGCGGCGGCCGATGGTGTTCACCAGCAGCCAGTGATTGCCATTGTCCGCCGAGTTCAGCAGGATGCGCGGCTTCTCGTCGAGAGACGTCACCACCAGGTCCTCAAAGCCGTCGTTATTCAGGTCCACGAAGGCCGAGCCGCGCTGGAAGCCCGCATGGCTAAAGTCCGCGCCCAGCAGGCCGGAGACATCCCGAAACTCCTTGCCATCCACGTTTTCGAACATGGTGTCGTGCTGGCGCGAGGTATCGCCCATGTTGTCGATGTCTCCATTAGAGGAATACAGATCCTTCCAGCCGTCGTTGTTGTAGTCCACAAATCCGTTGCTCCAGCCGGAACTGCGCGCGCTCAAGCGCGACACGCGCGAAACGCCGGAAGCATAGTCGAAGAACTTGCCGCCCATGTTTCGGTAGAGGCCCCAGATCTCTCCCTTCAGGTTGTTATAGAAAAGGTCGGGCCAGCCGTCGTTGTTGTAGTCCTTGGCGTCGGCGCCCATGGAAGAACCCGCTTTGCCGCTCTCATCGTAGGCCACGCCCCACTCGAACGCGGACTCCTTAAAGGTCCCGTTCTTTTGATTGATGAACAGGAAATTGCGCATGGTGTCGTTGGCCACGAATACGTCCATATACCCGTCGCCATTGAAATCCGCGATGGCGACGCCCATGCCCTTGCCGAGTTCCTTGCCGAAACCGGAAGACTCGGTGACGTCTTCGAAGCGGCCATTACCGAGGTTGTGATAGAGGCGGTGCGCGACGGGGGTGTAGACCGAAGGATGGCAGTAGTATTCGCGGCCGTTTGCCGCGCAGATTTTGTCCGTCCGCGGGGTCCAGACAGTGTAGTTGGAAACGATCAGATCCAGCTTGCCGTCGTTGTCGTAATCGAACCAGGCGGCCGCGACGCTCAGAACATCCTTCGGCTTGACGATGCCGGAGCGCGCAGTGACGTCGGTGAAGGTGCCGTCGCCGTTGTTGTGGTAGAGGACGTTCGGTCCGGCGTTGCAGACGAACAGATCCTCGAAGCCGTCGTTGTCGTAGTCGCCGGCGGCCACTCCGAAGCTGAACCCGAGGTCTTTGCCGAGCAGGCCCGCGCGCGCGGTGACATCTTCGAAAGTGCCGTCGCCGCGGTTGCGGAGCAGGCAGTTGTAGAAGCGCGGATCGGTCTTCTCCAGTTCGGGCAGCTTGGCGCCGTTGGTGAAGAAGAGGTCCATGCGGCCGTCGTTGTCGAAGTCGAAGGCGGCCACTCCGCCGCACATGGTTTGCGGAAAATACTTGCGGCCGGTGAAGTTGTTGTCGGTGCGATAGGCGAAGTTCGACTTGGAAGCGATATCGGTGAAGTGCGGACGTGTGGGTTCAGGCTCCCCGGCGCTAGACACCAGCCACCAGCCACTCAACACCAGCCACCATGCGCCAAACACCAGCCAGCGTCTCATCTGGCTCTGGCTCCAGTGCCGGCGGCGTCCCGCTGGTCCATGAGCTTCTGCGCGATGGCCCGTTCGCGGTCGCCGTCGGCGCTGCGAGCCAGCCGGTAGTAGACGGCGGCGAGGGTAGCGTGGGCCTCCGCGAAATCGGGCGTTTCCGCGATCAGGGCCTCCAGCGCCTTGCGCGCCTGGTCCGCATTGCCGGTGGCCAGGTCGAGGATGGCCAGTTGATAGCGAACGCCCGGATCGTTGGGGCGCGCCTTGAGGGCGCGCTCGAAGTAGCGGCGCGACTCGACATAGTCCTGATCCTGCTTCCCCAACACGCCCAGGTTCAGGTTCGATACGAATTCGTCGGGATCCAAGGCGAGTTCCTGTTCGAAGGCGGTACGCGCACGGTCTATCTCTCGCATGGCAAGCAGCAGTTCGCCCAGGCGGGCATGCGCGCCGGGGAGCCGGGCGTTGAGGGCGATGGCCTTCTCGAGGTCGGCGAGCGCGCCGTCGTGATCGTGCGCCCGGAGTTTGAGAGTGCCCCGCAGCAGACGGGCCTCGGCGGAGTCCCCCTGGCTGAGGATGCGATCGATTGCGGCTGCGCCACTGGCGCTCTGGCCATCGCCGATGAGAGCGGTTCCATACAGGTAGTTGAATGCCGGATCGGCGGACTTCTCCTTCTCCAGCGGTGCCAGCAGCGCGATGGCTTGCTGGTACTTTCCGAGGCTGTTGTAGCAACTGGCGAGCAGCAGCGTGACCTGGTCTCTGAACTGGGGCGCGAGAGAGGCGGCCCGTTCAAAGCGGGCGGCGGCCTCGGCGGGGCGGCCGGTCTTGTAATAGGCCAGCCCCAGATTCAGCAGCAGGGCTGGATTGTCGGGGCTCTTCGAGAGGGCGCGATCGTACTCCGCAATGGCTTCGTCGTAGCGGCCGGCGCGGGCCAGCGCGGCGCCCAGGTTGGAACGCGCCTGCAACGAATCCGGCTGGGCGGCCAGATATTCGCGGTAGGCCCGGATGGCGCCTTCGAGGTCGCCCGATTGATGCAGAGCGACGGCGTGTTTGAGGAGCGCATCAGGGTCGGCGGCGGGTTGCTGCGCCCACACGGCGGGCAAGATTAGGGCAAGCGCTAAAAAGAGCCGCCTGAAAGGCGGCGGCGGGCATGATTGCCCGCCCTCCAAGTGCCACATGATCGTCATTTGCCCGCCATTTCGTCGGACAGTTTTTTTAGCCGCACGAACTCGGCGCGCTCGCGGGCTGCGTCGTCTTTTCTGCCCGCTAGGGTGTAGGCGGCAGCCAGGGAGAAGCGGACCTGCTGGCTGTCCGGAGCCTGCTGCCTGGCGATCTCGAGTTCTTTAATCCCCTTCTCCGCCTCCCCCGTTTTGGCCAGCAGCCTGCCGAGCACACCGTGCGCCGCGAAGAACTGAGGATCGGCCCCGACCGCACGCTGCGCATACGGGATTCCTTTTTCGAGTTCGCCGCGCTTCTCATATTCCAGGGCGATGGTGACCAAAGCCTCCGCATGTTTCGGGTTCAGCTCGAGCTCCTTTTCAAGCTCGCGCAGGCCTCCATCCGAATCGCTGGCCAGCAGCAACGATCCGTAGAGATAGTGCACGTTGGGCACCTGGGGATAGCTGGCCAGCAGCTCCGCGAAGTACGTTTGCGCGTCCGCGGGCCGGCGCCCGACTGCCGCGCAGACGGCCCGTCCGGTCCGCTCGATGAGGTCCTTGTCGCTGGGCGGCATCTCTTGCGGCAGGACGGGCCGACGCAGCCCGGCCAACCCCGCGGCCTCGAATATAGCGGGGCCGGGCACCAAGCTGTACATGTCGCCATGTTCGTCGCCAGACCTCAAGAGGGCCTCCAGCACCTTCATCGCGGATTCGTACTGCTGGAACTTTGTGAGCAGCAGTACCGCGTGATACAGCACTACGCGCCGCACTTGCGGGTCTTCGCCCAGCCCTAAACGTCGTCCCTCGTCGATGTGCTCCAGCGCCTGCGCGTATTCCTTCGTTTGGTACTCGCAGAGGCCCAGCAGGGCGAAACCGGGACCCGCCTTCTGGTCCAGCGACACCAGCCGGCGCAAGGCATCCCGGGCATCCGCATACTTGTCCTGGTCGTAGAGTAGCTCACCCAGGAACCACCAGCCCTCCGCCCACGATGGGCGCATCCTGACTGCTTGGCGATACAACCCGGTGGCGTCCTGGATGCGGTTCCCGGCGCGCGCCTCGGCGGCCTGCTGCGACAGATGGTCGAAGGTATCGCCGGCGGTTAGCAGGCCGAGGAAAGCGAGGAGGCAGATGGTACAGGCAGGCGGCCTGAGAGGCCGCCGGGCCCAGAGGGTACCCCCGGGGGCCTGCCCCACTACGGTGTCTCCTTTACGTTGAGCACGCGGTCGCCGCGGACGTCCTTCAGCGTCTGCACGATTCCCGACGGCCAATGGATGACTACGGATGCCGCCGTCCCATCCGCGCCCAATCCGAAATGCACCGGTCCATAACTGGACGACGCGTAGCCCACGCTAGTGGTCATGTGGTTGTACTGTGTGCCGCTTTTGGTCGTGACCTGGATCCTGGCGCCGATACCGTCGCGGTTGCTCTTGGTTCCTTCCAGCGCGATGTCCAGCCAATGTCCCGCGCCTGGGCTGCGATTCATCCAAATCTCGGCGGGGTGGGCGAGCGCGGTGACCACCACATCGGTGCGGCCGTCGCCATCCAGGTCGCCGAACGCCAAGCCGCGGTGGCGCGCCGGGGGCGAGGCGTCCAAACCCGCCTCGGCGGTTAGTGCTGCCCATCGTCCATTCGCGCCCAGATTGCGGAATACGGTATTGTGCTGCTCCACAGTCGTGTTCGGCATCGGTTGCGACAGCACATCGCCGCGGCTCACGAAGAGATCCTTCCATCCATCGTTGTCGAAGTCGTAGAATCCTACGCCAAAACCCGCCATGCGCATGCTCAGCGCGCGCATTCCGCTCGGTGTAGTCACTTCCTCGAACCCGCGGCCGGCGGTGTTCAACCAGATCGGAAACGTCTGTCTCTCCAGGGCCGCGGTTGCCAGATCCGGATATCCGTCATTGTTGCAATCGCGAAAATCCGTCCCCATTCCGGATATGAAATTCCCATCTTCCGGCAACGCCACGCCTTTGGGAAACGCGACTTCCTCGAACTTGCCGCCCAGATTGTGGAAAAGGAAATTATAGGAGCCGTCGTTGGTGACGAAAAGGTCGGGGCGGCCATCCAGATCGTAGTCGGCCATGCCGACGCCCATGCCCTTCCCCACGTGCGCGCGGATGCCCCACTTCTCCGACACATCCTCAAACGTGCCATTGCCCTTGTTCAGGTACAACTGGTTGGGCAAGCCCTTGTAGGCCCGCGGAAGGCAATAGTCGGCGACTCCCTTGTATCCGCAGATGGGCTCGGTGGCGTAGTCCCATTGCAAATAGTTGAGCACGAACAAGTCGAGCAGCCCGTCGTTATTCACGTCCACCCACACCGCTGTAATGGCCCACATCGGCCCGAACTGGGGGTCCGGGCGATTGGAGATGCCCGCCTTCCCGGTAACGTCGGTGAACGTGCCGTTGCCGTTGTTGTGGTAGAGCGTACTGTTGTGCACGCCGGCCACGAAGAGATCGGGGTATCCGTCGTTATCGTAATCGCCCACGGCCACGCCGCTGTCGAAGCCGCTGCCGGCCAGTCCCGCCGCTTCGGTGACGTCGGTAAACACGCCATTGCCGTCGTTGCGGAACAGCCGGTTGCGGTACTTGGGATCGTCCTTCTTCAGCGTGGCCAGATTGGCGCCGTTGGTGAAGAAGATGTCGGGACGCCCGTCGCGATTATAGTCGAACACGGCCACGCCGCCGGCCATGGTGGCGGGCACGTGACGCGCGGCGACTTCGCCGTGCTCGAGTTGGAAAGGGATGGGCTTCAGTTCGAACCGGATCGCGGAAGCCGGCACGCCCGCGGCGCGCGGCAGCCAGATCATGGCGGCCAGCAGGAGCAGCGGCAGACACATCAGGACCGGCGCAATCGCGCGGCGCGAACCCATATCGATCAGAATAGCAACCCGCACGGAGGCGGGACTGAGAGTCCCGCGCAGGCTGAGAGCCTGCCCCACTGAAAAGGACCAAGGGAGGCGGTTGGGTGTATACTGGTTGAAACTGGGTCTTGAAATGGAAATTCTGGACCATATAGCTGCGGCCCGGAATCCCGTGCAACTATCCACCGCCTGCCTTCTTGTCGCCGGAATTGCCGGGGCGGGTTCATTCCTTCTGCTGCGCGGATTCGGATCGCAGCAATTGCCCAACCACCTGGCGGCCATCACCGTCGATTACCCGGCCGAAGGCTCCGTCTTTCCACCCGAAATCACGCCTCCCACTTTTCTCTGGCGCGACACGGATGCGAGCGCAACGTCGTGGGCGATCGACATCACCTTCCCGGACCACGCCCGCGGCATCCGGGTGAAAGCTTCGGGAGATCGGATGCACATCGGCGAAATCGATCCGGAAGCCGTTTCGCGCAACAACGAACTTCCCAAGCTGACCCCGGAGCAGGCGGCCGCGCGCACGTGGACGCCCGATGCCGAGACGTGGGCGGCGATCAAGAAACGTTCCGTGGAATCGCCGGCGACGATCGCCATCACCGGCTTTCGCGACGCGGACCTGAAGCAACCGGTCTCCAGCGGCCAAGTGAGAATTCAGACCTCCCGTGACCCAGCCGGGGCCCCGATCTTCTATCGCGACGTGCCGCTGATGCCTAACCAGGGCGAGAAAGGCGTGATCAGGCCGCTGGCGCCCGAGGCAATCGGGCTGATCAAGTGGAGACTGCGCTATCTCGACGAGCCGCGCAGCCGGGTGGTGATGGAGAAGATCGCGACCTGCGCCAACTGCCATTCCTTCTCGGCGGACGGCAAGACGTTGGGATTGGACGTGGACGGGCCGGCGAACGACCGCGGGCTGTACGCCCTGATCCCGGTGGCAAAGCAAACTTCGATCCGCACGCAGGATGTGATCAAATGGCCCACCGTCCGCGATCCCAAGGTGCAACGGTTGAGAGCCGCGTTCATGTCGCAGGTCTCGCCGGACGGGCGATACGTTCTGTCGACGATCGACGATCCCGATGCAGCGCGGCGCGCGGGCGGGCGCACGCTGGAGGACAAGTATTACGTCGCCAACTTCCTGGACTACCGCTTCCTGCAGGTGTTTTATCCGACGCGCGGCATTCTGGCCTGGTACGATCGCGCCACAAAACATTTGCAACCGCTGCCCGGCGCCGACGACTCGCGCTACGTGCAGACGGATGGTGTCTGGAGCCGCGACGGGAAGTACATCGTGTTCGCCAGAGCGGAAGCCAAGACACCGTATCCGCCCGGCGTCAGGATGGCCTTCTACGCCAACGACCCCAACGAAACCCAGATCCAATACGACCTCTACCGGATGCCGTTCAATGAGGGAAAAGGCGGCCAGCCGGAGCGCATCGCCGGCGCCTCCGCCAACGGCATGAGCAACAACTTTCCGAAGGTATCGCCGGATGGCCGGTGGATCGTGTTTGTGCGATGCCGGAACGGGCAGATCATGCGCCCGGACGGCAAACTCTACATCGTGCCTTTCGAGGGCGGCCAAGAGCGGCTGATGAAATGCAACACGCCGCTGATGAACTCGTGGCACACCTTCTCGCCTAACGGACGCTGGCTGGCCTTCTCGTCGAAGAGCCGTTCGCCGTACACGCAACTGTACCTGACGCACGTGGACGCAAACGGAAACGATACGCCGCCGATCCTTGTCGACAACACCACGGCGGCGAATCGGGCGGTGAACTTGCCGGAGTTCGCGAACATTCCGCGGGGAGGCCTGGAAAAGATCGACCCGGTGGCCACCGAGTTCTACCGCATGGAGAATACGGCCATCGAGCTGATGACCAAGAACCAATTCGGCGAGGCCATTCCGGTGTGGCGCAAAGCCCTGGAAATGGATCCCGCCGATGGCAGGGCGCACTTCAACCTGGGATATTCGTTGAGCCAGACCGGCGACTTGCGCGACGCGCTGGCGGAGTACGGCAAAGCCTGCGACCTCAGTCCGGACAACCCGGTGGTGTTCGCCGAATTCGCGCTGGCGCTGGCGCAGGATGGCCAGGCGGACGAAGCCATCGCCAATTACAGGAAATCGCTGGCGTTGGATGCCGCGAACCCCAAGGTGCAGGCGGACCTGGGTACGATGTTATACGAGAAGGGGCTGATCGCCGAGGGGCTCGAACATCTGGAGAAGGCCATCGCCCTGAATCCCGACTCGGCGGATGCGCACAATAAGATCGCCGCGGTGCAGGTGAAGATTGGACAGACCGCCAAAGCTATCGCACAGCTTGAGAAGGCCGTGGCGCTGGCCCCGGATTCGGTGGAGTATCGCTTCAGCTTCGCCTACGTGCTGGGGCTGGCAGAGCGCTTTGCCGACGCGATTCCGCAATTGCAGAAAGCCGTCGAACTGAGCGGCGGCCAGGACTGGAAATGCTACGACATGCTGGGCGCCATGTACAGCAAGACGGGCCGGCAGGACGATGCCATCCAAGCCTGGCGCCGCGCGCTGGACCTGGCGGTCGCGGAGCACAACGAGGAACTGGTCCGGGCCTTGCGCGCCAAGCTGGCGGGGTATGAGCAAACCAGGTAATGTGGGATTCATACGTGGGGCGGGACTCCAGTCCTGCAGCCGGCATCCACGCCGGCTTGTTCGGAGCGGGTCCTGGAGGACCCGCGCAGACCTGGAGGTCTGCCCCACAGAGCAGCATAGCCGCAACCAAAAGAGGCGGCCTGAGAGGCCGCCGCAGGCCGAGGGCCCTGCCCCACGAAAAATCGGCGCTCGCTGCGAAGATTCCGACCAGTTGTAATACAAGGAAGATTGGTGAGAATGTTATTCGAAGAATTGGTGAATGAAATCGGCGGTGCGGCCGTTCAGAAACGTGCCGTCACGGATCTGCGCGTGCTCAATGAGGCCTACGATTACGACCGGCCCAGTTCCTTTTCGCGCGGCATGCGCATCGACCTGAACGGACTGGTGGTGCTTTTGATCTCCGGGACGGCCAGCATCGACGAAAACGGTGAGACCGTTCACGTGGGCGACTTCCGCGCGCAATGCTGGCGCATGTTTTACAACATCACCGGCCTGCTGGAAGCGGAGGGCGCCACTTGGCACGACATCGTGCGCACCACCTTCTACCTGCGCGATATCGACCGCGACTATGGCGCGTTCAACGAAGAGCGCACGGCGTTCTACAAGGAGCAGGGACTGGATCCGCTGCCGGCCTCGACGGGCATTCAGGCGAAGCTGTGCCGGCCGGAGCTGCTGGTGGAAGGGGAGGCCATCGCTCTGTTCCGCAGGCGCAAACCGACGGCGGAAGGGGCGGTCTGAGAGGCCGCCGCCCTCCCTTAAGGCTCGGTAACCGGAACCACGCGATCCGCGGCCACATCGCGCAACACCTGCTGGATTCCGCTGGGCCAAGCGATTTGGATCTCCTTGGCCACGGCGTTCGCGCCCAGACCGAAATGCACCCGCGAATCGCTCGAGCCCGCATATCCCATGCTGGTCGTGACGTGGTTATACTGCACGGAACCGTCCGCCGCCGTCAACCGGATTTTTGCGCCGATTGCCATGCGGTTGCTTTTCGTGCCGGTTAGCTTCAGCAGGATCCAGTGATTGCCGTTCCGGGTGGTGTTGTGAAAGATCTTGGCCTGGCCGTTCAGCACCGCGACCACCGCGTCAATCCGGCCATCGTTGTCCAGATCGCCGAAAGCCAGCCCCTGGTGTACGCCCGGAATCTGAAAGTCGGGCCCCGCCGTGGCGCTTTCCATTGCCAAGGTTCCGAAACACGGCATTGGGCTCCCCATAGGTCCGCGGCGAGAACTCGTGCACGTTGTCGGCTACGTTCGAACGTACCACAAACAGGTCCTTCCAACCATCGTTGTCCAGGTCGGCGCCGCCGTTCGCCCAACCGGACATCTCGAAGGTATCCATCG
>Ga0224558_1000460_pt1 | contig 47851 bp, 35 predicted proteins | sample 714S32024metaG_FD_180682 | JGI IMG/M metagenome (GOLD analysis project Ga0224558, IMG submission 180682) | Peat soil microbial communities from Stordalen Mire, Sweden - 717 S3 20-24 | ecosystem: Environmental > Terrestrial > Soil > Wetlands > Peat | place: Sweden: Norrbotten County, Stordalen... | reverse complement strand
GCCGGAAGATGCAGCGAACGGAGCGCCTTCAGGATGTGAGTCCAGGCGGTCGAAAGCACCAGCACTGTGGTTAGTGTAGCCGCTGTTTCCACGCGCAAGACCAGCAACACCGCCGTGCGCACCCCTTGGACGGAGATGGAAAGATGCAGAGCTGGCAACGTGAAGAGTGGCTCTCCTGGAGTAATAAACAAGGCGGGCAGCGCGATCACGCCCGAGAAACCTAGAACCACAAGCCAGACTCGTACTGCGAGTGACGCGATGCTCACTCTGGAAGCAACCGCGATGGTAATGGCGATGAGCAAAATGGCGGCAATGGCCTCAAGCCGTCGACAGAGGATCACCGCAATAACCAGAGCGAGGATTCCAATGACCCGGACGCGAGGATCAAGTTGCTGCAGCAGGCCCGGTTGGCTCGCGGCATGTTCCGACTGGAGGGCTTTCGACACCGCCCGGGTGAAACCTCGCAGCGTCCGTTCGAGAAAAGAATGCCGGCTCATGGGTGCAGGTTCCTCCGGGGCCATTTTCCACCAGCCACTCTCGCGACGAGCGAAGCCAAAACCATGAAGCCCACCCCAAACATTGCCGAGAGCAAATACCCAAACGCCGGACTCTTGATAAACCTCGGCGCATAGCCGGGGAAAGGCGCGGTCCACACGGTCGACAGCTTTTCGATCCCAACAGGAACGGACGACGGAGGCGCATGGTTCCCCGATGCGGCTCCGATCTGTTCCCGCGTGTGCGGATTCATCAAGTCGGCAGAAGACCATTCACCCCAGGCAGTGCCCGCCGCTAAGATGCCGAGAGGCGTGAACAACATGAGAAGCGCCACCGCCCACCATAGTCGTCGTGGTGAGAGTCGTCCGGGTGAATCTCCAAGGCTCGCGTCCGCGACGATCGTACCTGGCGCCTGGGCCAATCCGCTTACTCCTCGAAGAAGGCCCAAATCAGCGCGCTGGAGATAGGACACCATGCCTGCCGATATCGCCGCTTCCGCCAGACCTGCAAATGTCAGATGTCCGATCATCATTGCTGGAATGGCCACATGCAACGGATATGGCGCGTAGAGCGGCGTGCCGCTGGCGTCATGAAAAAGCACGGGCTGAATACCGAGTTCAACCGCGGTAACGAAGGCCGAGGCGTTGATGGCAACATAACCGGCAACTGCTGCTGCTAGTACTCTGCGGCGAGATTCCAGATTCGAGTGCGCTGCGATCATCCGGTAAACGACGTAGGCGGTGAAGGATCCGACAATTGCCATGTTGAAGCAATTCGCTCCCAGCGTGGTGATGCCTCCGTCGCCGAAGAACAGCGCTTGGATGGCGAGAGCGATCGAAATGGCAAGAATTGAACCCCAGGGGCCGAGCACGATGGCGGCGATGCCAACGCCCACCGCATGGCCGGTGGTTCCGCCGGGCAGGGGCACATTGAACATCATGACCACAAAAGAGAATGCTGCGAACACCGAGATCAGCGGGATTGCGCGCGTGGCAAGAAGCCGCTTGATGCGCTTCAGCGCCGCGTACCAGCCCGTAGCTGCGAACAGATAGAAGGTGGCGCAGGTTGACGGGCTGAGGTAACCATCAGGGATGTGCATGATCTCGTCAATTTCTACCGGGTTTGCCTCCTCCAACGCAAGGCGATTCGAACCGCGGCGTGGGCGGTGTAGCCGGGTGTGCCATGGACGCGGAAATCTTAGTCAATTCTGATCCGTATTGATCAGCCCACAAAGCCCGGACTTGGTATCTTGGAAGCGCTGGTAAAGAACGTTAGAGCGCCTTATCACCAGGTAAAGTGGAGATGCTACCGCGCAAATCCGAGCTTAGTGAACGAATTCACGCTCCTTTGATCAGAATTCAATCGGCCAGTCGATATGAAACTTGCAACATTATGCGCGTTGCTTCTCGCATCCCTGTGGGCACCTCGGGAAGTGAGCGCGAATGCTGCCGTTCTGCTCGAAGAACCTTACAGCTATGATGGTGCGTTTGCCGGCGCTGGCCACGTGGCCGTCTATTTAACTCGTGTCTGCGCGGCTTCGCCCACTTCTTTGCGGCGTTGCCGCGAAGGAGAACACGGTGTAGTAATCAGCCGGTACAAGGGGATTCGTGGGTACGACTGGATTGCCATTCCACTTATTCCCTATCTTTATGCCGTCACAAATCCAGAAGATATCCCCGTCTATGCTGACAGTAAGATGGTGGCCCTTCTTAGAGATCAATACCGGCGCAGTAATATGGAAGATCTTGTGCCTGACGATCTCTCTGGGCAGACACCGGGCGGGAATTGGTTGCAACTCGTGGGGTCGGCATACAACCGCACCAGCTTTGCTTATGAAATCGAAACCACAATCCAACAGGATGACGCGTTGATTGGTTGGCTCAATTCCCGTCCGAATCGTACTTTATACAGACCCATATCACGCAATTGCGCGGATTTTGCCCGAGACATCGTGAATTTCTATTACCCGAAAGCAGTGTCGCGAAGCATCATCGCCGATTTGGGCGTAACCACCCCAAAACGGGTGGCAAAGTCAATCGCTAAATACAGCCGGCGGCATTCAGATCTGGAATTCGTGCGTCTTGTGATTCCCCAAGTACCCGGGACGATTCGACGCAGCAAGCCGGTCCGCGGCATAGTGGAATCCGTGGTCAAAGCCAAGAAATATGTGATTGTCCTTGCGATCTTTCAGCCGTATGTCGCAGGCAGCATCGCGGCGGCCTATCTAATCGACGGACAATTCTCGCCCAATAAGAAGGCGATGATTTCAACCTGGACTGACTTAGCTCCCCGCGAAGTAGCACTTACTGCTGTTGAGCCGCGCCACGATCGTTGCCTGGAGGTCGAAGGTCTGACCCACCGGCGTCAGTCTGACTTACCACCGGATTCGGCAAGTGGCGACGCAGCAACGTCTCCACTTGCGACCAGACCTTGGGATCGCATTCGATCGCAATGTGGCCTTTGGTGAAAAAGCGGGCATACCAGGAAAAATCACGACATTCCGCAGGCTCCTCTTTATACTCCCAACGGAAATTGCCGAGGATCGTTGTGCGCGCTGGGTCGGCGGGTGTGATGGTTGAGCGGCCGTGGATCAGGCCGTGGGTTTGGTAGAAATTGGCCGCTTGCAGAACGTTGGACGGAATCACTCGATCGTTCTGAAAGGGCCTAGCCACGCTGTCCACCTGTACCGTCAGCATGACCGGGATGCCCTCCCGCTCCAGTCTTCTAGACAGCGCGACTACAGCCGAAGCACCCCAACTGTGGCCAAATAGCACGATGCGAGCGCGGCGTTTTTCGTCCTCTGATAGTGTACCGTCTTCCTTCGCGCCCAGCCGGTTGAGGATGGTCTTGTAGGCTTCGCCGAGCTTGCGGTTTTCAAACACACCGAAGTAAACGTGTTTGGGATATTCCTGACGTAGACTTCGGATCATCTGCACTTCGGGGTGGTGCGGCTCATCATGCGGGACAAATCCTCCCAGAAGGCCGACAACGATGAACGGGGAAGCAGGTTGGCTCGAAGGGGAAACAGCCGCTGCTCCCGAAGCAGTCTCGGAGCCGCAGCTCGCCGCGTATCCGGGCAGAGCAACACACGTGCACAGCAGAGCGATCAGGCACTCGATGATCGCAGCTCGCGGTCTCGCCGGTGAAGGTGAAACCGCGCCTCGGAGACTGCGCTTATGGAAGATTCGTTGCACACGCCCTCTTTGCACGATGGGACGTTGAAGCCCCAGATCCTTCTGACCCCGGAAGCGGCCTCATTATACGCCCATCTCGCCTGCCGGTTCCGGACATTGTAGAAGCGCGCGGGACCGAACCGAAGCTGAATTCTGCCAGCGCGATTCGCCGAACCCCCACCTTTGTGCACCCCTGTGGAGTGCAAATTGCTTTCGTAATTGTGCAGGAGCGCTTCGTCTCTTACAGCGGTCTAATTCATGGTGCAAAGAGTACGGAGCGCCTTGTGAGTACTATCACCCACCGGGGTTCGTTGGCCGTTTCGATTGAGGTGTGCTTCAGCCTATGACGGAACCTGCTACCTTCATCGTCGATCATGCCGATGTACCCGGTCTTCGCGACGCCGTTGCGAAGCTCGTTGGCGCCGGATACTCCGAGAGTTTCGTAACCGAGCGTCTCGGTTTGGAGGATCTTGCCCACCTGCAATGGCGTCATCTGCCGATATATCGCTCGGAGCATTTGGCCGCCCGCGATCGGCTCGCTCTGGCCATCGACCTGTTTCTCTTGCAGGGGGCTCTGCCGGCGGACGAACTCGACCGTTTGTTGGCGCGATCCGAACGCGATGTGCTGATCCGCGCCGGGCTGCTCGCCATCGATGAAACGGGCGTGGCGCGGGCTCGTGCGTCGCTTTTTCCTGTCGGCGATCGCCTGATCTTTTCGGATCACGCCTGGCCCGAACTTCCGCATCCGGGGTACGCCACGGTTCCGTACGATCACGTCATGGCGATCGGCTCCGAGAGCCGCCGTCTTGCACGCTGCACTACACGCCGCCGGTTTCGCTCCGCCCTCGACCTTTGCACCGGCTCGGGCATTCATGCCTTGCTCGCTTCCACCCACGCAAAGCATGTGCTCGCCGTCGACATCAACCCGCGCGCGGCCCGTTGCACACGCTTCAACGCCCAAGCCTCGGGCGCCACCAATCTGGAAGTCGTGGCTGGCGATCTCTTCGAGGCCGTGCGCGGCGAACGTTTCGACCTGATTACGGCGAATCCCCCGTTTGTGCCCTCGCCGCTCGACACGCTGCGCTTTCGTGACGGCGGCCGGTCCGGGGAAGATATCCAGAAACGGATCGTCGCCGGCTTGCCGCATCACCTCGCGCCGGGCGGCATGGCGCAGGTGGTCACTGAACTCGGCGAGCGCGACCATGAGCCGCTCGTCCGTCGCTTGCGCGAATGGCTCGACGGCGCCCCGATGGACATCCATATCCTCCGCTTGGGCGAACACACCGCTGTGAAGTACGCCATCGGACACGCCAAAGGTGACGACTACCAGGCATTTCTAGATTCGACCCACGAGTGGGCAAACAATCTTCGAGCCCAGGGTTATATGCGGGTCGTGTCCGTGGTTCTTTCTTTCCAGTGGAGTGACGCGACCTGCGGGCCGCCTTGGGAGCGCGTAGAGGAATCGCCATCGCCGCGGCGCGCCGCAGGTGGGGAGATCGATGCCGCTTTTCTCGCGGAACGTTGGACCCGACACTCCGATTGGCAGCAGATCCTCAGACATAGTTGGCTGCGCCGCGCCGGACCGATAGCCCTGCTCGAGGCACGAGTGCTGGGCAGTGGCATCCGTGCAAAAGCCAAGGCCACTTTGCTGGGACAGTCCTTGACGATTGAACATCAGCTGGACCCGGTGGAGCGAGAGATTCTGGATCGAATAGAAGGGCGCATCCCTGTACCGGAGTTGATCAGTATCTTTCGTGACCTCGATGTGGACGAGCCAACCGTCATCGCGGCGACACGCTCACTGCTGCGACGTCAACTGGTCCGCAGTGGAACAATAGCGGCAACTCGGGGAGCGTTCGCTGCTTCCACAAGCTTCGCTGAAGTTCGAGAAAGAGCTAGTAGCAGTTCTCAACCGTGACGAAGCAAGCGGGCGAGCTTTGCCGAGTTGGCGGTGGTAGATTTTGCCGAGTTATGGACTTAGTAAGTCTGTGATACAGACGCAGGTTGGAGAGCCCGGGATCGCCGGTTATGCCCAGTCCGAAATAGAGTTGTGCGCGCCGGCTGAATCCGCCCCTTCTGTTGGTTTCGTCCGGCTCCCCTGGTTCTGCTGACTTTGGCGCTTCGCCTGTTCTTGGGATTCTTCGCGCGGCCCCAGTCCTTTGACGAAATCTTCCCCGGAATCAAGCGCGGCGGCCAGTTTTGAGCCAAACTCCGACAGCTTCTTTCTAGTCCGCGCAGCTTCCCGATTGGCGGCAGCCCTTTCCGCGGCACAAACAGCATCGAATTGGGTGTTTGGGCTGATTTGGTTGGTGTGCACGTGCATGGCAGTACTCCTTCGTAGGCCGACATCTGCAGAATCGCCAGCGCTCTGCTAAGCGCAGGGCGGCTGCAAATTCGTATTCCACCGCGCGGAATCTTCGAGTTCATTGGCAATTGGCATACCGAACAGGGAGCGCAAAACCCGAGGTAAGCCCTAGGTGCGGCAAAATCCGTCCGCCTTTAGGTGTCGTACTTTCCCGTGATAGGAGCGCGCTCACTGAGCTTTTCACTCAACGGTTGAGTGGTGCCCGGAGACGGAATCGAACCGTCACGTCCTGTTACGGACCCGGGATTTTAAGTCCCGTGCGTCTGCCAGTTTCGCGTTGATAACAAAGACACTTTTGGCCAACAGAATGTGAAGCTGTGTAAGCTTATGTGCAAGTTTCGAGGTTTTCCACAGATCCCTCGGCAAGCGGGTGCAGATTTCACTATCGATGGCGCCCATAGACATATTCTTTTAAATTATGGCGTTGCTGATGTTCGATGGATCTTGCCCCAGCTGCCTAGTTTCCGGTTTGGCGAACATCCGAGGACAGTTCATCGCCGATATTAGGAGAACGGTTCAAAAGGTAGCGATTCGAAATCCTTCCTCTCCCGTCATCCAAGCGAACGTATAACCAGCGCCGACACGAGTCGGATCAGCGAGCGCCTCCAGAGCCACAAACGAAAGCAGTTGACTCGCATCCTCTAACAATTCTTTTGGGAGATCAGGCAGGCCCGCTAAGGCGTTCCGAACTGGACCGTACGCCGTCCCGAATCTCACGATCTCGCTTTTATCGTCCGCCAAGACTTTGTTGATAGCTGCTGTTTGGCCTGCCATGTAATCGCCTTCGCTGATCACCTCAACTTCGACAACCGGAACACTCACGTTGTTACCCGAATGAAAAACCGTGACAACATGAACTTCCGTATTGTCGCCAATTCGTCCTGCAACAATGAATCCAACCGTATACTTTCCTTCTGCGGAATTCTCGGCTCTCGCTTTCAAGAACTGTTCAAGACCTGTTGAAAATGTTTGAAGCGCGCGCACACGGATTTCGTCGCTAATAGCTGCCACGGTCTCGAATTGCTTTTCCAGCGTAGGCTGAATCCATTTGGGGAATTCGTAATCGACCAGGTCTGGATTCGCCGCCATTAAGCCCCATGACCCTACAGCGAAACTCCTGTCCGTGCTAAGCAGCAACTTCGGGAACCGTGCCGTACGCTCGAAAGTAAGGTAAGAAGTATTTTTTGACTGCAGCATTCGGTCTACGGCCAGAAGAACCGAGCTTCCTAATTTCCTGACTGCTATTGTTGTGCCAACTTCTACGATCGCGCACTTCATGCAATCAATAACAACATCATCCATCCACTCTTGCAACCACTTTGGAACGGGACTCGGCAGCGCAACCGAAATAGAGAGGCCGCTGCTGTAGCGTCGCATCATACTTCCATTGCACCGCCCCCTCTTGGTATCCGGACCCAAGGCCCGGAACTCCGATACCGGAGTCCCGTGCAATCCTGTAGGCTATCGACGAAGAGGCACCCACTATGCCGACTACAAAACAGTTACTCAAGGTTTTCTACGCGTGGCAAAGTGACCTGCCCGCGAAGTTCAATCGCACCGCCGTCAAGAAATGCCTTCGGGTTGCCTCAGGAGAACTTGAGGCGCAGTTGTCAACCGAAACGCAGCAGATCGAGGTTTTAATCGACGAAGCGACAAGGGACTGTCCCGGTAGTCCGAATATACCTGCATCAATCCTGGAGAAGATTCAAAGTGCCGACATCTTCGTTGCCGATGTTTCGATAATCAATTCAGAACTATCGGATGGCAAAAAAACGCCAAATCCGAACGTCGTGTTCGAACTCGGTTATGCGGTCGCAAACCTCGGGTGGGAACGCGTCATTCTCTTGATCAACGAAGCCCATGGCAAAATAGAGCTTCTGCCGTTTGATTTTGACCGGCATAGAGCGACACCGTTCACGTTGGCCGAGGGGAAGGGTACCCCAAAAGAACTAACCAAGACTCTAACGGAAGCCATTTCCCTGATTGTTTCTAAAGACCCGCCTAGACCGCACCCCGGAGGATTCAATCCCGCCGCGGCGGAACGCGAACGCGACCTTACGAACTTGCGATGGCTGCTTGGATCGATTAACTGGCCCACTATCGACGACCATATTTCGACTGGGCCGAAATTCCTGAGTGCGGCAAGCACTCACTTCCACGACGAAGTGATTGGCATCGTTTCCTCCACCCTCTTTCACATTTATGACAGTGAGCTGAATAAGCGGATTCAGGCATTCATTACGCACTGGACCGGTAGTGTCAAGTACGATCACTACGTCCCCATGAATGGTGCGCGCAGCTATATCTTCCGACCAGGCCATCCTTCCCAACGGATCAAGGAGCAGAAGGAGTTTCATTACATGGAGAAGGAGCGTTCGAAAATGTATGCGGCAATGAACGAACTTCTCGCCGTAATCCGAACAAAATTTCCAGAGATCGACTTAATGGCCCTAAGCAATAGCGTGGGGCGGCGCTATGATGCCCAGATGGCCGACATTGCGGAACGTTTCTCTAGGCCGTTACCAGCACTAAAAGGCGAGAGGGGTGGCGCCAAAAGTAAGAAAAGAGAACCTCGGGATAGTTGAGAGAACTGCCGTAATGTAAAATCCGCCCTCCGCGTTGGTGGGTAGCTAAAATGTTGTGCAGCCGGCCTAGAATAGGGCCATGCAGCTACAATTCCCGCCAAAGCATCCGCTCATTATCGCGCGCACTCAAGTCGCCCTGCCCAGAGGGGCGTTTATCCGCGCGCTGCCGTTCGTTGTGGACGAGACTCAACGGTTCCGCGTCGATGCGATGGTGATGTGCGCTGATATCGTGGCCTCCGCTTATGCCCAAATGATTGAACTGGCGCTTAGGTCCAAATGGGAAGAAAAGCAGAATGAGGAACTGCGTTCTGGTCACCTCGACATTGGAATGTTCCAGCACGCCTGGTCGATAGTGGACCAAATCTACAGCTTGCGACAGCTCCTCAGCAGCCTCGCCTTTACTGGTGATGACGTGGACGCCTTCCTGTCGGCCACGAGGACTGCTTACGTCTTGCGAAATCGGACCGACCACTTGGACCAGCGAATTCCGAACATCGCCGCGTCGAAAGGCAATTCCCGCAGCATATTTGGAAGCCTGTCCTACTTCGTTCTGGGTGCGGCGGTTGGCGCACCAGAGGTCGAGGTCTTCGCCGTCGCACAACACGCGGATCCTGTTCGGCCCAACGAGCAAATCGCCTCTGTTCGAATTCCGGGGGAGTTGCAAATGCCTATTGGCAACTTTGTTCTCACTGGAGGTGGCGAGGAACTGGACATCGACGCTGCCATCCTAACGCTCGGGCCTGTGATGACCCGGACAAACGAAGGGTTCGAGAAGAGCATACGTGCGCAAGCGGCTGAGAAAGCCGCCGAGCACGGAATCGAACAGGAAGCGCTGCTCGCCCACTATGGCGCGCGACTGAAATTCATGCTTGCTTTGAAGTTGGGTAAACCTGCGCTGCAGTCCGAGTCTGCAGGGCATGGCAACGCGGAACTATCTAGTCTCTGACCGGCGCCGTTAGGTGCGATTCGGATTTCGACCTTCCCCCACTCAGGCCAGTCCTATTCCTAGACTTTGGCCTTGCTCCTCTTCGGACGGCCGAACCCCTCGCAGGGACACTGGCTCCGGCTTCGCTGCAGCCGGCTGCTGTTCCACTTCTGTTGCCGTACGTTGGGAGCTTTCGCGACTGAGGCTTCGGGAAAGCTTGCTGCCATCATTCGTGTAAATCTGGGCGTCATGTTGCGCTCTCGAAACAGACACATATGCGAAGCGGTTGTTAACCAAGAGTTCGCTTTGGTCTGTGTCCACGTGGATTAGCACACGCTCCGCGGTCTGTCCCTGGCTGCTGTGGCTGGTTACGGCATATCCGTGGTCGAGATGAGGATGCTCGCGGATATTGAATCGCACCTCGCGGCCAGAATCCAAGCGAATTTCGAGATTGCCAGAATGGCTGACTCGTTCGATAGTGCCGAGTTCTCGGTTAGCAACCTGTAGTTCCTTCGAAGGGGCCGTGAACTGAACGCGGTCGCCCTGTGAGAATTCACGCTGAACTTCTTGATACACCGCCACACCCGACAGCCGTCGCGGATCGTAGGTCTCCTGCGCTCCATTCTCGCGCTCGATGGTGATCCGGTTTTCGCGAGCGTCCACTCGATCCACTCGCGCGTATTCGCCAGGGGCGATGCCCAGAACCTTACTCCCTCGGGTATAGCGGACCAAGTCCCCCTCCCCGTATTGTGCGGCCCATTGCCGATCTGCACCGGTCATCTCATTTCGCGAGTCGAGCACTCGGAGTTTGTGTTCCTCTGGATTCACGTCGCCGCGGGCCTGCATTTCACGGCGGATCAGCTTGTTCAACTCGCGTCGAGACTCATTGTCAGGTGAAATGACCAGCGTGCCATGAGGCTCTCGCGCGTACTCACCAGCGATTGCACCTAGCCTCTCTTCGCGGCCCACAATCTCATGGACGCGGCCCTGCTGGTCGAGATTCGCCACCGCACCGTGAACGTCCCCACGGGCAAGCTGTTCGACGGCCTCTTTAAGTTCCGGTTCCTTCTGCCTGACGACCTCATGCAGACGTGCGGTGTGCATCCCCGCCTCTTGTAGCTGCCGATAGGGTCTGCCCGCCTCTACCGCCTCATGTTGCCGCGTGTCACCGACCAAGAGCACACGGTCGCTGCTGTGCAATCGATGCAGTAACTCATTCATCTGTTTTGTGCTCGCGAGGCTAGATTCGTCCAGGATGAAAAGCCTCTTCTCTCCGCCGTCGGGTTGGTCACCGCGGACCAGATGACGCTGCAAGGTGCCTGATTCGATGCCTGATTCTGCCAATTTCTGGGCGGCGCGCGACGTGGGTGCAAGTCCGAACACCTTGTAGCCTTCATACTCGGCAGCTTCGCGGACCGCAGCCAATGAAGTGGTTTTGCCAGCACCCGCCACGCCCTCAAGACCGGTGATTCTGTCGTGGCTCGTCAAGATCTGCTCAACCGCTGCGCGTTGGCTCGTGCTCAAGTGCGGATGTTTCTCCTCGATGTGACTCCATGTCTCGGTGCTCACCAACGGTTTATCCAGATTCTGTCCTCTTCGCATCTCGGCGACAGTGTCGCGCTCATAGCCAATCATCCGTTCCGTTGTGAACGCGCGGGCTGGCGATTTGCTCTCTACTTCAATCAGGTCACCTGACTGGACGCGCTTGTCGAATCTTTCTCGTGTCTCTGCGAAGCTCGCTTCGCCCATCGAGCGTTTCAGAGCATCACGCATCAGTTCGCGTTCGTCGGTTACAGCGTGGCGTTCTAGATTCTTGTCTTGCGCGTAGTTCAGAGCCGATTCGAGATGCTGATGCTTCTGCTGCGGCTCTTGCTCGACCCGCCTTTCATGGGCTGCGCGGATCACTTGCTCGGGCTGCTGGGCGAATTGCGCGGCCACATCGCGGTGCTTTTGCTGCATTTCTGCGTGCGTGATAGCCGGCAGTTTGTCGTCGCGCGTCTGATGCGCTGCGATTTGCGCCGCTCCTGCGCCTCTTACACCTTGTTGGTCGAGGTACGCCTGGATTTGCTGACTCCGTGGACTGGAGGCGTCCAGATACTCTCGCGTGTACCCTCTGATCTCCGGCTGGCCACTCTTACCCCTTTCAATGTCATAGCCCTGGCCTTTTAGCCGCAGCGCCAGCTCTGAGCGATAGATCGCCGTTGCATACTGCTGCGAGCGGTACAGTTCGCGGGGTTGCAGGGCCCGCGATTCTCTGTTCTGAGTTTCCGTTAGATTGAAGAACACAACATGAGTGTGCAATTGCGGTGCAGCATACCCGTTCACTGGTCGCGCACTATCGTGCTCGAAACTGGCTGCCACCCACTTGCCCGTTGTTTCTGCCGGATGGTTTCCGCCGATCCGAGCCTGGACATATTTCTCCATTTCGCCAAGTGATATCTTCACGCTTTCGCGATGCGCCTGGCGTACACGATCGTCTCCGCCAACGAGGGCAGTTAACGACACGCTCTTAGGCGCGGAGAACGTTGCATCCCAGCCAGCGCGGTGTTCCATCGTGCTCACCGTCTCGCCGCGTGCATTAACGTATTCACGCGCGGTTTGGTGGCGCACTAGTTGTTCGCCCGTTATCGGGTGTTGCCCATGCGCCAGTCGCCCGAAGTGCTCTTCCCGCACTTCACCCTGAAGGCCCCATTCTTTAGCGAGCTTGCCGTGCCACTCGCCGCGTATATGGTCTCCCTCGGAGTAGTAATTCTCCTGCGCGTTCGCGAATTCCTCTTTGTGATAGGTCTGCGCCTGGCCGGCACTCAGCGGTTTGGAAATGGTCAGCATGGCTCACTCGAAGTAGGGTTCTTGTCCGGCGGCGATGCCATTGGAGTTTTCCGTCTCGCGCGGACTGATCTCCTGCGCAGCCACATTGATCGGCTGAGGCGGGCCCTTCCTGATTTCGACCACACGCGGTGCGATCTCTCTTGGAATGAAACCGGGTTCGGTTTTCACGGGAGCGAGATATGGAAAGCTGAACGGCACTACCAGATTGTCGACTTTAATCAATGCGTGCAAGCGCTGTAGTCCGCTGATTTCCGATGGGAGCACTAGCGGTTCCGTTCGCCTTTCAGTGTGATAGCTCCTGGACTTGGTAATTTTGAGAGGATGCGCGTTCACCGTCTCCTTAACGCGTTCCATTTCCACTTCGCCAATCGTGTCCGAGATCCACTTCGCTGCACGAGGCTCACTGGTATGCAAAAAGATTTTGGTGGCCGGCTGCGACAGCATTGCCTCAGCTTCGTGCCCGTAGCGTACTTCAAGTTGGCTCCGGCCTTGGAAACCGATTACGACGGGATTCCCGGATTTGCGATTCTCGGTCAGCGCAGTGTGCAATTGCGGCAGTCGCTGCAGACTAGCAAGCTCATCAAGCACAAACCATGCATGACGCATCGCAGGATCACCCTGGTTCATCAATCGCAGCACTAACGTGTCCAGCCATAAGCTCATGAGGGGCAACAGCCGCTCGCGGAATCGAGGAGTCGAGGTCAAGAATATCCAGCCACTACGCTGTTTTGCCCATTCTTCCGTCGTCCATCTCTGCTTCGTCTCACTCTCCTTCGGCAAGAGCTTCAAACTGTCAGCAACCATGTTGAGCGCACCTAACACACCACCGCGCTGTGGGCCAGCGCCGCGATAGATGAATGCCGTCAGTTCTGTGCCTTTCAAGAGGCGATCTAGTTCTTCCTCGTGGCTCATCCACCTGACCAGCTCCTCAGGCGTCGGTTTCAACGTGAGCAAGTGTGCGAAGATCTTTCGCGGACCGTCGACGAAAAATGTATTCTCGTGCGGCTTGTCGGGAAATAACGACGTTGCCAGCGTCAGCGCTTCCGCCTCGTGCGTCACTTCATCGGACGGCGACCAGTAAGGACAACGTACGTCCAGAGGATTCAGGATCAGATCGCCGCGGGCAGGATTGAAAAACTGCGGCGTGTGTTCGAGCGCCGGATCATACACGATAGCCGTCTCGCCCCGCTCGGCGATCTGCATTAGCACCCGCCGCTGTAGAACGCTCTTTCCGGCGCCCGTGTCTCCCATCATCATCATGTGGCTACTCTCTAACGAGCGCGGAATCGAGAGCGATTCTCTCCCCGTCGTGGTCAGGAAGCTTATTCCATCCGCTCCACTCCATCGATTGAATTCCTTGACGGTGACCATCTCGGGGCCCTTGAGTCTCCGCCCCGGTTCCTCGATGCGGCGTCGCGTCCGGTTCCTCAGCATTGCCAGCACCAGCGCCAGCACAAAAGCTCCCAGTGCGCCAACCCACGCGGGCCGGATCAGATCATCGGGAGACTGGCCCGCGTAAATCCACTCTGCAAGCATCCGGTTCATTTGCGCGCTCGTGTAATGCACCGTGTCCACTTTCAGAGCGACGGCTCCCGCCTGCCGCGCCTTCGCCGTGAGCGCAAACGGAAACGGGGGCCATCCCTGCAACGAGGCAGGCATCACGTCGGCGTCGGTGGCCATGCTGTGTTGCCCTTGTCGGTCCAATTTTGAGAGCACTTGGTAGTTGCCACTCGGGACGGGGAAATTCTTGGTGTTCAGATATTGAATCCAGTACCACTGCTGCAGTGGCGTCCAGACCTCGACGTTTCGGTACGTGAAGATTCCTATCCCCGCTACAAAAGCAAGGAGTACAGCCACAAGAGTCGACAGCAGCCAATTTTTAGACGGACCCGGAGATTCTCCTCGACCCAATAACCGATTCACTGTTCACCCCCAGTCAGGGCAATCTTCCGCCGTTCGCCGCGCGAACCGACAGGACCGTTAAAGACGTGCCGAAAACGTTGGTCATCGTCAACTCGCTTTGGAAGTTGATGCTTGGTCCAGCCTTTCTCGCGCCTTTCTCAGCTTGTCCGAGTCAGCCCGGTCGATGAGCCGCTGCATCTCCTCGGCAGTCAGTGGTTCGCCCTTCGCTTGCTTGAAAAGTACGTTCAGCAGGATCGCTCGAAGCGCCACCACCTCAGCCATGACCGCTTGGGCTTCGCCCCCCGCTCCGTTCAGCTTCTCCGGCCAGCCGTTCGCACTGGCCAGCATTACCTCGCGACACCACTCGCCGAGCGTCTTGGCTGACTTTTGGGCAGCTCGCTCCAATTGGGCGTACTCGTCCTCACTTACCTTTGTCCCGATGGACTTGGTGCGAAGATTTGGCTTCACCATAGACCGTTCCTCTGGCCCAGCTGGGCATCTCAGCAAAATGAACAGGTTCGCCGGCGCTAACCCATATCCTGCGGTATCCAGCTAACACTTAGCCTATTAGGCCTTTTTTTCAATAAGTTCGCGTGCGGTAACCAAAAGTTAGCCTGCAGCTCCCATTCTGGGGTGACGTGTCGTAGCGTCAACCCGATGCCGTAGGCAGCGTGCTTGCACCACCACACTGGCGGGGCAGGCAGTGCCGTCGGCATCGAATCCGGCAAGATGCAGCGAATGAAAGAGTCGTACGGCGAAGGCCTAGCCAGCCACGCCGGCTCCGAGTCTTGCGGGCACGGTCGTAAGGCCGGATACGAAGCGTAGACAGGAGGAACTATGGGCCAGGTTATTGAGCCGCGAAATACCCCTAACTTCAGGACGCCGACGCCCTGACACAACGCGGAAGGCAACATCCGGTCCAGCGCCATCGCAAGCTGGGTCGGAGTCCTGCGCGGTCTGTGACCCTGGCACGTAGGGACACATCTTGCACGGAAGTTGAGAGATCCCGGGTTCTCCCGAAGGCCAGCGTTTTCGGGACGCATCGGGAAGTCCAAGGACAGAAGACGATGATGAACGAACACGGGAAGTCGGACAGACCCATAGTACCGGGGAAGTCTCCGAACAAAACCAGAACAACGGCGGCGGAGGAGATGGAGGGAAGGGGTCTGGCCAAGGGGAACCTGAGCCAGCAAAACGCGTACCGGACTCAGAGCCGGGTCGACGCGCCCAGCGAGCTGGCGCAGGTACGACAAACGGCAACATTGAACAAGGATGCAAAGTTCACCGCTCTGCTGCATCACATCTACCGGATCGACACTCTGCGGTTCGCCTACTTCCAGTTGAAGAGGCACGCCGCAGCCGGTGTAGACGGAGAGACGTGGCAGCACTACGGCGAGGACCTTGAGGAAAATCTCCAGAGCCTCTCCCATAGACTGAAGCGCGGAGCATACCGGGCAAAGCCGGTGCGTAGGGTATACATTCCGAAGGCGGATGGGCGGCAGCGACCGCTCGGCGTCCCGGCGCTCGAAGACAAGCTTGTGCAACGAGCGACGGTGGAAGTGCTCAACGCGATTTACGAAACCGACTTCCTCGGCTTCTCTTATGGGTTCCGGCCAAAGCGCAACCAGCATAAAGCGCTGGACGCCTTGTTCTGTGGACTCCATGAGCGACGTGTGAACTGGGTGCTGGATCTGGACGTGCGCAGCTTCTTTGATCGACTGTCGCACGAATGGCTGGTCCGGTTTCTCCAGCATCGGATAGCGGACCGGCGCGTCGTGCGACTCATCCAGAAATGGCTGAACGCTGGCGTGCTGGAAAAGGGAACGCGAACGTTTGTGGAGGCGGGCTCGCCGCAGGGCGGAAGTGCATCGCCATTGCTGGCGAATATCTACCTTCATTACGTCTTCGATCTCTGGGTTCAAGCATGGCGTAAGAAGCGTGCTCATGGCGATGTAATCGTGGTGCGCTACGCTGACGATATCGTGGTTGGATTCGAGTTCAAGACGGAAGCCGAACAGTTCTGGAAAGAACTCGCTGAACGCATGGCGAAATTCCAACTGGAACTGCACCCGGAAAAGACGCGGCTGATCGAGTTCGGACGCCATGCGGCGACGAACCGAAAGCGCGCCGGTCTGGGCAAGCCGGAGACCTTCGATTTTCTCGGCTTCAAGCATATTTGCGGGAAGACGAAGAAGGGACGGTTTCTGGTGCTTCGGCAGACGGTTCGCAAGCGCATGCAGGCGAAACTGCTGGCGGTGAAAACCGAGCTGCGGCGACGCATGCATGACCCTGTTCCTGAAGTTGGCGCGTGGTTGAAGTCCGTGGTGGGCGGGCATATCCGATACTTCGGAGTGCCGGGCAACCGGTATGCCCTGGCCCATTTTCGTTTCACCGTAAGCAACCTCTGGCATCGAACGCTGTGCCGACGAAGCCAGCATGGTCGCGTTCTGTGGGAGCGAATGAACCGGCTCATCCGCCGCTGGCTGCCTCCGGCCCATATCTGCCATCCTTATCCTTATCCTTCGCGCCGTCTGCGCGTCACTACCTGAGGCAAGAGCCGTATGCGGGAAATCCGCCCGTACGGATCCGCGCGGGGGGTACGGCGCAAGCCGTATCCCTACCGCGTCATTCCCCATCCGCTGCGAAGCAGCGTGCCGGCACAGCAAATCCAACTATGGTTCCACTGGCAGACGGTCGCGCACAGTGGGAGCCGGCATTTGGCTGTCGAGGAACCGCCGGAGTTCGTCTACGAACTCCACCGGCACTGGCTGCCTATAGCTTTCACTGCCAGAGCTCATTAGCAGGCCATCCACAAATACGGTGTGCGCATCTCCCTCTTCGGGCTCCATGAGCGCGAAGAGAATCATCGTCTGATCCCGTTGGGAAATATATGCCCGCCGATCTCGCCTATCCAGCAGCAAGCAATGGCACACCGGCAAAGCGACCCCGCTTCGCAGGATCTGGTCGAGCGCTGGCCTTTCGGTCTCGGAAGCGAACCTTCCATAGAGGGTGGGATATCGGCTCTCGGGCAAGTGCGAGGTGACGACTGGATGGCGGAGAAACCAGGTCCACAAACCCTCGTCCGATGGCAAATCGTCCCCGCCGTCGCTGTAGCCAAATTGACGACGACCGGCTGTATATCCGAACTGAAGGAAACGTAAATCTCCCCTATAACCGAAAGCCCACTCCAACGTCGGAGGTACCGCGACAGGGAGTAGTTCGGCTCCAACTAACGCTGGAGAAATGGGACCGTCGGGCGCCTGCCAGCCCGTTTTTCGAACAGCTCGCCTTGCCTCATTCACGAAATGCCGGTGGGCTTTTGAAGCCGCTAACCGGGTGGTATGTATTCCGCTCATGAACTCCCCGCCACAAGCTCGTAGCCTTTTCGCTAAACCGTCCGCGGCCGTCAACGCCCCGGAGCCGCCGATTGGATATCCCCAAAGGCTTCCCTTTTTTCGCTGGCGGCGACCCTGGGCTGCCTGTCACCATACCATTCGAGCACGTCCCTTATCTCGTCGGGGATGTCCTCAAGAAACCTGGTTTCAGCATCCGTCACACTGGTCACAAGTCTTCGCAAGCTCATGTAGTCGTTTGTTGACACTCGATCTGGACCAGCTCAGCGGGCGCGCCGCTTCCTGTGCCCAAATCTACCTGTTTACCCTTGGCATAGACTTGATGCCGAGGATGCGTCCGGTTCCATTTAGCCAAGGTTGCCGTTTGGTGCATATGTTCGACAACCCTTCGCCAACGGCCTCCGTTGTAAGCGCAAAAACTAATCTCACCTTCTTGGGTCGCCATAGGAGTAGTCGAATCAGACATCGTGGAAAGATCGTAGTTGAAGAGGTCTTGGAACCACATCGCGCTGATCATAGCGAGTTTCCACGACCCGCTATAGGCATAAGCGCGCTGTGACCAGTCCGACCCGCTGCCCGCGACCCTATAAAAGCAGTCTTCAAGCAATTCGCGCAGTTTGCTAAAACCAAAACCGGAAGGAGCCTTACCCTGGTCAAAATTGCGCAGCACAGACAGCGATACCATTGCCTTGGTAATCGCCGGCCGTCTCCCACGATCCGTTATCTCCACAAGGTCGCGGAGAAAGCGCTCCACGTCAAAGAACTTCGCCACTGGGACCATCTCCTTTGTTTGGGAATTGATCAGCACCGGGGAGAAGATGCCATGGTCGGGATGTATATCGTTGAATAGACTTCCCAGTTCGGCGTTTGGATGGAGGATGTCGCACAAGTGGGCGAATGTTCCGTAAGCAGAGACGGGGAACCAATCGCGCGACGGTTTCCACCCGGATGAAGTTTGAGCCTGCAAATCGTGCGCGATTTGTGAAACCGGATACCGCCTCGCGTAACGCTCGTCAGCGGAAATATCTTCATCTCGGCCGCAGAACATCACCGGCTGAAAGATGATCCCGTGGATCTTCTCGATGTGATCTGCAACGAACCGAATGATGTCGCCAACCCCATCATTATTCAATCCATTCACCACGGTCACCTGAAGCGTCGTCTTCATTCCCGCCGCGGCGATATTCTCCAGGGCGCATCGCTTCACATCCATGTAGTTTCTGATTCCTCGATGGCTATTCTTCTCTTCGGTGACTCCATCGAACTGGAGATAAACGCCGTGGAGTCCGGCGGTCTTCGCTCGGACAGCAAAATCTCTATCTTGAGCAAAGCGAATTCCATTGGTGGCGACATGTAGGCGATGGAAGCCCATACCCTTGGCATGCCGGACCGCGTCCAGGAATATCGGAGAGAGCGTCGCTTCTCCTCCGGAAAACAGAACGTTAATCTCTCGCTGAGGTTTGAAGGACTTTGCTCTTTCAAACACAGCCGTCACATCTTGCATATCCAATTCGTGAACGAAGCTGGCGGCGTTGGCGTCCATGTAGCATGGCGAACAAAACATGTTGCAGCGGTTGGTAAGGTCGACGATTAAATATGTACCGCGCCCTGTCCTGATGCTGTTTGCGCCGTGATTGTGAACCATTTCATCGCCCGCACAATTGAAGTCTTTGCCAAACCCGAGGCTCTCCATCCGTTTGAAGAACTCCGGATGATTCGAAAGCACGTCTTCACACGGGCCATGTTTCTCGCAGGCCTTGCGCATGAGAATGCATCCTGCCTCCTCCACGATCTGCGCTTCGATGATCCCAGGCCGATCCCTGAAATCGGCGAGACTCGCCTCACCTCTGATCACAGCCTCCACTGCCTCACGGTTGCAGTCCGGGCACAGCGACAGCGTTCGCCGCGGAACGCCGGTCGCCATTGGAACTCTCTCCCAGCTTCTGAGAAGCGGACTGGGCGCCCAAGACGGCTGCGGAAGTTCGCGGTGCGGCAAGATCGAATTGATGTTTCTAGCAAAGTACCATGCGGCACTCGATAACGATCTGGTGAAACTGGCTGGCTGGGCGGACATTAGACACCTCCATTGCGGATTCGCTCAAAGGCGGAAGTGCAGAGATCTGCGAAAGCATGGGAAACCCCGAAGAGAAGTGGTTTGAATATATTACATTGGAATGTTGCCTTTGCAAGCATGGAAAGGGCGGGGACTTTCGCTTTTCCGCTAGTGCCTCGTTCTCCTCGTAAGCATACGATCCCGCCGTAAGATACATATGCACAAAGAAAAGGCGGACGGATGAATCTTTTCGACGAAATATCATCATGGCCAAGTCTGCACGTTCGACACGAAGCTGCTCCGTTGCTTCGAGAGCGGGAGCAATACCTCTCAACGATGCTCAAACGGGGCGTCAGTCGAATCGTTGTACGATCTACCGCGGCGTACCTGATTCACATAGTCCGCCTCCTAAAAATGACTTCGCTCCGCAAAGTCGAACTGAACGAGATTGAAGCGGCTGGACGGGAGTGGGCAGCGTATAAGGGCCCGCTGCGAAAGAAACTGAGACGGCCAGGCGCACCTTTCATGTTCGTTAGCACTGCTCAAAGTTGGTTGCGATTTCACGGCCAGCTGCCTACTCTGCCTCCAAGTCCTTTTCAGCCCCTAATTGAAGAGTTTGCTGAAGCGATGCGGATTCGGGGACTATCCTCGCCCACTGTTGACGCTCTCTGCTATAGGACACTCAGGTTTCTGAGGTGGTTTGGCGATCAATACCAGAGTCTCAACTCGGTTTCGTTGCGCCACATTGACGAATTCTTCGCGAGTAAGCGGCGTGAGGGGTGGTCAGTAAGTACTGTCGCCTCGAACTCCCAGACATTGCGGAGTTTCTTCAGCTATGCCGCGCTTCGAGGGTGGTGTGCTCCGGGCATAGCACTGGGCATTCAAAGCCCCAAAAATCGTAGATCTGACAATCGACCAAAAGGGCCAAAGTGGACGGAGGTGAGAAGACTCATAGCTTCTGCCAGCGGATCTTCTCCTAGCGACCTCCGCGCCAAAGCCATTCTCCTTCTATTTGCGGTTTACGGTCTACGAAGCAGTGAGGTAGCGCAACTCCGATTCAGTGATTTCGACTGGTACGGTGAGACGTTTACCGTGCACCGCGCAAAGCGCGGCGGAATTCAGCAGTTCCCAATCCAGTATGAAGTCGGGGAGGCGATCATCCGCTACCTACAACACGGTCGACCGCGGTCGGCAACCGATTATGTTTTCGTTACCGTGCCAGTCCCGCACGGACGAATTCGCCCCGGCCCAATGCACCAGCTCGTCAGCACAAGAATGTCAGCATTGGGGATCAGGCCAGAGCAACTCGGCCCTCACTCCCTCCGTCATGCCTGCGCAACCCGTTTGCTGAAGAAAGGAACGTCGCTTCGAGAGATTGCCGATTTTCTCGGTCACCGGAACCTTAAGACAGTGAGTATTTACGCAAGATTAGACACCAGGAGTCTCCGGAAAGTAGCTTCGTTCAGCATGGCTGGTGTCCTATGAAATTGCTCGAAGCGGTCGACGCCTATGTTGAGGGAAGAAGAACTTATGGGGCTGTTTACCCGAATGGCATTCAAACACTGAGCGCTTTCTGCCGCTACACTGGGGATATACCGCTGGTCGCCATAAGGGAGGGCCAAGTGGCAGCCTTTCTCGATGGGCCGGCAACATCAGAAGCCACATGGCAAAACAAATACAAGTATCTCCGTAGCTTCTTCCTTTTTTGGTTGGCACGAAATGCAATTTCCGCCCTGCCGTTGCCATTACGAAGGCCGCCTGTCGAATCTCCATTTCTGCCGTACATCTACTCTCGCGCTGAGATCCGCCGTCTGTTGTCGATGATTCGGGTTGGCCAGAAGAACTCGAATTGCAAGATCGATATTCGCACCGTGCGGGTGCTCATCCTGTTTCTCTATGGGACCGGGGCACTGTTGAGTGATGCCCTCACATTGCGGCGTGACGATTTGGATTTCAGGAGACGGACAATAACAATCCGCAACTCGCGACCGTACCGTTCGAGAACCATTCCGATTTGCTCGGACCTATACAACGTGCTGCGCAGATACCATGCGACGAATTACCCGAAAGATAACGCGAGAGCCCCGTTCTTGTTCCTGAACAGGAATGGGGAGGCTCTCACCGAATACGCTGTGGAGACCACATTTCGACGCCTTCGAGAAGTGTCGGGCGTCACGCGCCGGGACGGTGTAGCCAGCCGTCCTCGTTTGCACGATCTCAGACATACATTTGCAGTTCACCGGATCGACGGATGGATTAAGCACGGCGCGGACCTAAACCGGATGCTTCCGACTCTCTCTGTGTACATGGGACGACATGGACTGGGATCAAGTGATCGTTATCTGACTCTGAGTCCAGAGCGCTTCCGTGCTCAGCTCAACAAATTAAGCCCGCAGCGTGTGAAGAGAAAATGGCGCGATAATCCGGCTCTCATGAGATTCTTGGCGGAACTGTGAGGGGATCGGCTCCGGCGCACCGACTTCTGCGAGCTCGCGACTCGCCCGAAGGTAATTCTCTTGCAACCAGTTCGTTACTTTGGGGGATTGTTGCTTCCCACGAGCCGTTCTATGAAGCCATCAACTTCGACAAGTGTCCGCACGCTTGCTCTCAGGTTGGTCTATGGGTAGCACCTTACGGTTGGGCAATCGCAGCGCTGGCGGTTCCCACTGCAGCCTGTTTCGCTTGATGCACTTCGATCGCAGCAGTAATTCGATCAAGAAGCCCCGCGAACCCAGTGAAATCAACCTTCGAAACGTTTTCACGGATGTATACGGAGAGGATGTGCTTTCCGAAATAAGCCACTGTGTCCTCATTGCTATTAGCATTAAAGGTCTTTCCACCAAGCTTCAGATTCTTAATCTCGTCTGCGAAGCAATCCTCTATCGCTGACTTTGTGGCTCCGGCCTCTATTGGCGTGGGTACCACGTACAAATTTCCCGCAACATAAACGTAGGCGTCGGACCGCGGTGCCTTTATCTTGGCAAGTTTCCGTATCGTATTGTAGATTTCATCGGCTCCGGAATCATTGTCCACAATGAGGACCACTGCGGCCTGCATGCCTGGAGCGTTGAACTTCTGAATTTCGCTGAGGTATTGCTCGATGAATGCCTTCAGATACGAAGCCCCGCCCTCCAGCTGCAAAACGCGGCCCGTACTCGTTTTCACCGTCTTCAATATGCGAATGTTCAGCGTAATTTTCTTACTTGTAGCCACAGTTGCAAGTTTCGGATAATAAGCGGCCAGACTCCTAATCGCATGAAGGAGGTAAATATTGTCGGTCTTTCCCTCGCAGACGATAACCGGCAACGAGGCGGCATAGAAATCCTTAAACATCAGGAATCGCCGGTACAGCTTTTCCTTGGATCGCAGCGCGATCTTGGCCTCACGAGGGTCCGCCTTAGACTGAATTTTACAATTGTGATAGTCCACTGCGTCGATGTGACCGAATATTCCATGCAGTTGAGCCAGAGTCCCATCGACAGCTGTCGGCGTTACAACGTCATTGGCATCAGGAATTGTTCTAACATGCTGGAAAGTGCCCGTCTTGAACAGTTTGTGCGCCAACGCACGGGCCCTTCGGCGATATTCCGTTCGTATGTTGACTTTCTTGTTTACGACCAGACCTGTGACGGCCTGCCGAGATCCCCTGTACTGCATCCGCGTCTTCTTTGGATTAATGCTGAAACCGGTATGCGCCACGATGTTCAGTAAACCGCTTCCGACCTCCCATGTGTGTGCCTCCCCGGCCAGCCTTCTGGCTATGCTCTCTGGAAAGTCGGGCTTACTGGTAGAAAACGTGATGTCGTCTGCATATCGCGAATATGTGCAGCCATTGCTCGCAGCAAGCTTGCATAGGTGAATATCCAGCACATGGCCGATGAGATTTGAAATGACCGGCGAGCACGGACTGCCTTGCGGCAAAGCGTTTTCATGACACGCTATTTGCGCCAATATCGTCGCCACTTTCGGATGCAACATGAAGTTGGCGTCCTTGATGAAAAACCCGCGCACGCGGCCAAAATTAATTGCGCCAAAGAAGTCGTTAAGGTCAATATTGAACACGTAGCGTCTTTTTCGATGCTTTACGGCATTAGTGATGATTGAGCAGTCCCGCTTGAAACCGTGTGCCAACTGGTCCTTCCACTTTTTACCTTCGTTGATTTCCTCAACACAATTTTGCAGGAGATCCGACAGGTTACGCTGCAAAAGCCTTAGATCGGGAGAAGGGGCATTTATCGTGCGAACGCCGCCGTCACGCTTGGCCATGTTGAAAGAGGTGTATCTCGTCGGCAGAGGCTTCTTGTAAAGGATGTAGGAGAGAGCCTTCGGCTGGAATTGCAGGAGCGTCGCAACCTGATGTAGCGACAATGCCGCTCTGAGCGCCTGAAGTTGCGACATATCACTTTCTTAGACGAATGCCTACAGTCACTCTTACGCGAGAGCCATAGTGCGATGGCAAATCGAGTAGCGTCGAGCGATGTGCCAGCAAAGCAACTGACATTGTTGTCACGTGCCACGATACGCGGCAAAAGATCTGACTGTAGGCGGAATGAAGTCTAACATAGATAAAACCGCTAGGTTGCCGGTCTGCCCTTAGGACCTCTGGTAGCATTCCGTTATGGGTAACTGACTGATCCGGCCTGATACCCTCTCATCGAGCCGCTCTGTTTTTTTCGCGTTCATCCCGCAGATTCCTAGATCAAGCCGCGCAGGTCTCCTGGACCTGCGCGGCGGCTTTCTGATTGAGGTAATCGGCCGCTCGTTGGGCGTGGGCGGCCGCCGTAAAGATGGCACGGTTGTCATTCTTGAGAACTTCCAACCAAGTCGCGATATAGGCGGCGTTGTCTTCGCGCGGTTCCTGATGCAATTCGAGATCGGCGCACAGAAAAGCGGAGCCCAGCTCGGCAACGAGTTCCTCGCGGCTGTAACCTTCATCGCCATAGCTCTTGCGGCCAAAGTCGCGGTCAAGGCGCTGCGGGTGTTTTGTGGCATGGGTGCATTCATGGGCAAGCGTGCCGTAGTACGATTCGGCATCGCGGAACGCTTCGAATGGCGGCATTTGCACGTAATCTAACTCTTGCGCGTAGTAGGCGCGATTGCCGCCGTGTTTGATCGTCATGCCCAGACTGGCGAAAAACTTCTCGGCATGATCAATGCGTGCAATGGGATCGCGAGTAGGGGCCGCTTTCGCATAGAAGATTTCAGGCAAGCCTTCGATCTGCTCGACGTTGAACACGGTATAACCCTTCATGTAAGGGATTTCGCGCTCGACATCCTGGCCGGTCTTGTCGTCATGCTCGGTGCGCGTAATGGCGTTGGCATAGACTACAAGAGAGCCTTTCTCGCCCTTCCTGACATGGGCGTTTAACTCGCTGGCCTGGCGGAAGGTCATCCAGATTGGTGCCGTAAAATTCTGGCCCAAAGCGGACATCCAGAGAGACAGGATATTGATACCGGAATAAGGCTGGCCGTTATGACGCAGAGGACGTGTAATCCTTCCGGCGGCGTGTTCGGCATTCCAGGGACGTACCCACGGGCGCACGCCCTTTTCCAGGTGCTCGATGATCTGCGCTGTGATGCGGCTATAAACGTCTTTTCTTTCGGTGGTGTCTTGCATCGTATTCTCCTTCAAAAACAATTTTTTTCTTCGCGAAACCCGCGACGGTTCTGAGGCGTTCAGCGGCGCGGACATGTCAAGGGCGCGGGCAGGGACCCGCGTTCATCGCAGACCCTTGACAGGGAGCACCGCTGGAATAACGCCGGTCTTGTCAGGCGCGGGTTGAGTGGAGAAAAAAATGGAGAAGAAACGACTTCGGCCAAGAACACCGAATGGGAAGGTGTGTTTAATCGGGCGGCGCACAAGGGAAGAGGGCGAAGCAATGCCGTGAGAAGAGCAAGGGTGGAGATTAGGTGGAGAACAGCGAAGGTTCCCGGTAGCGGCCTGCGGCGGTACGATCTGGTACCGGCCCGTAATCGTCTTTGAGTTCGAAAAGAGCTGGCTGCCGGGCCTGTGGGAGAGCGTTTTTCTGCTCGCGGCGAAATTCCAACAGGTCACGCCACAGATAGCGCTTGCCATCGATGTCGATGAATTTGAGGCTAGCCATGTTCACCGCTCCCTCGGATCGGTGGCTTTGCGGTATTCGGCTTCGGCTGATCCGGTTTCGGAGAAGAAGATCCAGATCTCGCGCATGAGTTCAAGGTCCCGACCGACGAGGGCTCGTTCATGCCCGTCAAACCAGTCAAGGAAGGCATAGGAAATCCGATACGGCATCTGCTCGCCGCAACCTCCGGCGTAGAATCGGAATTCATCGCTAGGGCCGCCCCAGCTTATCTGGTAGCGCCAGTAGGCTTCCTTCTGGTCCGTGAATGTGCCGGGCACAACGTAATCGAAAGCAAGCCCGTATTCGGTGAATGTACCGAACTCGTGGGCGTGTCTGTCGTCGTGGTCCTGCGAGGCGGCGAGCAGTTTGCCGAGATCGCGCAAGCGCGCGTTCTTGTTGGGTGTCCAGCGTGCCGCACAGGATGTCGAGCACGTCATGGCGTCCTCGATTTCGCAAGGCGGCAGGCGTTTTCGCGGGAAAGCGCAAGGTCCTGTGCAAGGACCAAGGCAACCATGCAAGTGTATTGCTCGACGGTCGGAGCGTTCTCGATTTCGCTCATGGGCGCGAAGAACGTGCGATAGCCGGACTCGCTTACGGGAATCTCGCAACGCGGTTCGTTCGGACTGGTGAACTCAAGGATGGCGTAAGGTTCATTGCCGCCGATGTGATGGGGGCGGTAGCGGACACGGACCTCCTGGGCGGAAATGGTAAGCGTGAAAACCGTTTCGGACTGCGCGTTCGTCATGATGTGCCTCTCTGGTTTGAGTGACCCCCAAGGGCGGGGGCGGAGAAAGGCGCGCAGGCCGGCGCAATCGAGCGCGGCCGTCATAGGATTTTGGGGTGACGGCCCCGCGCCAGGACGGAGTTCGGTTTCGCGGGGGAGGGGAGCCGAAATCCGTCATTGACGGCAAGCGGCGGCGGCTACCGTGCCTTCGCCCCGCTTCGGGGGGCACGTCGAAAACGAGAGTAGGTCTGCGGCGGTGAAACGGCGGAGGAATGCTCGCTCGTTTGGCCCGCTCTCTGCTAGCCTTGCCGAGGAAGCGAGGCGGCAATGAAGGTATCCGACGAAACCGTGGAGCAGGGGCTGGACTGCTACGACCCGGAAACGAGGGTTTTTCCCGAGATCAGGACGAAACTTTCAAAAGGCGAGGGACTCAGTAAGCGCGACGCACTGCTGATTCTGAAGTGGAAGCTCGGACGCATAAAGGGCTCGAACGCGGAGACCATCAGCGCCGTGAACCTAAAAAAAATAAATGAAGCGATTGTTGATGCAAACACGACCGATGGCGCGGTTGATGCGCTCAAGGCTTTGGACAAAATTCCCGGCATTGGCTTGGCAACGGCAACCGCGATTTTGACCGTCTGCTATCCCGAAATCTTTACGATCATCGATGAACGGGTGCTGGAGAGTCTGGATCTATTCCCGGTCGGGTATGAAAAGAAGAAGAGGAAGGAAAACAAAAAGAAGAAATACAGCACGGACGATTGGACCGCGAAAGAGTACGTCGATGAATATCTACCAGCGGTAAGAAAGTACAAGGATGAGTGGAAGAGGACGCTGCGCGAAACGGATCAGGCGCTTTGGGGCCTCTCGGTGAATCGGCGGGTTGAGAAGATCATCAAGAAAAGCGAGGAGGCGTGAGGGCGCGGAAATAAGCGATGTGCGGCGCCGATGTATTGAAGCGCGATTTTTCGCTCAAATTGTGATGATTTCGCCACGTTTTGATCGGTTTTTGAAGCGCAATTTTTGTATAATTTGAGTGCAGTAGAAGTGTATCTAAACACGGTTTTGAGAGGCCCAATTCGATTGGGCCTTTTGTATTTTCAGCACAAATCGGAAAGGAGCAAAAGCAATGGCTAAAAGACAGCGGGTGTATCAACGTGGCAAGGAATATGAAGTCACGGGCGCAGGAAAAAGAGTTCGGCGTCTTGTGTTCATGGCCGGTACGCGCATGGATGGTGGGCAAGAACTTCTGATCTTTCGTCCAGTACGCAAGATGAAAAAGCACAGGAGCTAGATCAAATCGTCACGCGGCGGCAACCTCGACTTGCGAAGCTGCCGCCACGGACTGTACCAGGCTATGCAGCTTTCAGCGGCTGTTCGGGTTCAGCCACAGGTGAGCGAAGCAGTTCGGGTAGCCAGTTCTTGCCGGCAACTTCGCGCTCGGCGAGAGCGGCAAGTTCGGGCTTCTTGAGCTTCTCCCACGCAGGAGCGATGGAGCCTTTGACCTCGCGCAGCGTTTCGAGGATTTTGGCTTTGCCTATGCGGCCGAAGTAGTTGGCGGCTGTCGGTGTGAACCATGCGTCCATGTCAAGGCTGAGAGCTTCGGCCAATTGTGCCGCATGAGCCATGCGATCGGAGTCAGGCGGGTCGGCTTTGAGCATGACCGCATTGATCGTCTGCGCAACGCAGAAGGTAAGGAGGCCACGCAACGTGTCGCCGTTCTGAGACAGGCACCATGCAAAGAGGCCATCTGGTTCGCCGGGCATTTGCGAGACCCAGTGCTGACGGGCGGCTTCGATGCATCCGTGTGCGGTCGAGCCTTCGACATGCTTCAAGGATGCGTCGCTGGCATCGATCTGCAAGGAAGTGCGCTCCGCATACTGGTTGTAGAAGACCTGAAGCGCCATGACATGCGCGAGGGCAGCCAGGGCCACATCCGGGCGTTCGAGCATTGCGGCGTTCAGCGCCGCCGAACGATGCGAGGTGAGGTTCTCGACCAACGAAGCGGGAAATTGAGTACGACGAAGCAGGGGAGTATTCTGGCCGCAGAGATGACAAAAAACAGCGCGCCAGTGAAAGCCACCGGAGGTGGGGGCTACACCTTCGCCGATAAGGTTGGTGCAGGATTTCTCGCGCAAATGCTCAAGCGGACATTCCCGCTGGAACCCGACCTCGGTCCGATTGCAGAACTGCATTTTGAGACGCGAGACGCTGGCCACGTCCTCGATGACCTGCAGCTCACCCTGAAGCGCGGCATGGACGCGACCCGATGCTTGGTGTCGGTGAAGAGCAATCGCCAGCTTACAAAGGCCGGGTTCAACAAGGAATTTGTTCAAGACGCCTGGGAAGAGTGGAACGGCGGCACCGGCTCGAAGTTCGACGCCGCGAATGACATCCTCGGCCTTATTGTCGGCGTCATTGATGAACCGACGTTGCACGAATGGCAGGAATTGCAGAAACAGGCTTCGAGTACTACGCCTGACCGCCTCGTTGCGCGGCTCCAGAATAATGGGCAGTCGTCAGCAACGCAACGAGCTATTTTCGAAGGTTTGCGAAAATCCGCAGCCGGAGAAATTGATCCGCTGGAAACCGCGCGGTTTGCGGCGAGGGTGCGGGTACTGCGCTTTTCGGAGGCGACAGAGAGCGAGTATATCAATGTCTGCTCGGAAATTGTGCGTGGCGGAAGTCTCGAAGATGGCGCGCATCTGTGGGACCGGCTGGTTCGTCTGGCTTCGGAAAACAGGGCCACAGGCGGGTATTTCGATCTGCCAAAACTGATCCGGACCCTGCGGCCTGGCTTTGATCTTCAAGACCATCCTGATTTCAGGTCCGACTGGAGCAGGGTCGAAGCCCTCAGTGGGGAAAACGTGAGCGGCATCCGCAGCGTACTTGGAAATGCGATTCAGCTTCCGCGCGTCGATGAGAAAGCGCGACTGGCTTCGGAGATTGCCGCACACAATGTTGTCGTGGTTGCCGGTGAATCGGGAAGCGGAAAATCCGCTGTGATATCGCAGCTCGTCGCTGCGGGAGGCAACTTCCAGCGGACGGTCTGGTTGAGCGCCGAACAACTCTCGAAAACCAGTCAGGCTGAAATCGCACATGCATTCAATCTCAGCCATGGCATTCCTGAACTGATCGAGAATTCCGGCATTAGCCGCAGTGTGCTGGTGATTGATGGTGTTGAGCGATTCGAAGGGGAGGCCCGCCGGCGAGCAATCGAATTGGCGCGGGCGGTGAAGGAAGAAGGATTTGATGAGTGGAAGGTCATTTTGACGTGCCAGCCTCAATCGTTGGCCTTCGCGCTCGATGCGCTCAGTGAAGCCGGGATTTCCGATGCGCATCGGGTGGATTTCGAAAAACCAAGACTGCAGGAAGTCTTGGATGCAGTTCAAGGAGTTGCCGGTTTGCGGCCCCTGCTTTTGCGGACGGAGTTGCAGCCTATTCTTCGTAACCTGATGGTCCTCGATTGGGTGCTACGAGAGGACATAGCGCAGCGTTTCTCAGCTTCGCGGCCATGGATCGGGGAAACGGAAGTTATCGACAGTATTTGGGACAGGTGGGCGGGTCCAGGCAGCATGAGCCTTGCGCGTGACTCTCTTCTGCGGATGCTAGGACAACGCGAAGGGGAGAAATTAAGCGGCGCGGTTCACGTTGACAGCTTTTCGGCAAATGAACTCCCGTTGCTGGGGGAATTTGCCCAGCAGGGATTGATACGCGTTAGCCAGCCTTCCGTGCAGTTTGCTCACGATTTGATGGGAGATTGGGCGAGGTATCGCATTCTCAAGTTCGCCGGGGATGACGCTCCCGAAAAGAGTAAAGCCTTGGCGCATATCCCTCGGTGGAGTCGTGCCATTCGTTTGTACGCTCAGTCGCTGGCTGAACATGGCGGGGGACTTGAGAAGTGGAAGGCAGCGAGTATTGAGCTCGCGGGAGAGGACGCCGAGTCAAAACTGACGTCCGATCTCTTTCTGGACGGATTATTGTTCGCTGCAAATTCAGTATCGCTGCTTGAACAGGTCTGGCCTGATCTTGTTGCCGACAAAGGGCAGATCCTTCATCGCTTACTGACGCGCCTCATGCATGTCGCTTCATCTCCCGACTGGCGGATTAGCGGCTTGAAGGATGCCAAGCTCACAGAGCAATACGAGGCATGGTTTCGTATCCCGCAACCTCTTTATTGGATTCCGGTTCTTCACGTACTGAGCCGCCACGCAAAAGATGTTGTGAAACTCGCTCTGATAAGAACGAGCGAAGTCTGCGCGCTTTGGCTCCGCACGATGCCAGTCGGGATGCCGGGGCGGCAGGATGCGGCGGCGCTGGCGTTGGAACTGGCGAAAGAAGCCCAAGGCCTAGTGGCGGAGGGTATGCATTTTGGCGGCAAGGACAAAGTGATTTATGAGGCCCTCTTGTCGGCAGCGCCGGAGTTCCCGGACGAAGTAGCACAGATCGCGCTGGAGCTTTGTGGTCGCCGTGACGAACCAGACCATGCCGTTCAGCGGGGACTTGATGAAGGAGAGCGTCAGGCGAAGGCACGGGAAGAATGGCGGAAGAAAAACCCTGAAGAAAGCCGCAAGAAGCGACTGCCTGTGCCAGTACCCGGAGTAAGTTGGCATCGGGAGGGGACGATGCGACCTGCAGCCGCTGATGGTCCTTTGCGGGAAGTTTCGGAGGGTTTTCAATCCGCAGTCATGGAGACGATCGCATTAGACGGCCTGATTGCGGTTCGCCCGGAGGTGGCGCGGGAAGTATTGTTGGCGGTTTGCATCGAGGAACCTAAGCCTTTCGATTCCTACAATAGATCCCCTCTGCGTGATCATCTTGGCCTTGCCGACTGGCGGCATGGTTATCCCGCGATGTATTGGAAGGGACCCTTCCTCAGATTTCTGCAGACCGCTCCAGCGCAGGGGCTTGATGCAATTGTTCGTTTGGTGAATTACGCGACGAAGCGCTGGATTGAGGATGGTCTTGGCCGAGAGCCTACCGATGAAGAGAAGAAAAACAACGGATTTGAATTCGAATTCAACGGAAAAGCTGTGTGTTGGATAGGTCACGCGAATGTCTATGCGTGGCATCGCTATCTCGGGATGCATGGCGACACGGTCGAATGTGCGCTGATGGCGCTGGAAAAGTGGTTTTACGACGAAATCGAAAATCAACGAAGTATCACGCAATGGATCCAATATATCTTCGATCACGGCACGTCGGCGGCGTTTGCCGGAGTACTCGTTTCGGTCGGGCTCAAGTATCAGGCCCTTTTCGCTATGGACCTGCAACCGCTATTGGGAAATTTCTATGTTTACGAGACGCAGATGAGCCTGGCGATGAACGAAAGCAGTGAAACGTGGAGGATTTCATTTAGCGGGCAGCCGCAAGAGGCCATCAAGATAGCGGCAGATTGGAACAGAATGCCCCACCGCCGCTATCTACTTCGTGACCTTGTGCCGGCACTTATGCTCCGGCACCAAGGGACGATGGACTATCTGACTGCGCGAAAGAGTGAATGGGCAAAACTTCGTCAAGGCAGCGACAAATCGCGCCTCAATATGGAGTTTTTTCTCGCCCGGTTTGATCCCGCGAATTACACCGAGACCCCGCAAGGTGATGGGCAGGTATTGATCACGATGGCCTGGCCGGCTCATCTGCAAAAAATCGCTGACGAATCGCAGGGGGAAAGCAAACTGAAAATGCTTGCCCTCAGTTTGGCATTGCGCGCGCGACAGTTGTTGGAAGGCGAGGCAGAGTTAAAGCCGGAGGAAGTGCCGGAATTCGCGACGCAACTTCAGGAATTGGCCACATGGAAAGATTTGGACGAAGACGGCGGATCGCAGGAACACTACCGCATTAGCTCAGTTGCCGGGGGACTTGCCGTGCTTGTCATAAAACATCGAGCATGGCTTGCGCAGAATCCCGATCTTGAGAAATGGTGTCTCGCCACGTTGCGTGACCTCAAGCCCGTGAAATCGGAGCATGACTCTCCAATGTCGATTAACAATCACGGCGCGGAAACTTTCCTTGGGGAGGCGGGTGTTGCTTTTCTACAGGAGAGCGGCGAAGAGTGGGTATTACGGATGGCATTCGAAGGTGTGACGGGAACGCACTACAGTTCAACCTTGTTTACCTTGTGGCGCGCCTATCTCCTTCGTGAACAACTCGGCGTGAAATTCGGGGAATTGGTCAATGTGATGGTGCTGTGGAGCGCCCTGCGGCGGGCGGCGATCCGGGAGTCGGGATACTACGCGGACGATAGCAAGCTTGGAGCGTACAAAGCTACTCTGTTTCGAAGATACATGGCGGGTGAGCTTAGGGGAGCTCTCATCCCATTGCGGCGCGCGGAAATGCTTGGGCACAGGCTGGTAGAAAGAATTGAACGCAGATCAATGTCAATCGGTGAAAGGCAACAGAGAAAAGCACTGCGGGAATGGAACAGCGAGCGAAACGGTGATCGGAAGCTGCACCGTGAGATGCCGGATATCGATCATGAAGTCATCCAGAAAGGATTTGGATTTCTGGCGGCAATGGTACGCCAGCATCTTCCGGGCGAAGGGCCAACGCTAGAACTGTATATTCGGGAGCTGTTCGATTTGCTCATGCGCACGCTGCCGAAACCCAAGGCCGGAGATGAACGCTCCGAAATTGAGGGAACGCCTTATGAGTCTGACATGTGGATCTTGGCGCGAGTTGCCGAGTTCGTCGCTCGCACGAATTCAGTTGAAGTGGCGCGCCAGTTTTATCGGCCAGTTCTTGATCTGGGCCCGGCCGCAAAATACTGGGTAAGGGACTTTCTGCAATCCTGGATAGTGCAGGGCCTCCAGGTCAGCCCTGACTTAGAGGGCTTCGCATTGATCTGGCAGGATATGGTGGCATACACGGAAACTATGCCTGCATGGCAACCGGGAAAGACGAATTACTGGAGCCGGGCCGAATCACTTGCGACGGAGCTCATGGGTCTGAGCGAGACCGGCGTGGCCCTCCTGGGTGATGCCAAGTACAAGGAACTCATCGGTTCAATGGCTGTCACATTCGAGCACTGGGGCAATCGGTGGTTGAAGTATGCTTCTGCGTCGGCTTGGTTAGCTTATTTTCTACGCACAGAGTCGGGTCAGGTCTTGCTACCACAGGGCGTTAAACAACTCGCGGGTACAGTTGGTTCGCTACCGGATAACGACTGGCATCGCCACGATCTCGGTGCCTTGTTTACGGAAGTGTTGTCGTTGTGTTGGAAACACCAGCAGAAAGGTGTTGAAAAAGATGCGAACCTGCGCGAGTCATTCCTGCGTCTTCTGACGGTGCTTTGCGCGCGACAGATCCCAGAAGCCTTACATCTCAGAGCGAAGGTTTCGGAAATACTCGGCACTACCTAGAGGGGCGCTCCCTTCGTTCTGACCCGAGACCCAGTCTTGGCCCACTTCACGAAAAAGGCAGGAGGAAGAAAGTGAGAAAGCATTCCGAACGTAAGGATGGTAGCTGTTCTGGGGGCGGCGTACTTGGCACAAACTGGGTTTGCCTTGATTAAGAAAAACTAGTACATTTTTCCTTAATCGTTGAAACAGGATGCTCCATGCAAACCAAGCATAATCAAATAGTTGCCAGGATCGAACAGTTCGGGCCCGGAAAAGCCTTCTCAGCGAAGGACTTCCTCGACGTTGCAAGCCGAACCATGATCGATGTCACCCTCGCAAGCCTCGCTCAGAGCGGAAAGATTCGGCGGGTTCGGCGCGGCCTCTATGACATGCCCAAGATCAATCCGGCGCTCGGGGGGGAATTGAGCCCGGACATAGACGAGGCCGCGCGCGCCATAGCCCGACGGCAACGTTGGAAGATCGTGCCGGAAGGCGCGTGGGCTGCAAATCTGCTTGGTCTCTCCACCCAGGTGCCAGCGAAAATCATTTACCTGACCGATGGCCCGAATAATGAAGTGCTGATCGGACGCCGGAGCATTCATTTCAAGCACGCTCGCCCGAAAGCAATGGCGGGGCTTGAGGGTAAGTTCGCACTTGTCGTTCAAGCGCTTCGTTATCTCGGCAAGGATGGAGTGGGCGCACGCGAAATAGAGACGTTGCGAAGAACCCTGTCGCCGACAGAAAAACGCCGTCTCGTGAAAGATACCCGATTCGGTGTGGACTGGATTTATGAAGTGGCGAAAAGGATCGCGGAGAAAACCGCGTGAACAAAGTTGCCCAGATGCCAGCGCGGGACCGCGCGGACTTGTTCGCCGAAACCGCTGCGCGGAAAGCCTTGCCGGAAGCCATTATTGAAAAGGACTTCTGGGTCTGCTGGATGCTAAAACAGCTTTTCTCAATCGACGCTCTTACCGGACGACTCCTCTTCAAGGGCGGCACATCGCTGTCGAAGATATTCCACGCAATTAACCGGTTCTCCGAGGATATAGACCTTGCCGTCGACTACGTGGCATTAGGTTTCAAAGGAGAACGTGACCCGCGACGGGAGGGTATCTCAAAGACGAAGCGGGCAGGAATCCTCGACGAGATGATGGCGGAATGCCGGCGGTATATCGGGAGTGAATTTCTGGATGTGCTTAAAGCACGTTGCAGAGAAATTCTCGGAGCGACGGACGCATGGAGTCTTCGTGTTAGTGACCAGGACCCTAACGTGGTTCAGTTTCGTTATCCAACTGCAATCACGAAGAATCTTGATTACGTTTCTCCTCAGGTCGTGCTTGAGTTGGGTACACACGCGGAATTTGTGCCGCATGATCGCTTTACGATCCGTTCATTCGCTGCCGAAGAATTTCCGAATGTTGTTGCCGATGGAGACGTTGCGGTGGTCGCGCTGCTCGCGAAGCGGACCTTTTGGGAGAAGGCAACAATTCTTCATGCGGAATACTACCGCCCGCCGCAGAGACCAATCCCCGACCGCTATTCGCGTCATTATTATGATGTTGCCATGCTGGCCCAAGGGCCGATCCGAGCGGACGCTCTGGCCGACCGGGACCTGCTAACGCAAGTTGTGAGACATAAGGAGACGTTCTATCCTTCCGCCTGGGCTCGCTACGATCTTGCGCGTCCCGGAAGCTTCCGACTTTCGCCGGTTGAGAACCGGGTTGCGGCATTGGAACGGGACTACCGGAATATGAGTGTCATGATTTTTGGGGATGCGCCTAAATTCGACTGGATCATGGAAACTTTGAAAGCGCTTGAACAGGAAATTAACCGATGAACCAACAGTCTCTTTCTTCGTTTATATGGTCAGTCGCCGACCTCTTGCGCGGTGATTACAAGCAATCTGAATATGGCAAGGTCATCCTACCCTTCACAGTGTTGCGGCGTTTGGATTGCGTATTGGAACCGACGAAGGAGGCAGTGCTCGCTGAACAGACCGCGAGAAAAAAGCAAGGACTGAATGCGGAGCCATTCTTGCTCCGTAAGGCCAAGCAGAGTTTCTATAATACGTCGCCTCTCGATATGAAGAAGCTGATGGGCGATCAGGATCACACTCGTGAGAACCTTTTCGCCTATATCCAGGCGTTTTCTCCGGAGGTGCGCGACATCTTCGAGCGATTTGAGTTTTACGCTCAAATTGACCGTCTTGGGAAGGCTGGACTGCTTTATCTGGTTACGGAACGCTTTGCCCAAGTTGATCTGCACCCCGATAAGGTCAGCAACAGCCAGATGGGGCTCGTCTTTGAAGAGTTGATCCGGAAGTTTGCAGAAATCTCGAACGAGACGGCCGGGGAGCATTTCACTCCACGTGAAGTCATCCGCCTCATGGTCAACCTGCTGTTCATCGAAGATGATGATGTGCTGGCTAAGCCTGGTGTCGTGCGAACCATCTACGACCCGACTGCGGGCACAGGCGGCATGCTCTCTGTGGCCGGTGAATATCTAACTGAACACAACCCGCAAGCGCGGCTGACAATGTTTGGTCAGGAACTCAACCCGGAATCCTACGCGATCTGCAAGGCCGATATGCTCATAAAGGGGCAGGATGTGGGCAACATTGTGTTCGGCAATACCTTCTCTGAAGACGGCCACACGCACAGGAAATTCGACTATATGCTGTCCAATCCACCCTTCGGTGTCGAATGGAAAAAGGTCGAGAAAGAAATCCGTAAGGAGCACGAAACTCAGGGATTCAACGGACGTTTCGGCCCAGGGTTGCCACGCGTGTCGGATGGATCGCTACTTTTCCTCCTGCACCTTCTGAGCAAAATGCGCCCCGCGACCGAAGGAGGCAGCCGGTTCGGGATTGTTCTTAATGGCTCGCCACTGTTCAGCGGCGGAGCGGGTTCCGGAGAAAGCGAAATCCGGCGATATGTGCTGGAGAATGATCTCGTGGAGGCGATCATCGGCCTTCCCACCGACATGTTTTACAACACGGGCATCAACACCTACGTCTGGATATTGAGCAACCGTAAGCCCAAACATCGGAAGGGAAAAGTGCAGCTCATTGATGCGGGCGGCTTCTGGCAGAAGATGCGAAAGAGCCTTGGGAGCAAGCGCAAGGAACTGGCGGATGAGCATATCGCTGAGATCACGCGGCTCTTCGGGAAGTTTATCGAAGCCAATGACGGGAAGAAACCGATTTCTCGGATATTCAAGAATGCGGACTTTGGATACCGCACCATCACGGTGGAACGCCCCCTGCGTGATGAGAGAAAAAAAATCGTTCTGGGTGAAAAGGGCAAATTGAAAGGCAAGCCGCAACCGGATGCAAGCTTACGTGATACGGAAAGCGTTCCATTATCAGAGGACGTAGAGAGCTACTTCAAGCGCGAGGTGTTGCCTCATGCACCGGATGCCTGGATAGACCACGAAAAGACGAAGGTTGGGTACGAATTTCCTTTCACTCGACATTTCTATGTCTTTGAGCCTCCTCGCGATCTGTCCGCGATTGACGCCGATTTGAAGCAATGCACTGACCGGATCAAGGCCATGATCGAGGGCCTCGTCGCATGAGCTTGCCACGCTATAGAAGTTATAAGGGCAGTCGTGTGGAATGGCTGGACGATGTGCCAGAGACTTGGACAATTTCACGCCTCGGCTTTGAGTCGTGGGTTCGCGCTAGGCTGGGCTGGAAGGGGTTAAAAGCGGAAGAATACGTAGATGACGGATATGTCTTGCTCGCGACGCCGAACATCAAAGGCTCGCGCATTGATTTCGAGAACGTCAACTACATCAACGAATTTCGCTACGAAGAATCACCGGAAATCAAGCTGCGAGTAGGAGACGTTCTCTTGGCCAAAGACGGTTCCACTCTTGGAACAGTCAACCTAGTTCGTTCTCTTCCGCGGCCAGCAACCGTAAATAGTTCCATCGCTGTCATAACGTCCCACACAACGTTAAGTGGAAGTTATCTTTATTATCTATTTCAAAGCTCTTACATGGAGCACACTATTCGGAGAATTAAAGGCGGGATGGGTGTTCCTCACCTCTTTCAAGAGGATTTGAACAAGTTCTACATTCCGCTTCCCTTGATCGGAGAACAGCAAAGTATTGCCACTTTCCTCGACCTTGAGACAGAGAAGATTGACGCACTCATTGTCGATCAGCAACAGCTTATAGAGTTGCTGAAAGAAAAGCGCCAGGCGGTAATCTCCCATGCGGTCTCCAAAGGCTTGAATCCAGCCGCGTCTATGAAAGATTCGGGTATTGAATGGATGGGCATGGTTCCTGAGCATTGGGAGATCAAGCCGCTCAAGTACATAGCCTCTCTGAAGGGACGCTTAGGGTGGCAGGGCCTTCGCTCCGACGAATATACGGAAGATGGTCCATTCTTGGTTACCAGCGAGCACTTCACAAACGACCGAATTGATTGGCCGCGTTGTTATCACGTTTCGCCTGACCGCTATGCAATTGCTCCAGAGATTCAGCTTCAGGAGGGCGATCTCTTGATGATGAAAGATGGCGCTGCGATGGGCAAGCTGGCTTACGTTGATAATCTCCCTGGGGCTGCCTGCCTCAATAGTCATCTGCTGCTATTCAGGCCGCTGAGGGGCAGGTTTGAAAATCGCTTCTTGTATTATGTGCTCGGAGGGCCGGAATTTAGAACCTATATGGTGCGAGAGCGAACCGGCACTACTTTCTTTGGCATATCGCAAGAAAGCATCGGAACTTTTCCGTTTGCCTGCCCACCGATTACTGAACAGCGCGAAATTCTGGAATTCCTAAGCCGGGAAACTTCTAAACTCGATTCTCTGACCGCCGAAGCTGAATCTGCTATCGCGCTTCTTCAAGAGCGCCGCACTGCACTAATCTCCGCCGCTGTTACTGGCAAGATCGACGTGCGTGGGTTGGTGGAGGCCCACCTGGAAGAGGTGGCGGCCAAATGAGCGATCTGCACAAGGAAATCAATCTCGAAACTGAAATCTGCGAATACCTCGCCGCAAATGGCTGGTTCTATGTTGCTGGCGACGCAGCGAGCTATGACCGCGCGCAGGCGGTGTTTCCGGCCGATGTGATCGCATGGTTGCAGGCGACACAGCCGCAAGCATGGGACACTTTGAATAAGAACCACGGTCCGCAAGCAGCGGATGTCGTGGTCGGTCGGTTGCGGGACGCCGTGAGCCGGCGGGGCACACTCGATGTGCTGCGGCATGGCGTTGAGCTTCTCGGCTTGCGCCAGCCTCTAGCCCTGGCGCAGTTCAAGCCTGTATTAGCGATGAATCCTGACATTCTTGCGAAGTACGCAGCCAACCGGCTGCGTGTTGTGCGCCAAGTACGCTATTCGCTCCATAACGAAAATGCGATTGATCTGGTGCTGTTCCTGAACGGATTGCCGGTGGCTACTTGTGAGCTGAAAAGCGACTTTACGCAATCCGTAGACGATGCGGTGGATCAATATCGCTTCGACCGCAACCCGCACCCGAAGGGGCAGGGGGCTGCTGAACCGCTACTGAGTTTTCCGAATGGAGCGCTGGTGCATTTCGCGGTGAGCAACATGTCGGTCATGATGACGACGCAGTTGATTGGCGGTGTGACCAAGTTTCTTCCATTCAATCGCGGCGATAAGGGGGCGGCGGGCAATCCTGCGAACGAGAAGGGTGGACACCGCACAGCGTATCTTTGGGAAGAAGTCTGGGCTCGGGATAGCTGGCTGGAGATCCTGGGCCGCTACATCGTGGCGCAGCGGGATAAGAAGAAGCAAATCAGCAAGATCATCTTTCCCCGTTTTCACCAGCTGGACGCGACGCGCAAGCTGCAAGCCGCCGTGCTGGCCGAAGGGGCAGGGGGCAAGTACCTAATCCAACATTCGGCGGGCTCCGGCAAGACGAACTCGATTGCCTGGTCGGCGCATTTTCTGGCGGATCTGCACAACGCTCAGCACCAAAAGTTGTTCGATACCGTCCTGGTTATCTCAGATCGCAACGTGCTGGATTCTCAGCTGCAGGATGCTGTCTTCGATTTTGGGCGCACGACGGGCGTCGTCGCCACGATCAAGGGCGAGAGCGCCAGCAAGAGCGGGGAGTTGGCGGAAGCTCTGGCTGGTGGAAAGAAGATCGTGGTCTGCACAATCCAGACTTTCCCCTTCGCGCTAAAGGCGGTTCAGGAGCTGGCTGCCACACAAGGCAAGCGGTTTGCGGTGATCGCCGATGAGGCTCATTCGTCGCAAACTGGCGAAGCAGCGGCCAAACTGAAGGCTTTGTTGTCGCCCGAGGAATTGCAGGACTTGGCCGACGGTGGCGAGGTCAGTACAGAAGATTTGTTGGCTGCTCAGATGTCGGTGAGAGCAGCAGAAAAAGGCATAACTTACGTCGCTTTCACGGCGACGCCGAAGGCCAAGACGCTGGAGCTATTCGGGCGACGGCCTGACCCATCGCTGCCGGCGAGCGCCACCAATTTGCCCGCGCCTTTTCACGTTTATTCGATGCGTCAGGCAATCGAAGAAGGGTTCATCCTCGATGTGTTGAGGAACTATACGCCTTACAAATTAGCCTTCAAACTTGCGCATAACGGCAAAGAGTTGGACGAAAAGGAAGTGGAGCGTAGCGAAGCCCTAAAAGGGATCATGCGCTGGGTTCGGCTGCATCCATACAACATTGCCCAAAAGGTGCAGGTGGTGGTCGAGCACTTCCGCGAGAATGTTGCCCCGATGCTGAACGGAAAAGCCAAAGCGATGGTTGTGGTCGCCAGTCGGCTGGAGGCCGTGCGTTGGCAGTTTGCCATTGATAAATACATCAAGGATCAGGGCTACAAGATTGCCACATTGGTCGCCTTTTCCGGCGAAATAAAGGACGTGCAATCCGGCCCGGATTCCTTCTCCGAAACCAGCAGAGTGCTTAACCCAAACCTTCGGGGCCGGGACATGCGGGAGGCGTTCAATACGGACGAGTATCAAATCCTGCTCGTGGCAAACAAGTTCCAGACGGGCTTCGATCAACCGTTGCTCTGCGGCATGTATGTGGATAAACGGCTGGCGGGGATTACGGCGGTGCAAACACTGTCCCGGCTCAATCGCGCGCACGACGGGAAAGACACAACTTATGTGGTGGATTTCGTAAATGATCCGGAAGAAATACTGACAGCTTTCAAGGCGTATTACGACACAGCCGAGCTGGCGGATGTTACCGATCCGCACCTTGTCTTTGACCTGCGCATGAAACTGGATGCGCTGGGTTTCTATGATGATTTTGAGGTTAATCGTGTCGTCGAGGTGGAGTTCAACCCAAAGGCCAAGCAAAGCGATCTGGCCGCCGCTGTTGAGCCGGTCATCTCGCGATTGCTGCAGCGTTACAAGTCTGCGCAAGAGCGCTTGAAGATCGCCACGGCAAGGAATGACGCAACGGCTGCCGAGAATGCTAAGCACGAGCTGAATGCACTTGTGCTCTTCAAACACGACATGTCTGTATTCCGGCGCATGTACGCTTTTCTCTCGCAGATTTTCGATTACGGCAACACAGCAATTGAAAAACGCTTCATCTTCTATAAGCGATTGTTGCCTTTACTGGAGTTCGGGCGAGAGCGCGAAGGGATTGATCTGTCCAAAGTCATTCTCACGCACCATCACTTGAAAGATCAGGGAAAACGGACGATACCGCTGGGCGAGGGCGAAAGCCCAAAGCTAAGCCCACTGACGGAATCCGGTGGCGGTTCTGTGCAGGAGAAAGAAAAGGCGCGACTCGCCGAAATCATTGCAAAGGTCAATGATCTGTTTGAAGGTGATCTGACCGAGGATGATCGGCTGGTCTACGTGAACAACGTCATCAAGGGCAAGTTGCTGGAGTCTCTAATCCTGGTGCAGCAGGCTGCCAATAATACGAAAGAGCAATTCGCCAACTCGCCTGATTTATCGAAAGAGCTGCTGAATGCGATCATGGATGCCCTCGCTGCGCACAACGCGATGAGCAAACAGGCGCTGGAATCCGAACGGGTGAGGAGCGGGCTGCGGGAAATCCTGCTTGGCCCGGCGCAGCTTTATGAAGCGCTCAGGTCACGGGCTGAGGCTGCGGTTGCTACACGTGAGGCCGAAGATTGACATGAGCAGGGCAATTGGTATTTGGTTGCACGTTGGTAGTACTCGCCTTTGCTCTGCGCGAGGGCAAGTAGGCACGCGCGGATAACATCTCGACCTCAACTTTAACGCCGCGATGGGCCATTGGCCGCGACGGTCTCGACAAGCGCCTCGAAATCGCTTCTCTCGTACAGAAGAGATTCAGTCGGCATGTTGCAACATCCCCCGGTATGTAGACAAGAAACTCCGATCGCCCGAACTAAAAGTAGTGCACCAACCGTTGAGCACTCGCGCTCTATGTTATTGGGATCAATAGGGCTTATAGATTCTTCAGACAGTGTCTGTAGAATCTCTGCCCCAGGCGATGAGCGGCCAAAATGGACGCATTCTGGCCATCGCGATTCTTCCATCTCAACCCTTGGCATTGGTCGGTGCCCTATCACAGCACCTCCATATAGGGGCGAATGACATTGTTAACCCGGCATACTTTGGCGGAGCGGTAGATTTCGTTGACGTTGGCCTTTTTTTGGTGAAGACAATCCTTCAGAGCTTCTATTGCGACATCGAGTCCGATCTTGTTCCTGAACTTAAAACAGTCGGCGACGGTTTTCGCGGCTGAATAAACGCGCACCGGGACGCCCTCGACCTGATGATTTTCGATTCCCTCGGTTAGCGATGGTCCTGACAGCCGAACGATTCTGAGTGAAGGCGAAGGGAACACAGGCTTTCTTGCTCCCTTACGGAGAGCGATCCAAACAGAAGGGGGACTCTGGGTCGTAATCTCGTGAAAGGCAAGCGCCGAAAGCAGGCAAACAACAGCCGCGGGTATACGTTTCGCCACTTCAGCGTAAGAGTGGCGTTCCGTAACGTTGGCATCCGGCACGGTGTAGATTCCACGTCCGGAGCGATGGAGCCTGCCCTGGCGATAGAGACGAATAAGATATTCCCGCGGTAGGCCGATGGCTTCGATATCGCGGGGCCTAACAATGCCGTGTTTGCCGACGTACTGCATAATTTTCTGAAGAGGCTCTGCCATGCGTAGTCTCAATACGTCATTACTTAATAATATCTAATGACATATTGCAACACCCATATGGAACATTACAAGCGGCGTCACCGCTCATAGCAAAAATCCTGGTGGGTGTTGCTGTCGTCGCGGTCGCGGTTTGTATTTTTCAGGTAGTTCGGGCAGCTCAAGGCCAGCCTGGATTTTTTTGGGTTACGGGCAAATGTGGCGAGCTTGCGCGCATGTGAGTGTCGAGCAGGCGACTACCGGAGCAAAACTGTGGTGCGGGCGGAGGGAGTTGAACCCTCATGGGCCGTTTAAGCCCTGCGGATTTTCATGCCGTCTACGGCTTTCGCCGCCCAAACGTGACGCCCTTGGAGGGCTCACACCAGGTTTGCGGTCTGGACTATCCCTTCACCCTCCCCCGGAAAGTCCGGAGCTTAGGTGCTGCCCGTCTAGTCTCTACACCTTCCCGGATGGTGTCTCTCCGGGCTTGGCTCGGGATTGCCATTTGAGGTTTCCCCGAATTTGAGCAGTTCTGCATCGCCGGTTTCCCAGGCGAGCACTCAAGTTTTCCTTAAGTCCGCTGCGTATGCCATTCCGCCACGCCCGCGCGCGGCTGTCTTACTCATGATAGGGCACGTTGCCCGATTTTACACATCCGTTTCCTCATCTGGACGTTGCTGTAAGGCTTGAGTGTTCTGGATTGCTTTCTTGCCTTTCTTGTTTTTCTTGGGCCGCATAACGTTAATTGCAGCGGCGTCGAGCGAGGTCTTGATGTGCGCCGCGTAATATTTCTCAATCATCTCGACGCTAGTGCGGCAGTTCTTAGCAATTTGGTAGATGTCGGCACCTTCCATAAGTCGCAGGCAGATGTAAGTATGTCGCAGGCTGTACGCCGTACGGGGTCGGCCCTCGCGATCAAAGCGAAGATTTTCCTCATCAAGGATGGTCTTGAAAAGTTCGCGCTGCCACTTCGGAAAGATGAGGTCGGTAGGTCCGGGCGTGCGCCATGGTTCCCCAAGGACAGCAGAGGTCTCGAACGTTCTTGTGGGCGTGTGCACGCCATAAACGCGCGCCGGGCGGAGCCGGCTCCGAAGTCGCTCAAAGGGCCTCACTGCACCGGGCATGCTTTTGCAATATCCGACGCCGCGCTTTCCGCGCACTTCAATTTCCAGAATCGTCTTACCGAGATCCTCGTCGTCAACGATGGTGATATCCCGGAATTCTAGTCGCCATGCCTCGTCCGGGCGCAGACCGGTATTGACCGCGAACAGCACATAGTCGTGAAGCTGTTCCGATTCCCATTTGAAGCCCACCTTTTTCGGTTCGTGCGCGCGCTTTCTTGTGGCTTCGTAGAGCCTCTTATATTCCTGGGGGGAGAACCACGCCCGGTGCGAGATTTTCGGGGATGATCTGTACGGCTCGGAGAGATCGGGAAGACGGTCGAGCCATCCGTGGCGGATGGCTGTCTTCAGGGTTTGTCGAAGAGCGACCATCTCCTGATGCATAGTGTTGCGGGCCGGCGGCTTGCCGCGCTTCGCCACCGCTTCCTCGTGGCGATGAATGCGGTAGTCCTGGATCTTGCCGGCAGTAATTTCCGACAGGCCCAGAGGACCGAAGAACGGCACCAGGTGCCCCTGCGAGCGCCGCTGTTGGCCTTCCACGTAAACTTTGCTGCGCTGGCCCTGCGTGATGATGTCGTATTCACGAAGGAATAGTTCCGATGCTTCGCGGAAGGTTTTTTCTGTTTTGATTTCTCCGCTGCGGAGTTTTCCGCGTAGTTGCAGATACCAATCCTCGGCGATCTCTTTTGCCTTGGAGAGGCTCTCTTCCTTCGTGCTGGTCCGGCGGTTCTTGCTGGCGAAATAGCTGGAGCACTGCCAGAGGCTGCTGTTCGGTCGTTTGTAGACGTGAACCTTGCCGCCGAGGATGGTGTGTTGTTCAGCCATCGCGGATTACCTCCGCACTCCGTCAAAAAACGTGAAAGTGTGAAATAGTTGTGTAAGTATAATACGACCGGGCAATAATGTCACTAATGCATTTATACACAGTCATTTAACTAGAAGCAATGACATGTACCATACGATTTTAAGTCCCGTGCGTCTGCCAGTTTCGCCATCCGGGCACTGGGGTTTAACTATATTTAATTTATAGCATTCACGAACATTGTTTCCTGTGTCCGCGAAGGTCCGATTAGACTCCGGGTGCCTAAGGGAGTCCCTTACGATTGCGCTGCCGCCCGTCGTTCGGGAAAGCCTATCATTAGCATTCTCTCTGTCTTTGTCTTCGCGAGCCGACCTCGGTCAATGCTTCACAGCCGCTTCAGCTAGCTGGGATTCATTCGCAATATTGTATCGGTCGAAAATCGAGCGCGGCTTCAGTGCCACTACCAAACCTTGCACACATTGGCGGCGGGCTTCACCATGGGCTGGCCCGGCTTGCAGTGGAATGCCTCCTCGAACTCGGGCATGTTTACCACGACTCCGTTGATGCGGTAGCGCGCGGGAGAGTGCGGATCGGTCATGGCGCGCATGCGCATGTCTTCGGGACGCTCATTGGCGCAGTCCCATTGCGCGAATCCAATGAAGAAGCGCTGTTCGGGCGTAAGACCGTCGATGGGATGAAGGTTCTTGTCTTTGGTCGCATCTTTCCATGCGACATAAGCAAGAATCTCGCCGCCGAGATCGGCGACGTTTTCGCCCAGGGTCAGCTTGCCGTTGATGTGAACATCTTCCACCGCAACATATCCTGAATATTGATCCTCCACGCACTTGGTGCGCGCGTCGAACTTCTCGCGGTCTTCTTTCGTCCACCAATTTTTCAGATTTCCCCTGGCGTCAAACTGGCTGCCCTCGTCGTCGAAGCCGTGGGTGAGTTCGTGGCCAATGGTGCCGCCGGTGTCGCCATAATTGGGAGCGTCATCCATTTTCGGATCGTAAAGCGGCGGCTGCAGCACGCCGGCGGGAAAGTTGATGTCGTTCATCTGCGGATTGTAGTAAGCGTCAACGGTGGGAGCGGAAATATCCCATTCGCCGTGGTCGACGGGTTTGCCGATTTTGTCGATTTCGCGGCGGCTCTCGAACTGATGCGCGCGCTCGACGTTGCCGGCAAAATCGTCGCGAACGATCTTCACCGAGCTGTAGTCGCGCCAACGATCGGGATAGCCAATCTTGTTGCGGATTCCCGTCAGCTTGGCCAGCGCCTGCTGTTTGGTTTCCGGGCTCATCCAGTCGAGCGCCCGGATGCGCTGGCCCATCGCGTCCTCGATGCGCCGCACCATATCGAGCGTGCTTTCTTTGAGTTCGGGGGAGAAAACTCTGGCCACATAAACCTGACCCAGGGCCTCGCTCAAGTCATAGTTGACGTACTGCACGCAGCGTTTCCAGCGCGGCTGTATCTCTTTCGCGCCGCGCAAGTACTGGCGGTAGAACTGGAAGTTTTCCTCGACGAACTTCGAAGAAAGGTACGGGGAAGACGTGTCGGCGACATGGAAGCGTAAGTAGGATTTCCAGCTGTCGATCGATTCGGAAGCGAGGAGCGTGTTGAGTTCCTTGATGAACTCGGGCGCGTCGACGTTGAGAACGGCAAACTCCGGGTATTGCATCTCGTGGTAGTAAGCGAGCCAGTCAAAGTTGGGCGCGAGCTGGATGAGATCGGCGACCTTCATTTTATGAACCAGCTTGTGGGGATCGCGGCGTTCGACACGAGTGAGCGAAGCCTTGGCCATGGCCGTTTCCAGGCGCATGACGGTTTCGGCGTTCTTCCTGGCGGCGGCCGGGTCGTCGCCGATCAGCTCGAAAACTCTCTGCACATGTTGCAGGTAGTGCTCGCGCGTTTCCTTCGACTTGGCGTCATCCTTGGTGTAGTAGTCGCGATCGGGCAGGGCCAGGCCGCCCTGATCCACGTCGGCGATTACGTGCTCGGAGTCGTCCGGGTCTTGCATCGAGCCCGACGAAAAGAGCATGGAACTGTTGTAGGAATACCGGAAGTAGATCAGTTGCAGCCGCGCCACGAGCGGCGTAAGTTCTTTCGCCGACTTGATCTGCGCCACTGCGTCGAGTTCCGGCTGAATCGCCGCGAGGCCGCGTTTTTCTACTGCGGCATCGTCCATGCAGGCCGCGTAGAAGTCCCCAATCTGTCGCGTTACGGCATTGCGTCGCTCATCCGGCTGGGCCGCCTGTTCAAGCATGCCGCGGAGGAAGGTCAGGTTGTCCTGATAGAGCTTGGCGTAGACCGACCATGAAGTCTGATCGGGCGGGATCGGGTTTTTCTTCTGCCACCCGCCGCAGGAATAGTGGTAGAGATCCACGCAAGGGTCGACAGATTTATCCATCGAGGAAAGGTCGAGACCGGGACTGTAGGGCAATAGCGCCTCCGAAGACTGCTGCGTGGATGGCGTTTGAGCATTGGCCTGAGCATTGGCCAACGATAGAGCTACAGCCACAAGCAACAACAGGCACACCGTGTGTTCGCGCATATTCACCTTGGACGGGAGTTGTCAGAAAAAGTCATGAGCAAGGCAATGGTATTGGACACTTTTGCCAAATATCAAGCGCTTGGGCAAGTCGTCCGCAGATGCAGCGATTGGTGTTCCCTAGTGCGCCGGAAACAGGCACTGTAGCTTCAGATGCTGGTCGGCTAGAAACTGGCGATCACCACATTGGGCGCGGATGGCAGCATGAACTTTACGCCACGCTGCTGGTTGGCTTCGATGGTGGCAGGCTGGTCGAGCGCGGAGAGCGGGACGTGCTTTGTCCAATAGCCGTTCTGCCAGTAGTTGCCGCCGACGTAGATCACGCCGTCCGCAATAGCATAGTCAGGGACCTCCTCGCGATGGCCGTCGCGATAGACCAGCACTGCGGGCGGGAGTTCTCCGGCTGGCGATTCGGTCCGTTCTTTCGGCGTGGCAGACAGCGGCGGTTTGGCGGG
>Ga0224558_1000457_pt1 | contig 47927 bp, 45 predicted proteins | sample 714S32024metaG_FD_180682 | JGI IMG/M metagenome (GOLD analysis project Ga0224558, IMG submission 180682) | Peat soil microbial communities from Stordalen Mire, Sweden - 717 S3 20-24 | ecosystem: Environmental > Terrestrial > Soil > Wetlands > Peat | place: Sweden: Norrbotten County, Stordalen... | reverse complement strand
GGGAACATGCTTCTCCTTGCCAGCATCCTCGCTCTTTTCAGCCAGCAGTTCCATCGGTTGTCCGCAGCAGACCAGTTCTCCCTGACTGGCGTGCACCATAACCACCATGTTGCCACAAACATTGCACTTGTAAACCTGATTCAGTTCTGTCATCATCATTCTCCTTTTTTAGAATTATTTATAAGCTATCACCTGAAAGCTGCTTCTCTCGCCGCGGAAAACTTCAATTTATTTTCCCACTGAACATTTCCTCGTGCCCACCTAGATGGCCGGCGCCTGATTCTGGATCGTTGTCACGGGAGTGTAAACCCTGGCAGACATTTCAGTATCCATCATCAGGATACCCCTGCCATCATTTCCGACCAGGTTGAACTTCTTCACGTTGTTGTCGGCATTTGCCTCTTCTTCCGTCTGTTCATTGACAAACCACTGCAGAAAAGCGGTGGTCTTGTGGTCCCTTTCCTCCAGAGCAACGTCTAAAATACTGTAGATTGACCTGGTTACCTCCAATTCATGTGCGTACGACAGTTTCAAGGCATCACCAATTGCAGGAAAGCTGGATGGCGGCGCGGCGATGGCGCCCAGGCCGATCTTCCCGTCCACTTTGACCAGGTAGTTAAAGATGAGCATTGCATGATCCCGCTCCTCCTGGGCCTGGACGTGAAACCAGTTGGCAAACCCCGGTAGGTTTAAGGACGCCAGGTAGGCTTCGATGGAAAGATAGAGATACGCCGAGTAAAACTCCATTACTATCTGATCATTAAGTTTCTGAGTCAGACTCTCGCTTAGCATGTTCATCCTCCTAGAAATAGATTTATGTTAAGATAGTGCCCAAAAAGAGACCTGCCCATTATTATGGTACAGACTTCAGACCGATGCCGGATACCGATCCACGCGCCAGGTTTTCCGCAGGGCTGAGACAGGCTGTCCCCACTCTAATAGTATACGTAGAGTCATTCCGAGCCGGAGCGGGGGTGATTGCCTGGCGAAGTGGTTTCAAATAGCTATCTCTGATTCCAGAATACTCCCGGCGAGGTTTGCATACTGCTTGGCGATGTATGGCCATTTCATTCGATCGCCAAGCCTGGCAGCACTATTTTCAAGCAGGAGTTTGAGATCCGGTTCCGATAAAACCTGGTCGAGCAGCTCAGCCAGTGATTCCGGGGCGGCATCGACCGCTACCAGGCCTCTCTGCCCTTGCGAAAGCATTTCCAGGGCATACGTATACGGGCTGGAGACAATAGCTCTTCCGCATCCCAGGGCGTAAGCGAGCGTTCCGCTGATCGCCTGATCCCTGTTGGGATAGGGGCTCAGGTAGACATCGGTCATATACAGGTAATCGCCCAGTTCTTCCGGCTCAAGAAACCTGTTTATAAACTCGACATGGTCCTGTAGACCCAAACTGTTAATCAGGTCATACAGCATTTCCCTGTATCGCTCTCCCTCATGCTGGAGCAGCATCGGATGGGTTTTACCCACGATTAGGTACATCAGGTTTGCATGTTTCTTTGCCAGATCTTTCAAGGATTTTATCCCGATTTCTATGCCTTTTCCAGGCCCGATGAGACCAAAGGTGGTAATTAACTCACGTCCTTCATAACCGTGCTCCTGCTTCAGCAGTTTCCGGCATCTCTTTCTGAAGGCAGGTACTCCGTGATGAATTATATACAGCTTTTCCGGCGCTACCTCATAGACACTAGACAACAAACCGGCTGAATTCTTAGTCATGGCCACGACTGCTGCCGCTCGCTGGCATAGATTGCTGAGCACCAGCCTCTGGTTGACGCTCGGGTCGGGTAGGGTGGTATGAGCGACAAGCACGTAGGGTTTTGCCAGGCTGGATGTAAACCATAGCAGATGCTCACCGTCTGCGCCGCCATAGATGCCGTATTCATGCTGGATAATCACGAGATCGATGCTGCGGTTTTTATTGACGGCGTTTGCAACGCGGATATAATCTCCCATCTCATGCTGTTTAATGATGTACGACACCTCGTCGGGGTAATTATAGGTATAGTAGGGATCGGATACTGCAGCGATCGAGGTTCGTTCTCCCAACCTTGTCAGATTGTCCCTCAAATCTTTGGAGAAGGTAGCTATACCACATTGCCTCGGCAAGTACGTACTCAGGTTTAGAAAATGCATATTTAGACCCCTCCTGTCTCAATATTATTAGACATCTTATCGAGTGTTCATAAAGCATCGAACCCTGCTACACGCAGCCATCGGATGCTTTTATGATCACCTCCTGCTTTTCTTAAACTTGGCTTGCTCCGAGCCGTTAAAGGATGGGACACAACTCTTCGAGGAGTATCCCCGATGGACTTCAACCATAAAAGCCTGGGTTGGGAATAATGGGGTTCAACTGGCTCTTGGCTTCAGTGGGGGAAAGCTTTCCCCCACTGAAGCCAAGAGCCAGTTGATACAGTAGCGTAGCCGCTCTTATCCCACCGCTTCATGTACTCCGCATTCTTTCAGGCCGGGCTGTAAGCCCGGATGCGGAGGAGAAGCGGGGGTATTAGAGCGGGTATAAAAAGGCTGGTCCAAATGGGCACTTTGTGCCATCCGGTTCTATAGTGCTTTTAACAATGGGAAAGGAAGGAAAAAAGAAGTGTAAAAAGGTAATATAGTTTCTCCAATAGCATTATATTACACATCTTGTCCGAAGTCAAACACTTCATGAACACGTCATGAACAACGGGTGCACGACACCATTGTGATAAGACAAAATTATTTACTCATAAATTTGTCGTGCACCCATGAACAACACTTCATGAAATATTTTCAACGCTCTTTCAATACCTCAGCAACCTTGCGCAACAAGCTCTCCGAGGCATACGGCTTCGGCAGAAAGGGCAACCCCTCTTTTTTAACGCGCTCCAGCTTATCCTGGTCATCGGTGTAACCACTTACCAGGATGGCCGCCAGTGACGGTTTGCTCCGGCGCAGCAGCAGTGCCAGGTCCGTCCCTCTCCCGTCGGGCAGGATCAGATCGCTGAGCAGAAGATCGAATGATCCTTTTTCCCTGGCGAAGACGAACTCTGCGTCAGATACGCTCCTGCAGGCGTGAACGACATAGTTGTTGTCTGTCAACAGGTCACGGGTCAGGTTCATGAGATCCCGTTCATCTTCCACCAGCAGGATAATCTCCCCATGGCCGCGCAACTGGTCCGGCCGTACAGGACTTGATTCAGCTTGGACGGGCTGGGTTTCGAATGTAAATGCAGGCAGGAATATATTGAAGGTGGCGCCGCGGCCCTTTGAGCTTTTTACATTTACGTGACCGTCATGATCCCTCACAATGCCATAAATTACGGATAGACCGAGGCCTGTTCCCCGTCCCAGTTCTTTCGTTGTGAAGAAGGGCTCGAAGATATGGGGCAGGACATCCTTATCTATCCCCGCACCGGTATCGATCACCGACAGGCAGACGTACCTACCCGGTTTGGTGTCTCCCGAGTGCGAACAGCGCTCTTTTTTCAATACCACATTTTTTGGCTTGATGGTGAGCGTGCCGCCTCCACGCATGGCGTCCCGGGCGTTGAGCACCAGGTTGATGAGGATCTGGTCGATGCTGGCAGCATCTGCGTAGACCGTCCACAGGGCTGGGTCGAACCGGTAATCGATCTCGATATCTTCACCGATCAGCCGGTCCAGCATTTTCAGGTTATCTTTGATACTCTGGTTGAGGTTGAGAGGCGCCTTGAACTGCGGTTGCCTGCGCCCGAACAGGAGAAGCTGACGGGTGAGGTTGGCGGACTTCTCGGTCGCTTTCTTGATATTCATGAAAGTGTCGTATATATAGTTATCCAGAGGAAAGCGCTGCGAATGCAGGTCCATGCATGTCTGGATGATTGTCAACTGGTTATTGATCTCGTGCGCCATACCACCGGCCAACTGACCAATTGCCTCCATCTTCTGGGCCAGTTGCAGCCGCTCGTCTGCCTGCTTGCGTTCAGTGACATCAATAGTCGAGTCCAGCATGCAGGGCTCATTATTGAGCATGACAGAGACGGCAGACAACAATCCGGTACGGATCTTACCCGCCTTGGTGCGCAACTCGTATTCAAAATCCCGGACCTCTCCGTCTGCTTTCAATATTTGCATCATCTGCAGGCGATGCGCCGGTCTCGCCCACAAATTCAACTCTTCGTCCGTATGATCGATAACATCTTTTCTTCTATATCCAGTTAACTGTTCAAAGCGTTCGTTAACATCTATGTATTGCCCGCTATCAAGTTTTTTGATCGTTTGGCAGATAGAACTCGACTTGAAGGCTTTTAGAAAGCGCTGTTCCGCCTCCATCTTCTGTACCTGGAAGAGTTTCTGCTGCGTGGCAGCGAGTTCCGCCTCCGCCAGCCTGTGCTCCCGTCGCACCACAGCCTCGCGCAACTCCCGCTCGATGGCCAGATTGAGCCTGGTCAGATTGTCTTTGAGCAGGTAGTCGTGGGCACCCGCCTTCACGGCCTCAACGGCGACATCCTCGCCGATCTTCCCGGACACGATGATGAAGGGCAGATCGAGGCCTCTGTCCTGCAAGAGCTTGAGGGCATCCAAGCCGCTGAACCGCGGCATGACGTAGTCAGCGATCACCACGTCCCAGTCTTGCTTCTCCAGGGCACCGATCATCGCTTCAGGAGTCTCCACCCGCTCATAGAGCGGGTCGTAGCCTCCCTGTCGCAGTTCATGGGTCAGCAACCTGGCGTCGTGATCAGAATCCTCCACCAACAGCACCTTTAAAGGCCTATCCATCCCTAACCCCTCCCAATCGGAGATTGGTTCAAAAGCAGCCAATACAACCCCAGTTGACTGGCAGCCTCCATGAACTCGTTAAAATCGACCGGCTTGCAGACATAGCTATTGGCACCCAGGCTGTAACCCTCGACGATGTCCCTCTCTTCCTTGGATGAGGTGAGGATCACTACGGGCAGGTACTTGGTGCGCTCGTCCGAACGGATTTTCTTCAGGACCTCCAGGCCGTCAACCTTCGGCAGCTTCAAGTCCAGCAGGACGATCACAGGCGTGAGGGCACGGCCTTCGGATAAGCCAGTGCCGAACAGGTAGTCCAGTGCCTCGACTCCGTCACTCGCCACCACGATCTCGTTGACAACCTGGCTTTTCTCCAGCGCCCGAACGGTCAGTATGGCATCATGAGGATTGTCCTCCACCAGCAGGATGATGCCTTTGCTCATTTTTTGCTCTCCTCCTCTGTTTCCGCCTCTAAGGTGAAGAAAAAGGCGGCCCCTTTCTCAATGGCGCCATCCGCCCATACCTGCCCACCGTGGCGGTGGATGATGCGCTGGATGATTGCCAACCCGATGCCATTGCCCGGAAACTCGTCCATCCCGTGCAGGCGCTGGAATGCGCCAAACAGCTTGTGAGCGTACTTCATGTCATATCCGGCTCCATCGTCACGAACGAAGTAGGCCCTGTTCCCGTCGTGATCGGTGACGCCAAACTCTATACGGGCCTGCGGGTGTTTGCTGGTAAATTTCCAGGCATTGTTGACCAGGTTTTCCAGAACCGATTGCAGCAGTACCTTATCTCCATATGCCTTGATTCCGGAGGCGATCACGAAGTCCACCGGGCGGGACGGCTCCATTCTACGCAGATCGCCGGTGATGGTTTCGACCATGCTGCTCAAATCCACTTCTTCCCGCCTGATCTCTTTACGGGACAGGCGCGAGAGATCCAGCAGGTCATCGATCAGGTCTCCCATACGCTTGCACTCGGTGCAAATGATCTGCAGGTATTCCCTGCCTTCCTCCCCGAGCTTGTCCTGATATTCATTAGAAATAATCTGGCTGAATCCGTTGATGCTCCGCAGGGGCGCCCGCAGGTCGTGCGAGACCGAGTAATTGAACGATTCGAGTTCTTTGTTGGCATTGGACAGTTCTTCGGTGTAGCGTTTAAGATCGATGTTGAGCTTCCGCAGCGCCTCTTCTGCCTTCTTGCGTTCGGTAATGTCAATCCCCATCTCCATGATCAGATTGGCGCCATCGACATCGGTGAAAGGAAAGTCGTAAATATCGTAATTGCGACCGTCAGGACCGGTCCACTCCCAGTGGTGAGGCGCATTGGTTTTGAGAACCTTATAGGTCTCGCAATTATCGCAGGGCTCGTTGCGTTCAAAGAGATACTCGAAACAGCGCCTGCCGTGGGACTCGCCAAAGCGCTCCCGGAAGAAACGGTTGGCAAAAGACACGTGATAATCCGGAGTCAACAGCACCAGGTAAGCAGGCAACAGCTCCAGGACGTCATTGAAGCGCTTGCGTTCTGCTGCTACAGACTTTTCGGCTCGCTTGCGCTCTTCTATTTCCACACGCAGTGCCTGGTTGAGCTTTACCAGCTCTGACGTTCGTTTCCCAACTCTATATTCCAGTTCTTCATGCGATTTTCGCAATGCCAGTTCCACTTTCTTGCGTTCGGTGATGTCCCTGGCCACGTGAACGGCGCCGATGGTATTTCCCTGCTGGTCCGACAATGGGGTGGTGCTGACCAGAAATTCGCCGCCGAGTTTGCCTTCATGAAGCTCTGCCACGTGTTGTTTTCCATCCGCCAGGGTGAGAGCATGGGGGCAGAACGACGGCGGTTTCTCCAGATCGTGCACGCATTGGAAGCAGGGAAGGCCCGCGCACTGCTCGGGTTGCCTGCCCAACCGCTGGGCCATCGATCTATTCGCCCGGATGATCCGGTGTTCGGTATCCAGAATGGCGATCAGATCGGGCACGGCGTCGAAGGTGCGCTCCCATTCCTGCTTTGCCATGAGCAGTTCTTCCATCAGCCGGGAATTCTGCAGGGAGATGGCTGCCTGTGAGGTCAGCAACTCTGTCATCTGCGTCTTTCCCGACGTGAACACCCCGTCCGACAGGCGGTTTTCCAGGTACAGGATCCCGATCATCCTTGACAGTTTGACCACCGGGAGACAGAGGACGGAGCGCAGTTGCAGATCCTGGACCTCCGGATTGTCTTTGAACATGCCCTCCTGGAGGGCATTATCGAGGAGCGCCCGCTCACCTGTTCTGTACACGTAACGGACGATCGCCTTGCAGATGCCAGCCGCATCATCCAGATTCTGGTTGACTGCCCGGGCCTGCCTCTCCCCGATATGGCTTTCCGCCCGGATCATCAGGGCGCCATCCTCGGCAATCAGCAGATAACCATGCTGGGCGCCAGAACTCTCGATGACAATGTTCATGATCTTTTTCAGCAGGGTGTCCCGCTCGATCTCGGCAGAAATGGCCAGGGATGATCTCATCAGATATTCGACGTCGAGGTCTGGCAGGGTGCGATCGCCGGACTCCACCTCGAAGTGCGAGCCAGAGGGCTTTTCCCCCTCGAAATAGTCGGGGTGCCTCTCGATCAGGTCGATCTCTTTCCGTTCTGCATGACATTTCTTATAGAGACGGCCCGCCTCGGCAAAGTAGACTCTTTCGGAACATTGTGCCTCGTTCAGGAGCATCTCGCCGAGGCATTCGTGTAGGTGCCCTTCCAAGAAGATATATTTCTGTTCGTGGGCGCTGTTGATGGCATCCAGGTAGAGGCTCCGGGCCTCCCTGAACGACCCGGTGACTCTTTCCAGTTCGGCGTACAAAAAAGCAAGGTAGGGTTTCAATAGAGGCCCCAATGCAGCCCACTGCTCGACTTTTTTGATGATCGGCCGGATCTCCGCCAGCAGTTCATCCTCATTCTTGAAGCCCTGGCCTCTTTCATACATTTTCAGGGCGTTCAATATTAGAAAGACGTGCCACTGCCTCTTCAGCACGTTGTCCGTCAGGCCCGACAGGTAGCGCCGCACCTCATCCAGGTAAACTTGCGCCTGCTCGTGCTCTCCGAAGTAATAGTGCGCCAGTCCCATGTGGACGCAATAGCTCCCTGCCGAGGCGATGTGGTTGTCCCGTTCCCACCGCTTCAGTTGCTCTTCCATAAGGATGGGGGCGTAGTCTTTTTTCATCGGGGCGATCCAGCCTGCCCGCATCGCCTCTGCCAGGCCCGTGGAAAAGGACAGGTGATACCGGTTGGAGAACTGCAGGCATTCCCGGGCACAGTCTTCGATGACGGACAGGTCCGCCCCCTGTACCTGCAGGTTCCACATCAGGGGGCCGTACGATAGACCGGCGTTATACAGGTCGCCGCAATTTTTCCCGCACTGGATCGACCTCCGGCAGTAGTCCACGATCTCCCTCGGATGGCTCCGTGAGTGCATGTTGCACCAAACGATCCCGTTCATCCCGCGAGTGGCGCCGAAGGTATTCGGGTACTTGGCAGACAGATTGCACGCCAGGTCTTCGTATCTGAATGCCTGTTGGAACTCCTCCTGCTCTCCGAGTTGCAGCCCCATGATACTGAACGAATAGATCACGGATTCATCCATACCGCCCGCCAGGCAGTGCCGGGTAGACTGTGCCGCCGAGAGGTAGAGTTGCGGCACCAGGCCGGACATATACAGGTCGGGGATCAACTCGCTGTAAAACGCCAGCTCGATCTTGCTCCTCCGGTCCGTGGTAAACGGCATGTTCAGGATGGTCTCCCAGACATTGATTCTCTGATCGGAAATCTCCGCCATCAGATCCTGGCGTTGCCGGTTGGCTTCGCCCGGGTTGTCCGGGATGGCCTTGCCAAAATAGGCCAGGCCGCGGTTGGCCGTCTCGATTGCCTTGATAAAATTGCCGATGGAAGACAGCGAGGTTGTCTGTTCCGCCAAGCACTCCGTCTTGTCCAGATCGGTCCCGGCATGCTCCAGCAGTTCTGCGAGCAGCCTCTCGGAACCTTCGTAATTGCCGCACATCAGCTCGGTCTTAGCTGCCTTCTGAAAGATCCTGAAAGTGCGCTCGTAATGGCCATCATCCCAGCAGTCAACTGGCAGCAGCTCCCTGCTGAGACGGAAATACTCATTTGCCGCATCCGCGGCCAGGGAATCCAAGGCCTTATTGCCGGCATGGTAGTTGAGGTCTGACAAGAGATACGCTGTCCGGGAGTCTGGGCTTTCTTCTCTCCCCAGGTTGAGATGGGCAACGATGGCGAACAGGTTATCAAGTTTTTCGATCTCCCGGGCACCCTCCGGAATGGTCCTGAGCAGGTGGTTTCCGATCTGCCGGTGAATCTGGCGGCGTCTGGCCGCCGTGATCTTGGACAGCGTCGCCTCCTGGACTTTGTCGTGGATAAACTGCAGCCGGTTCTTGTTCTCCATCAACAGCCCCTGTCCAAGAGCCGGTTTCAACATCTCGAAGATTTCCAAAAGGGGCATTTCCCTGATTAGCGAGATATCTGCGGGTGAAAAGGCATTGCCCATGCAGGCGCAAAACTCCAGCAAGTTGACCAGGTCCGGCGGGAGCTTTTGAATCTTGAAGTCGAACAGAGCAACTACGGTGTTCGGCATGTCAGACTGGCGAACTTTTTCCATATCCCAGCGCCACTGTCTTTCTTCATCAAGAAACAGGAGGTCCTCGTGATGAAGATACGACAGGCTCTCGCTGACGAACAGCGGGTTCCCCTCACTAAGCATGCCGATGAAATCCGACAGGGCCTTGGTTTGCGCCAGGGGAGCGTCCAGGATGTATGAGACCATCTCTTGGCAGTGTTGGGGCTGCAATGGGCCCAACCTGATCTCCTGCAGTGGCCGGTTGCCCTCTCTGGCGCTCTGGATCAGCCTGGCCAGGGGATGGCTGGCGTCTACCTCGTTATGGCGGTACGCTCCCAGTAAGAAAAGATAGGGGTGGTCCTGGTAATTGGCGAAGATATTCGTCAGGAAGTCGAGGGAGGCCGCATCGCACCACTGCAGGTCGTCTATGAACAGGGTCAGGGGGTTCTCCTTGCTCTCCAGGCAGGCCAGAAACCGTTCAAACAGGTCATGGAACCTGTTCAGCGATTCCACCGGGGGCAACGGTTTGACCTCGGGCTGTGGACCGATGAGGACTTCCAGTTCCGGGATGACGTCAGTCAGGACACTCCCATTTTGCCCCACAGAATTCAGAATCCTTCTTTTCCAAAGCGCAACCCTCTCGTCGCTCTCGGTCAGAAAGACCCGCATCAAATTCCTGAACGCCTGGATCAGAGAACTGTAGGGGATATTTTTCTGATACACGTCGAACTTCCCCGACGTGAAATAGCCCCGATGCATTACAATCGGCTTTTGCAGTTCCTGGATCAGGCGGGTCTTTCCGATGCCGGACAGCCCGGATAGGAACAGCGAGCGAAAAGCTCCCTCGGCAGCCTGCTCGTATTCTTCGAGGATGATCCCGGCCTCCCTGTCGCGGCCGACCATCTTGGAGATGAAGGTGACCCTGCGAGTGCAAACACTGTTCTCCAGGGGGAATTCACCTATGGCGCCGGTGGCATCGTATTCGTCCCGACAGCGGATCAGGTCGGCCAGCAGCCCATTTGCGCTCTGGTAGCGCTTCTCAGGAGCTTTGAGCAGCAATCTGGCGATGATCTTGCTCAGAGCAAACGGCACATCCGCGTTTAATTGGTGGACATCAGACGCTTCCTCGGCAAGATGAGAATGGATCAATTCCAGGGGATCGTCTGAAGAGAATGGCAGATAACCGGTCAGCATCTTGTAGAAAACGGCCCCGAGGGAGTAGAGGTCCGAAGAAAAAACCACCCGGTGGTTGATGCGCCCGGTCTGTTCGGGAGAGGTATAGGCCAGGGTATCCTTGACAAAAGAATGTTCGTAGATGAAATGGCTGACGTCTCTCACGTCTACCGTGCTGATGAAGTCTGTCAGACGGATATCCAACGTGTCCGGGTTGACCAGTATGTTGTGCGGTTTGATGCCGCCGTGGATAATTCCCGCTTCGTGGATCTTGTCTATGGCCTCGGCCAGCCTGCAGGCAATAGTGAAAAAATCTTTTAAAGCAACCATGGAATGCGCTTGCAGGTCGTCGAGGGGAATCCCGTCAAACCAGTCCTGAGAGATGAAGTAGAACCCATCCTTGATGTTGAAGGTTGTAGGTGTGATCACCAGAGGATTGTTCAATACTTTCAGGCGTTCGATTCTCTGGCTGAATTGGGATATTTTATAATCGGATAGCAGGGCTGTTTTCAGAACCTTGAGCGCCAATAGCCGCTGCGGATCTTTTTTATGGTATGCCCTGTAGATGACGGTCTCTTTACCTTCGGCGATCTTCTCTATTAGTTCATAATTCGGGATGATCATATTTCTTCAAATCACCTTTTATTTTGTCATAAATGCTACTCCCAACAACTTTCGGTAATCGTAGCATTACCCGGCATCTATCATGCATGAACGAACTGTTGTTTCGTTCCTCTCCCAGTCCCTCCCGGGCAACATTTCTTGGCACAGTTTTCAATACAACAAACTGTTCAAGTATTCGTTAAATCGATAAACATTCCTGCATTACGGCAACGCAGAACTCTCTCCTGATGAAGATTGTCTGTGCCGGATCAGATAAGAAAGGGGCCGAAACCGCTCAGGATGGCGAGTAAGGCCAGATAGAAGATGGAATTCAGGAGAGTCTCTCTTGCCGGCCTCAGGCAAGTTTTAAAGCCGATCATAAAGCCCGATCCAACTTATAATTTACCCACGATGACTATCCGCTCTAATGCCCCCGCTTCCTCCGCATCCAGGCCTTTGGCCTGGCCTTGTACTCCGCATTCTTCAGGCCGGGCGTAGCCCGGATGCGGAGGAAGAATGCGGAGTACAAGAAGCGGTGGGATAAGAGCGGCTACGCCCCTAGTTAACTGGGTCTTGGCTTCAGAGGGGGGTTGCTTTCCCCCCGCTGAAGCCAAGACCCAGTTGAACCCACTGAAGCTTAGAACTCGTTGAATAAGACATAAACCGACACAATACTGTACCCTTGCAAAACTATTTATTCGAGCATTTCGACGTTATCCACAATCATGATCCTCTATCATTCTTTAAATATGCAAATAATAATTTTCTTGTTAATAAGATGTTAATATATGTCACATAATGTATTTGTTGTTTTATATCCCTTTTTGTCGGATTACTTACTGTTCCTGGTAGTATTCGCCATCCCCGGTTATCCTGCCGGTATCCGAGAAGATGGCGTTTTTTCCGCTTCTTTTTGCTTCGTATAGATACCGGTCGGCACGGTCCACGATCGTAACGTCGTTATCATCATTTTGAACCACGGTCAGGCCACCGCAAAAGGTAACCTTCAGTTCCCCACTGTATTGAGGAAGCACCAGATTTTTAGCGTTCCATAGCTGCTTCCACCTCAGGGCAGCCTTCCTGGCGCCAGCGGCATCCGTTGCCGGCATGAGAACCGCAAACTCTTCCCCCCCGTATCGAGCCACAACTTCGCTGATCCTGAACGATGATTTTAAAAAAGAGGCGAACTCCTTTAACACCATATCTCCGGAAATATGCCCGAATTTATCGTTTATCTGCTTGAAGTCATCCAGGTCGCAGATCATCAGTGAAAATATCTGCTCGTATCTGCTGTAACGATAAAACTCATCCTCAAGGCGTTCAAAAAGAACCCTTCGGGAAGAACACCCGGTCAGCGCATCCAGGGTGGCCTCCTCTCGAAGCGTGGATGTGCGCTGCACCCTGGCCTTCACTCTCAATTCAAATTCTTTCGGGTTAAAAGGATCTTTTGTAATATAATCATCCGCTCCCCGCTGGTAGCCATCCACAATCTGCTCCAACCTGTAATTCGAGGTCAGAATAATGATCGGGGTGAACCGGAAGCTCGAGTCCGCCCTGATCTCCGCGCATAGATCAAGACCGTTGATGTCCGGCAATTCCACATCCAAAATAATCAGGTCCGGACGCACCAGCCTGATGATCTCCCGCGCACCGGCGCCGTCTTCCGCCTCAATAATTACATGCTTTTCATCCGCCAGGCAGTCCTTGGTGATCTTTCTGATAAAAGGGCTGTCATCCACCAGGACTATCTTAAACGGGATCAGCCTTTCTCCCTGGATATCGTCAGCCATATATACCAACTCCCCCTTATTTTCTCCCCGGCATTTAAGCTCGATCCTATTTGTTTTACTATTCTAGAGATTAGATGGTGCACGTCGATATTAACTTAATGCTAGGATATAGCGTCATCGGTAAAGATGTCAATCGTGATTTTTTCCGTCTGAATGCTGTCCGGCAGACGGTAGAGCGGCTGGGACACAATTAAACGTCCCAGGAAAAGCGGAGAAGTCGATGTCATTTACATTGTTGCCAAAATAACATAGGGTAGGCTGGCTTCATATTAAAGATAAGATTCCTACAATACAGATATGTCGTTCATCTTCTAATTTATGTTATAATAGTCATGCTATTCCAATCAGAAAAGAGGAGAGTTCAGATGACATTCGAAATCTACCACCCGAGAATGCGAGCAAAAGAAGACCCCAAGCTCATAGTAAGGCTTTCAAAAAGCTCGCTTGTTCTGAACAAAGTTGCAAGAGAGACGCTAGAATCACCGGAATATGTTGAATTGGCTTTTGACAAAGACACAAGCAGCATCTGCATACGACCCTCTGTAAAGCCTGGCGGCATTGCCTTAACAAAGACAAAAATCCTTGCGAAAGGTTTTTTCGACTATTTCGATATCCACGCGCAAGGTAATTATTTTGCCAGCTATGACCCCGGGGAGAATGCCCTTCTTGTAAGCATAGCTTAAATTGAGTTACCATTCGACACAAATACCGGCCAAGAATAGGCCGGTTTTGTATTTTTCCAAAATGCAAGAATCTTATTATCCTTCTTGCCAAACGAGGATGGACGGACAAGATGGCATAAAACACCTTTATGCCTACTGTTTTCAGATTTTATAGCATTTGGCGAGCCTCACACAGGGGCAGGCTTCTCCCCGGTCGCTCTGCTTCCGGCCTCGACACCATCACCGGTCGATTTGCTCCGGACTTCGGCGTTTTCCAAGCATGCGTCTCCAGAGATCGCTCAGGTTGCCGCCATCGTCAAAGCACTTGCCGACAAAGTACCCGATCACGATGCAGATAGCGATGAAGAGCATCTTCCAAAAGCCGAGGGTGATCCACAGCAACGCTACCAGCAGGCCGAGGATAATGCCGATCACCTTACCGCGATGCTTCTCCACCTGATCCGCAACGTATTCGTAGAAAGACCAGCCGTCCCACATCTCGATTCCCCTCTTTCTGCGTTCAAGGCTGCTTCCTTAAAAGTGAGCGAAAGCGAACATCATGGGTACCCGCAGGGTGCTACTCTAACTTCGGCCGGTACTCATTAAAGACGTTCTCGACCAGCACCTGCACATTTTGAACGTGAATTCCCGCTTTCTCCGCCAAGCGTTTCTGCACCTCCAGTTGCACCTCCTGGGAAAGCTCCGGGATGTTGGCGTCAGGATGGACTTTCAGATGTAGGGTGACCACCAACCCCCTCCGCTCATGGCGAAGAAACGACTTGATATCCCGAATTTCCCGAATGTGCCGGGCCGTCCTTAGGACCATGTCCTGCAGCGCTGCCTCCGAGATGTCCACCCTGCCGAGGGCTGAATCCTGAATCAGCAACTCCCGTAAGCGGGGCCTGCCCCGCACCCCCATGGCGATCAGAAGCAGCGCCAGCAGGATCACCACGCTGCTGACGATGCCGACTATCCAGCGGTTGTCGTAAATCGACAGGAATGATTGCAGGTATGCTTGGGGAATCACCCAACCCAGGGTTATTGCCAGCAGAACAGCTGCCAAGATTAGCGCCAGGATGGCGAAGATCACCGACAACAGGCGGTATGCTGGTTGCATCGACTTGCATCTCCCTTCTCAGGCCTATTTGGCGCGCTGCTCCTCCGGCGCCACCGACTACAGGCAAGATTAACCATCGCCCAGACGTCTCTGAATAAAGGTGGTATAGGTGTCGTTTATAAATCTGTTATTATCTCTGATAATTTGGAAACGATTTGCAGTCTACTTGAGAAGTATGCCACGGTATTATCAAGGGAACAGTACTGGCCTGTTCTTTTCACCTGCGGGTGTTATTGAAAACGCACGGTAGAGGAATTGGGTGAAAGGTGATTATCCAGATGGATCGTTTCAATCCTGTTGCCCATTCTGTTCCTGGAAGGAAGTGGTGAGAGGCAAAGCGAGGAGAGCATTAAGTATTCAACGATTTCTTGGCTTCAGTGGGATAAAACAATCCCCCACTGAAGCTAAGAAATCGTTGATCCAGGGACGTAGCCGCTCTTATCCCACCGCTTCAGATGCACTCCGCATTCTCTCAGCCGGGCTGTAAGCCCGGATGCGGAGGAAGCGGGGGTGTTAGAGCGGGTAGTCATCGTGGGTAAATATAACCATACATAGTAATTTTTACTGCCTATTACGATATACTATTTATAAATTCATGTCAACCATTTTAACATAATTCAGCGAGACGTTCCCGTCAGGCTCACCTGATAATCCGGGTCGTAGGAGTCGCTGGTGAGTTCATTTCGTGAACTTCTGTTTGTTAAAACGCCGCCAGGCCTTGGTATTATTGGTTTTTCACTGGATCAACCGGTTCTTGAATAAGACACAACCTCCTATAGTATAGATGCGGTACGCTGCGTTAAATTGCAATATACAACAAATAAGTCCTATATATTCCAATATTAATGACTATTAAGCCGAATGCGAGTCCTATCGAATATTGTAAAAATTGATAACCGGGCGTACATTTATGATAAATAATATCATAAGATGCAGATATTGTCTGACAGGGGCATTAAGCTCGAAGCCTGTGATTTGATATCGGTTAAATTACTCTACCCGGACACGCACAAGAGCGATATCACGAGATAATCCAGGAATCTGCTCAGTGGATTACTATCCAGGTCTACCGTTCCCTATTTTACCAAGGGCGCTTCAGCAACAGTCAAAAGGATTGCAACAACCCATCTGACAATCACCATTCACCCAATTTCTCCGTCGTGCGCCTAAAAAAACTTCTCCCACCGTTCTTTTATAATAACAGCATTAGGCGAAAAACAGGCCAGTCATGGGCCTGTGTTTGGTCTACTTAGCGCACACCCATAGGAACTGACGTTGATTCTGCCACTAAATTAGATTGATACCCTATTAAGTTGGCAACAGTTGGATATCTTTAAATCTTGTCAGTGACCATCAGCATCAAAGCGATCCGGAGCTAGATGAGAAAGTGATCTTTTCGTGTGCCTGGGAAAGGGGTGCGCAGGCTATGGGTAAAACATCGAAGACTATGAATATTGGTAAGCCCAGTCCTGGCATACACACGGGAGCCAAAGAGCTTGGACTGGCTGGAGAGGCATTGAGAAAAGAGCGGGCACTAACACGCAAGCTGAGGCAGGAGATGCTGCGCTTGGCGGTGGTGCTGCATGACTCGAGCGATGCGATCATTATCCAGGACATGGACGGCAAGATCACTACCTGGAACCGGGGTGCGGAAAAGATGTACGATTATAGCGCAGAAGAGGCGCTGGGGATGAACATTGCGCAGATCACCCCCGCCGGAAAATTGGCGGAGCAGAAAGAATATTTCCGCCTGCTGGCCACCGGCGAAGCGGTGGACTCATTCGAGACTCAGAGGATCGCCAAGGACGGCAGTATTCTCTATGTCTGGCTGACGGTGACGAAAGTGCTGGAAAGACCAACTGACAGCGTCATCTCTACGGGCCAGGCAATTGTCCAACCAGTCGGTTTTGCCTTACTGGAGCGCAATATCACCGAGCGCAAGCAGGCGGAAGAGAATCTGCGGGCATCAGAGGAAAAGTACCGAATTGCCAATGAAGAGCTGGCCTTTCAAGGCGAAGAGAAAGATAAGCGGGCAGCGGAGTTAGTCATTGCCAATGAAGAGCTGGCTTTTCAAAACAAAGAGAAAGCAGCCCGGGCAGCAGAGCTGGTCATTGCCAATGAAGAGCTTGTCTTGCAAAAAGAGGCGCTAAAACAATCTGAAGAGAAAGATAAGCGGGCAGCGGAGCTAGCCATTGCCAATAAAGAGCTAGCCTTTCAAAACAAAGAGAAAGCAGCCCGGGCAGCAGAGCTGGTCATCGCCAATGAAGAGCTTGTCTTGCAAAAAGAGGCGCTAAAACAATCTGAAGAGCAATATCGCTCTCTGGTCGTGAACATTAACGATGTAATATGTACTTTAAACGCGGAAGGCGTTGTTACCTACATCAGCCCTGTAATAGAGCGTTTTGCCGGCTATAAAGCTGAGGAGGTCATCGGTAAGCCATTTATAAATTATATTTACCCGGAGGATCAGCAGGGCTTGATGGAGAGTTTGAGGCAAACCCTGAGCGGCCAGGTAGAACCAGCCGAATTTCGGCTATTAAGAAAAGATGGCGCCTACATTTATGTTCGCTCCGTTAGCCGGAGGATTGTAGAAAATGGCCAGGCGAGCCTGACAGGAGTCCTGAGCGACATCACCGAGCGCAAAAGGGCGGAAGATGAGCTGCGGGAGAGCCATGCGAAGCTGGCGAAAACCTTTGAACAGACCGTGGTATCCCTGGCGTCCATAGCAGAGATGAGGGATCCCTATACCGCCGGCCATCAGGTCAGGGTCGCCGGCCTGGCGTGCAGAATAGCATCCGAGATCGGAATGTCAGCGGAGCAGATAGGCGCCATCAGAACGGCGGCCCTGCTTCATGACATCGGCAAGATTATCGTGCCGCCGGAAATTTGGAACAAGCCCGGCAAGCTGAACGTTATTGAGCGGTCCTTTGTGGAGGCCCATGCCCAGGCCAGCTACGATATATTGAAAACAATAGATTTTGAACTTCCGATCGCCGAGATTGTCCGGCAGCACCATGAGAAGCTGGACGGCTCCGGTTACCCGCAGGGGTTGTCGGGAGACAGCATTCTCAAAGAAGCCAGGATCCTGACCGTGGCCGACATAGTGGAAGCGATGGCCTCGCACCGTCCGTACCGCCCGGCATTGCCGTTGAAGGTGGCGCTGGAAGAGATCGGCAGCCACAGGGGCACGCTTTACGACGCCGATGCGGTGGATGCCTGCCTGAGGCTCTTCTCAAGAAAAGGCTTTAAACAATCAGTCTGGCACTAATCAGGAGGGCATTGACTCCAGCCTTTCTCCAAGTTTGCAGACGATGGAGGGCAACGGCATGAAGAAGCCCATCAAGGTTTTGATCGTCATGGATTCAGAAGACGATGCGGCCCTGTTGGTTAAAGCATTGCAGCAAGGCGGCTATGAACCGGTCTACGAAATAGTGGAAACGCCCGCAGCCATGTCTGATGCCCTCGACCGGCAGTCATGGGATCTCGTGATCTCTGATTACTCGATGCCGGGCTTTGGCGGCCTGGATGCCCTGAAGCTGTTGCAGCACAGCGACCCCGACCTCTCCTTAATCCTCCTTAGCGGTCGGATCGGCGAGGATGCCGCAGTGGAAGCCATAAAAGCCGGCGCCCGCGACTACATTCTGAAGAGCAACCTGGCCAGGCTCATTCCCGCTGTCGAGAGGGAGCTGAGCGATACCCTGATTAGGCGGAAGAACAGGCAGTACGAGCAAGATCTGCGGGAAAGCCGTGAACGCTATCGCCTGATCGTGGAAACCGCCAACGAGGGGATCTGGCAGATCGACGAATCAGACAGGACGGTCTTTGTCAACCGGAGGATGGCTGAGATGCTCGGCTATACCGTAGATGAGATGATGGGACAGGTGCTTTTTTCATTCATGGATGATGAGTGGAAAAAGGTTGCCGAAGCCAATATTCAACGGCGTCACCAGAGAATCAGGGGTCAAGCTGAATATAAGTACCTGCGCAAGGACGGAACAGATCTGTGGGCGATCGTCAGCTCTTCTCCTATATTTCGTGATGATGGCAGCTATGCGGGCACTATCGGCATGCACACCGACATCACCGAGCACAAACGTTCAGAAGATGAACTCGTTCTCCGGGCACAGCTTCTGGACAGCGCCAACGATTCCATCGTCCTGCACGACTTCGAGGGCCGGTTCTACTACGTCAACGAGATCGCCTGCAGGTTCTACGGCTACAACAAGGAAGAGATGATGCAGAAGAAAATGTTTGAACTGAATACCCCTGAGTCTGCCAAGGATCGACAGCTTAGAATCAACGAACTGAAGACGAAGGGGCGAGCCATGTTCGAGGCAGTCAACTCCCGCAAGGATGGCTCCCGCATTCCGGTCGAGGTCAACGCCAGTGTCCTGGTAGTGGGAGGCAGGCAGTTCGTGCTGAGCGTGGCCCGTGACATCACCGAGCGCAGGCAGGCGGAAGAAGAGCTGCGCCTGTCAGAGGAAAAATACCGGACTGTCTTTGAAAATACCGGAACTGCGATGATGGTCGTCGAGGAGGACATGACCATATCTCTGATCAATACGGAGACTGAAAGACTCATTGACTATTCCAGAGAGGAAACGGAAGGCAAGATGAAATGGACAGAATTTGTTGCCAAAGATGACTTGGAGGAAATGGAAGGATACCACCGTCTGCGGAGAATAGATCCGGATGGTGCGCCAAAAACTTATGAATACAAATTTATTAATAAACAAGGTGCTGCCAGGGATTTATCGATGATTGTTTCCATGATTCCAGGAACAAGAAAGAGCGCGGCCTCTCTTCTGGATATCACCGAGCGCAAACAGGCAGAAAAAAAGCTTCGGGAGAGTGAGGAAAGGTTCCGCGTGCTTTTTGACGGCTCCCAGGAAGCCATAATGACCCTGGCGCCGCCTTCGTGGAAGTTCACCTCGGCCAACCCGGCGACATTGAAGATGTTCGGGGCTAAAGATGCAGCGGAGTTCACCGCACTGGGGCCGTGGGATGTATCTCCCGAACAGCAGTCCGACGGCTGCCCCTCGGCCGACAGAGCCAAGGAGATGATCGAGACGGCCATGCACCAGGGTTCCCACTTCTTCGAGTGGACACACCGGCGGCTGGATGGCGCTGATTTCCCCGCCAACGTGCTGCTTACCAGGGTCGAGATAGCCGGTCAGGCATTTCTTCAGGCCACCACGCGCGACATCACCGCCCAGAAACAGACCGAGGATGCGTTGCAGGAGAATAATGAGAAACTTGCCAACTGGGTAGGGGAACTGGAGGAGCGAGGCCGTGAGATGAGCCAGTTGAGTGAGATGGGCGAGATGTTTCAAAGCTGTCAAAACCTTGAAGAGGCGTATGCCATCGGCGCCCAATATATTCAGAAGCTATTCCCGGACGATGCGGGCGCTTTATGCCTGATCAACCCGTCAAAGGATCTGGTCGAAGCGATTGAAATATGGGGAGACCCCGCTCCGACCAAGCAGGTGTTCGAGCCCGTGGACTGCTGGGCGCTGCGGCGCGGCCGGCCCTACCTGGTCGATGACCGCCATCAGGGAATACCCTGCGCGCATATCAACCGCTCCCGGGCGGCCAAGTATCTTTGCGTACCCTTGCTGGCCCAGGGGGAGGCGCTGGGCATCCTTCATCTTCAGTGCAGCTTGCAGGATCAGCCGGGCGCCCTGTGCTTCGATGGGCACAAGCAGCAGTTGGCGGAGTCGGCAGCAGAACATCTCGCCCTCGCCATGTCCAGCTTGAAACTGCGTGAGAGACTTCACCAGCAGGCGATCCGCGACATTCTCACCGGTGTTTTCAACCGGCGCTATATGGAAGAAACCCTGGAAAGAGAGTTGCACCGGGCGGAGCGCAATAAAAGTCCGGTGGGGGTGATCATGTTGGACATAGACCACTTCAAGGATTTTAACGACCTCTTCGGGCATGCCGGAGGAGATGCCCTGCTCCACGAACTGGGGGGCATGTTGAATAAAAGCATCCGTGGGGCGGACATCGCCTCTCGTTACGGGGGGGAAGAGTTTCTCGTCGTGCTCTCGGATGCCACCCTGGAAATCACCAGGGAGCGGGCCGAGGATCTGCGCCAGGCAGCGAAGGAGCTTCAGGTATATTATCTGGATAAACCGCTGGTGAAGATCACCCTCTCCCTCGGAGTCGCCGCCTTCCCTGAGCACGGCCGGACCATTGAGGAGATCTTGAAAAGCGCCGACACCGCCCTCTACCGCGCTAAAAAAGAAGGGCGCGACCGGGTGGTTGTTGCCGCCCTGACCTAAGTTATAGAATACCCCTAAACCAAGAGCTAGCAGCCTGTGTGAGTTTTCAAGCTCAAAATAGATTATTGAGAGGGCCCCCGAATGATCGCTCCCTTCGGCTCCCCATTCCGGTCAAGGCAGGGAAAAACGCAGTTTCCGTCTTCGTCCTGATAGAGCAGTTTGGCATGTATCAGGTCAATGATTAGGTCAACCGGCAGCATCCTAGATTTGTTCAAGTATGCGATCACCCGCCTGTAGTTTTGTCCTCGCTGCGGAAGCATGAAATCTTTTTCTTCCATCAACGGCGCCAATGCTATACTTGGCTTCTGGGCTGGCCCCATCTGAATGAGCGTCTGGACCGCATCTAGAAAATCAATGCCGAGTATGTTGATGAGAAAGTCGAGGCTATTCCCCCCGGTGCCACTGCTGAAGTGCTTAAGTAGCTTTTACTTCCCGTGCCGCTCTCGCTGCCTCGTACCGTATCCATCATCCAAGAACATTCCTTTCAATGACTTGCGCCATAAGACATACAGCACATCATGGTTTACCGGTAAGGATCTTACTTATAGGAAAATACATACCGTTACGATGAGTGTCTAAATCCCCTAATAAACCTTTGTGGCGCAAAGATTACGTTCACCATGCTCATACCGGCATCATATCTAAAAATCCCTTGGCATTGGCAAATACCGGATCGTCAACTATTTGTGAACAGGGAAACGCCCGGATCATTTCGTTTTTGAACAGTAAGGCGCCACCACCGCCGATAAGCGTTTGAACGACAAACCCTGCCCGGTCACGCAGGGATGCAGTCACGTTAGATGCTATGAGGTTACCGACCTGCCCCCTAGCGACTGCCAGCGCCTTGCCCAACTGTTCTACCGGGCGCCCTTTAAATATTACCGATTCCCCGGCCAAGACTCTTTCCAACACCGATTCGTACATCCTTGACGGCAGGGGCGCTCCTGTCTGCCTTTGAAACTCATCCGCAAGAGCACGGGTAACCAGGCTGACACCTGCTTCGATGGAGCCGCAGCACTCTGGAATAGGTACTGGTTGACCGTGCCTTACATCAAATACCAGGTAATCTGTCGTGTATGATCCGATGTCCAGCAGCGCGACAAGCCCGTTATTCAACGATTTCAAGGAAGATATTAAAGCGCCGGAGCCCTGGGGAAACACTGAAATCGTGCAGATTTGCAGGCACATGTCCCTGCCGTCATTAACCGAAATCCAGGCCGAATAGCCATTCAGACGTTTGATTAGTTCTGGGCGTTGTGATCTATAATAAGAAATCGGCAGACCAATAGCTAAGTCCATCTGCGCCATCGCCTGCTCTTTGGGCGATAACAGATAGGCCGCCGTCAACAAAAGAATGTCATGCACAGCGTCAGGTTTCTCACGTAACGCCAGGCAACTGGTAGCTAACGCGCTCATAACAGCAGCATCGCCAACCAGATGCTCTTCGACATCGACCAATGTCCGGCGCAAGTGAACACGGTGTGCAATGTTGCTCTTAACTACACCGGCTAGCAGGTCCTCGCTCGCTGGAGCCACAACCGATGGGAACATAACCCTGTCATGCTCAGATACGCCTTTAACACTTGAATAACCGATATCAACAGCAATCTTCATGAGCTTCTCCTTCTTTGCTTTGCTAACGTAACCGACATCAACGCCGATCATTAAACCTCCCGCTTAAATTTTTCCATGAAATAAGCCCGGCCCTCATTATGAGGAACGGGCTCATGAGCCGCCTGGGACGCGGATTCCAGGCTATAATTTTAGTCACGAATCCCATAGGATAATGACTTTAATCACAGATTATGTCACAAAAAGGAGCTATTTTGTTTAAAAGTTAGCCACCTGAACATCTGGACATGGCGGTCTTCAAACATTATTTTCTTAAGCAAAAGGGGGAATCAGTGATCCTGATTTGTTCTGGCTATAGAACTACAACGAGTGATCGGTGCGATATAACTTGACCATATTGCCGGGCATCGCTGCAACCTCATCCACAGTATGGGTTATTATTTACGCATAGGATGCACTCCTCACCGCTCTTACCACAGAGACGGCAGAATATCTCCGACTTGCGCCGTTATGTCGATCATTTCGTCTCTGCTCTTACTCTGCAGATGTATCTCATAAAACATTTCTGTTACCTCGCATGCTTGAAGATTGATTTCACTCAAAATATACTCAAAGCACACTCCTCTCATCTAGCCCCACATGGTATCCAATTATCTCATGCAATACTAGCTAGATCATCCTTTTACTCTCCGGCATTAGTATACTGTGCGGAATCACTAAGCATGTTCTTCACTACACCTCCCATGTATACGATCAACTGTTGCGTTTGTTGATCCACATTCGCCTGGTCACTCTGTAGCTTAGAGAATACCTCATTATTAATTCTGATATCATCCTCACACTGCATATAATTATCATTCCTTAGACAATCAATTTCTGCGTTTTCATTTTCAGCCAGCGTTCCAGCCTGTTCACTAGAATTATTAAAATCTTGAACTAATGTAGATGTATCAAATGCGTTCACCAAAGAATTTGAACTGACCATATCAATAGTCGTACAAATATTAGATACATTCTGGCTAACATTACTGGCGTCCGTTTCCAGATAATCCGTATAGTTCTGTGCAGAATCTAAATAAGGCCCAACATCGGTGTAATAGTAATTACTATTTGCATAATTTAGTTGATCTGTACCGTTATTATAATCTCCCCAGAAAGCTGACATACTAGAATCATACTTGGGTAATCCGCTAGAGAGATCGCTTATCAACAGCTCGATGCTTTCTGCGTTAGTAACTGCGGTTATCTGCTTTTGAGCAATTTGATAGTGTGTATCATAGGGAGAAACAGCGTTAAGGCTAGTCAAAGCCGATTCCAGATCTCCCGTTGCAATATCCGTCTGTGCATTCTGATAACTAACATTTGAACGCACAAGCATCTGATGAAACTCTATAGCTCCACCAATACCGACAAACATAATCACAACGATAATCACCAAAAGAGCAGGATACTTCTTTACGAAAGAAACCTTTTTGACCTCCGGCAATCTATACGACCGACTATTGGTCTGTGTATCATAAATTTCTGGGCGGGTGAAGAAAGTTTCCGCAGGCGTTATCGTTGGTTGTGTAATATAATTTATGTGTGGAATTTGCGAAATTTGCGCACCGCCAGGGCAACCATACGTCGTACACCCATGATTCTCACGCCAGCATTCGGTATGGTGAGAGATTCCGCAGTTTTCGCAGGTTATAACTTCCTGTCCCGGCTTGACGGGAGTCTGGCAGAACGGACACGTCTTACCAACTACACTCATTTCATTCCCTCTCCCGGCAGTGGTAATGAACCGATCGTATTTATTTCATGCTCAGACCAGTCAGCCGCTCGGTAGCGGCCTGACTACAAGTGCCATGTGTTCTGCTTCAAGAAGCTGTCGGCTAAGCAATCTTGGCCGGCGACTTGAGGTAGAACGAAAATACCGTCGATCCGATCTGGATGGTCTGCCCGCTGGTCAGGGGTGCACTGGTAACGAACCGTCCGTTGACGGAGGTACCAGGAGTCGGATTGCTGTCGGTGATCAAGTATCGATTGCCCTGCATTCTGATTGCCGCCTGCACCGGAGCTACCTGAGAATCTTTATAGATCACTATGCTGCATTTTGAAGCGCTGCCTATCGTCGTTGACTCATTAAATAGGATGTACTCTTTACCGGCTAACGGCCCAGCAACAACTTTGAGCCAGGCTTCTTTCCTCATTTCATCCACCAGACCAATAGCTCCGCCTGTACATCCGCCCATAATAGTAAAACCGATCAGCCTGCTGACGGTACCGCCACCAACCGCCAAACCGATCGGATCAAATAGAATGCCGCCGACCAGTCCCCCAATGGCTCCGCCAAGCAACCCATTGACAATTTTTTTGTTTGATTGATACGCTATTCCTTGTCCTAGACCGATAATTAACCCAATAATAGCCCAGGCAAGGGCACGCATCAGTATCTGCGAAGCAAGATTAAAATTAGTAACGCCGCTTTCAAGAGACCCATAAATAGCCTGCGCTAGCCCACCACCTAAAAATCCCCCTATCAATCCGATCCCCAAACCAATACCGCCGTTTCTCAAGGCTTTGGGCCACACACCGGTGACAACTCCTTCAGCGCATCCCAGCACTGCACCTAATGTCGCTCCAAAAAGACTTATAATGAGCGCCATATGTAAAACTAATTGAGCAGCTGTTTGGTAGGATACAGGATTGTTATAATATATCTCCACCCAGATCCAGCCTATCAAACCACCGATCAAACCTGCGATTAAATTTTGGGCGAGATTTGATTTAACAATGGATGCCTTCGATTTGATTGGAAACGCTTGGCTACCGCCCATATTGACAGCCGGGTAAATGGACTGTTGCTGCTGCGGCTCGTCAGGCGGGAGATCTTCGAGCGTGATTTCTATCCGCTTTGGAACATCTACCTCGGGCAGATCCTCCACCTCTATCACTAGGCGTTCGTCATCGCTTGACATCTTTTTGCCTCCCATCCTAATCAAACAGAGCAAAGCGAAGCTTGAGTTGCACTCAGATTCTGATATCCAATTTGGATGCTTTTGGCTGTTTATCTTGATCCTCTAAAGGTTCTCGTGTTTGCAATGTAGTACTCTCAACGCTGATATTTCTTTTGATCTCTTTCATAGTGGTCTCGGGCTCCGGATCTCCCTCTCGCCCCTGCTCTGTCTCCCGAATCGGCTGACCTCTCTTGCCAGCGTTGTCAAACTGATAAACTTTATAAGTTCTTATTGTTGTTGTGCCATTCCAATAAAAAAAGCCGGCTGCATCTTTTACCGGGTCGAATACCAGGGCTATCTGGCCGACCTGGTTGAAAAAATGCTCCTGAATGAAGTGATCATATGATGACAGAAAAATACCGTAGCCAGGGTGGGTGTGGTACCAGCCGACTATTTTACTCTCAGGATACTCAAGCGCCTTCCGCTGATTAAAATCAGTCCATGTCCGCTGAGTAAAAGTCAGGCTAGCCGCGCTCTCTTCTGTGTATCTGGCATCGAGTGAGGCAATCAATTCCAGATAAAACTGCTCGCCTTCGAGTGCGTAAGACCCCAGCAAAACTCCTCCGATCTCAATATCTCTCCTGCTCAGGGCATGCTGATGTAGCTCCTCCCAGGCAGGCAGGGCGACAAAGATTAGCTGATCCTCATCGCCGGCCAAATCTTGTGGAAAAAGGGCTTGGGTAAGAGCGCCTCTCTTGGGAGGTGCTGGGTGTCTGGGAACGGCCTGTCTTGCAGTTCCCAGTTCGATTTCTAGGTCCGAGAAGTCATCGCTATCTGGCATGCCGTCCACCTCACGGTCTTGCGCCTGCTCTCTCGATGTTGGAAATTTGATACTCAACCTTCTCGAGGTTCGTTGTCAGAAATTCGAAGTTCGCGGGTGCAGTGATCGACCTACGATCCTCAAAGGGGAGCCTGCATAGAACCTCCATACGTGGTGATTAGAGCTGCTGGTCATCACATTAACTCAATCGCTACCTCTTCTGGTCTGTCAGAAACCGGTTCAGGGCTTGTCAAACCCGGTTCGGAAGATTTCAGGTCTGGCGCCGGAGCATCTGAACCCGTTGAACCTGTTGCCGGTAAGTCTGTAGCTGCTACCGGAGCGTCAAACAGATCGATATCCAAGTCATCCTCCTGTTGGATATCGATATCTATTTCGGGTTCTGGCTGATAGAGGTCGATGTTGCTGATCGGAAAAAGATGCTCGTTTTCTGTTGCCCATCTGGCCGCCACTGCATTAAGCGGGCTTTTCGGGTTATAGCTCTGGTATTGGATCATCTGCCCGATCTGAATGATCACGTCTACCATACTCTCGCCGGCTGCCCAGTTGTCGCCGATGCATACCTTCTGGCTGCTGAAATTGGGATGGAAGATCTCTGTCCTGATTTTGCAAACAGGCATTTCCCGGGGATAGTCACTGGTCAGGTAGATGTCCACCTGATGGAAATTTGTCTCCACGGGGTGGCCCTGCTGCTGATCGAGCTTCAGTCCCTTGACTTTGTAGGTAACCAGGTAGTGTTCGGGTGGGTTGCCACTCAGCGGCTCTACCTTGATGTAGGGATTGCCGGCCAGCTCGTTCCGCAGCTTCTCGTAATCTGCCGCCAGGCGCCTCAGCCGCACGCTCATCCAAACTCCCCCTAATGTCTCATATAATCGCTCAGCTTGATGACCTGGGTGTTGGCCAGGCGATCGCCAATCCTCCGGCCCTTCTCGTCAGCCAAGACCATGATGCATTCAACTAATGGAAGCAACCAGCCAATATAGGGAATACAACCGGCAAGAAAGGGTAGATATCTCAGGGCGGACTTGCCTCTGGTGCATGGCTGGCCATTGTCCAGGGAAATTACCATCAAGCCGCAGGCGCCCTTGCCAATGCCTTGGCCGTTGGCACGGCCGTCCTTGGTAAAAGCATAGTATACCGCCCAGGCCAGCCCAAAAAAAGTGATGACTGCGAATAAAACCGCAAGGCTGTTGTCAGAACCGTTACTGCTCTCAGAAGCAGCAACACCGACAGCAATTATAAAGGGCAACGATGCCAGGCTGGTAATTAGTGAATCTAGAATATTGGCGCCCAAACGGCCCCCGGATGAAGCCTTGGGATAATCAATCGCCGCCGCCATGCCGGGACGCCCGGGAGCTAGCACGGCGGCGCCTGCAAGGCTTACGGGCTGGCCCCAACTGAGATCGCTACCGCAGAAACGGCACTTGATCGCCGAGGCCCGGATCGTCTCCCCGCAGAAAGGACAGGTTTTTGTGGCACCACCGTTGTCATAGTCCCGGTCCACATCAATATCGACCACGGCGGCAGCCTGGCTCCTGCCGATTGACAATGTCGGCGTTCCGGTGCAGCCAAAAGTAGTGCAGCCACGGTTCTCGTTCCAGCACTGTTGGTGGTGGGGAATACTGCACATGGAGCATAGAACATACTGTTCCCCGGGTTTGATCGGAGTCTGGCAATACGGGCAGGTCTTTCCGATCACTGCATCCATCTGAAGTCTCCTTTACTGCCCATCCTTCATGGGGGGTATTTCCAACAACTGTCCCGCACTGATCATATTCGGGTCATGCAGGTGATTGTAATCAGCGATGGCTAGGTATTTGCTGCTGTCATGGTAATAGAGGCTGCTGATCTCCATGAGATTATCTCCGGGTCTGACGAGATACTGTATAACAACCCTGGGCTGTGGCGAAGGACCTGGCTGCAGAACTATTACCGGCGCCTGGTGACCGCCTTGCAGCCTGCCCTTCAGAAAACCTGCATAGAATGAAAAAGCGCCTACGAGGCATAGGCAGACTATTGCGATGAGAGCATAAACAAAACTTCGGTACGGCCTCCTGGCCGGTTTTTCGGCCAGGGCTTCCTCTCTATTTGTTTTTTCGATCGCACTCGAGGGACGTCCGGCTGAATCAGTACTAATGAGGTATCCCCCATTGTGAAAGTCGCTGCTTTTCAGGCTATAACTACAGGGAACGATCTCTTTCTGTAGCCAGCAGAAAAATCCATCCTTCTGGCTCACCGGATCGACGACAAACGCTACCTGCCAGGGCAGATCGAAGAAATTGCGCTGGATAAAAGTGTCGAACTCCGACAGGAAGATGCCGAAACGGGGATGCGTGTGGAACCAGCCAACAACCTTCAGATCGGGGAAATACTGATCTTTGATGGAGTTGACATACTCCCAGGACTGGTGGGTGAAGCGTACGGACGCCTGCTTGGAATCATTATAACGGGCATCCACCGCCGCTTTGATGTCTACCTCGATATCGTCTCCAACCTGTTTATAAGAACCCAGCATGATGCCGCCCAATTCCCGCGACAGATCGATTTGCGCATACTCTTTCATGAAGACATAGGCATCACGGTCCATGGTGATTTTCATGTGAGCAGGTTCTTCATGTTCTGCTGCCCCGTCTATCAAAACGACTTCCAATTCATCCTGTTCAGTTTCCAAATCTTCATCCCCTTACTTATGACGATAAACTGTTTCCGATTAAGTCCTTTTAGGCACCAAATATCCAATATCTCATCCATCAAGGGCTCTTCTGGAAATATGGAGAGGATTGATCTATTGGATCCCATATTCTTCCTTTATCTGCGCTAAAACAGCTTTTGCCTCTTCAAGCTGGCTTGTTCCAACTCCCAGCAACTCTTTAGCTTGGGTTATTTCGCTAGCGTCCATATCATCCATTCCCATGGCCAGCTCATCCATGCTTTGGTTATAATCGCTGAAGCCTTCCAGGGCGATGCTATAAAAGTCCGAAAACTCTGGCGGGGGAGTAATGGCTGAAAACTGTGTATAGTTGTTCTTAATAGTCGCCATTTGAATGGCTGTTTCAGCTTTCCATGTTTCATCGTAAGGATTTGGTGATTGAAGTAATTTTCCTAATTGTCCAAAGGCATCAGAATCTGAATTAAAGATCGGAGCAATTTCTGCAAGATACGCATTCATTTCAGGTGTAGCAGTGGGCATCGGTGTTGATTCTTGCGATGGCGCTGGTGTAGATGAGTTGGATGGCTCTGATGTTGTGGATGGTGGGATGCTAGTGTTTGTGCTGTTGGAACCATTCGAGGAATATGAATGAATGATAATAAACAAAATAACTATAGCCAATATAGCAATTATTGTATATGCCGCGTTCTTTGATTTGTTAGTATTCTTTTCTGAAGATTGAGTGACATTTATAAAACTTGCGGGCCGGCCCCAGCCGAGATCGCTATTGCAGAAACGACACTTGATAGCCGAGGCCCGTATCGTCTCCCCGCAGAAAGGGCACGGTTTGGTAGTCCCGCCGGTATCATAGTCTCGGTCCACTTCTATATCAATCACACCAGCGGCAGCTTGACTCCTGTCGATTGACATCGTCGGCGTTCCTGAGCAGCCAAAAGTTGTGCAGCCTTGGTTCTCATTCCAGCACTGCTGGTGGTGGGGAATACTGCACATGGAGCATAGAACATACTGTTCCCCGGGCTTGATCGGTGTCTGGCAATACGGACAAGTTTTTCCGATCACTGCATCCATCATTAGCCCCTTTACTGGCGTTCCTTCATGGTCGGTATTTCCAATACCTCGGATCCTTCAGGTGGATTGTAACCATTGATGACCTGCAAGATGGCGTGGCGCGCGTCCATCCTCACCTATCTCATCTCATCACGTTTTCCAAGTCTCCCGTGAATTCATAATGCCTCATTTCCAGACCGACCCTGCCCGTCACGATATCGAACGGCGGCAGGCCGATGCTCTTAAAGGTACCATCCAGAAACGGCTCCTGGCCGGTGATGGTGTGCGTCATCTCTGGTGTCCGGACTTCACCACACCCGGGGCAGCGCGCATCCCGCTCCGTAACCTGTCCCAACAGTCTAAAAACTGGCTCTCTGATATTGCAGACCTCACATTGGAGATGGGTAACAATCTCTTTGTCCAGGTCGAGCACTGCTTCGGGCCCCAGGTCCCGCCGGACTCGTTCCAGCAGTTCGCCGATCCCGGTCTCGTAGCCACCAGACAATTCGACGATCTCCGTGAACGTCTCGTGGCTCAAGCAATCATCCTTCCTGTTGTAATCAACGATGTAGGAATCGTGGGTCAAGCCGTTGTAGAAGAATCCCTTACCAGCCAGAGTGGGCAGGTCATCACGTCCATGAATCAGTTTCACCGCCTCCTGTACCTGGATGCCGGCGATGATCGAGGAAGTGGTCGGTGTGGTGGGCACCTTGCCCTGAAGCATCTCGCTGCGTGTCAGCAGTGCACAGGAGCGCCGGTGTTTCAGCAACTTATAATCCTGCTCATTCATAGTGCATTCGTAGCAGGCGGTATGCGGCGGCACGAAAACGCGGGCGATCCCGAACAACACTTCGATGGCACCATCGATCCAGGGCGTATTTACCTTCCAGCAGCCCATGTTGATGGCCAGGCGGGCCTCCCGGTTGTCCAGTCCTCCAATGACCACGTCCATCCGCCTCAGGAATCCCAACCCTACATCGAAGGAGATATTGCCATTGATGCTCCTCGCCTTGCAGTCCGGGTTGATCTCCCGGACTGCCTTACAGGCCGTGTCCGCCTTGCTCTGTTTCTCGTCACCCGACCTGAACAAGATTGCCCTGGAGAGATTGGAATTTTCGATGGTGTCGAAATCGACAACAAAAATATTGCCAACGCCCAGCAGGGCCAGGTTCTTCAGAATCTCGTTACCCAGGGCGCCGGCACCGACAACCATCACCCTGGCCCGGGACAGCTTCTCCTGATCCCACCAGGGTATGAGTTTCAAACGGCTGTAACGATCATTCTCGTCATCGTTGTCCAGATCCAAGATCTCTGCGCACAAGCAGCAACATCTCCTTCTACCGGATACCGGCAGTGATCTCCGGCTGCAGGCGCAAAACATCACCGTCGCTGACATTTGCCTGGCTGAGGGTCTGCTCGTCGGTCAATTGTTTGCCGGAAGCCTTGTGGATGAATTTGTAGCTCATCGGTTGACCATCCGGCCCGGTAGCGGGCAAACTCATCATCTGCACCAGCTTGGCAATGATCCGCCTCACCGGAGCGTCATCCGGCAAGGCTGCCTGCTGTTCCTTGTTTCCGGTCGCATCGATAATCGTCACATTAACTTTGGCCATCCCAACTTCCTCCTGTCCGTTTTACTTCAGTTCAATATCAATATCGTCAAGATCCTCATGCTGTTGACGCCGCTGCCTCCCATACACCACCCTGGCCATTCTTTTCCTCCTGTATAGCAGAAAGAGAATGATACCAGCGACTATCAGCAGAATAACCAGGATGATGATGATCAGTTCCAGCCGGTTGACGTGCATTAGCTGGCCGCCATGGGCGTTTGCACCGGTGTTCCCGCCTGCGGCCGGGGTCTCCGGTGTCCCCGCACCCGCTCCGAAAGCGATTTTTTGCTGTGTCAGCAAGTCCATCGCTTCCTGCGCCGGGATGGCAAAGGCAATACCCTCGGCCTTCATAATCTTTTGGGAATTGATACCGATCACGCACCCTGAATCATCGATCAGCGGTCCCCCGCTATTTCCGGGATTGATAGCGATATCGGATTGGATGTACTGCTTGCCGTTCACCTGGCGCGCCGGGTCACTGACATTTCCCTGGGAAACGGAAAAGTCCATTCCCAGCGGCGCCCCGATAGCAATGACCTCTTGCCCCGCTTTCACCTGATCTGTGGAAAAAGAGAGGCTGGGCAGGTTGGCCACACTGGTTTTCAGGATGGCCAGATCGCTATCAGCATCCACCTTGAGTACGTGGGCCTGAATCGTCTGTCCGCCAGCCAGCTTCAGGGCGACATCGCTGTTGTTTCCCACCACGTGGGCACAGGTGATTGCGTAACCCTCTGGATTGACGATGAATCCCGCACCTACCACCTGGTTTTCTTCCACCACCATAACCACGCCTGGCTTGACGTAGTTGACCAGGGTGGAGGCATCGTCTGCCAACGCTGCCGAGGATAGCATCAAGATTCCCGATAACACGAACAAGACTGTGCTAAATATTAATATTCGTCTGCGCATAGTAACCCCCGAATCCTATAAATTGATCTCCAATGGTTGTTGACTGATGCTTCCGTCACGAACAAGAAAATCACGGTTATCTATGGGAAATTCATCCAGGTGCTCTGTTGCCCAGCGTGCCGCGTCCAGATCGAGAGCGTCGGTGACACTGAAGTTTCTGTACTCGATCATCTCGCCGATGCGGATACAGAGACGGTCAAGGGTTTCCGCGGGAGTCCAGGCACCGATGCAGACGCCACTGTTTTTTCTGGGTGGGAGAATGTTGGGGTGGAAGATTTCTGTCAGCCAGGTCAGGCGTGGCGGCAGATGAGGAAATTGTTGATGCAGGTATATTTCCAACTGGTGTTTGTTCGTTATGGATGGCGCCTGATGGCCATCAAGCCAGAGCAATCCCTTACAATGAAAGGTAACGATGTATCGTTCAGGCGGATCCCCGAAAGCCTGGATATCGATCAGCCTGGATTGCGCATTTAGCAACTGCATTTTTTGCCATTCTGCATATAACCTGTTAAGGCGTATGACAAACACCCTCATTTTATATTCGGTATAATATGCCGCTCGAGGAAAATATTTCGACAATATTCTCATATTTCCTCTTTACCCACAATAATTTAACAATAAAAACAGTAATAGGAGGGCTTAACCGGGCTAGTATATTGTCAATACTAATTCCATGTCCTAGCTGTATGAAGTGTCTTTGTCGGAAACAGCCCGATGGCCTGAGATGACATTCTTATCTATGTATGCACCCCATACTGATCGCCGTGCCAGATCAGACCACCGTTCATAACACGTCGACCGGCGCAGGTCTCTTCCCAGCAAAAACTGTTCGCCACAAAATCGGGCCAAAAAGTTATCTTCTCACCCGACCAATTTTGAAAACGCATGATTGCCTTTATGAATTTGCGGTGCGTGGTCTTGTTGCCCAATACCTCATGCAGTCTTTCCTGTGCTCCATCGAAGACTATCTTGACATGGTTGGGCTTGTTGAAGCTATCGAGCGCATAGATAACCCGCTCGGGCTCCATGTAGTAGATACCTCTCAGGTTCTCAAAGGGGATCTTGACCCACTCGATGTCGCACTCTAAATTGTCGCCGGTATAGTTGCGGCCCCAGCGCAACTGGATCTCCACATAGTTTCCTATCCGCCTGAACTCGGCAACATGAGTCCCATCAAAGATTGCCAGGCGCCCTTCGTCCAGAAACTTACGGACCTCTGCATCCAGCAACACGAACATGCCGTTCCTTCTCCGGCCACGCTGATTCGTATAGAGCTGTACTGAATGATCCGTGCGATATAGCTTGACCAGCTTGCCCTGCATGCCCATCCCTCCTCATCCACAGTATGGATTTTTGTTGATACAGAGGATGCACTCATCCCCGCTCTTGCCACAGAGACGGCAGAAAATCTCCGCCGTCTCCTGCCAGAACCAGCCGCTCATGACATCGCCGTTCAGATCAATGACCAGTTCCTGTTCCATTGCTAGCACCCCCGCAACCGTTCCTGTTCGTGCTCCTTCTGGAAATACTCGGACTTGAGTTCATTCTTTACCGAGCCCAGCTTCTCCAAGAACTCCGTGGCTTTCATGCAGCCGGCACCGATGAAGCCGACAGCCTCGCTGGAGATGTTGCCCTGCGTATCGATAGTAATTAGAACTTCCTTCATGATCGTAATGCCTCCTCAGTTGGTGTTGAATATTCCATAAAAACCCAGACTCTCACTCTAGAGCCCTACAATTCGCATCTTAATTTTGCCGTCCTTTTCCAGGTTGCGCTGGACCGAGTAGCCCCGGGCACCGGCCTCACGGGAGATCTTCTGGTAGGCGTAGTTCTGCATGAACAAACCGCCGTTCTCGCCGATCTCTTTCTGGACATAGCCCATGTACCAGTCGCAGGTCATGGCATAGGTACCATCTGCCTGCTTGACAAAACCGACATCATATTTACCCTTCAGCTTGACCACCACATCGCACACCGCCCCTGTCGAATAGCCACGTGGCCGGGCGTTCTCCAGGAATCCGAAACCCATCTCCTTGGCTGCCGCAGCCAGGGCGCCCAAGTCATTGATCTGGGTCTTGACGCTTGAATAGTGAGACATCAGATTTCCTCCTTGAAAACTTGATTTTCTTGAACAAACCATGATCAAACATATGCCAGACTTAATTTAAGACGATCGCTACACGGATAACCATCCCATCCGTTAACCCAAAGGGGTGGATAGCTCCACCCCTTTGGACTGACCGTATCCCCAGTGCTTAAAATAAAAAGAGACCGTTCTCCGTCTAGGCCTCATAGCGCTTCCTTTGACAATGATCGTTCAAGGCACCTCAGATAACCATCATCCCCTCACGCAATATTCAGCTTGCGCCGGTAAGTGCCGGTGACAGCAGAGATGTCGTTGAGATCATCGGCGCTCCTGACGACGGCTTCCAGGGCATTCTTAAAGCCATCTATATTGGCCTCGGTGACATCCTTGTTCAGCCACTCGATCCGAAGCTGCTGCAACATGGTCTCCACGCGCTCGTCACCCACGAAGTTGAGTTTGGAAAACTTCTCCACGGCCTTCCTGAGGATGTTCATGGAGCGCTCGGTCACGGCCTGACCGGTCTTAATCTTCTCGATGATGTTGTTGCACAGGCTGGCGGCATCGGAGCGCAGTTGCCTCACCACGTCCTCAGCAAAAGTTTCCATCTGGGTATTGAGTTTCGCCCGGTAGATCTGCAGAGCCTCTTCCTGGGCCTTCATCTTGCGACGTGTCGTCGCTTTGAATGCCTTGGGCGAGTCCATCACAAAGATGTTGTAGTCAAACATGAACTTGCTCCTGAGATCCATAGCTGAGGGATAGTAGGGCTCCAAAGAGTTCCAGTACGGCCGGTACTTCATCCTCATCTCGTTGCGCATCACGTTGTAGTTATTGATGAAGGCCTCGGCTTCCTGGTAGTATTCTTCCTTGGCCCTGTCCAGGCGGTTCATGAGATCCATCAGGACGTTGTTGGGAACAAAACGGGTGCTGCCCACCGGGAAGGCAAAGCTCAGGCTCTCGACCAGCCTGCGGGCCCTGGCGTCCTTGCATGCAAAAAGGTTAATGGCCTCCTTGGAGATCAGATATTTACGGCCGAGACTGAAAATATCCGGCACGTCCCTGATATCGATCTTCAAATCCTCAGCTCTCAGCTTTTTCTGTCCGCTCCAGTGGCGGATATCCAGGTCGATCAACACGCCATCGTCAAACAGACTGCTCTGATTACGGATTGCCATTACTCTTCACCCTCCTTATCTAAGACAACTACTTTCTTTCTTGTCTTCTTGGCTTCCTGAACTGCGGTGAAATCTATTCCCCCGGCTCCACCGTCCGTAAGGTTGCCTCGTTCCTCGGCGTCCATGATATATTCATCTACCCTGTTCCTAACAATCTCCATCGCTCCTTCCGGCGTGTCTGCATCCACGAATGTTATGGCTTCGTGGCTGCTTGACCGCATGTATTCGATCAGAACTTCAAACTTGGGCACTGGCTTCGACCTCCTCGTCGTTTTTATTTACAACTATATCTGGAATAGATATACCAACTCTTAGTTCTGTCCCCTCAGATTCAGGGCACGGTTGCCGGTGATGTTCTCAATGGATGGGGAGTTGGCCATCTGCGCCCTATCCCTCGCCCAGCGCTGCATCTCCTCTATATCCTCTCGCATGGTGACTGAGAGTGGAATGATCTTCTTGATGCTGCGAACGACATCGGTCGTATCAATCTCCCTGTCATCAGCCAGCGCTGTCAGCAAAGCATCGGCCACGACAGCTTCGATCTCTGAGCCGGAGAAGCCCTTGGTGTCAGTAATCCACTTCTCGCAGATAGAAAGATCAATTTCTCTCTTGGTCAGATGGATGTTGAAGATCTCCCTGCGTTCTGTCTCGTTAGGCAGATCCACCCACCAGATCTCATCAAACCTGCCTTTACGAAGCAGCTCAGGAGGAAGTCCCCTGACTCTGTTGACAGTAGCCACAACGAATACCGGTTCGACTTTGTCCTGCATCCAGGTTAAGACTGTCCCAGTAACCCGGGCGGTCACGCCGGAGTCAGTTGAACCACTGCTGCCGATGCCGGCCATGCCTTTGTCAAGCTCATCAATCATCAGGACCACGGGCGCCACAGCACCGGCCATCTTCAAAGCCTGTCTGATGTTAGCCTCGCTGCTCCCGATATAGGAGTTAAAGATCCTACCCATGTCCAACTTCAACATCGGCCATCCCCACTGCTTGGCTATTGCTTTGGCAGTGAGAGACTTGCCGGTGCCCGGGATGCCCATGAGTAAAATGCCTTTGGGCATAGACACGTGGCGTACCTGGATCTCGGGGCGGAATGCCACCTCACAGCGATGCAGCCAGGTCTTGAGTTCATCAAGGCCGCCTACACAGCTCAGATCGAGGTCGGGTGGGTAGAATTCAAGCATCCCAGACTTCCTGAAAGTGGACATCTTCTGTTTTAATACTGTTTCCACTGATTCGGCATTACCCAGGTTCTCGGTATGCATGATCGCAGCCAGGGCAAAGGCATTCTCGGCTTCCTGAATGGTCATTCCCAGCGCTGCCTGGGCAAATGGTGCGGCGTCTGGAGGATGGTCTTTGAGCGACTCTATACTCTGCACCATATCATCGAACATACGCTCAAGATCCTGCTGCATCGGCAGAGAATAGTCCATCAGCACGACCTCTTTCTCCAGTTCTGGAGGCAGTGTCACCTGCGGCGAGATGAAGATCAGGTGCCTGGCAGAAGCGGCGCAGAGCGGCAGGATGTCCTTGATGGCCTGCAGAAAGATAGGGTTATCCACGTAATGGTGCACGTTCATCATAATATTGAAGCTGCTTTCATGATGCTGGAGCACCTTCATGACGTCCCTGTCCGGCCCCTGCGGGGCGTCGCCTGGCTCGGTCGGGCCTGGTATGTGATTATGAACCTGCTGCCAGCCAGTGGTGACCCTCCACAGGTACATCTCTTCGTTGGAAGTGCACATCTTTCTGATGTCGTTCAGGCAGCGCATGTCCTCCTGGGTGACAATCCAAGTCAAGGGATAGGCGGCCCTGAGATAACTACGCAGTTCCTCAATGAAAGTCAATTAATCCACATCCTCTCCAATTAACTTTAAAAACCGGCTTGGCGTCGCCCGAGTCGGTCTCCCACGTATGTTTCGGTATTGACTACATGTTAAGTACAAGCGGCTCTTCGCCCTGGAAACGGAGACGTAAAATAACCGCTGCTCCTCATCGATGCTCCCATCTTGAATTGCCAAATAATGGGGTAACGTTTCCTCGTTGAGCCCGACCACAAAGACATTCTCAAACTCCAATCCTTTGCTCGCATGTATTGTCATGAGTGATATTCTATCTGGGTCACTCTCGGTCTCATCCAGCAGCATCAGGTAATCTAAGAACTCTCTCATGGGCCGCTTCCTGTCATCGCGAGCCAAATCTAAAAGCAACTTAACATTGGCTCTGCGCTCCCATTCTTCTGTGTACTCCAAGTGTTCCAGGTAACCAGATCTCTCACAGATATCCTTCAAGATCATCGGAGTCAGGGGAAGTTGCTGCAGAGCGTCTATCATGTTGCAAAATTCATTGATCAGATTATGTGTCTTTGTGTTTGTATCAACACACTTGCATGATCTATACAGCGAAATGTTGTTATCATTTTTGTACTGGATTAATTTTTGGATCATGCTGTTTCCAAGACCACGTCTAGGCGTATTGATTACACGAAGAAAAGCTTCGTCATCATTTGGGTTCATGATCAATTTCAAATAACTCAGGACATCCTTGATCTCTCTGCGCTGGCCGAAGGCTACCTGCCCGATGATCTTACAAGGAACCTCATTAGCCAGCATAGTCCTCTCGATTGTGCGCAGGGCATTGCGCGTTCGCGCTAGGACCGCAGTGTCGGACAGTCTGAAGTTTTGTCGGACAATTTCATCGACAATAAAGAAGGCCTCGTCGGCCTCATCATAAAACTGCCTGATGATGATCTCCTCGCCATCGGGATTGGCGGTCCATAACTTTTTTGACAGCTCCCCGGTGCCGCTCGCCACCCGGTTCACCACATCCACGATTCTTTTAGTCGAGCGGTAGTTCTGCTCCAACTTGAACAGCTTGGCATCGGGGAAGTTATCTTTGAAGTTCAGGATATTGGTAATATCGGCCCCACGCCATCCAAAGATACTCTGGTCGGCGTCCCCAACGACGAATAAATTATGGTGCTCTCCAGAAAGTAATGTGGCCACAACGTACTGAACTACATTTGTATCGTTGTACTCATCGATCAGGATATGCTTGAACTTCTTCTGCCACTTCTTCAAGACTTTCTCATCACCGAAGATCCTGACTGTATTAAGCAACAAATCATCATAATCCATTAGACTGTTGGCTAATAAGGACTTCTGATACAGGGCATAGAGTGCACCCACCTCTCCTTCAACCTCGTCTGGCATCACCCCGGCATTCTTGTACCAGCTGATGGCGCTGGCCACGGCCTTGAAGTCGATGACATCCGTGTCGTAGCCTGCCTCCTCCGCCGCATGCCTCAGGATACGTACACTGTCATCGCCGTCTGTTATCCAGAAGGTATCTGGATAACCGAGGTTGTGGGCCTCCTGCCGCAAGATGCGCAAGCAAGCAGCATGAAATGTGCTTGCCCAAATACGATGAGCCTTTGTTCCAAGCATATTCGCAAGTCTGGTTACCAGTTCCTCAGCAGCCTTGGTAGTGAAAGTTACTACCAAAATCTGAGATGGCCGCACACCCTTGTTCAAAAGGTGAGCAACCCTAGAAATTATAACGGCCGACTTTCCGCATCCTGGGCTCCCAAGCACTAGCACCGGGCCATCGCCGGCCTCGACTGCCGCGCTTTGTTCAGGATTGAGCATCGTTTTCACCTCTATCGGCTCTAACGCACAAGCATTAATTTCTGTTACAACACGCTTCTTTCTTTCAGACTCACAAACGATCCGTCGCCAATAATGATATGGTCTAGCACCTCGATGCCAACAATCTTGCCAGCCTCGTGCAATCTCTTGGTTATCTCAATATCCTCGTTGGAAGGATATGGATCACCGCTGGGATGGTTGTGGATAAGGATAACAGCGGCGCCGCTGCTTTTAATTGCCTGTTTGAAGACTTCCCGGGGATGCACCAGGCTAGAATTCAACGACCCGATGGACACCAGGCAATTCTTGAGGATATGATTCTTGGTGTTTAATATCAGTACCCGGAAATGCTCCCTATCCAGATAGCGCATTTCATTCATCAACAAGCTACCAACGTCCTGAGGGCTGCGAATGATTTTGATATCCGCGCAAGGAGCACTAAAGCAGAGTCTCCTGGCAAGTTCAATCGCCGCCAGCAGCACGATCGCCTTCCGCTCTCCGATGCCCTTTATTGCGGACAACTCGCAAACAGTCGCTTCGGTCAACTCCCGCAGACTGAAATGCTGGCTCAGTTCATCGACTATTTCGCTGGAAGAATTCTCCCGCAGTGTTATGGCAAGCAGTTCTTTCGTCGATAACATTGAAAAATCTGGGTACGTTGTCGGCATGACAGCCAACTCCCCTCGCATAAAAAGTTAGAGAGCCGCAGGCATTTATTTGCCCAGCGGCTCTCCTTAGTTCAGCTTGTTTACCTGCGTCCGCCAGCGGCACGCCGGTTGTTGCCATAGCCAGCAGAGTTGGTTTTACGGTTTGCGAATGCCTGACGATTGGCGTTGCCCTGAGCCGGCGTTGTCTGCCGTGCCCCGGAACCGCCCTGACTATCGTCCGCGTCCTTCTTCTCCAGATAACCGAAGGACTCCACTGTGACAAAAGCGTAGTAAACTGTACCGGGGTTGCCCTGATCGTCAACGAGCTTGCTACTCTCGAAAGAGTTGACATGCAGCTGGCCCTCGACGATAATCAGGCTGCCTTTACGCAGGGTGTCGCCCATCAATTCGGCCACCTTGCTCCAGGCCTCGACGATGATGAAGTCAGCCGGAGCATCCTTGGAATAGTCGTTGTTGACCGCCAGGGTCATTCTGGCCTTGCTCGTGTTGTTCTCTCCCACAGTTGACATCTGTGGAACGTCTGTCAACCTGCCGATCAGAACCACCTTGTTGAAACTTTGAGACATGATACCACTCTCCTCATGTGATTTGATTTATAAAAACACCGCGCACGTCGCGCAGTGTCTTTACCGTTAATGCCAGGCGACAGAGCCTGGGCTGTTTCAAAATCCCAGCATCAGGGCTATCACAACGACAACAAGCACGCCGATAGATAGCCAGAAGAGCAGTTCCAATCCGCTTATGCTCTTGTCGCCTGAGGCGCGGCGGGCATCATGCACTGACCTCAAAATGGGATAAATTAGCAGATAAAATACAAATGGGGCAAGAAAGTACACGGTACCACCCCCCCTTGTATCAGTTACCCCCATTAACCGGGCAATTCTGATAAAAATTTGTGTTCGTCTTTGCTATTCTTTTAAATTGAAGCCGCCCTGATCGCCTCCGTTATTATTTTTTTAATTACACAACTCACACTCCACTGGCGCAGGCGTCTGTCAAGGACGCAGCCACGAAGTGGTCGAGCGCAAGCGAGATCCTTGACAGCCTAGCCGCAGCCAGTGGAACAATCACTTACGGTGAGGTTTTGAATCAGCGGCATGTGTTTTTTTGGATCCATGTGTAGCAGGCTTGTTTCTCATAATTGGACAGCACATATGCTGGTCTTTTGAGCCAAAGCATCTAATTTAAAAAGGAATCACACCCCTTTTATAGAATAATCACTCTATAGAAGGGGTGTGATATTTATGAATCCAAAATCAGGATTCGCAGTTTTGAAGACTCGATTTGTCTATGTATTTCTTAGCGTCGTTGTCGGTATCCTACTTTTTTCATCTTCATCCTCAGCTTTTGCAGACAGCCAAGTATCATTGGTTGTAAACGGTCAAACAATCCAGTGTAGTCAGCCACCGCAAATAATTAACGGTCGTACTTTAGTTCCGCTACGTGACTTAGACGACGCTCTTGGTGCTCAAACTACATGGGATGCCAATACCCAGCAAGTCACCGTATCTACTACTGTCTACAACATCGCCATGACTATCGGCAGCACGACCCTGACGGTGAACGGCCAAGCGCAGACGATGGATGTAGCTCCGGTTATCATTGGCGGCAGGACATTCTTACCTGCCCGTTATGTTGCTGAGGCATTAGGTTATCAGGTTGCCTGGGATGCAACCTCTCAGGCAGTTGTTATTTCAAATTCTTCTATAGAATCCAGTCCCAACCCTAATACAACGCAGAGTACAACTACGGTACAGCAGGCAACAACTCCGGCCAGCGCCAGTAATATACAGGGCATGACTGTTCAGGACATTAAAGAAGGCACTGGGACTGCGGCAGTAAATGGAGATCAGGTTACCGTAAATTATGTCGGGACACTCACAGACGGAACAACCTTTGACTCGAGTATTTCCAGAAATCAGCCATTTACCTTTACTCTCGGCGTAGGGCAGGTAATAAAAGGATGGGATTTGGGAGTCGCTGGAATGAAGGTTGGGGGAGAAAGAGAGCTTGTTATTCCTCCGTCTCTAGGATATGGATCTCAAGGCACCCCGGGAGGCCCGATACCACCAAATGCTACCTTAATCTTTACGGTTTATCTTTTAACAATTAACTAAAGATCAAGGTCGTGCAGGAGAAGGCCTCTCTGCATTGGTCATTTAGACTTTCTGCCGCTCCGTTTCCGCCCTGGCCTTCTCATCGGCGACTTCCAGATTGAACCTTGCCAGCCTGGGACCCCCCTAAGGGGAAGCAGGCTCTTATTTCTGAGCAATCTTAGAATCTCGACATCGTAAGCCCTGCTGAGATCGGCATAAGCTGACAGACATGGGCTCCGCTATTTTGTTTTTAATCCATATTAAGCAACCACGTCCTCTGGTGTATGACCGCCCAATCTTGCCCAGCCTATGCAGTTGGGGTTGTCAGCCATATCATTGTCGATATACGACTGACAATGGAGACAGACATCAATTTGCCCTCTGTAGGGGCCTTCCTGGATCTGAGAAAAGGCTGAACCGAAAATCAGGCCTTTCTTGATCTCATCGACGATGTTGGCGAACTCTGTCCCGCCACAAGCAGAGTCTACTGAGCAGCACTGGCCGGGATACATCTCCACGGCACAGATGCTGCACCTGGCTGTCCGAGCACACATTGGCAGAACCTCCCTCAATTTGACTATCAAGAGTTATTACTAATGCAGAAGACATCAAAAAGCTTCTTTCCTTACAAGATCTGCACAGATGTTTCATAGAAATCTACGCCTCAAGTACCATGATGGTGGGCCTGCCCCGCCCATCTGGCCTATCGAAGAAGAGCAGCCTGAGGCCGTTCCTGTCCCGGCGTACCTGGCTAGTGATGTGCAAATGAAGCATGTGGTTATCCAGGTACACCATCACCTTGGTACATGCGTTCACAACCTTAGCTGGGTTGCTCTGGATCAGCGTGACCGTCCAGGGGCTGTCGTCCTGGCAGATGATGGCGCGCCTGAAGCCCTGCCTGAGCCGGGAGCACTTGACACTAAACTTCCTATAATTAAAATCACCGACCTCGAACGTATCGTCCAAGATCCTCTTGCTATAATCCTGGATCAGTTGCATGATTGGCTTCAACTGGCTCTCATTCTGAAACAACTGCAACTGCTGCATAGACGTGGTGCTCACTCCTCTCTCTGCGCTCTATCTCTCTTTCATATTTTAGTAAGGAAAACTTTCCGGAGCCCATTCTCAGATCCACAGTAAATCTCTGGTCTAATCAGTAAGCTGAATAAATTGTCCAGAACTTAATACAGATAGTCTCAATAGCATCCGAAGGTTGTCCTTAGTTTGTCAAAAAGATGTTCACCTGCTCCTTGGAACTATCCAGGATGTTCTTTGAAGGCTGTGAGGATGGAGCCAATATCTTGAAATAGATGCTCACCCACTTCAACCAACCCACTCGTAGAGTCCTCTATAAGAGGGGCACGAGATGCCAGGCCCTGCAGGTCACGATACTCTGTCTCAGTTGCTACAGCATCAAACCAGGATAGGGCCCTTTCCAGTTTATTCATGCGTGTGCGGATGAGGGCATCCTCTGCAGAGAGACAGGCATGATCCAGGTGCGTACGCATGCGAGATGACTCTGCATCCAGGATACGTTTGATAGTTTGTGACTCTTCACACATAGTTATCACTCATTTCTTAACTATTTGTACAACCATTAGATACCAAGTTAATATTAAGTTTGTTTAGTTACCGTATTGACGACAATCAAGCTTCGTTAGCAGTTACATCAAATACATTGAGTAAACATAAATAAGTGCTAATTATCTAGCACTTAGTAGGCACTTAATGTAGTTAGTGGAATTTATTCAGGGGTCCCACACAAGGGTTTTAACAGGCAACTGCCTTTTTCTTCGATAACATCAGGTTTTTGGCAGCCTCCAGGTCGATCAGCTCCTGGGAGGCGGCTAACTTGTCAGCAAGCGTGGGATAGTGCTCATAGCGCAGGCGGTCCTCCTGCTCGGTGATGGCATAGTTGAGCATGCATACAATGAAATCGGCATGCTGATCCATATCCTCCTTGGCGCTGATGCAGTCTTCCAGATGGTTGATCCACTGGAGTCTAGTGTCCTGATCCATAGTGTCAAAGCGCCGGCTCACTTCGAGTTCCGCCCGGTCCTGCGCGATGGCCTCGTCGAGCTGATAGTTGATAACGTTGATGGCATGCTGGTTCATTTAAAAAGCTCCTCTCATGTTAAATTATCTGATAATGAACATAGGGTAGAGAGACTTGCACTATAGGACCTTTTCTCTAATCTGGGAAGTTTTCTAGGACATTTTGACACAATTAATGAGGACGCCATTAGCAGTAACCGCTGCAGGCACCCCCTCAAAGATCCTCGCTACTACAGAACCAACACATTGTCGAACTCGGGGCACTCATGGTTCTGCCCATTGCAGTTGCTGCACTCCCCAAATCCTGAATGCAGGCAGTATATGTAGACAATACGATCCTCATACACATCCATGTTTACCACCACCTTTCCGTTATCAGGATCAAACACTGCCTCTACCACCACCGTGCCCTACACAACCACATAGACCACCCCCTCTAACAGAAACAGTCGCCGAAGGCGATAAGCCATCAATGGCCGCCGAAGGCGAGGCATAGCCAAACCGCCTTTGTCAATCAGAACCTTCTCTTTGGAGACCACGAGGGACAATACTCAGCCCGCTCTCTCATAGCTTCGAATTCCAGCCACTCAATAGGCTGATACTTACGGCGATAGTCCTCAGCATCAGGGTCCAAAACATAACGGCCTCTGAGAACTATCTCCCGGGACTGATTGATTCGAGCAGCCACTGCGTTAGTCACACATCTCTCAGATGCTGCCAAATCTGCAAATGGCTGCTTAACAGGGGGAATACATGCATCACACCCTCGAGTGCTCGTATAGAGCAACCTCGCATGTTCTAGGGCCATCCAGGGATCTTCCCCAGCCAGAGCCGGATCATAACTGAGGTAATGCTGGCAGCGATTACAGACCTTCATCTTACTCGAGCCCCCATTCCTGATTTAACATCCTGACACGGATTGCCCGATCACCACTGAAGCAGTTGCACACCCCATCCTCATGGTTGGGATACGTACGATCCTGATAGAGGCAAGTATCAGGATCTCCAGTGCAGCAAGAGCAGAGATCGGGAATGTTCTTGACACACTTCTTGCAGAAACATTTCTCGCAGTACTCATCCATTTTGATTGACTCCTTTCTTAGCCAACTCCCCATACAGGTGGAGTCTTACAGCTAGTACAAACACCTGACTACCATCCTCTCTACTGCGCAATCAAGCAGCGCTTTTCTGCAATCAAGCAGTGGATGAGGAAGGAGCCACTTCCTGTTCCAGGTCACTACCTATTGCTGGTTGCAAAACGCTTCCCATGCAGCAGCAACATCAGACACCAGACTGGAACGCATATCCTGGCTGAAACCAGTCATGGATGCAAACGCAGTGGAACCATCACCCTTGGTGTATTTCCGGCTCGGAGGAAGTACTGCCATGTAAGACTTGCCGGTCTTCTGGCTGGTCAGCTCACGGAAGCTGAAGCCATCCATGACCACACCACGGAACACGAGGGCGACAAAGGCCAGCAGATTGGAACCATCCTGGACATTGGTCGGGACCCTGAAGCTGATCCCAACCACACCCGAGGCCGACTGCTCCATCCAGACTGTGTTCTTGAAGTTCATGAACACGCCGGACTCCTTGATGGTATTGCGAGTTTTGTTGATGATCTGGCTGCTGGTGTTGTTGTCAACGGTGATCTTGCTGTTGGTCGCTGTCATCTTGGATCCTCCTGGACCCACACGTTTCTCTCCCCATCCCGGGTGAGAGTGTCTCTGTGGGTCCGAGCCAAACATTGTGAACCCGCCATCCAAAACACCCGTCATTCACGAAACCACGACATAGTCATCCTTTACAACTGCCTCCAGAAGCTCCAGGATGCTCCAGGAGACGTGATACTTTACTGACTGGTATGATTGGATGCGCAAAATACTGGGTTAAAGCAGTAAAACCCGGGACAACCCATCACGCCTGGGATTGACCACTGCACCTATGGCAGCAGAGCGCACTCATTAGGTTCGCTAGTGCAGACCTCGCAGATCTGGAACTGCTCTGTGGGCGAGTTGCCCAGCAACTCATAGTACTGGGCCAAGCAGGACTTCCTGAGCCTGCCCTCCCGGGTAAAGAAAAAGGCCGGGACTAAAATCGCCCGGCCTTGCCTATGAATCGTCATGTCTGAAACTGGGCCTGAGAATGGTAACCGCGGACTTCTAGGACGCCTGCCATGGGTCATCCCATGAGAGCCCCGGGCTATCACCTGCTTTTCATGTAGATCTTCGAAATAGACAAGCTCTTCTTGTGACATTTTAGATACCCCCAAACTATGGCCGCCTCTCACCAGCCTAGTCCTCACTGTGACGCATCGTGCTATCTACGGCACCTTACAGAGAGCGCCCATGCCGGGCGCACATAAAAAAAGACACCTCCAATGGAGATGCCTGCCTGTAGAGTAGCTTTTATGTTCAGGACGGTATGTGCTACTTGCTCAGACCGACCTCCCAACCCTTGCTGGCGTCCTGGGCAGCCCTGGCAGCACGGGCCTTGGCGGCGTCGACCAAGCTGTCGACTTTGCTCTTTTCGGTCTTAGGAGTCTTGACCCTGGGCTGAGTAGAATTGACCTGCGCCACTCCCTCTGCCCATCCATCCTTAGCCGAGCGGATGATGGAACCCACCAGGCTGCTTGTGTTAACCAGGTTCAGATTTTTCTGCACCCCTTTCACTGAGACTGCGACCACCTTGCTTGCGCTTGCGATGATGTTCATGGACTCCTTTCTGCCGCCCACTGTTGCCCTCCCGTCCGGGTAGGGTGTCCTGGGCAGCTTGGCCTGCAGGAGCGTGGGGCTCGAAGCGTAAAGCCCAACCCTCAACAGCACCCTCTATACCCCACTCCTACCCTCATCTCATTTTCAGTCTTTACTGAACGAGCACTCGTTTCCTAACCCACCACCCCTCTTTTTATTTTCCCTGGAAGACGGTTCTTTTCAGGTAGCTAAATGTAGGTAAAAAAATTTTCAATTAATTTAGAATTTCTTATGAATTTAGGAAAATTCTCTTCTTTATTGGGGGTAATACTATAAAGAGGGGAACTTTAAATTTTTTGACTTGGGGACGGGCCTGTGGACCTGGTGCGGGCGGATGATTTGCCGGGTGCCTGGAGCGTCAGTGGCCGGGGGAGGCAGGTTTTAGAGAGCTGTCCAGTTAAGGATGCAGCAACATTCTTCTGTTGCTGCATCCAGTCATGAAGCCAAGGAATTCGTCACTCATAATCGCATAAGCGATTTTTTCTTTTGGGGGGAAGCGTTTGTATAACTATGGGAGTACAAGTTCAATAGAAACACCGGAACACCTTGGTACACCTAAGGAAAACCCTATTAAATATGCAATCCCATATGATGAACTGATATTTACGTCCATGTTGTACCCCTGTGATGAGGCACTATCAGAACTGTGCAAGCGCAACTTCTATAAAGTTTCTGATCGTGGTCATTATCGACACTTCCTCCATCTCAATAGTAAAAGGTATGGCGGCCACGTTAACCTCTGGTGGGGCCCGAGGTACCCCAACTGCCCAAGGGCCATAATCAAGATCAATCCCCTGGTGCTCCAATACTCACCCAATGACGTACTCGATCTGTTGTCATCCATATTCTGCGATCTGGAAGATGTCTG
>Ga0224558_1000456_pt1 | contig 48026 bp, 47 predicted proteins | sample 714S32024metaG_FD_180682 | JGI IMG/M metagenome (GOLD analysis project Ga0224558, IMG submission 180682) | Peat soil microbial communities from Stordalen Mire, Sweden - 717 S3 20-24 | ecosystem: Environmental > Terrestrial > Soil > Wetlands > Peat | place: Sweden: Norrbotten County, Stordalen... | reverse complement strand
CCGTGCGGCCGCAGCCACCCAGCGATTTCAGCAGAGCGAAGTTCTGCATGTTGCGCGCACCCACCTGCATCACGTCGGCGTACTCGGCCACCATGCCCACGTCCCTGTCGCTCATCACTTCGGTGACGATGTCCAGCCCGGTGGCCTGCTTGGCCTTGCGCAGCAGCTTCAGGCCTTCCAGTTCCATGCCCTGGAAATCGTAGGGCGACGTCCGCGGCTTGAACGCGCCCCCGCGCAACATGCGCGCGCCGGCCGCCGCCACGCCTTCGGCGGTCTCCATGATCTGCCGCTCGGATTCCACCGAGCACGGCCCGGCCATCACGATGAACTCGTCGCCGCCGATCTCCACACCGTTTACGCGGATGACCGTGCGCTCCGGCTTGAACTCGCGGCTGACGAATTTGTAGGGCGCCGAAATGCGCATGGCGCGCTCCACTCCGGGAGTGGCTTCGAGCGACTCCAGGCAGGCGGTCACGTCGCCCACGCCCACTACGCCAATCACCACGCGCTCCTCGCCTTCGATGGAATGGACTTTGTATCCGAACTCTTCAATCCGCTCGCAAACGTGCTTGATTTCGTCGCGCGTGGCATGCGGCCGCATCGAGATGATCATGGCTGTTGGCTCCTTCGCTGCATAATGGCTGCGCAATAAAAAACCCACTCTTCGCGAGTGGGTTGGCTTCGAGAAAACCGGCTATGCCTCAATCCAACGCCACTCTACCGATTCCGGCTGAACCAGAATCGGAAACTAAACGAGCTGGCGGGAAAAGACATCGTAAAAGGCAAGTATAGGCCAAGTGGCGGGGGGATGGCAAGCGCAGTGCGAACCAGCGCCAGCCACTTGTCCCTACGCCGCGATTTCACGGAGCACTTCGGGATGCAGTTCCGCGACGCGAATGAGCGTCTTGGCGGCTCCGCTAGGAACGCGGCGCCCTTGCTCCCACTGCTCCAATGTCCGTTGCGACACGCCCAAAAGAGCCGCGAACTGAGTCTGTGTCAGACCGGATTTGAGCCGCGCCCGCGCAATCGGCGAGCGGGGCTCCAGCGTAGTCCGGCTACCGCGCCCAGCCTTGATTGCGCTCACCCCGTCAAGCACCTCTTGCCAGATGTCGCGATTGGCTTCTAACTTAGCCAGCGCGCGCGCGCTCGGTTTCTTAGTCATTTTCGAATGCTTCCTTCAGCTTTTTCAGTATGTGGCCAGGCGCGTTTTCCCGCTTCGTCTTCGAGTACAGCGTCAGCATCCAGAACTCGCTCCGTTCGGCGCGCACGCAATAGATGACGCGCAACCCGCCCCGCTTGCCGGCGCCTCCGCGTCCCAACGCAGCTTCCGTACGCCACCGGAACGGGGAACGACGACTCCCGCCGACGGGTTCAGCATCAAAAACTCCTGCAATTCTCTGTATTCGTCATCATCGAGGTAATTGGCGCGCATGCGATCGAACGCGGCCGACTCGATAAACGTGAACACTGAGTCTATGCTACGCCTGTGGCGTATGCGTGTCAATGTCGCGCAAGCTGCTTCGGCCGCCGGCTGAAGTCAGGGTGCAGCCGTCGGTTGACGTGGCGCGGTTCGTCCCCTACTGTGGGGCGTGGACAATCTTGCCCGAAAGGTCCCGCACCGAGATCGCGACGCGGCCGTATTTGACGACTTGGAAGTCGAGATCCGCGTGCCCGTCATAGGTCACCTCTAGATGCGATGGAGTTAACCAGTTCATCTTCAGGTTTATCGTTCCCCCGGCGTTGGCACTGTTGTCCAGAACGTAGGGTCGTGGAGCCGGGCCCTCACACGAGAACACCAGGACCTGCGTCGGAGCCGCCGAAATATTGATTCTCTTGAGATACACGCTAGTGTGAATTGCAGCCGAACCGAACCCGCCGTTCTGTACTGTGTCGGCACTCGCAAGCCAGAGCCCATCCGGGGATCGGGCTTCCGCTTTCCAAATCGTCTCATACCCTTTCTGACAGCCGGCACCTAGGATGCAAATTCCAATAGCAACGAACGAAATCGATCTGGGTACACTCAATGTAAACCCCGAATCCGTAGCTTATCCGCGTTCATCGGCGTCTATCTGCGGCTCAAGATCGTGCTTCTCCGGCCGGCCTGGCCTGGGATTCTCCCCAACCCGTCGCAGATCGTCGGCCAGAATCACCGCTTCGGCCAGATCGCGCATGGGACGCCGCAGCCGCCGGCTCTCATTGCGCAAGCGCAGGTAAGCTTCTTCTTCGGTCAGGTTGTACTTCTGTTGCAGGATGCCCTTGGCCCGCTCCACCAGCTTGCGCGCCTCCAGCGTCCGCTTCATCTCCAGCGTTTCCGACATCAGGCGCGCGTTCTCGATAGCGACTGCCGCCTGGCCGGCCACGGCTTTCACGAAGCCGATCTCCTCGTCGGAAAAGGCGCGTTGCTCGCGGGTGTAGATGTTGATGGTGCCGATCACTTTCTCGCGCGTCAACAGCGGCACCGATAGCAGCGATGCCAGACCGGTCTTGCGCGCCAGTTCCGGGTAGCGGAATTGTTTCTCGGCGAGCACGTTGGGAACCGTGATGGGGCGGCCCTCCCGCACTACGCGGCCAATCAGCGAATCTTCGATCTTCAACGGCATCTTGTGCAGGTAGTCCGGCGAAGAGCAGCGCGCCGCCGAAATCACCAGTTCGCGGCGGTCCTCGTCGATCAGCATGATGGAACAGACGGGCGAATCCAGGGTCTCCGCCACCATCTCCGAAATGGCTTGCAGGATGCGGTCCAGATAGTTCTCGGCGGAGATGGTCTGGGCCACCGCCGCCAGCGTCTCCATGCGTTTCGCCGCGGTTTCCGAGCGCTCTTCCAGGCGCCACTTGGCGATGGCCACGCCCATCTGCTCGCCAATGAAGCTGACCAGCGCGATCTCCTCCGGCGCATGCGTGTGCGCCGCGCGGTGGTGCACGTTGATGACGCCGATCAGATCGCCGCCGCTCACCAGCGGCACCGAAAGGAAGGCGTCGAAAGTGTCCTCCGGCAGGGTTTGGAAGGTCTTGAAGCGGACGTCGGCGGAAGCCTTGTTCGACAGCGCCACAACGGATTTGTGCTGCGCCACCCAGCCCGTGATGCCTTCGCCGATCTTGAGGCGAATGTTGCCGATCTCCGAAGCGTGCGGGAGTTGCGAGGCATGCAGAACAACTTCGTTGGTGGCGTGCTCTACCAGGTAGACCAGGCACGCGTCGCAGCGCGTGGTTTCGAGCGTCAGGGAGATCAGTTCCTGCAGCATTTTCTCCAGGCTCAGGTCGGAGCTGACTATGCTGCTGATATGGTGCAAAAGTGCAACTTGGGAGGAGCCTTCCGAAACGGCTGGCGTGGCGGTCCGCATATATCCAGTCTAAGGAGCCGGACGTCCGATTGTCGAATCCAAAATTCTTATCGAGGGCATGGACAGGCCGGGAGGACCGTCCCACCGAGTGCTATGATCCCCTCTTATGGTCAGATTTCGTTTTGCCGCCATCTTATGCCTTGCCGGGCTGGGCTGTCTGATTGCCACCTCCGCGCCGGGACCGCAAAAGCTCACCTCGTTCGATTCCCGCGCGAACGCGCTGCTCGCGAAAATGACGCTCGACGAAAAAGTCGGGCAGATGACGCAGCCCGACCAACTCTACCTGAAGTCCGATGCGGATATCGCGAACTACTATCTGGGATCGGTATTGAGCGGGGCGGATTCGGACCCCAAGGAAGGCAACAGCCTGGAAGCCTGGGCCAACCTGATCGACCGCTATCAGAAGCGCTCGCTGGAGACGCGCCTCGCGATACCGCTGCTGTACGGCGTAGACGCGGTACACGGGCACAACAACATCCTGGGCGCCGTCGTATTTCCGCATAACATCGGGCTGGGCGCGACGCGCAATCCGGCGTTGATCGAGAAGATCGCGCGCATCACTGCGCTGGAAGTGCGCGCCACCGGCATCAATTGGGGCTTCGCGCCGTGCGTCACCGTGCCGCGCGACATTCGTTGGGGCCGCACTTATGAGGGCTACGCCGAAGAGCCGGACGGCGTCAAAGAGTTGGGAGCGGCCGCTGTCCGCGGCTTACAGGGCGCAGGCCTGGCCGACCCTTTGTCGATCCTGGGTTGCGCCAAGCACTACGCGGGCGACGGCGGCACCGCTTATGGCAGCAGCACCATTGGTCCCCATCTGCTGGATCGAGGCGATACGCGCCTGGATGAAAAAACCCTGCGCCAGATCCACCTGCAGGGCTATCTCACGACAATTCGCGCGGGCGTGGGCTCCATCATGCCGTCTTACAGCAGTTGGAATGGCTTGAAAATGTCGGGCAACAAGCGCCTGCTCACGGAGGTCCTGAAGGAAGAACTGGGCTTCGAAGGCTTCCTGATTTCGGATTTCGCCGCCATCGACGAACTGCCCGGCGATTACAAGCACAAGATCGCCATGTCGATCAACGCCGGCATGGATATGGTGATGGTGCCGGAGCGCTACCAGGAGTTCATCGCCAGGCTGAAGGAAGCGGCCCAGGACGGCACGGTGCCCATGGCGCGCATCGACGATGCGGTGCGCCGCATTCTGCGCGTAAAGATCGCCATGGGCCTGATGGACCAGAACCATGGGCAGCTTGCAGACCGCCAACTTTGGAAGCAGTTTGGGTCTGCGGAGCACCGCGCGGTGGCGCGCGATGCCGTCCGGCAGTCGCTGGTGCTGCTGAAGAACGAGCACGGGACGCTGCCGCTGTCAAAATCGGCGAAGCGCATCCACGTTGGCGGAAAGAGCGCCGACGATATGGGCAATCAGTGCGGCGGCTGGACGATTTCGTGGCAAGGCCAGAGCGGCAACGCCATGCCCGGCGGCACGACGATCCTACAGGCCATCAAGAAGGCTGTGCCGAAGGAAACCAAAGTGACGTTCGCCTTGGACGGCAAAGGGGCAGCCGGCGCCGACGCCGGCGTGGTGGTGATCGGCGAGAAGCCCTATGCCGAAACCGCCGGAGATCGCAGCGATTTGAGCCTGGCGCCGGAAGACGTGGCCGCAGTGGATAACATGAAAGCGGCCGGGATTCCGGTGGTAGTGATCCTGCTCTCCGGCCGCCCCATGATTCTCGACAAGGTGCTCGACAAGGCCGACGCATTCGTCGCCGCCTGGCTGCCCGGCACCGAAGGCGACGGCGTGGCGGACGTCTTATTCGGCGCTTATAAGCCCACCGGCAAACTGAGCTTCTCGTGGCCGCGCTCGATGGCGCAGGTTGGCGTGCACCGGGGCGACCCGAACTACAACCCGCTGTTCCAATATGGGTACGGCTTGAGCTGGTAGCGCCGGCTTCAGCCTGTGAAGCCTTCGCCGCGTGCGCTCCAATCCCTTATGGTGCGAATCTCCGCCGCCGGAATATGCAGGAATTCCAGGAACTCCCGATGCTCCTCCGGCGCCGCCTTCTCGAACTCCGCATGCCAGCGGTGCATGTCCGCCTCGGTCAGCCCCGAAGCTTTCATTATGGAAACCCACTTCTCTTTTGTGATCATCTTGTTTCTCCCAATCGAATCGTTTTGAAGCAGCTTCAGAATGGCGCGCTGGTGGGCGCGCCGGGTTTCGATCTCGCCGTCGAGCGCCACGAGGCGCCGTTTCAATACCGCCGCCGCATCGCTCTCGCGCCGGTCCGGCTTGATCAGGATCGCGCGAATATCGTCGAGCGTCAGCCCCGCGTGCCGATAAGCGCAAATCTGCTGTAAGCGCTGCAGGTCCCGCTCGCCGTAACGCCGGTAGTTGGCGGCGCTCCGAACGGGCGGCTTCAACAGCCCAATGGATTCGTAATACAGCAGCGTGCCGCGGCTCAAACCGCAGCGCCCGGCGAGTTTGGAAACAGTCCACATACTGCAATATGTCCCAGATCCCAGTGTCAACCCTACAGCTATAGACAGGTCAAGGAGAAAAAACGGCGGCCGCGGATATACTGGTTGAATGATCGATTACACGAGCATTGAACGGCAGTTGTCGGAAACACTGGGACTGCGGCGGCGCCCCGTCGCGGTGGCGTTCCTCAAAGCGCCGCCCGCCGGTGTCGCGAAGTTTGAAGGCGCCATGCCAGCCGGATGCAGCTTCTGGCGGCTGGCGGCGGAGGGGCGCGCTTTCTACACGGTGCCCGGCGACCACTACAACTGCCCCATCGGCAGCTACACCCACAACATCGCCCTGCCGCCCAACCGCGCGCCGGAACTGGAGCAGACTCTGTCGCTGATGGGCACGCTGGGCTACGTGAAGATGGAGGAGGTGCCCGGCATCCCGCGGCTGCCCGAGCCGCCCGCTGCGGTAGTTTATGCGCCGCTAGGCGAGACCCCGGTGGAACCGGATGTGGTGATTTTTGCAGGGCGTCCCGCGGGTCTGATGCTGCTCGGCGAAGCGGCGCTGCGCGCCGGCGTTATGGCCAATGCGCCGCTGCTGCCGCGTCCCACTTGCATGGCGCTGCCCGCCGCTCTGGCGCAGGGCGTGGTCACCAGCGCGGGCTGCATTGGCAACCGCGTCTACACCGATCTGGGCGAGGACGAATTGTACACGGTAGTTCCCGGGCGCGACTTGCCGCGCGTGGCGGATGAACTGCGGACGATTGCCACGGCGAATGCGCAACTGGAGGAGTATCACCGCGGCAAGCGCCAGACGCTGGAGTTTTGCCCCTCCACCTGACATCAAATTGTCACTTTCCTCGGCTACCATATGAGAGTGCCTATTGACAATGCGAAACTAGATGCCTTACAGCAGACCTACAAAGCAGCGGTTGATCAATGGGTCGCCGCCATTCGCGAAGAGGAAGCCCTCGCAACGCCCGACTACGCTCTCCCTGCGTGGGAGCGATGGGACCAGGCAGGCTTCAAAGAACAGGACGCCCAGGACAAAGCAAAAGCAGCGAAGGAAGCCTACAAAGACGGGCTGCGTCAACGGGATTACGGCTTTTGAGTCCGGGAGCCGGTCTGGCGCCGGCCCAGCGCCTGCGCCAGTGCAAGCCAGGCCGCGACTGCGGCGAGCTTTTCATCCTGCCGCCAGGGTGGGCCGATAGCCTTTCCCATGGCAGCCACGTGCCGCTCAACTTGGGCGGCCGGAAGACCCAGATCGTCCGCGGCGTGCGTGAACCGTTCGCGCTCCTTGACGGCGGTGAGCGGCAATCCGCACTCCCGGCTGGCGGCGCGCAACGCCTCGCGAAATAGCTCGCCCTCCGCAGTGTGAAGCAGCGGGTGAGAAGCCAGAATCTTTTCGAGCGGTGGCAAAGGCCTGCCCGACCCCAGCAACAGACCGCAACCAACCACCGGATGGCCGAGTTGCCGCAGATCTTCGACGATGCCGCGCAATCCGGTTGCGGCCAGGGCCGCCGCGCGCGCCGCGCAGTCCGCCACCAATTGTTCGGCTTCGCGGATGTCCAGGCCCACCGCCGCATGGTACGGCTGCGATGGCCCGGCCGCGCGGCGCTCGCGCATCTCGATGCGCCGCCGCGATACCGCCACGGGCGCATCCGGAAGTCCGGTGACGGCTACAGCCGCTGCCCATCCGGAATGCGCGCGAAAGCCGATTGCAGCGGGCGAAGACATGTTGACCGGGACTAGCCGAAAACGATTTGCGCGATCACCAGTTGCGGCAACGCCTGGTTCCAGCTATCCGGAATATCGTCGAAGGCCAGCCGGAAATTCTTGATCTCGCCCGGCGCCAGGCCGCCGATCTTCTGGCTTACGATGGGCACCCGTTCGCGCAACACCAGTTGGCCATAAGGATCGTAGAACACGCAGTTGATCGCGACCACCCGCAGCGCGCGGGTGCCGTTGTTGCCGATCTTGCCCGTGATCTCGACCACCGCTTGCTTCATATAGCTTTCGTGCTTCTGCATGTCGACGTCCATCAACTGCAGGTTGTGCACGTAGGCCTTCGCTTCGGGTGTGAGCGGCGCGGGCGGCGGCGGCGGGCGGTGCGACGCCCGATCGAGGAGAAGGAAGAAACTCGCGCCCAGAATGACCAAGAGTCCCACCACGAGCACCGCAACGGGAGTGCCCTTTTGCTCAGTTGCTATTTTGCCGGCCACCGTGACGATATTACCACCTGGAGTTTCCCTCACGCTATCGGCAGCGTTACCGAGGGGGTTTCCTTGCCTCCAGGCTGGACGTCGACAATCGTTGCAGTGGAGACGATGCTCCCTTTGTACTTGGCATTGATACTGATGCTGTATTGGCCGGGAACGGTGTTGATGTGGGTCCAGACCTTGGAATTGGAGACGGAGTCCGTGGACTTGCCGGACTGCCCCTGCAAAACAACGTCGAAGCTGAAGCTGTCCGTCTTGTCTGCGTTCGTGACCGTCAACTCAATGGCCCCGGCCTTGGCTGCCGCTTCCTTATCTTTGGCATCCTTGTCCACCTGAGCCTTCAGCGAGTCCAGTTGGGTCTTGAGATCCTTCTCCATCTGCGCCATGTTGCTTTGGAACTCCGTTGCCCAGTCCTTGGTTTCCTGCGCGATCATGCCCTGGATCGTGGAAACGAAGTCCTTCGCCCGCTGTATCATGGCGGCTCGCTGTTCAGCCGTCGGCTGTACGGCTGCGGTGGCCGGCGGCGCGGCTGCGGTGGCCGGCGGCGCGGTTGCAGTGGCCGGCGGTGCGGTTGCAATGGCCGGCGGTGCGGTTGCAATGGCCGGCGGTGCCGCTGCAGTGGCCGGCGGTGCCGCTGCGGCCGCAGGCGGTACGGCTGCACCCGCCCATAACGCAATCCAATCCATCCGGAATTCGTGCAGCAGCTTGGTCATGGATGTGGCCGTCAACACGTAGCGCGTCCATCCGCTTGAGTAACCGAACGCCTTGTCGAGGCCGAGTAGCGCCGCGGCGATGCCGATGAACAACGCGGCTAGAGGGCCCGAGTCGGTGACGGTGGTCACTGCCCGCGCATTCTTGATCACTTGGAGAATGATAGGCACGAGGCCGGCGGCCGCCGTCAACAACAGCGCGCAGAACTGGATCGACTGCGACGGTATTCTCTTCCAGCGCTTGGCTTTCCAATACCAGTCGATCGCTTTTTGCCCTTCTACCTCTACAGCGTTTCGAATCTTATGAAGCGACTTCGCCGGATCGGCATCGTCCCACTCGAATCGGTCTGGTTCCTCAGGCCGGATGTTCCGGATGTTCTTGCTGGCAGCCATATTGGGAGGATTATATATCGGCTAGCACAATATCGCAAGAAAAAAAAGAAAAGAAAAAGAAAAGAAGACAGAGATCCCTACCAGTGTCCAAGAAATAACTGTACAGCAGATTCGCTGTGAGGCAGGCCATCGTTTTTCGTGGCCTGCCGAGTTCGAGCACGGTGCGCAGACGATAAACAACGATCGTCTGCGCCACCGCGGTAGTGCCATACAGGCCGCCCGCCGAATCGCGGGCCAAACCTGCGTTAGGGGAACCGCCGTCGGTCGAGCCCCTGAAACTGTATAGCACCGTCTCATGGCCGGTCGCGTCCAGCTTAAACACCACACCCCATCCAGTGCCGCCGGAACTGGCGGTTCCATACAGATTTCCCTCCGGTCGAGAATCACCCCGCCCCGCGGGTTCGCTCCGTCTCCGCCTCCGGTGAAACGTGTATAGGACCGTCTCATGCCCGGCGGAATCCACCTTGTACACGACCCCTGCATTCGATGCGCCGCCGAGGAATGTCGTCCCGTAGAGGTTGCCGGAGGAATCGCGAACCACCCCCGCATAAGGGTTCGCCCCGTCGGCGCCGCCGGTGAAACTATGCAGCACCGTTTCTTGTCCGGCGGGACTCAACTTGTAGACCACCCCAGAGTTTGCCGGCCCTCCGTTAAAGGCGGTTCCGTAGAAGTTACCGGCTGAGTCGCGGATCAGCCCTGAGGATGGGTTAGCCCCGTCCGCCATTCCGGGAAAGCTGTACAGGTTCGTCTTCTGGCCTGTCGAGTCCAGCTTGTACACCAGACCCGCATTGGACGCACCGCCCTCGGCAGCAGTACCGTACAAACTGCCGGATGAGTCGCGAATCACGCCCGCGTACGGTCTCGCTCCGTCCGCGCCTCCGGCGAAGCCGTACAGCACGGTCTCATGGCCGGTTGGATCGACCTTGTAGACCACGCCAGAATTTGCCGGACCGCCGAAAAGCGTAGTTCCGTAAAGGTTACCAGCCGAATCGCGGATCACGCCTGCGTAGGGGTACCCGCCGTCGGACCCGCCCGTAAAGCTGTATAACACCGTCTGATTTCCCTTCGGGTCGAGCTTGTAGACAATACCGGCGCCCGCCGTTTTCGGCGAGCCAGATTTGGATATCCGTCGGCGCTCGGATGGCAAGATCGAAGCCGAGGTGCGCGGCGTGGATGTGTACGATCCCACCCGCAGGAGATCCGCAGCCATTCCACCGAGGACATCGCCTGCTGGTTTATCGACGCGGAGTACAACGGCGAGAGCTTCTTCGTGCGCCACGCCTACTTTACCGGCGCCCACGAGCCGTACGAAAAGTTGAAGCGCGCTCTGCGGGCCGAGATCGATGAGGCGGCGTGGGTCTCTCTCTATTCCACCATCAGCCGGCCGTTCGACCACCCGAAGACGGGCAAGATCGCGGTCAAGGTGATCAACCACTATGGCGACGAAGTGCTGAAGGTGTTCCCGGCCTAATCAGTTTTCCAGGTCGGTGAGGCGGTGCTCGTGGATTTCGGCTATGCGCGCCAGGGCGCGGATGTTCTCGGCGTCGGTCCGGACGGCGACGACCAGGGCCTCGGCAGTGGCGCGTAGTTCGCGTACTTCGTGGGTGAGAAGCTCAAGGCTTTGGGCCAGCGCTTCGTGGCGATCGGCGAGTCTTTCGAGCCGTTCGTCGATGGTCATGGCTGTCTCCAGTTTACCGTGGCTGGCACTCGCACGCCACTCGCGGGTCGTGCTTTCCGCGCTTTGTGGATTCCCGCCCGACAGAAACCGCTCCGTTGAGGACGCGAACCGCTGCCGGCCTGCGGCCGGTGGACCAGCGGGGGGGAATGCGCTTGCGGTGAAGGTTTTCAATCTGCCCAGGGAGTTGGTTGGCTGGTGCTAGGATTGCGCCGATTGGCAAGCGGCGCGCGCATTGACAACGGGCCCCACAAGATCCTTGATGGTTTTGCCGATCTCCATGAATTGATCCAGACCGGATGGCTTGGTGATGAATCGGGAGACTCCGAGATCTTTGAGCAGGGCCCCGTCCCGACGGGACTGGGAAGAACTCCAGACGCACACGGAAACGCCGGCGAGGTGAGTGGCGCGTTGGATTTCGCGCAAGATGTCTTCGCCGGTATACTTGGACAGGTTCAAGTCCACCAGGATCAGGTCGGGAATTGCCGCGTCCGCATAAGCCCCCTGCCGGCGAATGAAGGCGAGAGCTTCCCCTCCGCTCAGCAGGTGAACCAGTTCGAATCGGAGATCTTGCTTTTTCAGCGCCCGATCGAGAAGGAAGACGTCTGAGCCGTTGTCTTCAATGACCAGGATGCGGGCGGCGCGAACGACAGAGTTCTTCAAACTACCTCCCCAGCGGACAACCTTTGCCTGCCGCTTTTCATCATTCCCCAACCGTTGGCGGCGCCGTTTGCGGCGACACCTGCCTGGCTCGGACGATCCACCGCTTGGGCGCCGGCCCGACGAAGTAGAAAGGATAACAGGTCACCATGGTGAGCACGTTCTCGCCTGACGAAGCGAGTACCCCTACATTGTTTGGATCTACCACCCTTAGCGACTGAACTTCGTACTTGAAATTGCCTTTCAGCGTTGAGAACTGAATCTCGTCCTTGATCTTCAAGTCTTTCAGGGGGCGAAAAAATGTGTCCCGGTGCCCGGCGAGGCCCACGTTGCCGGCTTCGCCCGGCAGGGCCGTGCCGGGAATATGTCCGACCGCGCGCCGGAGAGTGGTTTTGTCCACGCCTTCGACCACGACCACGGAAAGGAGGAGGCGCGGGATCTCTATGCGGCCGATGAGACCGTCCGCCGCGGCTGCGGGCGCGCTGGCCGGGACGGACTGCGGTTGAGAGGCGCTCTCGCTGGCGGCCTGACGATCGCGCAGTTGGCGGTCGAGGATCGCGCTTTGGCGCGACTGGAAAATCCAGGCGTCCACCAGAGAGAACGCGCAGTAGCCCAGAAGCAGGAAGGCGCAGGCAAACAACGCGCGCTGGGTCCACTTCAGAATTCGCCTCAGTGGCGCTTTCCCAACCACAATCCTCATTTGGAGCCCTTACTGTCCGGCCGCGGTTCGCCGCCGAATATGTAGCCGGTGCGAGTGCGCACGGACAACTGGTGGCCCTTCTCCCGGGCAACTACCCGGATGGAGCGATAGACGCCGCTACGAGTCAGATTGGTTGGAACATATCCGATAGTGTATTGATGACGAATGTCCCGTGCGATACGGTCGCAGATGGGCGCCACCGCGCCGATCTGGCCGGGGAAAAAAGCTTCGCCGCCGGTGGCGCGCGCCAGGCGTTTGAGCACACCCGGGTTGCGGTCCGGATCGTCTTCGTCGAATACGCCTATGGTGTAGATGACGGCATTGGATTGCCCGGCCATTTCCATGACTTGGGCCAGGGAGCGCGCGCTGGCGTTGTCGCCGCCGTCGCTGACCACGATCAGCACTTTCTTATCCCGGCTGCCTGCCTGCAACTCCACTAAAGCCTTGGCAATCGCGTCGTAAAGAGCGGTCTGGCCTCCGGCGAGCCTGACGACGATCGCGTTTGCAAGTTCGACGGTGTTATTGGTGAATCGGACCGCGCCTGGCAGGCCCAGCGATACGTGCTCGTTGAAGTTGACGACGAACATTTCGTCTTCCGGATTGCTGGAACGTACGAAGGTCTGGGCGGCGGCGGACACCTCCGCAAGTTTCGACCGCATGCTGGTGCTCTGGTCGACCACCAGCCCCACAGTGACGGGAATATCCTCGTTTCTGAAAAGCCGGATGTGTTGCCGTACACCGTTCTCATAAACCTCGAAATCCTGTTCGGCCAGATTGGAGACAAAGCCGCCTTGGCGGTCGGTCACGGTAGCCGGCATCACCACCAAGGCAACGTCCACGGAGATTCGGAATCCGGAGTCGGGATCTTGCGCTGCCGGCGGCGTCTGAGATGCGGCGTGGCCTGCCAGGAAGATCGGGAGAAGGATCGGGAGGGCAATGGCATGCGCTATGCCACGCTCTCCCGCCCGCGACAGACCCATCCTCATAGCCGCTCTCCTTCCGACAGTTATCGCGCGGGCAATCTCTCGCCCGCGCGCCAGCCTTACCTGGCTACTCCAAGCGCCTTACTGCACGCGCTTTTGCGCCGACCGGAGGACGAAGGCTCCGCCCAAAGCCAGCAATCCGAGCAGCGCGATCAGCGGCAGTGTGCTCGACGTCGCCGGCAGCACCGTGGCCGGCGCGGTCACCTCAGCTACCTCCGCCGGTGGGGCGGCGACCACCTGGGCGACTTCAACTTCTTCTCCCGTGGGTTGAACCGCCATGACCGGCACCTGCTTCAGTTGCACGACCACTGGCTCGTCCGCCTTCTGGATCGGCTCTGCGACTTCCAACGGGACGTCGGCCGCCGTGAAGAGAACCGGCGTGTTGGTCTCTTTAGCTAGTTCCAGCGCTCTGGCTTTCGGATAAACGAATTCCTCGCCATAGTTTCTGCCTGGATAGAACCATGCCCTGAGCGCCTCCGGCTCGCCGGCCGGCCGCTCGCGGAAAGTGACTACGGTCTTGTCAGTCACCTTGAGACGATAGTTCGGGATAGCCAGAATGGTGGCGAAGACCTGCGTTTCGTCCTTGTTGAAGATCTGGACAATATGACGGTCGGACTGCGAGTCCAGAATTTTGAATACATAGGTTCCGGCCGGCAAAATCCCCCATCCCTTGAGGTGGACGCCCGGAATCTCCACAGGCCCGCTGAAAGTCATCACTGTTTTCCGGTTCCACTCGTCCGCCTTGGCGGCTGGTGAGAATACCGCGCTCGTTAGCGCCAGGCAAAACACGCTCGTTGTTACTGTTCTTAAGACACTCATCTGTTTCTGCTCCTTATCTTCTAAACTCTCGGGCGGCCGGCTTGGCTCTGTCGGCAAGGTATCCGCAGACCTCGGCTGGCTGGCCACACACGATGGAAGAGATGCACTCCGGGGTCCATCGGTACAACACGGCGCGACAAACGCGGCTTTCAAGTGGTCAGGGCCGTGATTGCCATACCTTGGACAACAGCAGGGCAGACGAGAAAGCCGAAAACCGCCGGAGGTATTCTCGCCCGCGCGCTATCGGCTCATGCAGTTATTGCCGTACGAAATGCAGGAATTGCTGAATGGAAAGAGGACGCTGCCGCTAGTCTGGTGTATCGCTCTCGAACTCGGCAGGCCACGAAAAACGATGGCCTGCCCCACGGCCAAAAAAAACCCCTCTGCAGCAACAAACGAGAGAAAGCCGCGTGAGCGGCAACAAACTATCGATTCGCGGCTCCCGCGAGCACGCTGTTTGCTATAGCCGCTCTTCTTCCGCCGGTTAGTTGCAGCAGAGGGCAGGTTTGAAAGGGTCTTTCGCCAATTCAACTAATGCTCAGCAACCCGATGGCCACGCGTGAGTCACGCTGTGGCCGGTAGAACTTCAGCCTCCCAGGTACTCGACGTGAGCGTAGGTGCCTAACCGCGGGTTGTATCCGAGATACCAGCCCACATGGTCGGGGTCTTCGTAGATCACGATCTGATCGCCAGACCAGTTCCAGTCGGCGACGATGTTGTAATCGAACGCGGCGACGTCCCAGAAGAAATTGCCGAACCAGAAGCGCTCCCGGTTTCCTCCCGCGAGCACGAACATATGATCCCGTCCAAAGCCGCCGGTGAAGCGTCCGTGCGCCCACGGGTGATCGAGGTGGTAATGCGCATCGTTGGCGCCCGAATCGTGTCCAACCCATCGATCGTTCCTGGCGTCGACGTGCGGAACGTTGGGATGGCCATTCCTATCCGCTTTGACGTGGTTCTCGGTCGCAGCGTTGTTCTGGCGGCCTCGCGCAGGCGCGGCGGCTCTCGCGGCAGGGGGACCGTGCGCGGGGACGTGTCCACCGCCAACTGCCGCGGGCCGGCCACCGCCGCCGTGCGACTGCCCGCCGCGCTGCGCAAAAGCCGTCGCGCAAATCAGAATCGATAGCAATATAACCTTATTCACTGCAACCTCCTTGGCGATATGTCGCCGGTTAATTCAAAGCAGGCGGATGGCCAGTTGCGAATGGAATTGGAGATAGAACCTGTGCGCTCGAGCCCGGTTCCTCGCGGCGACAATCACGGGTGGGGCGGCCAATCTTGGCCAATCTTGGCCGCAGCCGCCTTTCAGGCGACCAAGCCGGCTAAAAGCCGGCTGCGGGCAGAAATTGCCCGCCCCACAATTCGGGGTGATACGAAACTGTCACCGTATTAGGCGAGCCTCAATAGCGCGACTATGCCGCTCTCTTGCCGCTGGGCAAGTCCGCTTCGGGCTTGCAGCCGATGAGCCGGACCGTCGCCGAGCGGGAGCGAGGAGCGACGAAAGCTACCAGAGCTATTCCGGCTCCCAGCCCGGCCAGGAAAATAGATAGTGAAAACAACATCTTATCGTTCATACAAAGCGCCTCCATCAATGCGGATAGTTATTATTATTGCCTCGTCCCCGATTAGTGCGCCGTGATTCACTGCAAGAGTTATGCCAAAGGCGGCAGCCAGGCTCTTCTTGTCAAGGCGCAGTAAAGGCTGCCGTCACCATGGCGCCCGGATCGGTCTCAATGGCCAGGATTTCCCTGCCTTCATGGATCAGGACGCCGCGCAACTTCACGGGTGTAATCGCTGCGGGGTCTTGAGCGGGAAGCGAGAGTTCGATTTCGACGATGCACTGGGCATCGACTGCGATGGTAACGTCGCTGGTGAGTGCGGAGGCGCCCTCGAGAGCCAGCTTGAAACCGGCATTCGCGTCCGCCTTGATCAGACCTTTCGCATCGATTGTATTCGAAGCTGTATTCGAAGCCGGGCCCGGCAGCATGGGGATGGAAGCGCCGGAGAGCGTAAACGCGTATTGTGTCCGCAGGTCCGAGGGCTTACACTCAGCCGGGGTCCTGGCCATAATGCCGTGTTGGGCGCCGCCTGGGTCGGCCTGGCGGAAATGTACCGTCTTCCCGTCGCTGGTGGCGACACCGTCGAAGTGTTGGAAGGCGCCGGAATCGTCCTGCAGGCTCCAGGAGATGGTGCAATCCCAGCGTGCCTCATAAATTCCAGTCACAGGATTGCCCAAAAGGAAGCCGGCGAACATCGCTGTCGAGTAACCGCTAATTGCCCCGTCCGCGGCAAGGACCATTCGCCCAATGTTCGAAACCGGCTTGGACTCGCCGGAAATGGTGGTCTCGCCGGAGAGTTGGAATCCATAGGCGCCTACGAGAGCGGCTGGATCGCACACATCGGCGCAAAGAGGGAGACCCGGCAGGGAGATGAGTACGAGCGATAGGGCAAATCGCAGGCGGCGATTCCCGCGGCTACGGGCGGGTAGGGTCGTGGCTTTCGCGAACGGTGCCCTTTCGCGCGAGCGACCGTTCGTCGGCGCGCTTTTCAGCATGCGCTCTAGCCAGTCCGTGGCGCTCCCGAAGCCGCCCGGCCAACTGATCCTTCTTGCCGGCGATGGTTTCCCAGTCATTATCGGTTAGTTTCCCCCAGCGTTCGCGGGCGGAGCCGGCCAATCGCTTCCACGTGCCTGCGATCTGGTCCCAATTCATGGGTTTTTCCTTCCGGTCTTCCGGCGTGAATTACTTGTGGCACGTTTGGCACCGTTTGAAATCGAGAAGTTTCGCGGCGAAGGCGGCGCGCGCCAGGCCCCGGTCGGCTTCTCCGCTCAACTAAAGGTGCATTCCCCCATGCAGATTATGCACCAATGGGCGGCGTGTACCTCCACGCCGCGGCGCTTTCCGGGGTTGGCCAGGCGCGTGCACACACTCCATCGGACAGTTCCGATTAAGGAGAGACACCAAATGGGAAAGAACACATCGGTAATCGGTATCTACGAGGATCGCACCACGATTTCGGATGCCCTGGAAGTCTTGCATAAGGCGGGGTATCGGGCGGCGGATATCTCGGTGCTGACCTCCGACAACCATGGCTCAAAAGATTTCGCGCATGAGAAGCACACCAAAGCGCCGGCGGGAGCGGGCGTGGGAGCGGCGGTAGGGGCGGTGGTGGGGGCGGTGTTGGCGTGGCTCGATTCAAACCAAGTTGTAGCCATCGCGGGTTTAGGGCCGCTGGTCGCGGCTGGGCCGTGGCTGGCCGCTTTGGCTGGCGCCGGCGCCGGCGGGGCGCTGGGTTGGATCGCGGGATTGGTGGCGGGCCTGGGGCTGACCGAATACGTCGCCAAGAGGTACGCGGGCAGAATGCGGCGCGGGGGTATTCTCGTATCCGTTCATTGCGACAGCCCGGAGTGGTGTGAGCGGGCCAAGAAGACCCTGAAAGACACTGGCGCACGGGATATTTCCTCGGCTGCCGAGACTGCGGCCGACTACGGGACGACAGACAAGCCGACGGATAGGGCGCCGGCGGTGGTCGCGATTCGCGACGAAGTGCCTGCGCCGCAGACGGCAGAGTGTGTCGTTCTCGAAACCAAGAAATAGGAGGCCAGTGCCCAAGACCAGTGCCTGGCGGAGGCGGACTGGTCTTCTGCGTGCAAGTTCGAGAGCGATGTGAATGGAGACGATTACTATGCAATTCCTTCGAGCTATTACCAGTACCGCGGCCGTGGTTCTGCTTTTCGGGACGATTGTCCCTGTGTACGCGCAGCACGAGCCGCAGGGCGAAAAACAGGCCCAGCCTGAAAAGCAACAAAGCAGGCCACAGGAAAGTGCGCGGCCGGCAGCACAGCCGCCTAAGCAACAGCAACCCCAGCAGCAGCAGCGGGCCCAGCAGCAGCCTAAGCCACAACAGCCGCAGCAGCAGCGGGCCCAGCAGCAACCGAAGCAACAGCAACCCCAGCAGCAGCGGGCTCAGCAGCAACCGAAGCAACAGCAACCCCAGCAGCGGGCTCAGCAGCAGCCTAAGCAAGAGCAACCTAAGCAGGAGCGGGCTCAGCAGCCGAAGCCCCAGCAACCGCAGCAGCAGCGTGCTCAGCAGGCCAAGCCGTCCCAACAACCGAAGCAGGAGCGGGCCCAACAGGCTAAGCCGCAACAACCGGCGCAGGCGCGGGCTCCGCAGCAGGCCAAACAACAGCAACCCCAGCAGCAGCGGGCTCCGCAGCAGGCCAAGCAGCAGCAACCCCAGCAGGGGCGGGCCCAACAGCCTCAGCAGGCTCAGCAAGGGCACGCTACGCGGCCGCAAGCAGTCGCCTGGCAACAGCAGAAGGGATGGCTGAAGCAGGGCGGCGGCTGGCAGGGGCATAGCACATGGGCGCAGAATGGCGATCCGAATTGGAACAACGACCATCGCACCTGGGCGCAGCGCGGAGGCTACGGCGGTTACTACATTCCCGAGAACACCTACAATCTCCATTTCGGGGACCATCACTGGTTCCGGATGCATGGAATGCCCGCGATCTACATGGGGTATCCGCGCTTCTCGTACGAGGGCTTTTGGTTCATGCTGGTGGATCCCTGGCCCGGATCGTGGGCGGAGAACTGGTACGCTAACGACGACGTTTACATCGATTATGACGACGGGTACTACCTCTGCAACCGCGCGTATCCGGGCGTCAGACTTGCGCTCATGGTGTCGCTGTAGCGACTAAGGGCGGGGCGACGGAATGATGAAAACCCAGTTGTGGCCGCCTGAAAGGCGGCTGCGGGCACGATTGCCCGCCCTCCATGCCTGCACCTCAAACTGAGCGGCATCGCACCGCACGCGTCGGCTGGCTTCGCGCGGCGGTATTGGGCGCGAACGACGGGATCCTTTCGACGTCGAGTCTGGTGCTGGGTGTCGCATCCGCGCACGCCAGTCACAGCAGCGTGATGGTCGCGGGCGTGGCCGGCTTGGTCGCCGGGGCGATGTCGATGGCGGCAGGCGAATACGTATCCGTACACTCGCAGGCAGACACCGAAAAGGCCGACCTCAAGCTGGAACGCACGGAACTGAGGACAGACGACGCGGGCGAGCATAAGGAACTGGCGGCAATCTACGTCGCCCGCGGGCTCGATGCGGCACTTGCCAAACAGGTTGCCAAGCAACTGATGGCGCACGACGCTCTGGGCGCGCACGCCCGCGACGAATTGGGCATCTCCGCGTCTCTCCGCGCACGTCCGATTCAGGCTGCGCTGGCGTCGGCCGCCAGCTACTTCGCCGGAGCGGCGATGCCTCTGGTGGTTACCGCCATAGCCCCGGCGGCAGGGCTGATTCCGTTTGTCGCTGGAAGTTCCCTGGTGTTTCTGGCGGTCCTGGGAGGGTTGGCCGCGAACGCCGGGGGCGCAGGCGTACTGGTGGGCGCAATGCGCGTCACGTTTTGGGGCGCTCTAGCCATGGCGGTGACCGCGGGCGTCGGAGCGCTGTTCGGAACGGTCTTCGCAGGGGCTTGAGGGCCGCGAAGAGTTTCACCGGCACTTCTCAACTACCACGAAGGTGATGTCGTCGGTTTGCGGCACGCCCTGAGTGAATTCCTCAATGGCTTGCAAGAACTTCCGCTCCAGCGCGTTACTTCCTAAGCGCGCCTCTTGCCGAATGATGGTTAGCAGTCTTTCCTCTCCGAACATTTCTTCTTGCGGGTTTTGCGCGTCCGTAAGGCCGTCGGAATACACCACCAGAATGTCTCCTTTGTCGAGACGGAAAGTGCGGGGTGGATAAGAAGCGGAATCGAACATCCCCAGGAAATGAGCGTCGGAGCGCAGCTTTTCGATTTTTCCCGTGGCGGAACGGAACAAGTAGGCTGGGTTATGTCCCGCGCTGATGAATTGGCCTGTGCCATGAGGGCTCAGGAGAAAGAGAAAAAGCGTAACATACTGAAAGGGGAGCGACCTTTCGCAAAGGAGCTGGTTAACCCGGTTCAGGACCTCCTGCGGTTGGGCCAAGGCGTGAAATTCCATGCTGAGGGCGCCCAACACCATCGAACTTAACAGGGCCGCGGATATCCCCTTGCCGGAGACGTCCGCCAGAACGCCCACCCATTCCCCGGAACTCAGTTGCTGGAAATCGTAGAAATCCCCTCCCACATAGCGTGTCGGACTGTTGTATGCATGGATGCTGAAATTCTCGAACTGGGGCAGGAAACGGGGCAGCAGGCTGGCCTGAGTTTCCTGCGCCAGGGCTAATTCCTGTTCGAGCTTTTCCCGCTCCGCCAGGTTTTTCAGGCGAATCACTTCGCGGCTGGCCTCGAGTTCCCGGACCGTCTCCTCCAGCACCCTGCTGTAGTTCTTGGCTTCCAGGTGCAACAGGCGCACTTCCAGAATATTGTGAACGCGCGCGCGCAGCTCGGCCAGCTCGAACGGCTTGCCGACGAAATCCTTGGCACCGGCTTCGAGAGCGCGCAGCTTTTGGTCCGGCTGCGCGGTGATCACCAGGACCGGAAGATAGCCGTCCTGTTCGATTTCCTTCAGGCCTTCCATCACCTGGAATCCGTCCATGCCGGGCATTTTGAGATCGAGCAGGATCAGGGCGAAGCGGCGCTTGCGGTGAAGCTCGCAGACCTGGCGCGGATCGGTGGTTGATTCGACGGCAGTATAGCCGGCGATGCGCAGCATGCCCTCCAGCAGACGGACGTTGGCTACGAGATCGTCAACGATCAGGATTCTGGCATTCAGAATGTCGGCTGGGCTGACCATGACCTTCGTCGCGATTCAGTTGGCGCGACTGGCCCCTTGCCGCGCGAACTCCAATACTTCGTCCAACGTTTGCATGAACTCATCGACCTTAATCGGTTTGGTGAGATAGCGGAAGAATCCGGCCTGCAGGCCCTTCTCGATGTCGCGGGGCATGGCATTGGCACTGAGGGCCACGATGGGAATGTGCGCTGTGGCCGGGTCTGCGCGAAGAATTCTGAGCGCTTCGATACCACTGATGCCAGGCAAATTGATGTCCATCAGGATCACCTCCGGCTGGTTGTCGCGCGCAAGCTGGATACCCAAGTCTCCGTCTCGCGCAGTCAGCAGGCGCATATCCTTGCGGCGAGCGATGAGTTGCTCGATCAACTTCAGGTTAGCCGGGTTGTCTTCTACATAGAGCAGCGTGCGCAGCGGCGTGCCGTGCTGAACTTGCGTTTCCGGATTTGCCGCGGGCCCAGCTCTGTCAACGGCCAGTTGCGGCGCCGCCGTCGAGTTCAGTTCGAACCAGAAAACGCTGCCGAACCCCACGGTGCTCTCGACGCCGATCTCGCCTCCCATCAGTTCCACCAGGCGCTTGCTCATCACCAGGCCGATGCCCGTGCCTTCCTCGGCGTTTCTCTCTTGTCCGAGACGGTTGAACGGCTGAAAGAGCTGGAGCAGCATATCCGGCGGCAATCCCGCGCCGCTGTCCTTGACGCTGACGCGAACCCGTTCCGGAGTACCCTTGACGCGATCCACGTCCACGACGACCGTTCCATTCGGCTGGTTGTACTTGATGGCGTTGGAAAGAAGGTTGATGAGAACCTGCTTCAGCCGGGTGCGGTCGGCATCCACAAAGCAGGGGACGTCGAACACCGGGAAGGTCATTTTAAGGCCGCGCTTTTGCGCCTGCGGCTCGATCATGGCCTGGCATTCGAACATGACTTCGGTCAGCGAGGTGGGTTCGCGCGACAGCGCCAGCCTGCCGGATTCGATCTGCGCGAGATCCAGGATTTCGTTGATCAGCTCCAGGAGATACCATCCCCCGTGGAGAATCTGGTCGATGCTTTCCGTCTGGGAAGATGTGGGCGGCGGGGAATCGGATTTGATGAGTTGGGCGAAGCCGAGGATGGCATTCAGCGGCGAGCGCAGCTCATGGCTCATGCTGGAAAGGAAATCCGACTTCGCGAGGTTGGCTTTTTCCGCCGCGGCCCTGGCTCGCTTCAACTCGACGTTCTGCTCCTCGATGGCATGGTCGAGAAGCTTGCGCTCGGTGACGTCGCGCGCGGCGGCGAAGACGCCCTGCAGCTTCCGGTCGCGGTCGTAGAACGTGGTTGCGTTGTAGGACACCACGGTGGTCTTGCCGTCGCGGGCGCAGGCGGTGAGCTCGTAGTTGGTGACCTTCTTCTCGCGCAGCACCTGCTTGATACCCGCCTCGGCCCGCGCCGGATCGGTGAAGTAGTTCTTAAACGGGGCGCCGATCAGCTCGTCGCGCGTGCAGCCGGTGAGCGCCTCCATTTGCTTATTGACGTCGGTGATGATGCCCGCCGGATCGGTGGTCATGATCGCGTCGATGTTAGATTCGATCAGGGAGCGCGTGTAGAACTGCTGGTCGCGCAGGCGCTGGTCGAGCTTCATCTGCTCGGCTTCAACCTGCTTGCGCGCGGAATTATCGGTGCCGATCAGCAGGTAGCCGATGATTGCGCCTTGATCGTCGCGCAGCGCCGTAACCGACACGATGGCCGGAAAGCGGCTGCCGTCCTTGCGGATGTAGGTCAGCTCGTAGATGTCCTCGATGCCGCGCGAGGCCTTGAAGACCAGGGCCTGGAAGCCCGGCGTGATGGTGGTCTCGAGCTCGGCGCTCAAGGCCACCGCGCGGGCGATCACTTCCTGCGGGTCGGAGATATCGGCCGGGGTGATCTTGTTCACCACGTCGGCGGCCGCATAGCCCAGCATGCGCTCGGCGCCGACGTTGAAGATTTGAATGACGCCTTTCTCGTCGGTGGCGATACTGGAGAAGTTGGCGCTGTTGAAAATCGCGTTCTGCAAGGCTCCGGTTTTAAGCAGAGCCTCTTCGCGGCGGACCTCGGTGATGACTTCCGCCGTGCGGGCGGCGTCCTCCATGACGGCCGCCACCGCCAATCCATTGGCCATGTGCTTTTCCTTTCCGAGTGTCGTGTTGTCGTTCTATTTGCGCTGGAAGACGAGCGTGATCGGCGCGTGGTCCGGCCTTACGACGCCGACCGTCATGCTGCCGTCCGCGGCCAGGGTGTAGCTTTCGACGGTAACTGCGCCGGATTGCGTGGTGATCACCTTCAGGACGTCGTGATCCCAGCGGGTCTTGCTCTTAAGCTCTTTGCCGGTGTGAATCGTGGCGTTGTTCTGGGCGTCGGTCATGTCGCGGTAGAAGTAGGTCTCGCCGGCGCCTGCATAGACGAAATTGCGGGAGACGGTGATGATGCCCTCCCGCTCGTTTATCGTGACGGTGCCGGTTTGGACCACGGGCTGGCCGGCAAAATCGCTCCGGGTGGGCACCAGCGTCCAGGTGCCGTTCAGGGCGGTGCGGTCGCGCGCGAAAGCCGAGAACGCGAAGAGGAGGGTCGTAAAGACAGCTCCGGTAATTGAAATGGTTGAATATTTCTGCATGACTGGAATGCTAGAGCACGCGCGGTGCCGTTCTGGAGGAAACCGCTCCCTAACGGTCGCGGCTCGGTAACAGTCGGGCAGGGGGTCCCGCTGGTCAGAGCAAGGCATGCCGGCGATAGAACCAGGTCTTGACGGCTTGCACCAGGAACAGGTAGGTCAAGGTCAGCAGCAGAATCGCACCGAGCAGCGACAACGGCAATGGAATGAACCCAAGTACAGCGCCCAGGGGCGTGTACGGCAGCAGGGCGCCGGCAAGGGAGACGGCCGCAACTGCGATCACCAACCGCCCGCTCGGCCTGCTCTTGAACGGGTTGCCAGCCGTCCGGATTACAAACACCACCAGCGTCTGGGTAATCAGCGATTCCACAAACCAACCGGTCCGGAACAGCGGCGCGTTGGTGGAGGCGTGGAAGAGCCAGAGGAGGACTCCGAAAGTGAGGAAATCGTAGATGGAGCTGATGGGGCCGATGATGGTCATGAACTGCCGAATGAAACTAATTTGCCACCGCTTGGGCCTGTGCACTATTGCCGGATCGACGTTATCGCCGGGGACGGCGACCTGCGAAGTGTCATAAAGGAAATTGTTCAGCAGGATTTGAGTCGGCAACATGGGCAGGAATGGCAGGAAGAGCGATGCCGCAGCCATGCTGAACATATTGCCGAAGTTCGAACTGGTGCTCATGATGATGTACTTCATGATGTTGGCGTAGCAGCGCCGCCCTTCGAGCACGCCCTCGTTGAGGACCGCCAAATCCTTCTCCAGCAGGATGATTTTCGCGGCATCCTTGGCCACATCCACGCCATTCATTACGGAAATGCCGACGTCCGCGGTATGCAGCGACGGCGCGTCGTTGATGCCGTCGCCGATGTACCCGACGACGTGCCCGCGCGCCTTCAGACCGAGGATTACCCGGTTCTTTTGTTCCGGAGACACGCGCGCGAAGATGGCGCCGTGCTCCGCCTGATAAGCCAGGGCAGCGTCGTCCATGGTGTCCACCTGGCTGCCGGTGACCATACGGTCGGTAGCCAGCCCGACATCGTGTGCCACCTTCTGCGTCACGTACTGGTTGTCGCCAGTCATGATGAGGACGGAGACGCCGTTGTTTTTCAGCGCTTCAAGGACCGCACGAATTCCCTCCTTGGGCGGGTCGAGGAAGGCGGCAAACCCGGCTAGCGTCATGTCCCGCTCGGCATCGAGCGCATAAGCGCCTTGCTGCTCCACCTTCCGGACTGCGACTCCCAGGGCGCGGAATCCGTCGGCACTCAACTTCTTGAAGGTCTCCGCCGCTTCGGCTCGCCGGCTTTCGTCGAACGGTTGGGCCGCCCCGTCGATCATGACGGTCGCGCAGATGGCAAAGACGCTTTCCGCCTCGCCCTTGGTGATGAGGATGTGTTCGCCGCCATGCCGCACCACCACGGACAGGCGCTTGCGGTTGAAGTCGAAGGGGATCTCGTCCACCTTCTCATACTCCACGATGGCGGGGCGCTGGTACTTCAGGATGGCGTCGTCCAGCGGGCTCTTGATGCCGGTTTGAAAGTAACTGTTTAGATAGACGAACTTGAGGACGTCTTCGTTGTCCTGCCCGTGAACGTCCACGTGCTTGTCGAGCGCGATCTCGCCTTCGGTCAGGGTTCCGGTTTTGTCGCTGCAGAGAATCTCCACGCTGCCGAAATCCTCGATTGCCGAAAGTTGTTTGACCAGAACCTTTTTCTTGGCCATCCGCCGCGCGCCCTGGGCGAGCGTGATGGTGATGATCATGGGCATCATCTCGGGCGTCATCCCGACGGCCAGGGCAATCGAGAACAAAAACGATTCCAGAACCGGACGGTGCAAGACGATGTTCACCAACAGGACGAAGAGCACCAGCAGCATGATCACGCGCGTGATCATCAGCCCGAAGTGGCGTATGCCGCGGCCGAATTCGGTCTCCGGCGGGCGTTTGGACAGGCGTTGGGCGATCTCGCCGAAGGCGGTGTCTTTGCCGGTGCGAACGATGACCGCGGTGCCCATCCCGGTTTGCACCGCGGTCCCCAGGAAGACGCTGTTGGCGGCGTCGGCAATGCCATGTTGGCCCGCTGGAAGATCGGCCGCCGCCTTGTCCACGGGCAAGGACTCCCCCGTGAGCGCGGACTCGCGCACGTGCAAGTCCTTGGCATCCAATAAGCGGGCATCGGCCGGCGCCAGGTCGCCGCAATTGAGCCGGACGACATCGCCAGGGACCAGTTCCGCGGTCGGCAACTCGGCTTCATGGCCGTCGCGCAAGACCGCGGCAGTGGTCGCAACCTGCTTCCGAATATCCTCCACCGCATGCCGCGCCTGAAACTCCGTGTAGAAGTTCACGATCACGCTGAGCAGGACGATGGCGATGATGATGGAGCCGCCGACAGGATCGCCCAGCGCAATCGAGATGCCGCTGGCCGCCAGGAGAATCAGAACCAGGGGATTGGCAAAGAACTGCAGAAAAGCGATCAGAGGCGCGAAGCGGGACTCTGCGGCCAGGCTGTTGGGTCCATGCTGACGCAGTCGCTGTTTGGCCTCGGCGGAAGTCAGTCCGGCGGGATTTGCTTCAAGCAGGCTGAGCAGGTCCCGCAGGGGCATGTCCCAGAAGCGGTCCAGCGGTTTGTCTGGTTTGCTCGGTGGCATTTTCGGCTCGTGGATAGGGCTGTCGGGCGAACTGGGGCTTGAATGCACGGCTAGTGCCAAGTCCCTGCATAGCAGGCAGTACCCGGACAGCCGTCCGCCGCTGGCAATTCGACCGGCAGCAACTGCCGGGACCCGTGCAGAATCTGCACGTTGCGTCAGTGGCGCTTCTGGTGGGGCAGACCATCGTTTGTGGTCTGCCGCCTGCGGGGAGCGTTGGCAGGCGACATAAAACGATCGCCTGCCCCACGCCCGCAGGTTTGGACCCGCTCTTGCAGTGATCGATCGCGAAGGAGCAAAAAGATGCTTTGGACAATTTGCATAATTGTGCTGGTTTTGTGGGCTGCGGGGATGGCAACCTCATACACCGCCGGCGGGCTGATTCACATCCTGTTAGTCATCGCCGTGGTAGTAATGATAATCCGGCTGATTCAGGGACGCAGAGTGCTCGGTTAGTGCATGAGTCTGCACATCGAACAGCGGGAAAGCGAAGGCATTGTTATTCTCGACTTGAAGGGCCCGCTCACCTTGGGACATGGAGATTCGGAACTGCGCGACACCCTGCGCGCCTTGCATCAATCCGGCAAGGTCAATATCGTGTTGAATCTCAAGGAGGTCAGCCACATTGACAGCACCGGGCTGGGGACGTTGGTCTTCGGGCTGGCCAAGCTGCGCAAGGCCGGTGGAAGGCTGGCGCTGGTCAACGTCGATAAGTCGCACCTGGAACTCTTCTTACTGACCAAGTTGGCCCTCGCCTTTGAGTTCTTCGACGATGAACAGGAGGCGATTAACAGCTTCTTCCCGGACCGGGCCGTGAAGCCCTTCGACATCCTCAGCTTCATTCAGCACAAAGATCAGCGCAATTCCATTCGGACTTGAGCGTCCGTTCCGCCGGAAGGTGGTAAAATGGAAACAAATGCCCCAAGTAGCTGCGGTTTCGGGCCGGATTCTGATCGTCGACGATGACGAACGCCAGCGTACGGCCCTGGCTGCCATGCTTTCCGATCGTGACTTTGAAACGCAGGTCGCGGGCGACGGGCAGGAAGCGCTGGAACGGCTCACGGCCTTCAATCCGGACGTCATCGTGGCGGATTTGGTGATGCCGCGCATGGACGGTTTCGAACTGCTCCGGTACTTGAAGGATCGCGGCGACCTCACTCCGGCGATTGCGCTCACGGGATTCGGCAGCATGGACAAGGCGCTGTCCGCCGTCCACGACCTCAAGGCATTCTGGTACCTGGAAAAGCCGGTGGAACCGCGGGCCTTCAAGATTCTTCTGGAACGCGCGATTCGCTACAAGCGAAGCCTGCAGAAGACCGACGAGTTGAAGCGCGATCTGAGCTTTCGCGGCGTACTCGGGGAACTGGTGGGCATTTCCCCGGCGATGCAGCAGATCTTCACGCTAATCAGGCAGTTGGCGCCCACCTCGGCGCCCGTATTGATCCGTGGAGAGAGCGGCACCGGGAAGGAACTGGTGGCGCGCGAGATCCATAAATGCAGCTCGCGCTGCGATGGACCTTTTGTCGCGATCAATGCAGCCGCCTTACCCGAGACGCTGGTTGAGAGCGAGTTATTCGGCCACGAGAAAGGCTCGTTTACTGGCGCCATGGAGCGTTCGGCCGGCTGCTTTGAGCAGGCTCACGGGGGCACGTTGTTTCTCGACGAAATCGGCGAGATGCCACAGTCCACGCAACCCAAGCTGCTGCGCGTGCTCGAGGACTTGAAGGTGCGGCGGCTTGGCGGCAAGCATGAAATCGCAGTGGATGCGCGGGTACTTGCCGCGACCAGTCAGGAACTCGGATCGCATTTGCGCGAAGAGCTTTTCTATCGATTGAGCGTATTTCAGATCGTAATCCCGCCGCTTCGGGAACGTAAAGAAGATATTCCGCCGATCGCCGATGTGATGCTGCGGAATCTGAATGAGAAATACAGCACGCGCGTTACAGGGGTCGCCGCCGAAGTGCTGGATCTTTTTCATCGCTACGATTGGCCCGGCAATGTGCGGGAGTTGCGCAATATTCTGGAGCGGGCCACCATCATGGCGGGCGAGGGTTTGATCCGCATGGCGAACCTGCCTTCCCCTGTGTTCGGTGAAGGCTCCGACCAGTACGCCCGGCCTTCAGCCGCCTATGAAGGCCCTACCATGCTCCAGCCTGGCCAGCCACTGATGAAACTCGAGGAGACTTACATTAAACTGACCCTCGAGCACGTGCGCGGCAATCGCAAGCTGGCTGCCGAAATGTTGGGAATCAGCCTGCGGACGCTGCAGAACCGCATTGCCGCATTGCGCGAAGAGGCGAAGGCGGCAGTGGCCGGCGCCTGAACGGTTCATTGCGCAGGGCTTGCAGCAGCGAGCCCGCCAATCGACTCAGCGCCGCGATTGGCGATGCGCGCCGCCGCCCAACCCGCCCAGATCGACGATCACCGCGAGCAGCAGCCACACCAGATTGACTCCCGACGTCGGCATGCCGCTGTTCAGTTCCCACGCATATACGATGGTGGTGAGCGGCAGGAAAATGAAGCCCAGTACCGGCAGCAGCAGGCCACCGTGGAATGCGCGCTGCAGGTAGGTCGAGAAGAACCACATTAACGCCAGCGCGACGCGCGGAAACAGCAGGACGATGAGCAGGAGGAAGCAAGGCATAGTCGGTCTCAAGCGGACGACACGCGCCCGCGGAGTACTCCCGGAGCACGTAAATGTCCAAACCATCTTCGGCTCGCCGCTGGGCGGCTTAGCTCCGGTGGAGTGCGGCGCTTGGCGAAGGCGGTGGCACAAGACCAAGATGGCGGAAGCCGGAGTGCCGGAGTCGGCCATGGTTGATATCATGGGACAGATGGGCACAGCGATGCTTCGGAGGTATTCGCGTACATGGCAGGCCGCCAACCGGGATGCCTGCAACTGTCCCTAACCTAATGAATGGGCGCGTAGCTCAGGCGGATAGAGCATCTGCCTTCTAAGCAGAGGGTCGCCGGTTCGAGTCCGGCCGCGCCTACCAATACTTTCAATAAGATACGGGACATTTTCGGCTACCAGCGAAACTCGCTGTAGATGATTTTGTAGCTGTCGCTTTCCTCACGTTTCAACAACGTCCATAGTTCTTCGCTTAGCTTGCGAGTGAAACCGCGTCAATGGGCCGGATAATCGTAACGAAGGGCGTCGCGTGGGACTGTCGAGGAAACCAGGCGATTTCTCCACAGTGGGCGTGGATGTGAAGGGTCCAGGTTCGGCCCCTTGAGGCGCTACTGCGGCCGGTTCTTCAATTCGGCAGTGTGCGCGGATAGAGAACCCTCAATACAGGCAGCGCGGTCAACGTCGTTGGCGCTTTGGTTACAAGTCCTGCTGTAGTTTTTAAACCAAGCGAGATGCTCTCTCCGAAGTGAAACTTGGGCATCTTGCGGCAAACGACTCAGGGTTTGATGGTAGGTAGACGCCATTTCCGCTTCAAAGTTGGCCAGACGGCCATCACGGCAAATGAGCAGTTCAACCCGGGTGCGAGCCTTTCCACAATCGAAACTTGGCCTGACCGCGGGCTGATATGTGTTTGGCGCGCTGGGCGTATTGGCGCTCTGGGGGGAAGGGGCCTGAACATATCCGACGGGCTGCGACGGCTGGAATTGTGGCCGCGATGCGTGTTGTATTTCATAGATGCCGATGCCGAGGCCGGCCACTACAAGGCAGAGCGTAATGATTCGCGTAACAACATCGGCGCTCTTTTGACCGGTTTGGCAGAGGGCAACGATGGTGTGGAGCGGAATAAGCACTACGGCCATCAGCGCACGGCAAATGCCGACGAACAGGAAGACGAGGATGCCGTTGATCCATCCTCCGCTCCGGTCGCCTTTGTTATCCGAATCCTCCTTCATGCTGCCGCCCGCCCGAATGCCGCTATGGAAGATTTGGGTGATTTGGAAGCCAATGTACGAACCTGTGCCCATGTAGCCAATCCACCGACATTCCGGGTCCGGGTGTTCGAGCCGCCCGAGAAAACGGATTTTAAACTGGCCCTGTTCTCCGCATTTTGGGCAGGTGTGGCCCGTGAACTTGTGAAGGCCTATCACAACGGTCACCTGGCTGCCTTGGGCATTCAGAGCCGCTACATAGTAATCCACCATGTACTTCGGAATAAAAGCGCTGCTGTCGCAGAGCGCGTACCACTGCTTTTCCAAGAGTGTCAACGATGATCCGGAGGCCTTGCGCGGAGGAGGAGGCGCTTTCCGCACTTCATCAGAAGGCGGGTTGAACTTCCTCCCGGCGGCCCCGTCGCTGTAGCCAGCGGAGAAGTGGCCGCCAGGATCATCATGAAGCAGTCCCATCGTCATTTGGGCCAGCCGACCCCCGAGGGTGTCCTTTCGGCCCCTGTCGTATCCCTCGCGGTACAGGTCAATCGGTGCTGGCATAAGGAACCTCCGTTAACGGAATATAATAACACCCGAAACTGCCGAATACTAAACTAAATTGCGGCCGGACTTGCCCCCACGGGCGACCACGAATGACGGTCCTCTGTCATCCCGCCATTGTGGCGGAATGTCAGAGGGCCTATACCGATTGCCTGGGCCGCTCGCCAGGCCATCCCAAACTTTCAGACCCTCGACGTCAAGTTCCCCTTAAGAAGACGGCGACCCGGCAACAGCAAACTGCCTTCCGTCGAAATCGGTCGCGGCGTATGAAGCCCCTTGTTGATAACCTAGTAATTGTCAGCCTAGGCTAAGGTATGGTAATATATAGACATAATTGAATACAAACCTAAACTCGCGGCGTCAGCCGTGGGCATGGTATGAGAAACTGGTTCAACCCGAAGACGGTCATCCGTCTTGCTGTCTGTTGAACCAGTTACCAAGGGAAACCTTGGTAGGCCCGCAAGGACCAAGCGAGATTGGGTGGCCTTTTTTTGGTTGTTAATTAACGACACACTAAAGCTTTACAAGTTGTCTTATTGGTCGCTTTTATGTCACATAAAGAACCCACTGAACTGCTGACTATTCAGCAGGCCTGCTGTTTGATCAACGTTCACCCCAATACCTTGAGGAATTGGGAGCGAAAAGGTAGAATTTCTGCTTTAAGGATTGGCTCCCGCCACGACCGCCGATATCGGCTGGCTGAACTGCTGGGCTTGCTGTCATCAAAAGTAGAGACAGTGGAGACATATCCCTCTTTTGCCGCAGGGCCGCAAAAGGCAAAAGCATCCGACTTCACGCAGCTTAGGCCCGAGACGGTGTTTGCGCTTATTGCCCGCTATTGTATCTCTCTGTCACAAGCCGCCGAGCTCACCGGCTACCATGAGGACTATCTCGGCCAGACAGCTCGCCTTGGGGAGCTTAAGGCTATTAAGATCGGGAGACATTGGATAACCCTTCGTTCGAGTCTGGAAGAATTTTGCAGAGCCCATGCCCGACCCTACCCTCACAAACGTCCCTAATGACAACGGCCTCGCGGGCGGGATTCCCAACAATGTCAAGTTCTCCTTAGAAAGCAGGCGATCCCTCGGCCTTTTCAACCCCGCTCGCCCGGACCAAGAATGGGAAGTTCCGTGGCGCTTAGGTTCTTTAGGCTCCCTTCGTTCTGGTAGTAGTTTGACTTCCTGTCGAGTTTATCCTATGCTTTGGACATCAACAGGTAAACCGTTTCTTTAAGACACAAAAACCAAGCTCATCAGCTAACAGCATTTGTCAATGGGGTATTCTTGGCAAAAACCGGTAGGTAAAACATGCGCGGCGATTTCCATAGCGGTTTTGCTATTGGCAAGCCAAGGGGCTTTGGCTACCAATAACACCTCCATTACTACCGACACTAATGTCCAATTAAGCGGCTCAGGCCTGACGGTGACCTTGGCAGCGGGCAGCACGTTGGTCAGCTTTTCCTCTGGGTCAACCACCCTAACCTTGAACCTAGATCCGACTTCCAACGTCACGGTCAAGTCAGCCAATCTCTACACGCTGACCAACAGCTTAAGCCTGCCCACCCAATGCAGCGGCACCAGCTACTCCTACGTGGATTTTACTTCCACGTCAACCCAGGCCGTGATAGTTACCCCGACCACCACTCCGGCCTGCCTTCCCAACATTACGGCTTTTGGCGCCTCTCCCTCTTCCATCACATCCGGCCAAAGCTCCACTCTGTCCTGGACAGTATCCCGTGCCACTTCATTAGGCCTGGATAACGGCTTGGGTTCGCAGTCCACCCTTTCCGGCTCGGTCAACGTCTCTCCCACCCAAACCACCACCTATACCTTAACCGCGGCCAACAGCACTGGCACCACTACCGCCCAAACCACGGTCACGGTGACCAGTTCTGGAGGTGGCGGAGGTGGCGGAGGTGGAGGTGGGGGCGGAAGGGGAGCTTTTTACCCCGCGCCCAGCATTACCTCCTTTTATGCTTCTCCCGGCAACATCAACCCTGGCAGCACCAGCTACCTGTACTGGACTACCTCGAACGCTTCGGCGGTCAGCCTAAGCCCACAGGTCGGCACCAGCACTCTACCGATTGCCTCCAGTAGCGTGGCCGTCGATCCTGTGGTCACCACTCTTTATACCCTAACTGCCAGCAATCCAGCCGGCCAAACCGTCTCTGCCACCACCACGGTGTTGGTCGCTGGCAGCGGCCCTGGCTTAAGTGCCGGGCCAGGCACTCCCGCCTACTGTTTGGTCAATAATACCGGTACCTTTTACCTCATCTTAAGCGGCATCCGCCACGGCATCACTGATCCGGGGATTTTAAACTCTTATGGTTATGGCTTTACGAACTCCATTACGGATACCGCCTTGTACGAGCAGCTGCCCAGTGGAAGCCTGTTGTCGCCGAATGACGGAGCCTTGGTCAAAACCGCCCAAGACCCCACGGTCTACCTGATCGCCGACCAGCAGCGTCACGGCTTTACCTCGGCTTCCGTGTTTTTGGCTTCGGGCTTTAAGTGGAGTTCTGTCCTGGTGGTAACCGCGCCCGAGCTCAACGCCTTGCCCTTGGGAGCCATCATCTCCAGGCACTTGCAGGGGGTTAACATTACCTCTGGCGGCACGGTTTACTACCTGGGCGACAGTTTCCGCTACCCGTATCCCTCCCTGGCCGTTTACAACTCCTGGAACCTGGCCAATGACTTTTCGACAATAGTGCCGGCCAATGGCGCTGACCTAACCATACCGGTCGGGCCTAACGTTACGGCCAGAACCAGCTGCAGCGGTTAATTTGTATTCCGCGGGCTTTCCAGCAGTGCTTTCCAAACGATCAGTCAATTTATGTTTAAGTTTACCGTAGCGACCGCTTGCGTAATCGCAATCAACTGGGTTGGGATTCAAGTCATCCGAATCACCCTAGTCTGGCTCGGCGCGTTTGATCTTGCGAAGCCTTTACCGTGGACAGTTACGATTGCGTTTGGCGCACCGGCCTTCGCCGTCGTTGTCGTCCTCGCGTTTAATGTTGTGGTCGCTATTCTGGGACGAATCCTTTCCCATTACATGCGAATGCAGATCGGGGAGCTCAGCGCGATTGCGTACCGCTATGTTTTCGTATGGTGCTCGTTGGCCTCGGTAGCGCTGTGTGGTCCGCTGTTAGTGTGTTCGACGGGCCACAGAGTGCACACAGGGTTCTGGATTCTGTCGAGCCTATCAGCCGTGACGAGCATTGCCGTGCGAAAACCTCCTCGGATGCGGAGTGACCTGCTTCGCCACGGGTTTACAGCTCTTGTGAATGTTGTCCCGTATGTGTTTTTTCTGAGCTATCTACTCTTCGTGTCGTACGTGGTGAGCACGTATATTTATGGTGTCGGATGTTCCGAAAACTATTGGTCAGGAACCGAAGGCACATTCAAGGTGGGCACGTTCGCCCTACTTTCGGGTTTGACGGGCCTGGTCGTGCTGTTGTCGGCCAGGTTCGGCGTGAATTCGCCATCAATGCATATGTTTTATCAGTCGCGGATCGCCGAGGCCTACCTGCGTGAAGTGCTCCCGGGCGGCGAGACTTCGTTGGCATCCAGAAGAGACACGACTGGCGCTAACAGCGGACTGGCGCAGGAAATGCTAGGGCTGGAGAACTTAACGCCGGAGCGCACTGCGGGTTACAACGGTCCTTATCTGTTGCTGAATGCCGCCGTGAACGTGACCAGTAGTGACGAACCGGCCTGGCAAGACCGGCGAGCCGCGAACTTTCTTTTCTCGCCGCTATACTGTGGGTACCAACCTGCCCGGCGGGCGATTAAGGCCAAGAAGCTTTTGGGGAATGACGGGACGTCTCAGGAACTCGACCAAGGTCGAAAATGGAAGCCGGAAAAACTCTCCAAATACGGTTATAAAAGGACGGCAGATTACCGATACGGCAACGAGGTAGGCATCCGCCTCGCCCAGGCGATGTCAATATCAGGTTCGGCGATCGGCTCCACGATGGGATATCATAGCTCGCCCCGCATCCGCTTTCTTCACACCGTTCTGAATCTGCGGCTTGGCTGGTGGTTTGCGAATCCGCGCTATCACGGCAGCTGGGAAGGATGCACGCTGCGCTCACGCATCGGGCTCCTGGTGTCTGAACTCGCCGGCCGAACGAACGATCACGGGCCCGTGATTCATCTCTCAGACGGCGGGCATTTCGAGAACCTCGGCCTCTACGAACTGGTCCGGCGCCGCTGCCGATTGATCCTCATCAGCGACGCCTCCGAGGACCATCTAGGCCAAGGCCGGGATCTCGGCAACGCGATTGAGAGGTGCCGCACTGACTTCGGTGTCGAGATATATCTGGATATCAGGCCGTTGCAGATGCCGCAAGGTGAATACGCGAAGGCGAATATCGTTCACGGCGAGGTGATCTATGGCAAAGGTCGGATCGGAAAGCTGATCTACATCCGTCCGACGTTAACCGGCAGCGAGCCGGTTGACATCCTAAGCTACTCGAATCTGCACTCGCGGTTTCCGCACGAATCTACGGCCAACCAATGGTTTAAGGAGTCGCAGTTCGAGAGTTACCGCCGGTTAGGATTGCATGTGGGACTAGAGATTACTGCATTCCTTGAAGAGAAAGGCGGACCAGACGGGTTGATTGCGGATGGACAAGCAGAGAAGGCTGATGAGTCTTAGGTAACGAGTGTCAGGCGGTGATCCCGCAGCGGCGAAGAAGAAAATGTTGTAACCCGTGTCCGGCATTGCAGGCTGTGCCATGACGGCTATCCAAAATGGAACACGCCAAAATTCATATAGTTAACCGGCACATAACAAAGGCGGCCGAAGGCGCTGCCGCCGGTCCGCTATCGGTACCTGCCATCGAGCGGTTTCTGCGCACCGGCGAAGAAATCTGGGAAGGAGCCGGCTCAGGCCGTTTCACCCTTGCCCAGATCAACCAGGACGGAATCTACACCCAAGCGGTGAAGACCGGAATGACGATCCTGTTTGATCTTCTGTCCGAATTGCTCCCAACAGAGGAGCGGTCAGCCCACCCGGTGCTTCCGGAAACGATTCGGCAGCGCTTTGAGCCGATGGTGAGGGGGCTAGTGCAAGTTGATTGGCAGGAAGTGGCCTTGCACGAGCTCACCAGACGGATGTTCGTCCTGAACTTTCCTGGGACAAAGGCGGCCATGGCAGCAGAAATGAAAACCTGCTACCTGGGCGCGGCCTGGCAGATTCTCTGGGGCTTCTTTGAAGATCATGGGCTGAAGCCGGAGGAAATTGAGATCAAATGCGATGGGCTGTCTGCGGGGGAATTTGCCCACGTGCGGTCATCCGCCCTGCTCATTGATGATCCCTATAGCGATGTCGTTGTCCATGAGGCGGCCCACTTGCTGCATTACCTGAAGCCGGAGCACTACGGATTACACGTCCGTCGAGGCCAGGAACGGTTCGTGGATGTCGAGTTTCGGCACCGCGAGCTTTTCGCCTATGCATGCGAGGCGTACTCGCGCGTGGTTCTTCAGGGAGAGCGGAGAAAGAGGATCGCGTTTGCCGACAAAATGCGCGCTGATGCGTTCTCCTTCGCACGCGATGAGTTCGAGTCGGTAGCCGCACTGGTGATTGCGGCCGCTGCCGCTCGAAACGGCTGGCGGGTGATCCGCAAAGCAACCGTTATCTCTCCGATTCGTAGGCGGCCCTTGATGATCGGCTCCAAGGATAGCCCGGCGGAAAATCTGGGACTGTAGATGATTTTGTAGCTGTTCAAAGCCTTCTGCTTCAACAGGGTTCAACAAGCCTCAACACGCTCCGCGTATTCCATTGAAACGTAAATACTTGAAAATAGGTAGCTTACGAAGTCCTACGCACACCGCCTTCTAACAGGTGGATCTCGGGTAAATACCCTACGCCATTTGCCCTGTGTTTTCAATGACTTACAAAAAACGGGTGTTGAAGTTTGTTGAACCTTGAGGACACCTCGTCTACAGTTTTCGCTACAATTTCCGGCGGGCGCTACCGGAAGGCCCGCAAAACGGGCGTTTCGAGTATGGCGACCCTCTGCAATTACGGCAGAGGGTCGCCTGGCGGACCGGCATGTTGGATGCCATGGAATCTCTCGATTCTCCTTCATACTACAGCTACAATTTCGACTACAATCGACACCGCGGCCAGCACCGAGGTTTTTGCAAGTTATTGAATTCAGGGGACTATCGGCCTGATAACTTGAGGCGGTCACCTGCACTTGCAGCAGACGGTCGCCCGTACCAAAATCGTTATTAGGGTGCAATTCAAGCGGCGCGAAAGCCTGGGCAGCGCCAGGGCGGCCCTCTGTCTTCCCGCCACAATGGCGGAAGGTCAGAGGGCCGGGCCGGGAATTCTGGCTATTGACTCGAATCCTCCGCTGGCAGACCTTGAGGAACTGGTGGGGAAGTCACTGGGAGCGGTCCGCAACATAGCGATGCTGTTGCGGCCTTCGATGCTGGACGACCTCGGGCTAGTCCCGGCGCTCCAATGGCAGGGACGCGAGGTATCCAAGAGAGCCGGCCTGCGCGTGCGGATAACGGCTACGAATACAGCCTTCCTGCGAGAAGGCTAGCTCGGCCCTGCTGACCCCAGGATCTCCAAGAGTTGACGAGCGTTAACGATTTTGGTCGTCTTGTAAGGCTTTTTGAAGTGCCGGGTGTTTTCGGTGACGATGTAGTGGGCTTTGGCAGCGACCGCGCATTCGTAGATGCGGTTGTCTTCTTCGTGCTCGGAGATTTTCAACTTGCCTGGCGGCTTAACTTTGATGCTGGCGCGCTGTAACACGCCGCGCAACCAAGCGATCCGCCTCCGGTCGAGGTGCTTCAGGCGTTCAAATTCAAACACCAGGCAGTATTCGGCCAGTACGTCGTCGGTAATGTAGGGCCGGATTTCCTTGGAGACGATAAAGTCAAACAGCCGGGCGTTTGGCCCGGTTGGGGAGATGACGGCGGAAACCAGGACACTGGTGTCGATTACGACCCGAATCATTTGACGCGTCGTTTAGCGGTTTTCTTCTGAATCGCCTTGCGGGCGGCGGCCACGGCGGCGTTGATCTCGCTCATGGGCATCTTGTCGATGCCTTTTTCTTTGGCTTCCTGCCGGATCTCGGCCACGACCTGGGCCAGTTCACGGAAGGCCTGCTTGGGATCTTTGTGGCGGTCAGCGATAACCGAGCGGTCGATGGTGAACTGCGGGGTCACCAAAAACTGGCCGCCTTTGACCACGGCCACTTTTAACAGGGTGCCTTCAGCCACACCGGCTTCCTCCCGCAGGCTGCGGGGGATGACCATTTGGCCTTTTCTTTGAAGCTTGACTAAAGCATTTGACATAAACAGCTGAATTCTAGGAAAGTCAGCCGGGCTGACTTTCCGCTTAATGTATTCTAGAGGCATCATAGCGTTTAGAAACAGACCTGTCAAATGCCGGGGCTGGCGGCGCCGCACTGACAACTGGGCTGGATTCGTTGATCGCATCGCGGACTGACAACCATGACGGGCCGTGATCCGCGCTGCTCAGACCCTTCCACCGGATCCAACCGGGCGTCATAAACCTCGCCCCGCTTCATAAGCGCCGGTCAGCGTCCAGCCCCAGCTCCTCGTGGAGAGTTTCCCAGTCCGCCTGCGCAAACTCCTCGAGAATTTGGTGCACATCCCGGCCAGGATCGTCTCAGGTGGGCTGATTGGCGTTCTGCCGACAGCCGCGCGGATCTCGACGGGGGCTGGCACAGAAATCAAAGCGCCTTTCCGATAGACTGAAGCAAGGCCCACGGCCCAAGGGATTCCTAAAATGCAACGCATTGCCATAGCGGGTGCTACCGGCTATATCGGCGGGAGACTTGTGCCGCAACTGCTCGCTTCCGGCTATGCGGTGCGATGCCTCGTGCGCTCTCCTGCGAAGTTGGAAGGCCGCGCTTGGGCCTTAGACTCCCGCATTGAGATCCGCAGAACCGATCTCGCCGACGCGCCATCGCTCACGCGTGAGTTGGAAGCGTGTGGCGCGGCGTTTTACCTGGTTCACTCGATGATGTCGGCCGGCGACGAGTATGCGCAACGCGACCGGCAACTCGCCCTAGCATTCGGACGGGCTGCCCGCGACGCCCGAGTAGGGCGCATCATTTACCTTGGCGGTCTGGGTGAAACCGGTTCGCACCTAAGCAAGCATCTGTCTTCGCGCCGTGACGTGGAGGCGGCGCTTGCCTCTGCGGGAGTGCCGGTCACGGTGCTGCGCGCCGCGATGATCATCGGCTCCGGCTCGGCCTCTTTTGAGATTCTGCGGTATCTCGTCCATCGGTTGCCAGTCATGATCACACCGAAGTGGGTGAACACTCCGTGCCAGCCAATCGCAGTCCAAAACGTGATCACGTACCTGGTCGGCGTGCTAGCAGTGCCAGAAACCACGGGTGGCGTATTCGACATCGGTGGGCCTGAAGCGCTGTGCTACAGCGACATCATTCGCCTCATGGCGGAAGAGCTCGGTCTTTCCCGACGCTGGCTCATACCGGTTCCAGTCCTGACGCCTCGCTTGAGTTCTTATTGGATTCATCTTGTGACTCCATTGAGCCACAAGATCGCGATACCGCTGGCCGAAGGGCTAAAGAACCCAGTCGTGTGCCGTGATGACCGGATCACGCATTTGGTCCCGCAGAAACTGTTGAACGTTCGCGAAGCTATCCGCGCCGCACTCAGCCAATTTACGGCACGTCAGGTGGAGACGAACTGGTCGATGGCTGGCCCGATGCCCGGCGATCCGGATTGGTCTGGTGGCACAGTCTTTCGCGACACCCGCGAAGTCGCCATCGACGCGCCGGCCGGGGCAGTATTCCGCGCCGTATGTCGCTTAGGCGGGCAGCGTGGCTGGCATGGCGCCAATTGGCTCTGGATCATCCGTGGCTGGCTGGATCGGCTGGCTGGCGGCCCTGGATTGCGCCGCGGGCGCCGTGATCCCGAGGCCCTCAGCTACGGCGAGGCGCTCGACTTCTGGCGCGTCGTCGGCTTGGAGCCAGACCGTTGCGTCTCGTTACGAGCCGAAATGCGATTACCGGGCGAAGCGTTGCTCGAATTCCGAATCGAACCACATAACAAAGGCCAATGCATCCTCCACCAGACAGCTTTGTTCCGGCCCCGCGGGCTGCTCGGTTTGATCTACTGGTACGCGGTGCTCCCGTTCCATCACCTTGTGTTCCGCGGGATGCTGGCCGGCATCCAGCGCGATGCCGTTCAGATCGCTCTGCTGCCTCAGCCATGACCCTCGCCAAACACCGCTGACGGCGGAACCCTGCACTCCTATTGCGAAATCCCCTTCTGACCACGGACCGGGCTCGGCGTTCCGAACAATGTTGGGGATCAATGCCTGGTCCGTCAGCGTTTCCCTAGCCGTTGTTTTACGGAACCGCTGGAGCTTCGCACTACTAAGGAATTAGTAGAGACTGTAGATGATTTTGTAGCTGTTCAAAGCCTTCTGGTTCAACAAGGCTCAACAGGCTTCAACAGACGGCCCGTAATTCATTGAAATCTAAACACTTGAAAATAGGGCACTTGCGAAACGTGCCATCCACCGCCTTCTAAGCAGAGGGTCGCCGGTTCGAGTCCGGCCGCGCCTACCAATGTTTTCATTAAGATACCTTTGAGATTAGCGACCCTCTGCACTTGCGGCAGAGGGTCGCCCGATTCAAAACCTGTTGATTCAAGCGATCCGAGCCCCGGCGCGAAGCCTGGCCGCGCAATGTGATCTTGGGCAGCCGACCCCTTCCTTTTCTTCGGGAAGAGTGTAGCCTTGCCGAGGCTCGTCTGTCGGGGCTCGGCAGAAGTACCGACCCGCCGTGGACGGCGTACAATAGTGCCATGGGAATACAGGTCGATGCCGTGTACGAAGATGGAGTTCTCAAACCCGTACAACCACTTGGCTTAGCAGAGCACGAGCATGTTTCGGTTACAGTGAGCAAGGCCGCACCCGCGCCCGGTTCTCCGCAACTCGATATTGCATACCTCGAAAGTCTCCAGGCAAACCTGTTGCATGCCGGGCCGGCACCTGGAATAGAAGAGGTTCGACGGCGACTTTCCAAGATCCCCGGCTCAATGACGGGGGATTTCGTCGCTGAGCGCGAGGATCGGTAAACTTGTCGGCCTACTTTTTCGACACCAGTGCGTTGGCCAAGCTGTATCACCCGGAGGTCGGAACACCCAAAGTCGTCGAGATCATCGAGGCCGTCGGCGCACAGATCCGGATTTCGCGGCTAACCGTGGTCGAATTGCGATCCGTGTTTGCTATCAAGGTCCGGACGCAGGTCGTCACCCAGGAAGACGTGAGCTTGCTTCTGCGCCAATTCCAGGAGGATGTCGTCTCGCGGAAGTTCCAGATATTCGCCGTGCAGGAATCGGAGTTCGGGTTAGCTGAGCGCCTGATTGAACGGTACGCCTTCAGTAAACCCCTACGCACGCTCGACGCGGTACAGCTAGCCGTCGCACTCGGGTTGAAGAGCCAGGGCCTGATCGACCACTTCGTCGCCGCGGATGCGGCCCTGTGCGCGGTCGCCGCGCTGGAGGGTTTGTCCGTTTTAGACCCGGAACATCCTTGAGTCGGCAGAGTCTCTTTGTATGAAGCCCCAGCGGGATAGTGGTGCAGAACTTGAAGCAGCCCTCTTAGAGGGCCGACGCCTACGAGATGAGGTAAGGCAACTCAAAGAGATTCTCGCGCGGAATTCCATCCCGCTACCCGAACCAGAGAAGACGGCAACCACGGAAGATCTCTGTTTGCCAGCGCCTGCCGAAATCGCTAGTGTCGCCGCACCAACGGATAAGGACTCCAAGGTCGCGCTCTTCCGTTCTTTGTTCCGCGGACGTGAAGATGTTTATGCGGAAAGGTGGCGCATGAAGGACGGCAACTGGGGGTATCGACCAGCCGGGCAGAAGGATTGGGAGGCGATACTTGCCAGCAGACCAGAGGATCGCAAGAAAGTCGACCGGCAAACCCGCACTTTGTACCCATTCACCGATGAAGTCGTCAAGCTCCACCTGACCGGCAAGAAAGCGATTGGCATCTATCCGCTCCTTACGGATGAAACCTGTTGGCTCCTGGCTGCTGACTTCGACAAGAAAACTTGGCAGGATGACGCACTGGCCTTCGTCGCGACCTGCCACCGCCTGAACGTCCCGGCTTACCTGGAACGGTCACGATCTGGCAACGGCGGTCACGTGTGGATATTCTTCGAGCGGCCCATCTCTGCTATGCACGCCCGAGCGATGGGGTGCGCCATTCTAACTCAAACCATGGAGCGCCGGCACCATCTGGGCCTCGATTCATATGATCGCTTCTTTCCAAACCAGGACACCCTGCCCAAGGGCGGCTTCGGCAACCTAATCGCGCTGCCTCTTCAGTGGATGCCTCGTCAGAATGACAACAGCGTTTTTGTAGACGACGCTCTCCACCCTTACCCTGACCAGTGGCAACTATTGGCGTCGGTTCGGCGCATCCAACATGATCAAGTTGAGTGGATTGTTAATGACGCTTCCCGCCGTGGCCAAGTGGTGGGGGTCCGGATCGCACCCACAGACCCGGACGCACAAGACGAGCCTTGGACGATGCCGCCTTCGAAGAAGGTTGCTGAGATGTCCGTGCAGGGCCCGTTCCCGGAGTGCGTTGAACTGGTCCAGAGCAACCTTATATATATTCCCAAGAGCGGCATGCCAGAAGCGATGCTTAACCGGCTCATCCGGCTGGCGGCCTTTCAAAACCCAGAGTTCTACAAGGCCCAATCCATGCGGCTCTCAACATGGGACAAGCCGCGAATAATCTTCTGCGGCGAAGACCTTCCCCAACATGTGGCGGTTCCTCGAGGCTGCCTCCAGGAAGTGCGGAGCCTGTTGGATCAGCATGGAATCCGCTGGACCCTGAGGGACGCGCGCACCGTCGGCTGCTCAATCGCGGCGACCTTTCAGGGCGAACTGCGTCCTGAACAGTCGGACGCCGTAGATAAGGTGCTCCGCCACGATGAGGGCATTATCTGCGCGCCCACGGCCTTCGGCAAGACGGTAGTTGGCGCGGCACTGATTGCCGAACGTAAGGTGAGCACGCTCGTATTAGTCCATCGCCAGCAGTTGTTGGATCAGTGGCGCGAGCGGCTGGCGGCTTTCTTGGATATGTCGATCAAGTCAATCGGTCAAATCGGGGGCGGTAAATCCGCGCGTACCGGCGTCATTGACGTGGCCGTGATCCAAAGCCTCCAACGGAAGGGCGAAGTCAAGGATTCCGTCGCCGAGTACGGCCAGGTCATCGTAGACGAGTGCCATCACATCTCGGCATTCACTTTTGAACAGATCATGAAGCAGGTCAAGGCCAAGTACGTCGTCGGGCTTACGGCGACGCCGACCAGAAAAGACGGCCACCAGCCGATCGTCCTCATGCAGTGCGGGCCGATTCGCTTTAGCTTGAGTGTACGGGCTGCCGCCGAGAAGTCCCCGTTCCAGCATCTGCTGGTGCCGAAGCCCACCGACTTCCGAATGCCGCCGGAGGCGACCGAATTAAGCATACATGACGTCTATGCTGCCATGATACTCGACTCCAGCCGCAACCAGAAAATCATTGGGGACATTCTGGACGCCGTACACCAGGGATTCACACCGCTGGTTCTCACTCATCGCAAGGATCATCTCGAACAGTTGGCCGCAGGGCTGTCCACCATAGAAAATCTGGTGATTCTGAAAGGCGGGATGGGCAAGAAGCAGCGCCGGGAAGTTGCGGACAGGCTCGCCGCGATTCCCGACGGTGTTCCACGCGTGCTTCTCGCGACCGGCAGTTATATCGGCGAGGGATTCGACGATTCGCGATTGGACACCCTGTTCCTCACGATGCCGATCTCTTGGCACGGTACCCTGCAACAGTATGTAGGCCGACTCCATCGCATCCACCATGGCAAGAGAGTCGTGCGCGTGTACGACTATGTTGATGCCCAAGTACCGATGCTTGCACGTATGTATGACAAACGGCTGCGAGGTTATCGTGCGTTCGGTTATGCCATTGAAACGGAAGACAAGAACGGTGACCTCAACCTTGGCGACAAGTTTGCAGTGGCCGGGGCCTGATATTTTCCACAAGGACCAACCAGGGACATCTGTCAGCAGGAGAGTTGCTAAAACGGCGGTTCAGTAATATTTGGGGGCGCCCAGGGGCGGCTCGGATGTGGTGGCCGACAGGACGGTGGCTATCTTCCCGCGTCAGATCATTATCGCCCACGCGGGAGTTTTGCACTACTAATGAATTAGTAGAAACTGTAGATGATTTTGTAGCTGCTCAAAGCCTTCTGGTTCAGCAGCCTTCAACAAGCCTTAACGCCGGGCCCGTAATCCATTGAAATCTAAACACTTGAAAATAGGCCACTTGCGAATCGTTACGTACACCGCCTTCTAACATGTGGATCTCCGGTAAATACCCTATGTGGTTTACCCTGTATTTTCAGCAGTTTACAAAAATCGGGTATTGAAGCTTGTTGAACCTCGGGGATGCCATGTCTACAGTTTTCGCTACAATTTCCGGCGGGCGCCATCGGAAGGCCCGTAAAACGGGCGTTTCGAGTATACCGACCCCTTGCGGCAGAGGGTCGCCCAACTGATCGGCGTCAACTATTTCTTTGCCCACGGCAAGATTGCGACCATGTATGGGCCGGAACGCCGTCGAAGGTGCCAAACGGATAGCCGCGCCCACGCCGGCGATAGTAATCAGCGCTGTTACCGACGCTGCCGATTTCCATCCCGGCCCCGTAGCGCCTGGCTCGCTAGGCCACCGGCTGGGGAAGCAATCTGGCGGGACAAAACGTAACGGTCACCTTCAATGAAATACCGGCGAAATTGCTCTACACCGGTGCCAAGCAGATCAACCTGCAGATTCCGCCAAGCTTGAGCGGCCAGTCGTCGGCGCAGATGGTGGTAACCGCCGATAGCGCCAGCAGCGCTCCATTCACGGTCGCGCTGACGGCCGTCGCGCCCGCCATCTTTACCCCCGGCGTGCTGAACCAGGACAACACTTTGAACTCACCGGCCAATCCCGCGCCGTTGGGCACCATTCTGCAGATCTTCCTCACGGGCATGCCAGACTCCGGCGCCATCGCCACGGTGACGATTCAGAATCGCAGCCTGGTTCCGCTGTACGCCGGCGCCGCGCCCGGACTCCTGGCCTCGAGCAGATCAATGTGGCCGTGCCGGCGGATCTGCAGGGCGTGACCTCCAATCTGACGATTTGTGCCATGGGGACCGGCAGCCAGCAGTATTGCAGCCAGCCCGAGTCTATCGCCCTGAAGCCATGACTCGGAGTTCCCGATTGCGGGCGTGGCTTTGCCTCTCCGCGCCTGTGCTGCTGCTGTGGGGCTGCGAGTGGCCTACCTGATGGTCAACCTGCTGGAAGAAGTACTGCGTAGCGGTTCCAGCGGCCGGCAAGGCGGGCACCTCGCACGACGGATGGCCCACGTTCAGCGGCGCGATGGGCGGTGCTGCATCGTGGACCTGATCGGCAAGCACGGGCGCATTCGGACCGTGCCCGTGCCCGCCCGGGTCAAAGTCGCCATCGATACCTCGACCGGTCCCGCCGACGTGGTGGATGGCTACATTTTCCAGCCCGTCAACCGCAGCGGCCGGATGCAAGGCGATGCGCTGTCCGAGAAGGTCGTGTGGCAGATGCTTTAAGCCATACGCCGTGGCCGCCGGAGTCCCTGGCATTGCGCCCCACGACACCCGCCGCTCCTGTGCGAAATTCCGCCGAGAAGCCGGAGGCGATCTTCGAATGGTTCGGACTTGGGCTGTTCTCCGTTTGGTGCAGTTAGCGCTTTTAGCCGCACCCGAACGACCGGGGGCAGGCGGAGCCTCCGCCACCCGCCCCGACACAACTCTACCGGTGCGACGCGACTTTGCTGGTCGCGGGATAATCCGCGCTGGCTTCGCCAGATGACGAGATATCCTGGGCGCCCGTGTGCTTCAGCAAATCTTTGGCCCGCGTTATCTGGTCTGACGTGTCGCAGTGTACCGAAAGAAGAACGCCGCCTTCTTTGATGTGCCCTTCATAGCGCTTGGCTTCATACTCGGGGATACCCATCCCCACGAGGGCGCCAATCAGACCCCCGACGGCGCCGCCGACTCCGAGCCCGGCAAGAGCGCCCATGATCGGGCCGGCCGCGATAAACGGACCGACCCCCGGAATCGCAAGAGCGCCGATCCCGGCCAGCAAGCCAAGCGTCCCGCCGATCACCCCGCCGGTCGTAACGCCGGTGGCGGTGCCTTCCGGCGCTTTTGTGTTCTTCTCATGGGCAAAGTCTTTCGAGCCCTGGTTGTCCTGGAGCAGAACCGAAATGTCGTCATTGGAGAAACCTTCCTCCCGGAGGCGGTCGACGACCCGTTCCGCCTGATTTGCATTGTGGTAGATGCCAAACACCGCTGTCTTTTTTCCTGCCATGATTGATCTCCCTTTTGACTATGAACGAACATACTTCGGGTGAGGCTTTACGGCTTCACTGACATTTGGTTAACGACCTTGTCCGGGCCGCCAGCCGCTTCGGTGGCCTTTGCTATGATCGACTTCACCTCGTCGTCAGACCGCACCGGACCTTTTAACGTCACGGTTCCGTCTTGACTAATGATTTTGACGTTATGGGCATAGGTGGAGAGACCCTTGTCAGCGATGACGGCCTTGCGGATCTTCGCCGTCAAAGCGCGATCGGCCGCATTCATCTTTTGTTGATCGGCGGTTGCTTCGCCGGGATTCTGGTCGCGCTTGTTAACGGCCGTGTTGTCAGGTTTCGTCTGGGCGTCCGTCGATTGGGCATAGACGGGGCCTGCCCAAAACGACAGCAACAGGGCGGACGTGAGTACCCGAGCTTTTGTGATCTGGAATAGACGCATACGCCCTACTCCAAGCATGTGGAGGCCCAATCCGCAAACCGAGAGGATTGGTCCGCCGGGCTCGAAATGAAAGAACGCTTGGAATCGGTCGAAACAAGAAACCAGGGTCCATTCTGCTGACACTGCAAGATCCGGGTACGTGCCCCCGAAGCGCAGGCTCCGGCAGATGAGGCGCTGGAGGCGAATCGGCAGGATCTTACAGGTGGATCTGATCGGTAAGGTAATTGGGACGGGATCTTCAGATCTGCGGCCGTTCAATTCTCGTCTACCTCTCTTTGTTGGAGGTGCCCGTTGTGACCATACCCGGTCACTTGACCCTATACAGTCACGTTTGAGCGCCCTCCCGGAGTAAGGTGCAACGCCCAGCGGGCGTTTGGCTGGTCCACTGACGCGTAGCCCTCGTTCGCCTATGGGACAGGACTGCACTTAACTTCCGGGGGCCTCCGGCATCTGCTGCTGTGCTCGCACACATTCAGCTTGGCCCCCAATCTGCACTCCCCCTGATGGAGAAGAAGTAAAAAATGTCGACGATATTGATTGTTCTTCTAGTGTTGTTTCTACTCGGTGGTGGGGGCTGGGGATATTCCCGTTTCCGCCGGTCATGCCCGCTGGCCATTTGACCTGATCTGGAGAATGAAACCCAGACACGCTTCCTGGATCGACGCGGAGGCTTACCATGCGTTCGATTTTGGTTTTAATGCTCGGTACAAGGTGCAGTATCCTGCAGCTTATTGGGTAGACCGGTCCGGCAACGATTCCGGCTTCACGGAGCCATGGTGGCAGGTCCAGCAAGTCGAAGAGTGGACCACTGTGAACACGGGCCAATAGGCCGTTCGACCCGTTTGCACCCTTCCCGCAGCATCGAACGGACGCTTGCGCTTCTTATCTAAGTCCGGTTGTGCCTTGCTCCGCCATCGAAAGGCGGCGGATGCTTTCGGTATTCTGTGGCGAGGGCGACAGCCGCGGCAGCAACGTGCACGGCCTGCCTCTTAACCTCTGTTGCCTTTTCGTACCTGGCCTTGTCGAAGGCCATCTCCTCATTGGGATTTGCCGCAGCGCCCACGTACCACGGGTCTGCATGGAAGAATCCGTAGTCGCTGAAGCCGTCCCAAAGAGACCACGCTACGGACTCGATATAGCTCAGCGGGCTCGCCTTCGGCTTCGAAATGGTCTTGAGTTCATTGTTCTGGTCCTTGCTGGCAATAAAGTAAGCCGCCACGCGCCCCCAAGTCCGGGGATCGTACGGCAGATCCTTGCCGAGCTTGGTGCTCAGGGCGAGGCAGCGATCGCGCCAATCGGCGTCCTTCTCACGGTATTGCGCCGGTGCCACAAAGAACCCGCCATCCAGCGAAATCAGCCGGTCGGCGAAGAGTTTCAAGCGACTCGACATCGCAGACTGATTGACGCCGGTAGAGCAGAACATGACGTCGCAGTTCAGTACAAGCGGATAAATCTCCTGCATGGGGTCCAGCGGAAAGCAGTTACAAGGGAAGCCACAGAGAGAGCTAGTCGTCGAATAACAGCAATTGCATGGCGAAATATTATAGTCCCGGAGTCGAATTTCCGTGATCTCGTACTTCTCATCGCCTTCGAATTGCCGAACCGCCGACTTGAGCAGGAATTGACTGTTTGAGAATTCGTGCGCGAGACTCTTGAAGCTCGACCTGCCAGAGCCGTGTACCAACAGAATATTGAGCTTCCTGTCCTTGGCTTTGTGCTTCTTGATGGCTGCATGGCATCGCTGAACGTTACGTGCATGAGCGCGCTTCGCGTCCGCAGGGTCGACGTATGTTAGTGCCGACTTAAAATGC